>Ga0209083_1000715_pt1 | contig 45559 bp, 48 predicted proteins | sample AM7aDNAmetaG_FD_184132 | JGI IMG/M metagenome (GOLD analysis project Ga0209083, IMG submission 184132) | Freshwater microbial communities from Finland to study Microbial Dark Matter (Phase II) - AM7a DNA metaG (SPAdes) (version 3) | ecosystem: Environmental > Aquatic > Freshwater > Lake ...
AATTGATTCCTTGATCTGTTTACTTTTCCTATAAGCATCGGAAAACTCTGGATGTTTTGCAACCCATTCGTGCATTGTATCAATATGTATTCATATATTATGACATCGTCTTTGAAATGTTGGAAAAGTATTTGCTATTAATTTATTTGTAGCACTCTTCAAAGTACCGTCTGGCATCTCTTTTATATCCACACCATTTTCTACCATATTTTTCTGTATATTATCTGGTACTTTGTAATATGTAGTATCAACAACAACCTCATGGCTTGTCCTAGACATAAAATCTAATAAGTCTTGACAATAACTTGACTTATATTTGGTTGGTCTTCCCTCTTTTTTTTTGTCTTTGGGATTTATTTTCTTTGTCATAAATTATATATAAAATAAAAATTATTTATGAAGAATAAATAAATCTATAACCTTTATTATAATTCTATTCTTGTTTATGTATAAATTAATAACATTTAATGATATAATTGGCTGATCTCAATATCTAGGAGTATATTCAGTTCAAAATTTAAATATAAGAATAATAAAATAAAAATTCAGTGCAAAAAAAACTGACTTCATATAATTGTAGTTAAAATAATCATAGGTAATAAATCAATTCACTCATTCTCATTCTTTTCTTTTATGAATTATTTTCATGTTTATTTATTGTACTCTAAAATCTTGACCATCTATCTTTTTTTCTGGATCCTCAGTAACTACTGCTCTTGATGTAAGGATCATGTTTGCTAATGATACAGCATTCTCTAATGCCACACGAACAACTTTTACAGGATCAATTATACCCTTATCTATTAGATTTACAAATGTTCATGACTCAAAATCATATCACATTCATTTTTGTTGTTTTAGTTTTTCTGTAATTACTCGATCTCCTGATTGTCATCCATTATCAACAATAATTTTCATAGGATATTGAAGAGCTTTTTGTAGGATATTATAAGCAATACCTAATTCACCTCCAGCAAATTGCTGTTCATTTATACCTTCAATCAAACTAATGCCCTCGCCACCAATAACTCATTCTTGTAATGCAGATTTAGTAGCTTGTAAAGCATCTTCTATTTTTAATCTTTTTTGTGTTGTTTCTATATCTGATGGATATCAAACTCTTATTGTAGCGATTCATCCATTAAGTTTTGCTAATCTAGCTTCATATTGTAATACATTCCATTGATCATCTTCTTTTTTGAGAGATTCTTGGATGCTATCAGTTATCTTTTTTATTTCTTCTTCATTTCTATTTCAACCAACAATAATTGTTGACATCCTTCATGATATAACCTGTTCAGATCTTCAGCAATGAGCTAATTCAGCCATATCAAAATCCAACCCAGTTTTATGTGAAACCATAACAGCTCCAGTTAATGCACAAACATCTCTAAAGAAATTTTCTTTCAATGTTGCATAATGTGGAGCCTTTACAACACCAACATTCCAGATACCTTTATTTTTATTAAAAATAAGAGTAGCTAAAGCAACCGGATCAATATCATCAACAATAAGCAATATATCTTTATCTCCAGAATCCAACATTCAATCTAATACTTTTTTGATAGATGATAATGTATTCAATCTTTTATCTGTAACAAAAATATATGGATTAATTAATTCACATTGTTGTCTATTGTCATTATTAATCAAAGCGATAGATTCGATAGGAGAATCAAACTCCAATCATTTCTTCATCTCGATAGATAATCACATCTCTTTTGACTCTTGTGCCACAATAGTACCTTGTTTTCATACCATATCGTAAGCATCCGCAATAAGTTTTCCAACCTCTTTATCTTGTGCGGATATAGAAGCCACTTTAAAAATATCTTCTCTTCATTCCATCTGTACCGAATTTTTTTTAATATATTCTATCACAAAATTACAAATTTCTCACATACATTTTGATAATTTGAAGGGATTTACACCGTTATCAATATATTTCAATCATTCCTTAATTATTGAAGAAGCTAGAATAGTTGTTGTTGATGTTCAATCACCAGCAACTCTGTTTGTTCTATCCGCAGCTTTCTTCAACATTAATGCACCAATATTTTTATATCTATCTTCAAAATCTATTGTTCTAACAATTGAAACTCAATCATTAATTACATCTGGTTGAGTCCAGAGATTATCTAAAATAACATTATATCCATATGGTCCCATTGTTGTTGATACTAATTTTGAGATCTCCTCAATTCCAGCAAATACACTTTCACGAGCTTGACGATCAAAGGTAATAACTTTTCACATTAATCTTCACAGTTAATGGCTAAAATACTTGATTGTTTGATAGAATAATATTCTTTTTCTTCATGAGTAAATACATCAGGAGCATATTTAGTAAAATAAACTATATCACCAACCTTTACATCCATAATCTCTTTATTTCAGTTTTCTAATGTTCTTCAATATCATACAGATATAACGGATCATCTTATAGGTTTTTCTGTCCTTACCTCCATAGTCCATCATTTTTCTGATTCCTTTTCTTCTGGAATAGGAACAACTAATACTCTATCCTCAATTACTTTTAGTATCATAATATTTTAGTAATTAATATATAAATAATCGGATCATGATTGGCTTTGCTCCAACACCTCTCTCATGCGTATATGAGTTATACTTCTAATTATACTACATGATCCATATGATCCGTGTCCACGGACCATTATCATCTGGGTAGAATGACCTAATTAAATTTATGTTTTAATGCTTCATAAGCGAATATATCTCCCTCTCATCTAATACCCTTCTCTCATGTTTGTTTATCTACAACAACATTAGGAAAATTATTGATTGCGAGTTTTAATGCTGGAGCTACAACATCAGAAATTTCTACTTCTTGTAAAAGATCCTCTATTTTTTGATTTACTTCACCAGTTTTTTCTTGTGGTACTTGTTTAGTTTTCATCATCTTTTTTTTACCACCAATTTCTTGTTCTGTTTCAATCTCTTCTTCTGCTTCACCTATGATCCTATTTCTAGCATTAATCATAACTTGTATGTTTTCTTTATGAATACCATACAAAATTTTTGCAATATTAGTATTAGTTCGTGGTGTATAATCTAATATAGCTTTCAACATAACCATATCAGTAAAATTAAGTTCTACTTTCATGAGTAAATATAATTTAAAAATTAAAAAGGTAAATCATCTTTGGCAACTTCTCATTTTTTTTCAATAATAACTTTCCATCCCCTAAGTGAATTGAAGATTTTTTCTTCTAATCCTTCTCATCGGCGGTTATGTACCACATGGAAATGTACGGTAATAATATCTCAAACAGAAACACCATTTAATAAATCTATTCTATCTCCCATAAAATCTATTGCTGGGCGATCTAATACTTCTTTATCCTCATTTACTTCTTCAATACACATAATTTGCTTCTTTGTTGTATCTCAATCTTGTTTCTTAATGTCTATAATGGAAGACAAATATGTTACTTTTGCGGTAAGTTTCATGTTTTTTTAAACTTTTAAGAATAAAATATATAATTATATAACCAAACATAACTGCTATCATTAGCTTTCAAAATATTATTGCGAGTAATAATATTATTGCTATACAAGTTACTCTATTCATTTTCTTTTGGTAATAATTTAATAGCCTCTTTTTTCATAGCAACAACATTAATATCATCACCAACAAATATTGTTTTGATATCTGATTTTTCTAGTAATAATGTTTTATCTTTAATAAATCTTCTTCATATTTCTACCTGTAATGCTTTAATCATTACATCTGCATCTTCTCAGTTACCTACATCAAGATCAGAAAACCCTTCTGGGATATAATCATCTGGTAAATAAGAGAACAAAAAATCTATAAATGTTCTAGCTTCAGATATATCTTTTTCTTCTGGTATTACTGATATTGGTGTTGATAATGGAACCTTAGCTCACTTTTCTATTTCATGATAAAGTTGTGGTTCTGTAATATCTTCTGGATCAGATACTGGAGCTATTTGTGGAAATGCTAATCCAAATCAAATACGAATTAATTGTTTTCTAAGCATGTCCTCAGCTTTAGTATTCCATAATGGATTCTTATCATTTTTTGCATCTACAAGATCTAATGAATACTCAAACGGTTTTGTCCAATCTTTTCTGTAGATTGTTATTGTTCATGATATTAATTTTCATTCAACTTTTCTCATTAATATATTCCATCCAGCAACAAGTCATGTTGCTTCAGCTCTTTGTAAAAATACATTATATCAAATAACAAGTGTAAGTTTATCACCATATGGAATAGCATAAACTTCTTTTTTCCAAGGATTAAGTTCATTTACAAGGCAAAGCATAAGAAATTTTTTTTTCTCTTCATCAGATGCCTTAATCTTCTGATTCTTCATAAAATCCTCTACTAATTTTGTGTAGAGTTGTTCTTTCTTTTGTGTTGCAAGTGTGTTTTCCATAGTCATTTCAATAAAGGTTAAAAGATTTTGTATACTCAATATATATAATATATTACTCATTGCAATAGGAAATTATACTTTTTTTATTTCTTCGGAAACACAGTTTTCAACTGCTTAAATCTCTCCATTTTCTTAATATATACAAAAATTTCTTTTAATCTTCATAATAATCATTGTTCCATTAACTGACATTTTAATTGATATTTATTTTTTGCTCGGAATAATTGTTGTCATCCAAGATTAAAATCATCTTTAGGATAAAGATTTACCTGATATCTTCTTATACTTTTACTTAGATCTAGTTGATTATTCATAATATTTTGGTAAAAAATTAAAACTTATCTTCATTGAAAACATCATGTGATGCTTTAATCTTTTTATATAAATTGGGGCATTGTATTTTAGATATCTCTACAGTACCTCAGAACTTTCTTTTATTTTCTCAATTTTCAAACTTAGTATATGGGATCCCAATAATTAATATATTATCATCAGTAATATTGGTATCATGAAGTATATAATATATAATATTTTTAGATGGTGTCTGTGTTTTATTACAAAATTCATCTTTTTTATTTTCTATTTCACGTCATTTTATAACCTCATTTATATATATTTTCCTTGATTTTTCAGCAATAAATACATGTTTGAGTTTATTATAAACATCAACAAATCTTTGATCTCATCTATATTTCATAGTTCATAACATCAAAAAATATCTACCAAGATTCTCGGTTTTCTTATATTCATCATATTCCTCCATAGTGAGTTCAACTATAGCATTAAGTATTTCTAATGATTTAGTTAGTTCCTCTTCACTCCATTGTTTTTTATTGAACATCTTTTAATGGTTTATTATGTAAAAGTGTTATCTTATTAGGATTGAAACTTTTTATTTCATCATTCCATCTTTTTTGATTTAGATATGTTTCTGGATGAGGTTGAAATTGTTTATCAGAAAATTGATGAAGTCGATCAGGTAATGTATTTATTATTTTTTCTCTTTCCTCTGGTTTTAGTTTTTCCCATTTTTTCTCACAAGCATTTTTATCTCAAACTTTTCTGTTATATAAATCCCGAAACGAAGTGAAGGGTATATTTATACTTTTCTCTTCTTTTCTTTCCTTTACTTTACTTTCCTTTACTTTTCTTTCCTTTACTTTACTTTCCTTTACTTTACTTGTTATAAGTAACTTATAACTTTCCTGTTCTCATCGGCGTTTTTCCATTGCTTTCACCCCACCTATAGACTGTTTTATCTTTTTGTCATCTTTTAGTGCCATTCTTTTCAATAAACTTGGAGATCGAAAATGTTTATCGTCCTTAACTAGTAATTCTAGTTCAAATAAATAACTTATAAGTAACTTATCGAAATTATATAAGTTACTTATAACTAAGATAGAATCTATGTCCAATTTATATCATGTTGCCTCACTTAAAATCTCTATAATTGCGAAATACTGTCAATATCATTCTCGTCAATGATTTGCTCTTAATTTCATAATTCTTACATCATTTCTTGCATTACAATCATGTGAGAAATAGTTTGTATTATTCTTCATGAAGGTTTTTCATACAAAATAAAAGTGAAGTAGTCTGCCGTCCAAAGCTCACTACCTCACTTCAATTTTGGACGACAATTTAAGAGCTTTGTTTTAATTCATATATTCATTTATTTTTTATTTACAAGAGAATTTTTAATTAGTAAAATATCATAATTTTCTGAGTAGTCTTACGAATTTATCATTTACCCACTTATCTCTCCTCCAGAGTAATATTCATCCCAATAAACATACTGATCTTTGAACAATTCTTTTCTCTATATTAAAATTTATTTTGGTATTCTTTATATTTTTCATATGATTTATAATCTCCTGATCTGTAGATTTTATAGAAATATTAAGATCTTTTAATATATCGTTGGAATAATGACGTACATTGTTTGTTGTTCACATAAATCTGTTTTTATTTTTATAAAAAGCTCCCATGGCGCTAACGATGAGAACTTCTAATTTCTTAGACATCACTAGCTTAATTATTTTTTATTATATTACAATAGATTATTTCTTCTGTATTTTATCATCATAAACAAAAATATGTCATAGGTGGTTTCAGTCATCATCTTTTACTTGTTCCATATGTCATACCCTTTTCTTCTGTGGATCTTTCAGTTCGTAGTATTCTTCAATGAATCTTAATACATAAGCAGCATCCATAGTGCTTCTTCATTCTTTAACTTTCTCTCAGTCCAGCATATTTGCTTCAAAATGTTCTCTTATCTGTCCCATCTCGTATGATTAAATGGTAAAACTATTGTGTTTTTTGTCATAATATTTTTTATTAGATATTTTTATTTTATCTCTATTTTTATTATTCCATTCGGTATGATATTCTTTATTATTACCTCATTTTATATACTCTCTTTTTAATCATAATTCTCGTATACAATATAATCAACAATCAGGACACTTTCTTTGTCTATATCACTTACTAATAAGTTTATCCGCCCATTCACTTCTTGCTACATATCATTCAGGAATACATAATTTTATTTCATTGTGTTGACCACATTTCATCATAGTCTAGATAAATAATATAAAATGCTTTTAGTCTAACTTACATCAACATCAATAACAATATCACATCTTGTTAGTACAATCTTTAGAATGCTTCTCACCATCCTTAGGAACGGTTGGCGATTTGATGTTAGTAAGGTCTGCTAGGAATTGCTCTACATAATTTTCTCATTCCCAATCTGGTAAACAGTTCTCCCATTTCTTATATATTTCATCTATCTTATCGTTGGTCTTTGGGAGATTGGAGAGGTGCATCTTAACTATTAATTTTGCCTCTATTGGCAGTATATACTTGATGCTTATTGGTGCAACTGGCTCAGCTTGTGCATCCAAATCTGCATATATGTCTTTAAGTTTTTTCTCAATCCATTCTCCATCTGCTTCTTTGCTTTCGGTGGTGGCTTCAAGGTGAGAAAGATTATTAGTAATAATTTGTCTTGCTAATTTTTTGTCTTCTTTATTTCTACTGAGCAATCAGTCCATATTAAGTCATTCCATTATTTTCTCTATTAAGTCTTTGTTATTCATCATTTTTTTGGTGAGGAAGTAAAGAAATATAATATAGTAAATCTGACACATAATTTTCTATTTCACTAAACGACATATTGCTAACCTCTGGTGGATTTTCTATTAAGTTTTTCAGACGGTCAAATTCTCTCTTTTTCTGTAATTCCTTTCTATCAAACACATATTTCTCATAACATTTAGAAACCTCTTTGGTGGGGAATAGTATCATAAAATCTCATATAATAAATGTTCAATCATCAAGGAATTTACTTTTTATGGTGCTTCAACATAGCTTATAAAATCATACTATTGCTCTAGCTTTATTATTTCAAGTCCAAATTATATTATCATATTGGTATGGAGATGTTTTACTAAACTGACTTTTTTCTATCCTTAATGGATATGCTTCTTCTGCGTGTCGTACTTTATCGTGTGGGTCATAGGCATAATATTTCTTATTGGACTTAATTATTCACTCAATAAATTTATACCATTCATTTATAGACTTATCTATTGATTGTAGTCTGATTTTGTATTCTTTAGAATATTTATAATCTGGGTTTGGTAGATATTTTTTTCGTCATTTCTCCTCTCTATTCTTTGGTGCTTCCATCTCTAATCTAGTAGCGATTTTAGCCATAGTATCAATATAGTTAATAATAAAAGTTTAGGCAGGGGGCAAGGTACGAGCTTGCTACACCTATGTAATGAACCCACCAAGGAAAATTACATTCCCCCCATATATATCTAGTTAGATAACTAGCTCTCACTTAAGCACCAATGGTAGTGAAAGGAATAGGTAGCGTTTCATAGGGGGGGATTAAATAAATAAATCAACTCATTTTTCTATTTTAAATTTATTCTTAGATAGGTATTGAGCTTGTGTAAACAAACTCTCCATAATATATGCCCTAGACTCATCATCTAATCATCTATCATCTGTTTCTTTATCTGCTAGGTGAGTAAGTTCGTGGACTAAACATCAAGAGTCATAATCTCTTATTCGTATTATATCGCTATGGTTATCTTTAACAAAAAATCAATGGTTTCAATAATAAGGGTCAATATAGTCTAATTTCATATCTTTCCAAAACTGTTTCCATATCTTCTCCTTTGGATTTCCTATAAATAATTGTAAACATAATCTAAAGGTATGGGCTAAAAGACGATATTCAGTAAATCATTCCTTGTGTTTAATTATCCTTAATTTATGTTCTTTTTTCATCTATTCCCTTAGTAATATAAAAGCTATTTCTTTCAAAACAGATCTTTTATTAAATCATTTTTAGCTGATTTATATCATACTATTAATCATCATATAAATCAGATCATAACCGAAAATAATATTAAGAATATGATCATTATAATTTTATAAAGAATAAATATATCTTTAGTATAATTAACAAAACTATTATTATATATATTAATATCCATCATAATATTCTTCTCATTATTCTTTCATATATTTAAAATTTATATATTTATTCGTCTTTTTTTATGTACTATTTGTCCGACAGTCGTTCTTGGTATTCAGTACATTTTTGCAATTATTTGAATACTTAATCATCCCATAAATAATTCTCTAAATCTTAATACCTCTTTTGTTTTAAGATATGAATTACTCTCTTCTCATGATCAGTTATTAATTCACATCCTTGCTCTTCACTTATTTATCATATCTCTCACATTATCTTTATAGGATCAAATAAATAAATTATCTATCCTATTATCGTGTCTAACATCATTTTTATGTAATATACAGTTCTTTCAATCATATACTAATGGTATTCCTAAAAATACACTTCATATTATACGATGAACCTTAAAATGATCTCTCCTTAATCTAACCATCATGTATCAATCTTTACGCTTTGTAGGTATTATTCTACATCATTTTATAAATTGTTGTTTATATCTCTTATGAGTAACATATCTATCTAATCCTCTGATATTACCTAAACTACTTGCTTGATATAATCATTTATATCATGGTATATCTTTCCAAATTTCCATCTCTATAATTTACTTAATAAAATATCCTTTTCTTATTCATGTTGGACATTGATCTCGATTATCTAAAGCATCATCTCATATTCCACACCACATATCTATTCTATTCCCATGTATAGATCATCATATATCATTACAAGTAACTTCTCATATTCATTCTAAAAATAATTTTTTTCATAAATATTGTGAATCACATGCTACCGATATATATTTATCTCATGTAGTCAATAAATGTCAATTAGCAGTATACATACAATCTCAATTTCAACAATTCATCATTTTATCTACTGAATATGTCTTATTTTGATAATAATGTTTTTGTCATAAAACTACACTATAGTATCTAGATAAACTAAATATTCAATTTATAGTAGTTTTAGCTCTTACTATTGGAGCTTTAGGAAAGAATTTACTTGTTCTATTGCTCATGTAGGAATATCAACCACTCATGAATCTATTTGTTTTGTTTGTTCACAAACTATCAATCAACATATCTTTTGGATCTGATTTTGTACTCATAATAATTGTTTATCTAAATCAGCTTTCATTCAACTTAATTCAGCGATAGTCATTTCATCTATTGTTTTTTTTGGTTGAAATTGAGAATATACATTTATTCATCATCGAACCACTATAAAAATAATTATTAATGTACGTGTCAATCTAAGAAACTGTTTCATGTTTTTCTTTTTTAATATGAGTAAAAACATCATCCATATTTTTTCTATATCTATTACCACGTTCAAGATTTATCTCTTCTTGACTCATTTTTAATACTCTATCTATATTTCATCTATAATGATCTTTAGGATCATTATATGGAACTTCTCTTTTATTTTTTAATAATTGTTTTCATTTTAATCTATCATACCCATTAATCATATCCAAAATATTACCTTTTCATATTTTAAATCTTTTTTCTATTCTTTCTAATGTACTTTTATCTATTGATGGTTTACCTAGATCTATTTTATGATCATGAGGAAACATTGGTTGTGGAGTAATCCATACCGGTTTTTTTGTTTCTTTGTTTTCTGGTAATAATCATAGTCGTTGAAGAAATTTCATGGTGTTTACATAAAAGGTTAAAATATTGTTTTTGCTTTAGTTGCTTCGTCTTGATATTTTTCTTTCTGATCTTGTGATGTTCTCATAAATTCATAGATAGAAACTTTTTTTCTCGGTTTATGTGTTATCCATGCTTCATGATCATCGGGTAATGTTTTTCATCACATCATTCATGCAGGAGTAGTTAATAATGATAGTCAATTATACCAAAAATTTCATTTTGTTGTAGGATACCGTTTGTTTCATTGTTTTTGTATTATTCAGAAATATTGTAGGTTTTGGAAATTACTATATTGTGCATTTTTTAATCATATATCTCATTTTTTTAATCAATTTCATCAATTATCATAAGATTTTCTCATAAAATTCTGAAAAGCATCTACCATTACATCTGATAGATTTATCGTATAGGCTGTTATTATATGTCAACAACAGGTACATGTTTTATGATATTTCATTCCAGCGCCATTAGTGATAAAACAATCTATATATATTTTTATCAATCCCATTGTCAAGGGAAAGTAAAAGATTTTTTATCTTAGTTAGTAAGCCATTTTATAAACAATTTATAATTGAACTTTATTAATTCATTATAAAGTTCTTTATACATTTTTTGAGAAATTATTTTTTTTCTTAATGGATTGAATAATTTATCATTGAATCATAAAAATATTAATAACCATCTAACACAAAAAAACCCAGCAAGTTTTGGATAATCCTCTCTAAGTTTGGTTAAAATTACTGCTGCCCTCTCTAATGATTTATCGTAGTAACAAATTTCCATGATATTGTATAAAAATATAAAACGGTATTAATATATTGTTTTATATCCTAAATTCAAGGGAAAATTAGTCTAATTCTTTTTCATCTTTAGGTAATCCATACATTTCTCTTTCCAATAGAGATTTTAAGTCAGTAAGTTTTTCCCAAAATGGTCCTATAATCTGTGCAATAGTATTATTTGCTTGATCTAAACAATCACCAAAATATTCTTCTGTTTCCTCTATATCTGTATATATTTCATTAAACATCTTTTGTCGATCCTCAGACTGTAGATCCCCAATATTTGTTTCATCATATGCTTCATATGCTGTTGGAATCATTCATTTCTCTAGTTTCATTATTATATTTTCACCAAAAGCATCAAGAATATCTTGAAGTGAGGTATATACTTCACCTAATGCAGCATGAAGTGTTTTACATCTAAACATATTTACTGTACGTATATGAGCTGTATGAGCTTTATCTTGTAAACATAATAAATCACAATACATTTGTTTTGAGTCCATTTGAATTAATAACAAATAAAATAGTTTTTTAGATCAGCTTCTCGATGTCCGTTATTCCTGATCCATTATCCTTGTTAGGATCCTTTCTCCCTCTTCTGTGCGAACCCAAGGAATTTATTTATACCCATATTTTCTAAATTCGGTATTTATATCACCTAGTAATTTTTGTTCCCAAGATAATTTACTTTTGTTATATCTTGATGAATTTTTGATCATCACTGATACAATAGAGCTTCAGTCGCACTGAGTATGGCAGGATTCTCATTTCACTCCAATCATACCGCACATTCAAGCCACATATTGCACGTAAGCGTAATCTCATTTCCAAGTTGGTTGTCAATTTTTATTCAAAAATACTCGATCTATAGCTTTACCTTGTTCGTGTTTTGATGTTCATGGTTTAGCTACTGGTCATTTTCATTTTAATTGAGAATATAACCAGGCTTGTCTTGGTCTAGATCTGTATGTTTCAAAAGGAACTAATCATGGATATTTTTTATTCACGATAGTTTTCAAAACCTTAGCTTTAATTCTACATTCTCATACTAATTTATCTAATGAATTTTCTATCATGATTATTTGTTATCAAGTAAAGCCTCTGCTTCTTTCCGTTTACCATTTAATAATAAGTCTACTAGCATTTTACATCTACTGTCTTTCTCACATTTACATTTTTTAGTGATGTCATCTTTACTCATGAATCATCCTTCTGTAAGAAGATCTGAACGGTTGCAAATTGAAGGATTGCAGTTAGTCTCATTCTGTGTTTTCATTTTAGTTGCTGTAAGAAGTTAAAACATTTTCATTTATTTCCTCTCTTAATGACTCTTCTAGCATCTCACTAGATTGTCTCATAAGCGTTCTACCAGCCTCTTCTGTGATAGTTATAAACAATCGTCTAGTTATTTTCAACTGTAAATCATAAACTAACTTATTGAACTTCTCAGCCCCAATAATACCTATATATTTCTGTGTCTCTCGTATAACTACTGGTACTTGTTGCATTAATATGCTCTTTTTGATGTAGATAAAACTACTTCTAAAGATTTTCATGCTTTAATTCTTCTTAATATTGTAGATTCAGATTTTCATATTTTTTTAGATCGTTGTCATAAATTTAAAGTTATTCATTCAAATGTAATCATGTGACATTTCCTATAGTGTTGCATATTTTCTAAATGTGTAACTCGTTTACAATTTTCTTTACAATAATTACCATCATTATCTATACGATCTAATTCTAGTCATTCTTTATAACTAGATCACATATCTTTATAAAATCATAAAAAGGTTTCTCGTTTAGTACTGTATATTATTCATCTTCATCAATAATGTTTATAAATTGGTGTTTTAATATTATTACATCTATTTTTCATTCATGACCAGATTTTTCTTATTCTAGTATTATTCATTCAGTGTATATATTGTTTATCTGCCATAAGTTTTTTCTTTATACATCAACAACTTTTTGTTTTACCAACCCTCATTGATGATAATCTTATAAATTTTTCTTTTCCACAAATACATTTACAATATACCATTCTATCAGAATTTTTTCATATAATATATCAATTATCTATTATAGTTATTCTTCAATAAATTCTTCATTTAAAATCTTTCATATTTATATACTATATAATAAAACTATAATAGTATATTGATTTTATTTATAATTTCAAGAACTTCATATCTATTTCACTTCCTCATTTTTCATCTATAGTTACTTCTATTATCCATCATCATATTGTATTATCTAAATTAAATCTTTTAGATAACAAATTTTCTTTAAGAAAAGCTCATGGAAGAAAAGAATGTATTTTACGATAAAACAAATATATTGCCGTATGTCGATGTCAAGAAGCAAATACATTAGGTTGATTTTTAGGATCTATATTTTCTAAAAGTTTTTGTATTTTATAAGATTTTGCATAACTCATACTACCTCCTCAATGATGAATACCCACATCTACTCCATTAAGTTTTATTCTTGCATCATAAAATCATAAATTAATTAGATCTTTTCTTAGCAAACTTATTGCTCTAGTTATATCTCCTCAAGTTTTCCTTAAAAAAGCCTCATCATGGTTTCATCAAATCAGATAAGTATTTAATCATACATTTGGATAGTTATTTACTATATCATCAAGTTGAGCATCAAATCATATTTTATCTTGTTCATATGCTTGACCAGTATAAACAGAATCTCAGTCAACTAAATCTCAAGCATGTAAAAAACATTCAACTCATTTATCTTTAGCTTTATCATAAAACTCTCATAATTCATCTTTAGCTGCCATTTTATTTCAAAAATGTGTATCACTTATTAATCAAAATTTTAGATGTCATGGTTCTCAAATATTATCTATTATTTGTTTTTTAGTATCCATATGGCTGTGATATAGTATCTCTTCTATCTGTTTGGCTGACAAGTTCTTTACCAATCACAACTTCTTTACCTCCTCTTTACTGATACTACTCTCAATAGCCTTTTTTACCATAATTCTAATGAATTATAAAGTAAAACTTCTGACTTTACAAAAAGAACCAACAACCAACGAAATTACTATTACGAATAATAGTATCTTCCATCGTGTAGGATATTGTGTTTCTTTCCATCAGTCCATACTAATTACTTAGTAAGTAAATCACCTTCTTGATTAGTAAATAAGTTCTTTAGAAGATATGCTAGTCATGCTCATAAAGCGGCCATACCCATAGCTTTTCGATCAGCTATTGTAGGGAACGCTCCTGTTTGAATAATAGCATATAGCCCACCAAGAATAGCAGTAAGACTAGCTACTATCACACCTTTCAATAGATCTTTGATGTTTAGTGTTAAAAATTTACTCATGGTTATATATAAAGAATAAAAATACTAATCTTTGATCTCGTGTTTTTCATTTAATACTGCTAGCTGTTTTTCGTGCTTCATCACAAGCGGGGTGATAGTTTTATCTAAGCTCTGTTGTATCGCTACCTGGTTTAAAAGTATCAACTCAACTTTATTGTTAAGTGTATACCATACTCACATACAGGTAGCCATACCTATAACTATAGTTGCTACTGTTCATACAGATAACGTGATTTTCTTTGAGGTGATCTCGTTCATACCAGATAAAAATTATATAATAAAACTATTTAATATATTCAGTTCTTGAACCATTAGTATCTCTTTGGTAGTGGAATCCAAACTGAGATAAACACATATCACCACCATAGGTATCAGCGGTCAATGCTGAGTTTCTATATATTCTGAATGAGATAGTGTCGCCTAGTGCTAGTCCTGTTGCAGAGAAATCTCCATCAATATCGTCTACTCTTCTACCTCGTGCTGTTATGTTGCTATATGTTCAAGATATAGTTACTGTCGATGAATACGTCTGGTTAGCTTTGATTATGGTGTAATCTAGCCATCGGACACCTGTTGTATTGGCTGTTGTTGTTCACATCCAATGAATATGTGGTGATAATATAGCTCCTGTACCCGTATACATATCGTGAGGTATCTCTACATTTCCATACATCATTCTTGTGCTACCACCACCTGCTCAATCAAAACATCTAGTTTTGATGTTTGAGCCTGAGATATTAGTTAGTGTAGGTTTTTCACCTGCCGTATCGGTATCTCGCATTTGTAGATTTTGGATATCGTCTCGTGCCAATCAAGATCCATATCTTCGTTCGAATCCGTTTGCATCGAATTTAGTGTAGTTACCTAAAGCATAATTCCCAAACTGAGCTGTACCATCTACATGCAATAATGATTGCGGTCAAGTAGTTCATATTCATACATATCCATTATCCAATATAGTCATAACATTATGTTCAGAATTTGTTGACGTACCGTTACCGATCTCAAAAATACTATTTGGTAGCCCTACGTTAAGTTTTCATATAGCGATAGAATATGATGCTGCTGATTTAGTAAAATATCATATAGATGTAGATTGGTTACCGTATGCCATAGCACCCAAACCTAAAGCCATTGATTCTAATCCTGTCGCAATAGATGTTTTACCTATAGAAATTGATTGCGCACCAAAAGCATATCATCCTCATATAGCCAAACTAGAATACCCACTTGCTATTGTTGGTTCTGCTCAAACTCAAGGTATTATCTCTTGTGTACTTCATAATGCTATAGAATATTCATTAGTAGCATACGCATAATTTCCTATAGCTATTCATCATGTTTTACTATTTCAATTATAATATCAAAGATTTATTCATACATATCACATATTTTTATTTTGTATTGTTCCACCACTATAAAATACTAATAACGCTCAACCAGTAATATATGTATTACCTGCTGAGTCCATAACTGTATATCCAGTAGTGACGTTGATATTTCCTGAAACGGTTAGTGCTTGTGTTGGTGTTGATGTATTAATACCCATCTTATTTGTACTTAATACTGTTATGAAATTAGATAGGTGTGTATTATCTGCACCGTTTCATAGTTCAAAAATAGTATTGTTAAGATGTAGATTATTTTTTCATATCGCTACTGGATTATAAGCATTAGATGAGTGGGTATATAGATTATTACCCATAACCATTGAATTTGGTGCTTCAACATTATTTCGGTTTCAAAGATTTATAGAATTAGAGGCTGGAGTTTTATTATCTCCTCACAAACTATATGATGACATACCTTCTACTGTACTGTTATTACCCACGCAAAAAGCGAAATAACCTGGTGTACTACAGTTTCACATCGCTATGGATTGTATCCCAGTAGCTATACCATTTAGAAGTGCAATAGAATTATTTTCTGCTCTAGCTGCATCACCAATTGCCATCGCTCAGAAACCTGATGCTTTCGCTGATCTACCTACTTGGAAACCTGTAACATTAGCATAGAGAATACTACCTCCTGATAGATGTCGGTATTCTGTACCTGTCTGGTATCAACTCAACGCTCAACCCGTAATAAATTGTGATAATGATCAATCGACAAGTTGTCCATATGATATAATTTTTCCTCCTGAATTTATATCCATAATCTTAGTACCTGTATTTGTTCCATTATCTGTAACCTTTAATCATTGTACGATTATCTCTGATGGAGTAACCGATTTATATACCGCAAAAGATGTAGCAACAAAAGCTATCCCTGCAATAAATATTCATAATGATTTAAGAAACTTTTTCATCGTATATATATTAGTGATAAAATTATGGTGTTGCTGTAACTATTTGTACCCGATCAGTATTATTTACTCAAAATGATTTATATCGTTGATCCTGTATTCATGGTCATGTTACGAGAAATTCTTGTCCTACAAAATCTGGTTCGATCATCCCTGTAGGATCAGCGGTTCAAGTCTTATATAGTTTTTTTCTTCCCAGCGAAGTATGTATTGTTATAGGATTAGCCATTATTATTCTATACGATATAAAATTACATTCCAACACTAAAGTATCTCTCATTTTGAACAACAACATCTTTGATTTCTAATGTATCAGTTCATGATATTACATTATTTTGAAACTCTATATGTGGTTGATATTTTGATGAATTATCTATAATTGCATCAGCTGATGAATAATCTATTGGACAAAATACGCCATTTATTACAACATATATATGTCACATAAATATAACTAATTCAATTGTTTTTACTCCTGTAATAAATTGTCCTAGAGCTAATCTTACGTTATTTATACCGTTTGATACATCTAAATTAATAATTCACATATCTATGTTATGCATATATGATAAGAATATATGAGAGTTTCATGCCTCTATACCAAAATTATAGTCTGATTGTGATAATGCCATTGGATTACCCAACGCTCAACCAAGATTAAATTTTAGATATGTAAATCTTCTTACATCTATTCTAGATACATTATCTCGATCATAAACTACCTTTCATTCAGTAGTTACTTTCAAACAATCATAATTTATATTCATCATATCGGTATCACCCCATTCCTCTATAGTTGTTAATGGTAATGTATCAACACTCTTTGCTCGTTCTTTATTCCATGAGTTCTGCATATAATCTATTGTTGTCATAAACCCAAAATTAGGTCTTCGTTCCCATATAGCATGTCCAGTTGTCATATCAGTAACTTGATATAATTGATGAGTAATAACATTGATCCATTGATCTCATAAATGAAATGTTATTCATAATCATGCACTATCTACACTATCGTTTAAGAAAGTGGGGTTACTTGATGATGTATATGGTATTGTACTACCTCATCATACAGAGAAAAATGGATTTATTTGTGTACCTTGTCATTGAATAGTTGTACCATCTACTATAACGGTATGTGCTATCCATTGTCCACCAAAATTAACTACTGGTTCTCCATTTACTCGCATAGAACTATCTCCTCGTGTTTCTAAGATACCTCCTGCACGAACTGTTGGTGGTTGTAAGAATACAGTTCCTCTAGCTTGTATAAGCACTCATTGTTTTATCTCCATTCAGTCAGTTATATTACCTCTATATATATCGTATGTTTGTGGCATCATATCATCTCGGATGATAGATCTTGTTTGTATTATACAGTCATATATCTTTGAGCTGTGTAGAGTAACCCCCATTCATCAATTTAATGTTCAACCTATTATAGTAGCACTAGGTAATACTACTGCTCATAATCATCAAGAGGTATCAACATTTTTTAACGACATACCTCAATATCATGTAAAATCTCATCCAAGTATTTTTCATCATTCCATCTCTATTTGGTTAGCTCCTACTGAAGCTGTTGCTCATAATACTCGACAATTTATCACACTTAATGAAATAGTATCTTGTACTCATAATGTATTCTTATTTTCTGTTAAAGTTATGGGATATCCAGCATAATCTAAAGTTATCTGTATAGGAGAAAAATATATCATATCACCATTAACTATTGTTTGGCTATATCAATAATCTCTACCATCAGCTATTCATAAATTATGTAACATATCAGTAATAGCATATTTTGTGTTATTGTTATCATCACCTACTGATATATGTAAACTCTCTTGTATATTTATTCATTGTGCATTGAGCGTAAAATATCATGATGTAGGCATTGTATTGAAAGTTATCTCGAATATTTGTGTTTGTCCAATGATTATAACTCATTTTATTCATGCATCCATATCTATGTTTGCTACACTAGCAAGTGTATATGTTCATGGAAATCCATATAATCAAACAATAAATGGATCTATATCTGTTCCTGTACCAGTTACTACAACATCAGGGAAATGAGAATTAATAACATTTTGTATAGATGTTGCTGTATCATTTCGGTTAAAAATGTATGTTTCTGCACCTATAAACATATTATATCAACCAGTTGTAGGGACATTGGTAAAGTAATATTCTAATATGCTTACCTTATATGGTTGTATCTCTGTTATTATTACACTTTCTGGTAATGCTGGAAGCAAAGAATTATCTAAAGCTATATCCATAATAGCTGTATCTTCTATAATATTTGATTTCTGTTTACCATTAGATTTACAATTATATGGTCCATTAAGAAACGAAACTAACGGTCATGATCATTTCAGTACATTAAATTCTGATATAGAATCAGTCAATGTTTGTGGTCATGAAAATCTTGTTACAAATCTATTGAACACCGATGTTGGTTGTGTCTGTACGTAAGAATCAGCATTAGCTATACTTTGGTATTGCTTACCTACTATCTCTGTTTCGTTATTATTAATAACAAGCTCGTTAGTTACTGATACTCCAGCTCCAGTTAAGTTAGTTAGCTCATCGATAGCTCCTTGAACATTTACTGCTGTAAGTAATCCTGTTATTGCATTATTGAAATAAGTGCTGTCTGACGCATCTATTAAGACATCAGATATCTGACCATCGAAATTTAGAGCTTGGACAGGAGCTACTGTACTAGCATCTCTAACTATTTCAAGCAAAGAATTAAGTGTAGACCCAATAGAGTAGACACAAGGAGTATCCATTAGTGCTCTTTGATACATCCTTATTTGAATATTTACACCATCTTCAACTCTTATAGGACAAGAAAAATAACTTGCTCTTAATAAATCAAAAGAAGTATTGCCATTAGCTACATGAATACCAGGAATATTTTGGTCGTGAGGAATTATACTACAGTTTTCTCCAACATAAACAGGAGTTTGTCTTGCTGTATAATAATAATCAGAAGTATTCCATATCATAAACAAAACATTCATAAATAATACAGGATGCTTGTCGAGAAATACTTTATCATTAACTTGAACTTGAGTTATTCCATCCTGACCAACCAAGAATAATTTATCACAATTACTATAAGTTGTTCCAGTTCCTCCTAAATCATCAAATTGATGTCCACTCCCTTTTAACATAACCCATACTGGATTAGTTAAAGCTGTAATATTATTTGCTGCTTCAAATGTTGAATAAGGAACAGTTGAATCCCAGACTAGGACTCCAGCTGCTGCACCTCATTGAGATTTAACTACGAGATCACCGTCAGCTGTACCAGCCTCATACCGATACTCTACTCCTGCGATGTTTACAGTAAGTCATATATGTCTATATGGTACCGGGATCCCAGCATTCGCTGTAGCGACATCAGCCCAGGGTGCTAGGTTGTCGAAATATTTATCATCCAATGGTTTTGGTGAATGGTTTGAGATTGAGTCGTTTACTATTATTGCCATCTATGTTTATATGAAAATATAAATTAATTTAATAGTTGCATAGGTACTACTATTCATGATTGTCGATTAGAAACATATATTTTATAATCCTCATTACTCCAAAATAAATTAGGAGAATCTATATTTACAATATTTTCTGAATCAAAAAGATTAGCTCCTCATCCAATAAATCCATTATTAAGAACATCTACAAACCATTTTGTTTTACTAGTTGATGTATTAGGGATAGCAAACCATAACCAATCTGTTGGTCAAGAATTGAAAGAAAGTATAATTGTTCCATTACTAGGAATAACCATTTTAGATCATGAATCTATTAGTATCTGATCTTTTGTTGGTTTTGATCATCACGATACCACTCAATAAAATACAGGTAATATTGCAGTTATTGTTTTTGTATCTGTTGCAACATCATTATTAGAATTTGTAACTTCTAGTTCAAATGATGTAGTATCTAAAATTGATGCCATTTCTAAAAATGTTGGTGCTGTTATATCTGCAAGTTGCATATCAATAATACTGGATCATCTTTTAAATACATTAGACATTATTGGATATGTAGGATTTAATGATCTCACTGTAGCTCCAGTTAATGTTAATGGTGATTGATCAACTCATTTTTCAAAAACAGCACTAGGATTTAGTGTTAAGTGTGTTATCATTGGATGAAATGGTGGTGAGGTATGAAAACCTCATTGATTTGTAACTACTATTTGTCCAAACATAATATATTTTGCTATCTGATAAAATGTATTATTGAATAATATAAGAATATTGTTTTCCTGAAACACCTCTTATAAATATATCAAATGCTCCATTTCTAGATGTATCTATATTTAGACTACATCCTGGAAGTACAACATATTCTTCATCTGCATTTACAGCTCAATTCCAAAAAGAAATATAGAGATATTCAGCATCATCAATATTAGTTATTGCTATAGCTTTACTGAAATTAGATGCAGCAATATAACTCTTTCTAATGGTAATTTGGTCAGTATCAGAACTTAATGTTCTAGTAGAACCCAATGGAAGTCTATCAACATCATAGATTGTCATAATATAATATTTAAGATATAAATTATTTTTTTTGATTATAATGATTTTTTAAAAAAAACAAGCCAAACGATTCAATTTTAGCTTGTTTTTATATTTATATGATATAGTAGATAAATAATCTATATCATTATTTATTAATTTTGCCAAGTGTTTTTATAAAAACTAACAATTACTATAAACAATTACACCACATATTCATATCACCATGGATCATACCAGTATCGAATATAATATATGAAATTTCTTAATTTCTCGTCAAAATCATAATATAAGTGCATGTCATAGGAAAAATGTTATCCATAATATCCCTAAACATCCCATAAATACTGATACTATTTTTTCTATCATTTCTTAGGTTTTATTTTAGATAAATCAACCTTCTTTATTTTTTGTATTTTGTTTGGTTTAATATCTGAAAGTGTAGATTTTTTGGGTTTTATTTCTCATGTAAATATATCTTTAGTATATTCATTTGTTTGTAATCATCAAGTCGGATTTTTTAAATCATAATGTTTACTTGTCATGGTTGGTTGACCAAACCACCGATAATATAATTTTCCTATTAATGGTACACTTTGTATTGTTTCTAATGCCTTTAATTTCTCCCACTCATCTAGATTCTTATTAGTAAATATCATGATCATATCTCTATATATCTGATCAATAGTAGATGTTGGCATAGATATTACAGACTGAATAGCACTTCATATACCAGCATTATTAGCCTGGTAAATACTATACTTACTTAGTCATGATAATTTCAATAAATTATCAATCAATCTTCATCCAAGATCTGTTGGTTGATCATTAATAAGATTTAATATATTTGATGATTTTCTCATCATAATAAGATCTTTAACTTCGTCTATTGTTGCACCTAGAATAAATAATGATCCCGCTAAAGTGAGTAGATTTTTAGCTCATTGAATACCTCATTTTACTGCTTCTTTTTGTTTCTTTTTTCATTCATCTTCTCAAATTCTTCATGTTTTCATATCTCTTTCATATTCTTTTCGTTTCCTGAAATTATCTTTCATAACATCTATACCCTCTCTTCTTAGAGATTCTATCTGTTTTAATGAAAATGATTTTAATACATATAATAACCTAGTATTTCATGCTTTTAGATATCCATATGGCATCTCTGATTGTGTTATCGGTTGATAATCAGCAACCTTATTAAATAATAAGAATTTACCATCTTCTGTAAGTTTTCATTCTTTTAAATCAGCAATAATCTGATTTACACGTTTCTCATTATTTCCAAACATCTCCATGAGATCGGTTCTTAATTTAGGATTATCTGTTTTAGCTTGTGTTTTAATTTTATTGAAATAAGAGTTTACCATAGTTTGTTTACCTAATCTATCCATAGCTTTAAATCATGTTACAGTGAATATTTTTTCTAATGTTTTTTGCATTACTGTTTGATCAGAAAATTCGTTAGATATAGCTTCTATACCTAAATCTCTAGTCATATCTACTCATCATTTTTTTAATATATTTCAGAATCCACTTTCATATATAGATGTTGCTAGATCTTGAATTTGTGATAATGTAGATATTGGCGATCACATTGTTGTTCATGATATAAATCATCTCAATGCTGATACAAATTTCGATGTTATTGCAGGACTGAACCTAACCTTTAATAATTTAGTAAGTTCTTCTTCATCTTTTGGTTTGAGTTGTTTATTTTCTAACATCTCAGCAACAAAAGTACCAATAGCTTTATCAGCTTCTTCATTCCCGAATAATCTTTTGAGTTCTATAGCTCTAGTCATACCAGAAATATAATTTAGATATCAATCTACAGGATCAGCATAAAACTGATTGAGTTCTGATGTTATAACATCAATAGTTCTCTCTTTGAGATTCTTCATGTTTATTCTTATACCATCAACTGAATATCCAGATAATAATTTATTAGCAACATCAGCTTTCTCTTCTAGAGTCAAATCTCTTCACATAAATTTACTTCTTTCTTTAATAGCATCAGATACATATCATCGAGCATCTGTTCATCTTAATTTATCTAATAATCATTTAGCGTTCTCTACAACACGAGGGAAATAATCTTTACGATATTCTACTTCTATACCATGTTCCAATGCTTTATCATGTAAAGCATCCAAAACACCTCTAGGTACCTCTATTCATAATTCACTTAATTTTTTGATATCTCAATTTTTTAATGCAAGATCAGCTTCATTGAATTTTTCTGGATCTTTTCTTAATTCTTTCATTTTATCTAGAAATGGTCTAGATTCATCAATAAGTTTTTTTGTCCCATACATCTCAGCAAAATCAAATTCACGAACTCTAGTTTTTATAGCTCTAGATATCCTTCATAATCTATAAGAGATTGGTTCTAAAGCATCAGAAACAAATTCTGTTACACTATGTCGAGTGCCTTGTTTCTTCTTTCATGTAACTTTATTTTTTTCGTAAAAATCTTTAGATAATTCTTTTCATTTTTCATCTACTTTATCTAATGCTTTCATGGCACTATTATATGCTTTCATTTCTTCTACATCTTTTCATTTATTTCTAGCTCTGATCATTTTCTTTACTTCCCTTTGTACTGCATCATTTTTTTCTTCATGAGTAGCATAATCTTCTTTACCATAATATTTTTCCATCTGTTCTTTCATTTTCTTATTTAGTTCAGATTTAGTCATATTTATTGTTTCATATGATCTACTAGCAAAATCATCATATTTATCATATGCTTCATTAGTATCTAATCAATATTCTTCTCATATTTCCTCGATAAGTGATTCTTTATCTTTTTCTCGTTGCCTCATCTGTTGATCTTTATATTCTTTCCCAACTTTTTTGTTTCAAACCTTTCATATCCTTTGTTCTTTTGCTTCGATTTTCGCTACTCTCTTGATAAAATCAAAAGATATTGGATCATAAGCCATCATATTCGATTGGTATTTTTGTATTCCCTCTCATTTCTCTACCGGACTCCATTCTTTATTTTTGTTCAAAATATCATCATAGAATTTATCTATAACGGATTTATCTTTGAAAACTGATTTTATTTTTGTCCATAGATCTTTGAAGAATTGTAATAATTTTGATGATTTTGTAGGTATCTTACCCTTAACATACCTCTCAAAGTTTCTTGCTGCCCATTCTTCTTGTTTCGTTGAATCCGTCAATCATGTAGTCTTTTGGACTTCTTTTAGGATCTCTGAGACTTCTGCTTTGGTTTTGAAGAGATCTAGTGTTGCATGATATATCTCATGATCCATAGTAAATTCTTTAGGATTGTTTGCGAGTTGTATTAATCTATCTTTATATGATCAGAAAGCCTCAGTCCCCTTTGGAGTAAATATTTTTTCTACAGTTTCAACTGATAGATGCTTCATGATTGTTGGATATCTCTCTTGTGCGGTCTTTATAGCTTCATCAGAAGTGATAGTCTTTGATATTGATTTTTCTTGGAATTTTTGTTCTAATAAACTAGGTTCTATTTGTAAAAATGGTTGTTTCCCGGAAGGTTTCTTAGTAAGTGGAGATTCTCATTTAATACGAGCTACTACATCGGGAGTAAGGCGGATTGATTGTTGTACTAATCCTACTCATCCTCTTTCATAGATACGGAAGATTCAGTTTTGTATTGGCTCTATCGTAAAAGTTTTATTTGGTAGTTTTTTTTGTAATTCCTTGACCGCCTCTTCTGCTTTTTCCCTAGATATAACATCCCTAACTACTTCCTTTTCTTGTTGTACTCATAAATCAATCTTCTCTGGTTTTTTACCAGTAAGATTTTCTACAATCTTTGCAACTTGTTTATCGTATAGGTTGTATGCTCGTTCGCCTCAAATTTTCAATCATTCTCCTGCCAGATCTCATTCTTTTTCTTTTAGAATTTGCTCTGCGATTCATTTTCCTATAACATCTCACAATGATTTTCATTGTAATTCTCACTTATTTGATTTCAATACATTACCATCTGGAGCCACTTGGAGTTCTATATCACTTCATCACTTTACATAAACTTTTATTTGCTTAAATGGAGATTCCGCCGATGTAACATCAAATCGAGTAATTTTGTCTAATTGTTTCTCTAATGAATATCTATTTGCTGTCTGTTCTCCATTGATCCATGAAAAATATTCTGATCAGTTGGCTACTGCTTCTTGCAATGCTCTTTTTACTGCCATTTCTTGTCGATTGGCGAGGAGTGGATGGGAATCAGTAGGTTTTATTGCCAACATTCAACTTTTTATTCAATTTATTTGGTCTGCTAATTGTGTTAATTTGAAATTGATAGATTGCCATTTATCTGACAATCATTCTTTATTAATGGTTTCATTATCTGAAGATTCTATTTTTTTCATAAGGGTAGCCTTTTCTATCTCTAGATCATCTTTTGATTGTTGTTTCCATTCTAATTCCTTCTTTAGAGAATCATATTGTTCTTTATCTCATGCCGTCTTTCTCGCTTCCCTCGCTCGATCACTTTGTAATTCCTCCATGAAAGTTACCTTTTTTCAGTTGTAAGTTCTTTCGTTTAGACGGAGATGGGCGAGAACGTTGGGTTCTGATCGATGAGAGGATTTAAAATTAGTATCAAACCTTTCTACTTTTTTTCCCTTTAGTTCATTATATCTTTCTTCATCTTTTTTTGGAAAATCTATTTCATTATTCATTCTTCTTGCTAATGTTTCCATTTCTTCAAGCTCTTTATCCGATATTTTATTATTCTCTGGAGCTTTTATCAATACCTCTTTGTAGTTCTCTCATCATGGAAGAGTATATTGTGAGTATTTAGTATTATCTGTTGATTTGTTTCTAACCACCTCATCTACTAACTTCTTTTCATCTATAGTTAGTTCATCATATTTCTTTCCTTGATTTAGTTTCTGTGCATATTCATCTTTATTTAATTTACTACCTAATATAGTTTCCTCAGTTCCTTTTAATTCCGGAGCGAATTCCTTTGCTTCTCATGACACAGATTGATTCTTAATATTTTGGTACTGGTTTTTTGATACAATATATGTTTCTCCATCCTGAAGAAGGATTTTATTTCCTTTGAGTTCGTAAGGTGTCAATGCTTCTCCTGCATCTATTATAGATTTATTTCAATGAATATCTGTAACCGGTATATCTTTTTTTAATTGAATATCAGGAAATTGTGACATTATATCGTTTGGACTCATTCATTTTGATTTACGAAGATATTCTGTAGCTTTTTGTGTTTCCTCGTCTGTCATCTCCTGAAATTTATTACTCTTTAATTCATTTGGTGTAACTACTGCATGATAACTTCATCAATCATTAGGTAAAAATTCTACCTCATAATTATTTATTCAGAATCTAGCATCAGCTTTTTTAATGATAGATTTTTTAGATCAATTTATTTCTATAGAGTTATCATTTTCTTGATACATTGCATCTTTTTCGATGACTGGTGATTCTTCATGAGTTATTTCTGGTACTTTGATAGCCGGAGCAGTAGGTACTGAGGCTTTAGCGTTATCGAAATGAGATAATGGTTTGATCTCGGTAGTAGTTGTAGCTTTTTGTGACTTAGGTTTGATATTTTCTCGCATCTCTTTGATTTTTTCCCACATTCATGGATCCTTATTCATGGCAGTGATAGTATCTCTCATTCATGCTTCAGTAATTTTCTTGAAAGCTCAGTTCAGATTTTGCTCTTGTAATTTCACTTGTGGATCCTTTCAGGTAGGATCCTTAGCACGAATATCTTTCATCTGTCTGAGGTAGGCATCCTTAATAGTTTCTCCTTCAAGAGGCTTTAGCGTTTTAATGGCATCGTTTAGCTCAGTTTTTACTACTCATTTCGCCTCAATATTTCATTTCAGCTTTACTACTTCTGATGTTGTCTTATGAAGAATACCAAAAGTAATCAATCATCTAGCGAATCATAAGATTTCACCTTTTGTTTGATCATCCATATCTTTCCATATAGGAACATTTTTAGTATTGTTCATGATCCAATCATTTCATTTATTCATAACGAAGTCTAGGGCTTGTTTGGTTCATGGAAGCTCCTCTAATCATGCAAAAACGGTAGTAAGTGCTGGAGTAAAAATAGCCATACCAGCTCAAAATCATCACATCGCTAGATTAGCTACTCCTGTTACTTTTTGAGCCGAAGTTCATGGAGCAAGGACTTCACCCATACCTTGCGAAATCTTAGAAACTGAATTTTTTAGTCATAATAATCCAGTAGTAATAACAGTAGCAATTCAAGCTCAAACTGAGTCTTGATATGGAATATCTGGATTTGTTCGATCTTGTCTTGCTTTAGTATTTATCTCTACGATCTTATCGTTTACCATCTTGATTGTATCTGGTCCGATGATTGGTGATCATCCGTGAATAATATCTAGTAATGTTTTTTTTGGTTTAGCTCAAGGAGTTCATTCCTTTATGGTAGATTGAAATTGTGGTTGTATATTGAATTTCTGAGCTCGAATTTGAGGTGTAGCGGTTTTTGTAGCCACAGGAAAAGGAGTAACTGTTTTATCTTGTGGAGTAGCAAAAACATCTTTTCATTGCGCTATCCTTTGTTTTGCAAAATCGACTGCTTTGTTCTGAATCTGCTTCATAAGTTTTGGATTTACTTCGAAAACTTTATCTTCAGGAGTAGATAATAAATATTGTTTTTCTTGTTGAGAGAGAGTAGGAACTAATGTAGGTATTTCCATATCTTTTCAATTTACATCGGATGTATTTATAGTAATCTCTGTTGATATACTTCAATCAGGTCTTTTCAATTCTCATAAAAATCCTTTTCATTTATTGGTTCCATTTTGTCTACTTCCATATCAATAATCTATTCATTTTGTTGTATCTATACCTGTAGTTATATCTGAAACTTCACCTATCTTAGGTGATAATTTGAACGGTTGAAATGATATATTATTTATTTTTGGCTTTAATGTTTCTTTAGGAGTTATAACACCATTAAGATCCAATCCCGGAGTAGAAAAATTCATTGGTTTCGATACCGGCATTGATGGTTTATATACTGGAGCTGACGATACAACTTTTTTTGGTGCAACAGGAGTCTTAACTGGAGCTTTTGCTACAGTTTTATTCGGCATTATTAATGCTGAAGCTCATCATTGCGCTCACAAAATCATATCGTTTTTTGCCATTATTTTGGTTTTTTAACTCAATAAATACTTGTTATCTCTTCAATGATAGTATCTATATCTGATCAAGCATATCATGCAGCAGATAATTCTTTTTTGAAATATGGTATATTAGGAGTCTTTCATTGTAACATAGTTCATAATGTTTTTATCATAGCATCAGCATCATCTGATTCAGAGATTATATATTTAGTTGCCTCAGTCAATGATTTTTTGGCAATAGTTCTTGCAATAAGATCTTTGGTTGTTGCTGTATTACCATATACATCATAAAGATATGGAGCTGAAGCATTTCATTGATTATTAAGATATGTTTCTATAACTTTCATTTTAGCTTGTACTGATGTCATACCCTTAGTTCCAAACGCTTCTTTAGCTGCAGTAGTATTAAGATCTTCTGGTTTCAATACTGTACCATTGATATTGTTTATATATCATCTTAATACATCTGGTGTTCATGGTGTTGCTTCAGAAACTGTATTAGTATCTCATAATTTAGGTATCTCTTTTGTAGGATTATAGAATCATAAAACTTTTGTAGAAACAGTATCTTCGGAAATTTTTCAATCTTTATGGAAATTTGATCATCTAATTGTCATAGTCTTACCATCTGATGATACTCCGGTAACTATAGCAACATGTCAATTACCCGGTTTAGATGTTGAGTTCATAATTGCAACATCACCTACTTCTGGTGTTTTACTATTAATATTTTTTGTCTTACTTGCTAATGAATCACCAAATAAATTAGTTTTTGCTGCTCATACTGATTTTACATAATCATTTACAATGATTCAACAATCTCATCCTCTTTCGTATACAGCTCATATTGGCATATTATTTACAGATTCTACTCATGTATCTATATCTGCTGCACTATTTGGAGTGAGAATATTTGCTTTAGCATCTTTATATCTTGTTCATCATTGCAATATAACATCTTGAATAGCTTCTGCAGGAGTTGATCATGCTATCATAAGTTTAGATAATTTCTGATAATCAGCTGATATAGGTGTTCCAGAAGCATCTAATGTAGCTTTAGCTTTTTCTAACATAGATGTATGTAGTTGTTGATATTGATCTAATGATATATGTCATTGTTTATATAATTCAGCGAGATCAGCTATAGAGTGATTTTGTAATATATCACCATCATCAGCGGTAAGTTTATTAAATACTTCTGTCTGACTTCATGCAACATAGTTATCATTTTGGATCATCTGATCTATTTCATCATTTTTTGTCCTATTGAGTGTTGTCATAGTAGAAATATAATCATTCATAATTTTAAGTTTAGCATCCATAGTTGTCCTATTGAGTGTTTCTAATTTATCTTTAAGTTGTGTACCTGAATAATTTTGTAAGATAGTATTGTAAGCAGTACCCATCTGTTGTTTGATATCTCTAGCTTGTAAATCTAAATCTTCTTTTGCTCTAGATAAACTGGTATTATAATCTTCTAATAGTCTTGATTTATTTTCGTCTGTAGCATTCTGAGCTTGTTGGAGTTGTGTTTCTAATCTAGTTACTGTTCTTAATGCTTCTTCATGTACTGAGTTTACACCATCTACAAACGATGTAGTATTAGCATATCATTTTAATGCTCAAATCTTTTCCATAGCTACTGTATTTTCTTCAGCCTGTCTTAATATGTCTTGTTGTTGCCATTGGATAGTTTGTTTTGTTGTTTCCATTTTAGTATTTAGATCTTCTGTTTGTCTTTGTTTTTCTAAAGTAAGATCGTCAACATTTCTATTATATCATTTTTCAAATTCTTTTTTATAATCTCACTGCATATCTAATGTTTCGTATCAATATCATTCCATAATCCTTTTAGCTCTATCAAAATCTACTCATGATTTTGTAGCAATATCTTGTATATCAGCATCACTAGGCATACCATCATATCATTTAGTAAGACGATCTTCTCATCAAACTTTTAATACATTATTTACCTCACTGTCTACTTCATTGAAATTAGTATACATATCTTCTACAGCTCCTGCTTTTAAAAGCTGATCTCTTTGGCTCTTATATTGTACATCCAATGAAGATATTCCAGGAACTGGAGCTGCTGCTGTTGGTAGTCATTGTATTCTTTTACCAAAAGCATTTACTGTATTAGTGATATCCTCAGGAGTACCCTTTATTCATTTCTCTTGTAAATATTTTGTTACTTGATCATTAAGTTTATCTTGTGTTATGTTTTGATTCTTTGCTAAAAAATCCTGAGCGAGATAATCATTTCTTTTATCGAGATATCATAAATTCTTAGACTCATATGCTTTTGCTTCATCTCAAAAAAGTAATGGTGAATCAAATTTTGTGGCAAAATCCTTAGTTTTTAGTTCTCATGTAGTGAGTTTCACTCATGGTGCTGTATTTTGTGTAGCAACAGGTTGTTTAGCAACTGCAGGTAATGAAGAATTATCACCATATTGCACCTTAGGTGGTGTATATTTTGGTGTTACTTTATTTGCAGAAGTAGTTGTACTAATATTTGTTGGAGGTGTTATTTTTGGCGTAATATTTCAAGCGACAGCCTTAGCTGCAGCTATAACTCCAGGATTAGTTGATGTTGATACTACTCATTTTGCTGCATTCGCTGCTGCATTTCTAGCTTGTGCTTGTGCGACTAAGGAAGTCATAATATTTTATATTTTAGGGAAATAAATTTATTAATTTAATGGCATAAAATAACATCAATGATTAGTTATTGTTCCTCATCATGATATAATATAATCTATCTTAAAATATTTATTCGCTGGTATTGTAGCTTGTCCTGCTGGTGAATTTTCTCATCATGCACCATTAATATATCCGTTTAATGCTATATTAACAAACGTCAATCAATCATTAGACACAGAAATAGCCATTATACCTCAAACCTGTACACTTCAATATACTACACTAAATGATCATTTTGCTATTCATCATGTACTTGTATAATAAATAGATCCTGGTGTTATTGTTGCATCTATAGCTGCACCATAATTAATATCTAATAAATTAGATTTCCATGCCTTACCAATAAAACATATATTTGTTGTTGGTGGAGTATCAATAACTACTGATCCTGGTGTTTGTCCAAGATAATAATTATGTCATGCTATAAGTCCTGTAAATCAATTATTTATTCATTTTAATGTTAGTATTGGATATTGTCATATAGTTTTACTTTCGGAACTTACACCACAAACATTAGATTTATACTGATAATCAGCATCAGCTAATGAAAGCAATTGGTTCTGGAATAAAGTAGATGATACATATGGGAATAATCAAGAAGAATAAACTGGATTTAATTCCGTAAATGTTGTTCATATTAAGTATACAGCATTTGTAGTTATTGTTCAAACTGTATAAGCTACTGTAGAGTTTCAATAGTTTCATAGATATAAATATGGGTTTCAGCTGAATATATTTGTTTGTGTTACTCATATTTGTTGTCGTGATGATGTATAATAATACATCTTTATTTCTCCGTTGACTGGATTGTAATCTATTTTGAAATCTGTACAAGCAGCAACAACTGTAGTTGTATATGTTGTTACTCATCATACCACAACTTTTACAATAACACCACCATTATATACAGCATTAGGCGCTCAAATACCATAAGGCTTAATTTCTATATAATTAGTTGCATCCCAATATAATCTTCATTCTTGATATATATTTATATGTCATGTTAAGTTATATCATCCAGCAGATCCCGAGATTATAGCATTTCGTTTGAAACTAAGAAATCAAGAATAAGTATTTAATGATTTTACATAATTACTTCATTCAATAGCATTAATATAATTATAAAACATAAATACTAAAGCATTATTTATGAGTAAATTATTATTAGCACCTCCAGATACAATAGGATTCCATGTTAATGGATTTATTGCATTTCAAGGGAAACTATCTACCAAAATTGGTCAATTCCACGAAGCACCATCATATGATTTTAATCATCTAATAGTTGTATTATTTGTTGAATATCAAATGTTGTAATAATTGAAAGCATTTATTATTGTGTCTGCATAATTTCAAGTGCTTCACTGTCGTGCAACGATATGTGCTTTTGTTCCAAGAGGGATACTAAATTGTACACTATAATTTATATCTACTATATTATTTATTGCAGTTGTATTATCTTCGTTTATAGTAGCAGTTTTTACATAAAATGGAGGCTCTGCTTGTGAAGAATCAGCCATTTGTGATGTTAGTATTTCGATATCTGTTCATACGGTATGAATTATATTCATACTTGCTCAATATCAAGGAGCTCCAGTCATAACAATTCTATATGTAACTCAAGCAGTCAATTTATATGGGGTAAATGTTGCCTTTCCCAAAGCAATTGTTGGTGTCGCTAGTGTTGTAACTCAACTAGAGTCTTTCAATAGAACTGATGAATATGAAACACAAGGAACTTCGTATATATAACAATCTGCTAATGCTGTTATTTGTATGGTTGCTGTTGGTGTTGAATTGTTATTATATGATTTTGTTGAAGTATTTGTATATCATCTGAATAAATCAGTTCATCATACATAGTTAAATTTTGTCTTATTATATGGATAAGAGGCACTACCTGTTTGCTTAACAGATGTATACGAGGCTCAATCACTCCCACATACTATATAATATGAAGCTCAATATACAAATCCTGAATAATTAAATGTCGCAACATTAGCAATAAATGTAGCAGTTGCTAATAAATTTCAAACTAAATCATATAAATATGCTTTTGTTGCAGTACAATCACTATCTTTATCTACGCTTAATACAGATGTTTGTTGTGATAATGTTACTTTTACTCATTTCAATACTCTTTGTGTAGCTTCTGTAACATTTAATGTCACTCAATGAGCATCTGTTCCACTTCATCAAGTAAATATAAGTGGTGTATCTACTAAACTTGTCGTCAATGCACTCGCTGCAATATCGGCAATAGCATTTGGGTCGATAAGAGTTCAACTTGGGTTTCCTGCATTATCTGTTTCTATTCTGAAATGCAAATGTTGATTTGCGTTATGTCAAGTTCCTGTTTTACATATGTTTACTTTGAAGGTGTCTGCTGTCACTCATGTTCATATAACTGGAAAACTAATTCTAGTATTTCATGAGGCATTTGATATATTTTGTTTATTAGTAGCAACTCATGTAACTGGTCATGTTTCTAAAAATAGACATTGTCATGCAGTACATACCTCTCATAACATATATGGATTATCTGTTACTAATCATCATGAACTTCATAAAATATTAGTAACTTGTGAGGTTACCATACTAATTGTTGGCATATTATATACACCACCAAACTGATCTGGATCTACCATTGATGTAGCTATTTTAACTAATCATGCTGCTGTTGTTGTAGCCATAGGAGGGGGTGTTCAAATACCATAATCTTCCCATTGTAACGTAGTACCATTATATACCTGATCAACTGGAGCTGGAGATAATATTCTACAGTGTTGTCAATCTATAGGAGCCGGTATAGCGATATTCCTTGCTGCCGCATCAGCGAAAATTGGTCGAGGTATAGACGTTCCAGTAATATTTAGATTAGATATATTTGTTGGTCCAGTGAAAGTATTAGTACCAGTCCATGTATTGTTTGAAGAAAATATAGAATTAGTTATTAAATGACTTGCAAAAATTGTAACAAAACATCTTTGTCAAGCATACCATTTCTTTTGTAATGCAGGATTTACTGTTCCAGAAGCATCAGCTTTTATTCATCTTAATGATATAGTCATAAGATTCGCTGCTGCTGTTATTATCATCCTTTCTACTGATTTACCATCATCAGAAATTAAAGTAAGATCAGCTGGATCTGTAATTATAACTACAGAATTAGATTCTACATCAGTAGTAATAGCAACTGATAAATCACCAGGATTTAGATCACCATCTAGATAGAAGATATAGTTGTTTAAAAATGCTTGTGCCATTTTACTATTTGGAAAGAATTAAAATTTATCACTCAACCTGTATTTCTTACTAGGTAATACAAATATATTCATAAAATCTAATAGTCGATATTGTCATAGTCAAGTAGTTTCTATTTTTCGTCTATTAGATATTCATTTTGCTCTTACTTGTGATTGTGTAATAACTTTATTGAAATCACTTAATGGATATGAAGGTGTTTGTAGTGTTAATGCTCATCAACTTCATGCTAACATAGATCATGCAATTGATCATCATGCTATAGGTACTCATGCTATACCAACTGGAACATATGTTCAGTTTCATCATTGGTTTACTATTAATGGTTTCATTATTGTTACTCAATCTACATATGATGTAATAGTCATTGTAGTTGCATCATTAATTTTTCATCAGAACTCAGCACCTCTCCAGAATTTTTTCAAATTAGCTTGTCATAATTTTATATCATGAGTTTCATACACACATTTTATAGGTTGTTCTCTATCCTCAGTTCATATTTCATCTTCATAAATAACATCATTACTATATGCTGTAGCAGCATATAAATGATCTCATAATTGTACTTCTGATATAAATGATTTGTTGTCATCACAAAGTCGTCATGTATTTATAATATCATAAATTACTACTATTCCATTGGTTGGTGAATTTAATGGTCTAAGATTCCATTTTACCAAGTTTCTTTTATCATCAAAAAAACCAAATCCATCTGTTTGTACTGAATCTAGTTCTTGTTGCATAAATCAATCTATTCCAACTAGTGGTATATCAGAAATATCAGCAACTTGTAGTTGAGCTACTCATTGAATATATCAAATACTTCTAATTTTCATACCAGACGTGATAAAAAATAGTTTAGATCATACAGGTACAGCACAATCAGGATTAAGTAATCTATTACCACTAGCAAAAGGTACAGAAAATATGTTTGCTACAGTACCAATACTATTTATAGTATTTTGATCTAGATATTGTATTTCTCAACTCTCCAAAAATATCCAAAATTTATCGAATGTAGATATTACACCAATAATATTTGTATTATATACTATTTGTTGTGATCATGTTCATGATCGGTTCTTACAATTAGCCTCATTACCTAATGTTATAGGCATAGAAAGAAATAATTTATTCTGGAATGCTAAGATTGTATATCACATAAAAGAATCTCCTAAATTTGGAAACATATTATTAGCTATTTCTGTAGTTGTGAGTGTTAGTGTGTTTGTTACTGTGTCGAAATAATATGGTTTAGTTGTTCCGGTAAGGATAATAATATATTTATCATAAACTATATATCTTGTTCTTGCTTTGGGTAATGTTAATCATGATGATCTATCAGTAACAGTACCTAAAATAGGATCTACCTCTTCAAATTTACTATCAAAATGACGAAATAACCTACCAGTTTTTTTGTATGCTACTAATCCATATGTTTTTTTTACAGAAGTTCATTTATACACTTCAGTATATCATAATCTAGGTAATATTCATTTATCAGATATCCTTAAATTTCTTATATATCTAGCATATTGAATTGGTACATTATTATTTCCTATTGATTGAGAAAAACCTTTTGAGAACTTCTCTTTCATCTCTACCGATTCTGCTCTCATTAGTTCTCATTAGGAAATAAAAATATTAAAAGCTATCATCACCAAATTCACCACTATCTCTACATCCAGTAATTTCTTCAGAAGCAGTAAAATTAAATACAACTTGCTGACTATTCCTTTTTATTTGACTATTATAAATATCATAAAATTCTGTGAGTGCATTATATCCAAGTAATCATTTCTCTTTAGCAAATTCAATTTCTTCTGTTTTCCACAAAAGTTCAGCCATTGCTATAGGAGCAACAATAAATATTCAGGTGTTATCTGGTAAATCTAATACTGAAGCATCTGATGTAAGTTGTCATACCTCTTTAGAATAATTCATCCGATATGTTCATGTTGGATATCAATTTATTCGTAGATATCTATCTTCACCATTATTCACTATAGCATAAAACTTTGATGTTGTGTATTGTCATGGTTCTAAGAAATGACAATTATACCCAGTTATTCATCTTTGATATATTAGTTTTTGTGGTGCGTAAACATCTATATTGGATATTAAAAATACTTGCTGTACTAGATCACCTAGATCTAATTTTACAACTAATCATGTTATTCATGTCAATTGAGTTGCTGTTTTACCTGTATAAGTTACTAAATTACCTTTTACATAAATTGCTTTAGGTGTTAATGGTGTTGCACTAAGATAATTCGTTGTATCAACAATATTTATTACTATATCTCCAGGATTTGCAACTACTGATACTGTAGATCAATCATATAATTGAATCGCTTCTCTTTTTTCTAAGAAAGGTAATCTTCTAGCTGTTATTTCTTGTCCATTATCTAATCTTATTATTTTCATATGTGATATCCTTGTATAGACATCTTGTATTTTCTCCTGTACTCTAGCAGGACTATATTCATTTGACAGGTCTTTTTCTCAGAGTATCTGATAACATTCAGTTTGAACCTGTAATCTCGTATTACCTGCCATAGGGAAATATTATTATATAAAACTATATATTTTTCTTCATCCATTCAATATCGTTTTTGTATCTATTAGATACATCTTTACCTGTAGCTGCTTTATAAGCAGCTCTTACAGATTCAATTGTTTCTTCTACAAGAACTGATGGAGTTTCAGCTAATCTTTCATCAATAGCTTCACTATTTTTAATCTCTTCTACCGCTTCAGTAGAAGAAGGATCAGGTAATGCTGAAACATCAGGTTCATCTGATCCTAAATCTTCAGGTTCATCAGTTTTAATACCATTAGATACAATATCTAATTGTCATTCTATAGTTTCCAATCATTCGATTTGATTCTTTATGGTATCATATGTTTCTTTTGTTTCATCAAATTTATCTATCATGGGTATCTGTACTATTGTTTCTCTAAATATTCTTAGATAATTAGATTTATTATCAGGATCTTCTTCCATATTATCATGATACTCTTTTTTAGCCTCTTCTATCTTATCTAAAACTATATTCAATTGATAGCTTCTCATTCTCTGATTCTTTTCTAATTCAGCTCTACCAGGATCCATAGCCTTTAATTTAAGATAATCTTCATAATCCATAAATCATGCCTGTTGTGATATTCAAGTAACCATTATAGAGTAATTAATGATAAAAGTTATATTACTATCAGCGGATTTTACTCCGCCAATAGTGTATATAGCCCTTATTACTATATTATATTAAGGGGTTGTTCCTTTTGAACCAACTACACCTGTTTCAGCATAGTAATGATCTACACCATAGTTAGCACGAACATCAACTACATAGATATCGTTATCTTGCTTCTGATAGTTTTTCATCAAAGGAGCATAGTTTACGAAACATTTCAATGATTGTTGTTTGTCGATAACAAATGGATTCATTACGAACCAGTTTGTTTGCGCACCAAGTGTTGAACCGTAACCGTAAGCTGTTTCAGCTACCAAATCACCTAGACATGGTATTTCAACAATTTCTACTAAATTACCTTCAAAAAAGAATTGATTAATCAAGTTAGCATTGTTTGCAGTTCCTGCATACATTCCAGCTTGTTTACCAAAAGTGTTTAATATTTGTCTTGCTGTTACAGCGAGATTAGTACCAACCATCAATTGATAAAATGTTCCAGCACCTTGTTTAACGAATTTTCCATTCTGTAATTTAACACCTGTTTTCAAGATATTAATAGCTTCTTGGAGAGAAACATTAGAAAGTGCTTTGTTTGGTGTTGAAAGGATATTACTAAATGTTCCACCTGTACTCAAAATAGGATGAGCAGCAGAGAAAAGTGGTTGAAGATTAGGAGTTGCTGATCCTGGACCATAACTTGCTGTTACAGCGAAACCTTGTGTGAACAATGCAATATTTTCAATGTTAGATGTTTCTAATCTACCCAATTGAAGATCTTTTGAATCCTGAATAAGTTGAACATATTCCTGTTGAACATCACCTGAAGCACCAGTAAGAGTTTGTTGATCTCTAAGATATTCACCCATAAGGTAAGTAGTTTCGATCTTAGCTCCATAGTTCTTAGTAAGATAACCTTTCTTGTTACCATATTCAACTGTTCTTTTTTGTTTGTTTGCTCCATCAGCAAGAAGAGGAAGTTCCTTTCCAGCGATTCTGTATCCATATTTTTGTGATACGGAGATTGTTTTTTCTGAGCGGATTCTCATTGCTCCTTGTATTCTCGCATATTCGTCATAAGCGATAGATATATCGTAATCATTAATAATTCCTACTAATGAATCGTCAAGTAATGGAGATGATCCAAATGCTCCTACGGCTACGGTTATACCATTATTAAATACTGTTCTACCCATGATAATGGTTGTAATAAAAATAAAAAAGTTTTATTATACGTTAGCAATGGAAAATTCCATACCAAGTGCATCTTCACAAAGAAGTTGACCAGTTGATGAACTTTGTGTAAGAAGATTTACATATTGTGTATCTGAAAGATCAAAATAAGCATGTCGATCAGCTATGTCCAATACTAATAGAGAATAAGTCATAACTGGAGGTGTTGATCCACCAATTACAATATTACTAATAACTACTGTACCGTTATTACCTGTTTTAGGAAGAATAGTTACTGCGTGTGTTCCAGAAATAGTAAATGTAGCTAATGCAGCAAATTGTGTATTTAATTGTAGAATTAATGCAGCCATAGTACCTGCATGATCTGAAGAAAACAATACTTGTGTCATTACAACACCGTTTACTTTAAGATCTATTGTATTTGTAGCAACAAAAAAACCAACAACTGTTAATAGTTGTCCAATTCCTTCAATTTTGAAAGTATCTGACTTCAAAAGAGATGTTGGTACATAATTTACTTTTTCATGTTCTATTGTTTCATTAGAAGATGAAAAAACTTTTTCTGTAGAAGAAGCTCCTATAATAGAATCTCCAGCTCCAGCGATATCAATGAAACCACTAGCGTCTTTCAAAAACATACCTGATTGGCAGTCTAATGAATTTACCGCTACAGCTTCTACTCTACCAAGACCCAAATATGAGTCCTTAGCAGCTTTAATTCGTGTGAAAGCCATGATAATAGATTGTAATAAGAATAAAAGATTAATTTTTTGGTTTTGCTGTGATTACTCATTGCGATTCTAAGAAACTCATAGTGTTTGGATCATTAGGTTTATATTCATCTGAATTTCATGATTTTGATGATCATCCAGTAGGTATAGCATTATGTTCCAATATAATAGTTTCTTTGTTTGATGAGAACTTTTTTCCCATAGAGAATGCAACTCCAACCATTGCTTGTTTCAATTCCTCTTTTCAAAGAGTCCTATCTCCGGTTAATGCTGTAAGTTTTTCACTAAACACTGTCATTTCATCAGTAGAGAATCATAGAGAAGAAATAAAATCGTTTTTTAATTTATCGCTTTCTTTTTTCATCTCATATGCCGTCATTTGAATATTGAAGTCATTTGCTTTAGGTGGCAATTGCTTACCAGCTTTGAGATCTTCAATACTATATTCTCAACCATGATGTTTAACTCGTGCTTCAGCTGTTTTAGGATCTTTTTTATAAAGTTCTTGAAGATAATTAGGATCCTTGTCGATGTTTTTAGTTTCTTCTAGGATCTTGTCTGTAAGCGTATCTACTCATTTCTGAGAAGCAGATTGGAGTTTTTTGTACTCTTCTTCTTGCTTAATTGAAAACGCTTTAAGTTGTTCCTCTCTCTCTTCTAGATTTAAGTCTGGTGATAGACTGTCTAAAAATTCCTGAGTTGATTGTGGCATTAATAAATTTGGTAAGAATGTAAAAGGTTTAAGTATTATATACTGCCGATTACAATTATCGGAATAATACACTATTCGTAAAACAATTCAATACTACTTTACAATTTTCAATTGCTATTTATAGTTTCATATATTTCTATTGTTGTATATCTTGTGTAGTTTCTTTGGTTTGTCAATTCTTTTCCTGTGCCGCTTTAGCAAATTCCAGAATCTTAGATTTTATATATTCTTGTCTTTGTGTAAAATCTTTTGTTAATTCTATATTGAGATCATCTAATCATTTTCATGTAAGTACATCTGTTTTTATTGATTTATCTGGTAATCATTGAGCAAAAAATTCTATGAAATAATCTATTGTCCTTAATATTCATTTTAATTCAGCATTTAATATCTTTGCCTGAGTATTGGTAGCAGGATTATATCATAATAATGCAGCATTAGTTGAAGTAAATTTATGAAAATTCAACATCTCTATAATCCAATTTATAGATCACTCAGATAACATATCAACATAATGTTTATACTGAGTCATCTGAGATTCACTATCTTGTGTATAGAATTTACTTTCATCCAATAAATGGTGCAGGTTTAGCTTCGGGAACAGCTTGTGGTTGAGTCTGTTGTGTATTCGTAGGAGGAACCTGTTGATTAGTTTGTTCATTAGGAATATTAGTAGGAGCTAAAGAATTACCCATGATTGCCATAGAAAGATCTTGTTCTTGTCTAATACTATCATCTATCTCTGACTTTTTTGTTTTAGCAACAAGTGCCATATCAAAATCATATAATTGTTTGAATCTTGCTATTATAGATGATGGATTCATATCCCTCTTTATTTCATCAGTTATATTAATTCACATAGATGCAAATACTTGTGATAATATATTCAAATTAGATATAGCTTGTGTAAACGCATTTTGTTGTGTAGTTGATGAAAATCTTGTTGATGGAGTAACAACCTTCACTAAGAACTCTCATTTACACATAGATTTATCTAAATCAAAATATCATATATCACCAAACGATTCTTTAAATACTTTAATATCTTCACCATTTTTATCTTTTTTATCCTCTATCTTATTATCTCTAACTTTTATAATAAGATTAGGAAATGTTTCGATAGATATATCTTGTTCTTTACCATCTACAGTAATTTTCTTTTTTTCTGTTTTTTTCTCTAATGTTACAGCATACTTTGTGAGATTTATAGCTGTTTTAGTTAAGATATCATCATAAAATATATTTAATGATTCATCAATAGTTCTATCTCTTATTTGTTGATGTTCCTCCATGATCTGTATCTCACCTAGAGTTGTTTTAGGTGATGAATATGGCGCTCTCATATTTTCTCATACCTCTACATTCATGAGATCATCGATGATAGATATTACAGCAGACATATCAGCTATCTTTGTTTGCATCTGTAATGGTTGTACCATTCCAGCAGAAGCATTAGTTTCCCAAATATTTATACCTGATGATACCTTTCATTTTACTTCAGTATTTTGTGGAACAATCATATTGATTCATGCTGACATCTTAGAAGCATCCAATATATCTTGTAATATAGATTTTTTATATCATTTTAATCATCTAATTCTCTTAGGTATACCATCACCATAAATAGAATTATTGTTAGGGAAATGCTGACATGCTGATACTGGTAAATCACCATTATGATAATATTTTCATGAATACAAACAAGTAGATCTATTGAGAATAACATCTCGATCTCATGTTATTCTATTGTATTTTTGTCGGATAATACATTGATTAGGATAAGAATTATATACTCAATATATAGGATCACTTACAGCATATGGTTTTATATCATTAATATCTACTCATTCAACAAAATTCCATCTCTCTTTAGCAGCCTCAACAGTCAATTGTTCTTCAATAATACAATCTTCAGCTTTTCTATAATCCCATTGATTCATGGCTTGATCATCGAACCATGATGTATATATTGATTGATTTATTGGTGTATATTTATATTCAATCCTTTTAATAGCAGTCATATCATCAGTAAATATACCATCAAATACCTCTTTTGGTTCATATCTAACATACGAATCATATCTTATACCATTATACATAACCATGGTACCATATTGTCATTTATCATGTATTCCTGCAGATTTTTGTTGATAAAATCATTCTCTATCTAGATAATCCTGTAATGCAAAATAGATAGGTTGTGTTTGTGATACATCATTATTATCTTGTCATCATATCACATCGAAATCTATTGCACCAGCATATTTACCTTTATTTATCTCATTCAATACTTTTTCTACAGAAATATTAATCATAAGTTTACCCTTTGCATTAGTTTGAACTTTAGCTTCTGTTTGTATATCTGAATAATGCCATTCTGATTCCCAATCAGATCTAGCTGAATCCATTTTTAGAAACCTAGCAAGTGTTTTCCTTACACTTTCTACTTTAGCATCATCGGAAATTCTCTTATTTGCCATGATAATATATAAAGAAATAAATTTTTCGATAGTATACTTAATTGGACATAGGTTTTCAAGTGATGGGATCTTCTATAACCATATTTCCGTTGGACTTATTATAATTATTATTTCTCTGTTGTTCATTATATGCTGATTTTGCCATAGGAAGTCAAGTAATAGGATCATATACTGTTTCCTCTTTTTCTCATGGAGCTTTATTACGTATTCATGCCATAAATTGTATTATACTTTGTGCATCACAATCAACAATATCGTCATGTTTTAGGTTAGGAAACTGATAATATTGATCTAATATCTTTTTTTGTTGTTCTGTAGGTAAATCAATATTATAATACAATTTATTTTGTGATCGAAACGGTTCAAGATAATCTCTTATCCTAGCATTTTTATCTCATTTAGGTCGATATTCATAAATCGTAAACATCTGATTCCTTTTTATCATCTCATCCATAAAATCTCTATAGAATTTTGACTGATCTTTATTTATTTTACTCATCTCTATAGAAAAGAACGGTCTATTAAATCATTTCATCTCCCACTTAGCAGCTAATGCAAACATATATTGTCTAGCAATTGAGGGAGCTTGTGTTTCAGCAAATATATCGAAGAAATAAATATCACGAGTCTGTTTATGTTGTCATACAACCCTTACAACTACATCATCTGATTTAATATTAGTAGAAAATGCAGGATCAACAAAAATACCGAGTTCTATATCGGATTTATTCAATCATCAAACCTTCTCAAAATCAGATTCATGAAATGATCTTTCATTTCCTGGCTTGAATATAGCTCCAGTCATCATGATAGGATCCTGTTGAAACAAAGCATTCCATACCTTAGGTGTTCTTATTTCTCTTTCTTTGAAAAAATAATCAGGTCATCGTTTCCCTGGTCGTATTATTGGATATCATTCATCATCTATAGCTTTGATAACTAATTTATAGAATTTATCTCATCATTGTTTTTCTTGTTCCTCTAATTTACCTATCAAATCATTAATATTCCAACGAGTCATAGTTACAACTATAGCAGAATCTTCAGTTTGTTTACGAGTAGATAATGTTGAATCAAACCAATCCCATGTTTTTTCTTGAATCGTTATACTTGCCGCTTCCTCTGCATTTTTTACACAATCATCAATAAATAGAAAATTTCCTCAAAGTCAAGTTAATGCTCATCAAACTCCACATGAATACATACCACCACGCTGAGTAGTTTCTCGATGTGTTTGAGTATTTTTATCTGATGCCATATCAAATTTTGGGAATATATTTTTATATCTTTTTGATTGGATAATATCTCTTGATTTACGAGCAAAATCCGAAGCTAGATTAGCATCATACGATGCTAGAACAAATTTAGCTGCGGGATCACGACCAACTATCCATGTTGGTAACATTATTCATCATAATGTGCTCTTTCATAATCTTGGTGGACATGAAACCATTAATCTTTTTATTTCTCATTTTGCAACAGCTTCATAAACCTGAATTAGTTGTTCATGAACATTTCTCATTTTTTGAGTAGCTATACATTGATATTTCGAATCAATATATTGGCAATATGTTTTCAAATCCAACCTAGAAAGTTTTCTTCTCAATAGTTCTTCCTCTATCACTAGCGCCTGATCATTAGTATGATCAAGGATCATGTTATATATGTTTTCGAATAAAACCTCAACAAGATTTTCTTTTTCACAAACAACATTTTGATATACTTTGATTAGCTATTTGTAATGACCTTTGAATATCCATAATACTTCACCATGATTTAATAAAATTTCATTCTAAATCATATTGATTAGTTATTTTACTAAATGGATTTTCTTTGCCTATCATAATCCTTCTTCATAATTCACGATATGAATGTTTTTGGTTATCAGAATAAGATAATCGCTCCAAATTATCTTTTCAATCCATATTATACCCATCATTTGACCTATTTCAATCACGATGATTAATTTGTGGTAAATTTTTTTTATTTATAATAAATGCTTGTGCTTTGATACGACAAATTCTAAAAGTATAATGTTTTCAATCTTTGTAAATTCAAATTATATTATATCAATCTTTATCTTTCTGTATTTTTAATAAAGATTCTTTTCTTTTTTTACGGTAAAATAATGATTTTATTCTACCAAAATTACTAACTTGATAAAGTCATTCAAATCAAAGAATATTTCTTCGTATTTCCTGCATAAATATTTTACCTTTTAGATAAAGATTGTTTTTGTTTTCTAATATCTTCTAATTTTTTTTTAAGAACCTCTTCCGTTTCTTCTTCTATATCACCTATTTCATCTGTTTTATCTCTAATGTTAATATCTTTTGAATCTTTATATCAGAAATTATTCTTCGCCATAAACATTGCAAAGTTAGAATTATATTCTCATTGCATAGCATTTTCAAGAAGAATTGATTCCTGGATCTGTTTACTTTTCCTATAAGCATCGGAAAACTCTGGATGTTTTGCAACCCATTCGTGCATTGTATCAATATGTATTCATATATTATGACATCGTCTTTGAAATGTTGGAAAAGTATTTGCTAT
>Ga0209083_1000716_pt1 | contig 45397 bp, 36 predicted proteins | sample AM7aDNAmetaG_FD_184132 | JGI IMG/M metagenome (GOLD analysis project Ga0209083, IMG submission 184132) | Freshwater microbial communities from Finland to study Microbial Dark Matter (Phase II) - AM7a DNA metaG (SPAdes) (version 3) | ecosystem: Environmental > Aquatic > Freshwater > Lake ...
TTGGTCTTTCTGGTCTTTCCGAGGTTTACTCTAAATCTTTATCTTTACGAACCGCCGTATGCCGAACGGCACGTACGGTGGCGTGAGAGGACAGTGAGTGAAATAATCACTCACTTCCTACTCGATTACACGGCTTTGGGCGACACTCCTTTACCGGGTAAAAACTTCAAATGTCCTGTGGATTTTGTTAACAAATTGTAGTAAGTAAGACCTCGGAACTCTACGTAAACAGCCGGGGCTGTTATATATTTGAACTTGTTAATTCGGGCCATGCCGCTAAAATTAAGATATACAGCCTTTGTTTTTTTATTGGTGTTTGTTAATGTTGCCATCTTCGCACAATCCGTTGCTAATTATGGTTATGCTGACTCCCAGCCTGATCCTGGCAGGAAAGCCGGAAATGCATCCCTGGCCGGGACCTGGGAAGCCGGAGCTATGCTTGGCCCTGACTTTTTTTACGGTGATCTCAGTTCAAACAAATTCCTGCCCAGCCGCAACATCAGCGCTGCAGGAGGCTTGTTTTTAATGCGGCAGTTTACGAACGTGGTCGGCCTGAAGGGGCAATTGCTGTTAGGAGGCCTTAACGGAAGCAAAGACGGGCTGGAGGGTTCCAAACCGGTGAACTGGAACTTCAAAGGCACTTTCATCGATTTTACCATAAACTCGGTATTCAATTTTTCAAACCTGGTTTCACCCTACCATGACGGTCGAAAGGTTTTTGTCTATGGAACGGTGGGCATTGGGGTGAATGCATGGAATTCAATTCTCGGCAAGTCGGTTAACGGTGTGACCGGGAGTCCTGATCAGACAAAAGGTATGCAAGCCGCAATGGTAGTCCCGTTGGGGCTGGGTATACAATTTGCTGTCACAAATAAAATCAATGCAGGTGCAGAATATACAGTCAGGACAATCTTTTCAGACCGGGTTGACCAGACCGTTGGAGGTTTTAAATGGGATTTCGTGAACCTTCTGGCATTCACAGCCTCATACAGGTTCGGGGTTTCCAAAAAGAACATCAATGTACAGGAATATTCATATTCAAACCCCGTCACATACCAGCCCAGGCCTACGGAACCTGTGGCTGTTCCTGTTGCGGAACCCCCGAGGCAGAGCCAGGAAATCCCGTCGGCCTCCGCAGTGTATAACTATGTTGTTCAGGTATGTGCCTTTGCAAAGCATGACTATACCGTGGCCTGGGTTAAAAAGCATTACCATCTTGATATGCCTGTGATAAAGGAGAGTGAGAACGGACTGAACCGTTATATCATAGGACATTATTACAAGGATCTCAATATTGCAAAAGAACTTTGCAACCGTTTGAGGAAGCAGGGTATACATGATGCCTGGGTTATCGCGTACCAAAACGGAGTAAGACATCATGTGGTCGTTTACTGACCCGTGACTTTTGAATCGTTACTCATTACTCACGGTTCACTTTACTTACACACCTGGTTCATGAAATCTTCTGATTCGGCAGTGTTCATACCTGCAGCTTTTGCTTTCTGGAAGTCACTGCAGGCCATGGCGTAATTTCCAAGCATGTAATTTGCCATTCCGTGATTATAGTAAACTGATTTCATCATGGAGGCATCGCCCTGGTTGTTGGAATTAAAAGCAAGCGACATGTCAAGGTCAGAGATGGCGCCGCTGTAATCGTTCAGTTTCAGCTTGCAAGTCCCCCTGTAGTAATACACCATAAAGGCTTTGTCCTGAGGCCTTAATTCAATGGCACGGTTAAAATATAAAAGTGCATCCTGGAAGTTCCCGTGCTCGTATTTCCAAACGCCCTCCCAATAAACTTTATAATAATCGGTCATGGCATCAGGTCCGCTTGAGTTTGAGAGGTTAGTGGAAACAGTCTGGGTCATAGCTACCGATGGTCCTGTAAAACGATAGCCTTTGCAATGGTCTTTAATGGCCTGGTCGTTGGCCACGTCTTTCAAGCCGAATTGCAGGGCGGTATTCCAGTCGGCACAGGCCCCGTTTTTATCTTTGTTATTGAATTTTGCAACCCCCCTGTTGTAAATAACGGTAAGCCAGGCCGAATAGTAATTGGCTTCGGCAGGTTTCAAAGTTATAGCCTGGTCAAAGTCCATCATCGCCATTGCATTATCTCCGACTTTTTGCCGGGCATTTGCACGGTATGCATAGGTGAGGAAGAAAGTTGAATACGGAGGGTATTTTGAGGCCTCGGTAAGGTTTGTAATAGCCTGGACGTAATTCCCGGAAGCGTAATCCGACAAACCCCGTTTGTAGTATTCTTCAGCCGATTTGGGCACGCCTGTAAACGCCTGTATGTATGATCCGCCGCTATAATTGATAAATGACCTGAATGCAGCAAAGTCTGATTCGTAATAAGACCCCTTGAAAAGTTTGTCCCTGTTCTTGATGTCAAGATAAGGTCCGTAAAACTTCTCCTTGTTCATCACCTGTATGAGCCTGAACCTTGCAGAGGTCTGTCCTCCTCCCTGGACCGGGAGGAATGCAATCAGCAGGTTGTGCGATGTGATGTTCTTTAAAGTGAGGATCTGGTGTATGTTATAGGCAATGGTCGAATTCAGGTAACGCTCGTCAAAATTGATCAGGGTATTATCGCAAAGAACTTCAAGATTTTCAATATATGGCCTGTTGAATTCCATTTTTTCGGGGATTACAGCCTGGAATTTCGATAGTTTGCATACGTAATAGGTGATCCCAACCTGTTTGTGCCAGTCTTCCATAAGCATGGGGAATTCGTACCAGCCGGTTTTAAAACGCATGATTATGACGGCGTACATTTCATTGTTTATAAGTACGTCGCGCACTTCAAGATTGATAAAATTCTCTTTTCCCAGCTTGTAGGAATGCTTCGAGGACTTGTTCAGGTCAGGGTCTTTCCAGGGAATCTGGTTTTGGCCCGAAACCCATTTGCCATTGTCCTGGAGAGTCCACCCGGTTGCAAACTCAAGCATTGCCCTGGTTTCACTTACCATCGGCAAATCGCCCATCGACCTTGCCAGGTTATCGGTGCTTTGTTTATCCTTTACCGACTGACCCGGATACTGGGCTGAAACCCCTGATACAATCAGCAATCCGAATAAAAGAAAAATGTATTGCTTCATCCGCAATTATTTATACTTTAAAATCCTGTAAAACATTAACAAGCAGTGCAGTTACATGCCTGACATTCTCTTCGAAAACTTTCAGTATCTCGGCCCATGTAACAGGTTCCTCGTCATGTTTCCAGGCATCATAGTCTGTCGAAAGCGCAACCACTGCATATGGAATCCCGGCTTCGTTAGCCAGCGCCGCTTCAGGCGCAATGCTCATGTTTATAATATCAGCCCCTATGATACGGAACATATTTGATTCGGCCCTGGTTGAAAACCTGGGGCCTTCAATGGTAACCACAGTTCCCCTGGGATGGTATGACAGGTTCAGGCTGTCTGCACTGCTGATCAGGCGCTGCCTCAGGTTTTCCGAGAAAGGATCGGCCATTGCAACATGCCCGGTCACCCCCGGCTCAAAATGATCATGAAAGGTATTGATCCTGTTACGGGTAAAGTCAAGAAACTGATCGGGAAATACGATCTGTCCCCTCGATATTTCTTCCTTAAGGCTGCCGCAGGCAGTGGTGGCCAGTATCGCTGTACAACCAAGTTCCTTAAGCGCAAAAATATTCGCGCGGTTGTTTACGTGAGAGGGAGTGATGGAATGATCCCTGGCATGCCTCGAAAGGATAAATATTTCATTATCAGCCAGTTTGCCGCATAAGAATGACGAACTGGGAGCCCCGTAAGGTGTTTCAACACTTACCTCCCTGGTTTCCCTGAGTATGTTTAGTTTCTCAAGGCCGGATCCTCCAATAAGTCCTATTTGGGCCACAAAATAAATTTAAGCGAATTTAATAGAAATAGGGGCGGTATGCAATTGCATTAAGTTTTGTTAATAACAAATTGCCGGGAGTTTTCAACACAGCTTCCCGCCAACATTCGAAGAAACACCTATGAGTAATCATGCTAAATCCTAAAACTGTATCTTTGCGGCCATAAACCAAGAACCATCTTTTCATGAATTTCACAGGTGAACATTTACTATACGGGGTACTCGGGAAGTCGTTTGTATGGATAAGTTTTGCAACTTCACTGATCTCCACCTTGCTGTTTTTATTCCATTTTTCACGCAGGGAAAATCCCCTCAGGGTCATCCGGGGCATTACCAGGAGTTTCTATATCCTGCACGTTGTATCTCTTCTTGCCGTGATCGTGATTTTATACATCCTGATCTTCAGGCATTATTTTGAATACACTTATGTTTGGCAGTATTCTTCGATAACACTCCCTGTCAAATACATTATTTCGTGCTTCTGGGCAGGCCAGGAAGGAAGTTTCCTGGTCTGGGGCATTTGCCAGGCGATACTGGGCCTGTTCCTGATCAGGAAAGCAGGGGACTGGGAATCTCCTGTAATGGTCATCGTTTCGCTCTCGCAGGTCTTTGTAACTTCAATGTTGCTGGGGGTCACCCTGTTCGGTCTTAAAGTCGGCAGCAGCCCCTTTATCCTTTTGCGCGAGACTTACGCAGGTCAAACAGGCTCTATCTTCGGGCATCCCGATTACCTTCAGTACCTGAAGGATGGTAACGGCCTTAATCCGCTTCTCGAAAATATCTGGATGACCATCCATCCCCCCATCCTTTTCATAGGCTATGCACTTGCACTTGTTCCATTCTCCTATGCCATAGCAGCCTTTATGAAAAAGGACTTTCAGGGATGGATCAGGCCGGCTTTGCCCTGGGTATTGCTTTCGCTTACCTTTCTTGGCGCAGGAATATTGCTGGGTGGAGCCTGGGCCTATGTTTCACTAACTTTCGGGGGCTTCTGGGCCTGGGACCCTGTTGAAAATTCCTCACTGGTCCCCTGGCTGACCCTGGTCGCAAGCCTCCATTTCATGATCATTTCCAGGCGTCAGCATTTCGGCCTTTTATCGGCCTTCCTGTTCAGCCTTATTTCATACATACTTGTGCTTTACGCCACCTTCCTCACACGCAGCGGTGTGCTTTCCGAAACTTCGGCCCATTCGTTCGGCGATAACGGCCTCACTACCCAGCTTCTCATTTACCTTCTGGTATTCATTTTCATGATGCTGGTGTTCATTGTACTGAACATCCGTAAAATCCTGGATTATAAAAAAGATGAAATGCTTTCGAAGGAATTCTGGATGTTCATCGGTTCACTCATAGTTGCACTGGCCGCTTTCCAGGTGATCTTTACAACTTCAATCCCGGTATTCAACAAACTTTTCGGCACACATGTAGCGCCTCCCACCGACAATGTGGGGTTTTACAACCGCTGGCAAATGCCTTATGCATTGCTCATCGCGGCTTTCATCGGCATCAGCCAGGTCCTGAATTATGCTCTAAACCAATGGCAGGAAACCCTGAAAAAACTTTATTTGCCGGCATTACTTGCCCTGCTCGGTTCCATCCCGTTTTTCTTCTCGGGAATCGTTACCCAGTTTGCATTTATTCTCTTCCTGTATTTTATATTGTTCGGGTTCTTTGCCACCCTGCTTAATTTATTATTTCATTCTTCCTTCCCGGGGAATACAGGAGGCGCGCTTACACATCTGGGCTTTATGCTGTTTTTGCTGGGAACCCTCATCACATTTTCCAATTCCCGGGTGATTTCGACCAACACCTCCAGGTATGACCTTGGCAATGAAAGAACCAATTCTGAGAACCTCATGCTCGTGAAAAGCGATACGCTTTATATGGCAGGATTTTATGTGACCTATGTCAACCATTCCAGGTCGGGCAACACCACATATTACCGTGTTGATTTTCTGCGGATGAGGGAGGGGAAGATGTCAAAGCAGTTCAGCCTTTATCCTTCGGTGAATGTTCATCCCACCATGGGAGCGGTATATAATCCCGAAACCAGGCATTACCCTCTTATGGATTACTATACCTATATATCACAGGTAGGAGAGGGGCCTGAATACATAGTGATCAAAGCGATCATGAACCCGTTTATCAATGTTCTGTGGGCCGGCGCCTTGCTGATGGTCTCAGGTCTTGCCTATGCCACGGTACGAAAAATCCGCCTTCGCAGGAAAGCTTCGCAATAGAATTCAATGCTTTAATGATCCTTCGCCTTATCCTCAAGCATAGGAACAAACCTGAAGTTGCCGTGTTCCTCCCTGCGTGTCTCGGTTTCTGAAATCTTGTGTATCGTGGTCATTACCTGGGTCTCGTCCCCAACAGGCACTACCAGGATACCTCCCGGTTTCAGCTGGCGGATGAGGGGTTCCGGGATATACGGAGCTGCGGCGGTTACAAGCACCTTGTCAAAAGGTGCGTATGACGGCAGACCCTTATAACCATCCCCATAGAACAATTTTATCCTTTGGTACCCCATCTCCGATAACAGTATCCTTGTTTTGTCGTAAAGTGACTTCTGCCTCTCAATGCTGAATACCTTGGCTCCGAGTTCAGCAAGGATGCAGGCCTGGTATCCGCTTCCTGTCCCGATCTCAAGCACCTTGTCGCCTTTGTTTATCCTGAGTAAGGACGATTGAAACGCGACGGTATAGGGTTGCGAAATGGTTTGACCCGCCCCGATCGGGAACGGCTGGTCCTCGTATGCGTACTCGAGAAAGGAGGAGTCGAAAAAGAAATGCCTGGGCACTTTCTCCATCGCTGCAAGTACGGGTGCATCCGAAATTCCTTTCATCCGGATTACCTTGATCAGCTGGTTCCTAAGTCCCTGGTGACGGTAAGTATCTTGTCTTTTAGAGAGTTTCATGATTTTCGGCGGGGAAATTTTTCACGAAAATAGTAATTTCAAAATCTTAAAAGACTAACTTTGCAAAAAAATACCCGGTATGCTTAAAATCGGAGTCCTTGGAGCCGGCCACCTGGGCAAAATCCATCTCAAGTGCATTAAGGAAATTCCTGAATATAACCTCTGTGGATTTTTCGACCCGGATACCAGCATAGCCGACCGGGTTGAACAGGAATTCAAGGTGAAGAAATTTTCTTCACTTGATGAGTTGGTCGACACGGTAGATGTGGTTGATATAGTTACTCCCACCATATCGCATTTTGACTGTGCTTCGAAATCGCTTTTAAAAAGCCGGCATGTATTTATAGAAAAACCTGTAGTGACTACTCTTGACCAGGCCCGGGAACTCATTAAAATCGCCGGTGAAGCCAGGGTAAAAGTTCAGGTTGGCCATGTTGAAAGGTTTAATCCTGCATTCCTGGCGGCAGAGCCATTCTTTGCCGGCCCTATGTTCATCGAGGGCCACCGTCTTTCGCAGTTCAATCCGCGAGGTACCGATGTGCCCGTGATCCTTGACCTGATGATACACGATATTGATATCATCCTGTCGGTGGTAAAGAGCGGAATCAGGAATATCAGCGCATCGGGTGTCGCAGTTGTGAGCGATACCCCCGACATTGCCAACGCCCGCATAGAGTTTGAGAACGGTTGCGTAGCAAATCTTACTGCCAGCAGGATCTCTGTGAAAAATATGCGTAAATCGCGTTTCTTTCAGAGGGATGCATATATTTCAATAGACTTCCTTAAAAAGGAATTGGAAGTAATACGGATTGATGAGCCTGGAAGTACCGGCCAGGGATTCGGTATGCCCCTCGACCTGGGGCCGGGAAAAGGGATGAGGCATATCTCGTTCCTCAAACCTGAGGTAAAACCCAATAATGCAATAAAATCGGAACTTGAGAGCTTCTGTTCGGCGATCATTAACAATACTGTACCTCCCGTCACCATTGAAGACGGTTATCGCGCACTGGAAGTTGCTTATATGATCATTGATGAAATAACCAATTCAGTTAAGCGGCTCGTTTGATTCCCGCGAAAATGTTAGTTTCTTTTCCGGATTTATTTAACAATATTCATGCTGAAAAGGCGTTTTGAAACAAGAATTATTTTAATGCTCATGCCGGGGACCAGGATTGTTGGGGGATTTTGCTTGTTTCTTCTGGGTATTATTGTCCTGTCATCCTGCGAAAAATTCAGCGGGAGCCAGGAAATTCCCGCTTACCTCAGCATCGATTCCATCTCCATCTACAGTGATTATTCCACCCAGGGCTCGGCTTCACATAATGTTACAGACGCATGGGTGTATGTTGACGGGCAGCTGATCGGAGCTTTTGAGATGCCTGCCAAATTCCCTGTTCTGCAAAGCGGAACACATAAGGTGACTGTACTTGCCGGCATCAAGAAAAACGGGATTTCTGCCACCCGCACCGCCTATGATTTCTACGCCCCGATCAATTATAACATGAAATTCGGGATGGACAGCGTTACCAGGATGAAGACAATCAGGACGACTTACGCCACCAGTGCCAGTTTCATGTGGAAAGAGGACTTTGAAGGGTCTTCAATAAGCCTTGATTCCACCAACCGGAGCACGGTTCCCGTTAAAACGACCCCCGAGGGTTCGCCTCTGACCATTGAAGGCCTGCATTCGGCCATTATGATTACCGATACGGCTCATGATTTTGCTGAAGCCCAGTCTCATACTGATTATGTTATCCCTATTGCCACGGTATACCTTGAAATGAATTATAACACAAACACTATTCTCACGGTCGGTGTAATTCTTACGGGGGCTGCTGCTTTCATACAGCTGCCCATTATTAACCTGAATCCCACGAACGGCAAATCAAAAAAGATCTATATTGAACTTACACCGGCCCTCAACTATACGACGGGAATAGATCATTTCAGGGTTTATTTCGGGGGCTTTTTGGATACGGGTCTCACGCAGGGGGTCATGGTTATTGATAATGTGAAAATTGTTACAAGTAAATAAAGCCACGATGAATAAACGGGTTCAGGTGATCAAATATATAACAGCCGACTTTCTGGCCGCTATCCTTGCCTGGACATTATTTTTCATTTACCGCAAATACAGGGTTGACCATGGAGTGATGGATCATTTCCACGTGGTTCTTGATGATGCGAAACTTTACTACGGGCTTGTTGTGATCGGCCTGTTCTGGCTGGCGTTGTACACCCTGATTGGAACTTACAGGCAGATATACAGGAAAGCCCGTTTACGCGAATTTGCCCAGACTTTCCTCATCAGCTTGCTCGGGGTTACAATACTCTTCTTCTCCCTGATCCTGGATGATATGATCATTACACAGAGAACCTATATTGAATTCTTCTTTGTGCTCTTTTTCCTGCATCTTTTCTTTACGGCGACTTTCAGGTTTATCCTCACCTCCAGGACAGCCTACAAGATACATCATAAACTGATAGGGTTCAGCACTATTATCGTCGGCAGCAACGGTAACGCCCTTGCCATTTACAAAGAGATCGAAAACCAGGAAAAATCATCCGGGAATAAATTTGTGGGCTTTGTTAACGTTGAAGGGTATACGAACTACAAGCTGTCGGAATTCCTGCCGCATATTGGCGAGACTAAGGATCTCAGCGCTTTGGTTAAACAATTCAATATTGAGGAAGTAGTCATTGCCATCGAGCACTCCGAGAACCACACCATCGAAAATATCATTACCCAGTTGGAGGATACTAATGTTGTAATCAAGATAATCCCTGCGATGCAGGATATTTTGATGGGATCGGTCAAAACAACCTCCATCTTTCATGCCCCCCTTATCCAGATATATCCTGACCTGATGCCCGACTGGCAGATGTCGCTGAAGCGGGTTTTCGATATTGCTTTTTCGGTCATTGCACTGTTATTGTTATCGCCGGTAATGATAATCACGGCAGTGATCATTAAACTAACAACAACCGGCCCCGTGTTTTTCAAACAGGAAAGGATTGGACTGCGCAGCAAGCCTTTTATCATGTATAAATTCAGGACGATGATACAGGATGCCGAGAAGAACGGCCCCCAGCTCTCTTCAAAGGATGATCCTAGAATAACCCGGGTGGGAAAAGTCCTGAGGCAATTCCGTATCGATGAGATCCCCCAGTTCTTTACGGTGCTTAAAGGGGAAATGAGTATTGTAGGCCCACGCCCCGAACGCCAGTATTATATCAACCTAGTTACGCAAAGCGCTCCTCATTACAAGCTTTTGCATAAGGTGAAACCGGGAATCACTTCCTGGGGACAGGTAAAATATGGCTATGCTGAAAACCTGGAACAGATGATCGAACGTTTAAAATTCGACCTGCTTTACATTGAGAACATGTCACTGGCCATGGATTTCAAAATCCTGATCTATACCATCCTGATCATTATCCAGGGGCGTGGTAAATAATGCCGCCCCCAGTTTTTTCATTGTTTCCCCGGCCTTCCCCCTGATAAAGATATCTGTAATATCCCCGCTGTAGTTTGAGGGTTCAGTGTTGATTTCGATGATTTTGCAACCTGCCGATTTTGCCATATAGGGGATCTGGTTTGCCGGCATTACATCACCGGTAGTTCCGATGACCAGGAACACATCCGAGATAGTTGCCGCTTCATACGACGCAGCAAGCGCCGTTTGGGGGATGCCTTCTCCGAAGAATACAAAATCGGGTTTCAGCAACCCCCCGCATTGCCTGCAGGTAGGAGGGATATGGTCAAGGCTGATTTCACTTACTGCATAGAACTTGCGGCAGTCAAGACAAATAAGCCGTTTTGAATTGCCATGGAATTCATACACTTCTTTTGACCCGGCTTCCTGGTGGAGGTTGTCGATGTTCTGGGTTATAATCCTCCCAAGCAGGGCCCGCCTTTCCATTTCGGCTAAAACCAGATGTGCCTTATTGGGCTTTGCCTCCTCAAAAAAGTCATAGAATAATTCCTTGATAATGTTCCATGATTCAACGGGATTGCTCATGAACCAGGCAATTTCAAGAGATTTCGGATCGTATTTCGTCCAGATTCCATCGTTCCCCCTGAAGGGAGGGATACCGCTTTCGACTGAAATCCCTGCCCCGGTAAACGCAGTAGTGAACCTTGATTTCAGGATGAGGTCTGCAGCTCTTTTTATCTGGTTCTCCATCCGGATTATTTTAGCCAGTGGTCCAGCCAGTTAAAGAATGTACGCTGCCATAAAACCCCATTCTGGGGTTTAAGCACCCAATGGTTTTCGTTGGGGAAATAGAGGAATTCGGCAGGAATACCCTTAAGCAGGGCTGCATCGAAGGCCTGCATTCCCTGGGTATAAGGGATCCTGAAATCAAGTCCGCCATGAATAACCAGTATAGGCGTATCCCAGTTCTGGACGAATTTATGGGGTGAGTTGGCATATGTGCGCTGGGCGACCTTGTTGTTTTTATCCCAGAAAGGCCCGCCAAGATCCCAGTTTGCAAACCACATTTCTTCAGTTTCAAGGTACTGGGCTTCGAGGTTGAACATCCCGTCATGGGCGATAAATGCCTTAAACCTTTTATTATGGTTGCCGGCCAGCCAGTATACCGAAAAACCGCCGTAACTGGCGCCCACACAACCCAGCTTGTCCTTGTTTACATATTTCTCTTTGCATAAGGCATCGATAGCAGTAAGGTAATCTTTCATATTCTGTCCGCCATAATCACCGCTGATCTGCTCGTTCCATTCCTTACCGAAACCGGGCAGTCCGCGACGGTTGGGGGCCACGATAATATAGCCGTTGGCCGCCATCATCTGGAAGTTCCAGCGGTACGACCAGAACTGGCTTACGGTACTTTGTGGTCCGCCTTCACAATAAAGTAAGGTTGGATACACTTTGGTGGAATCAAAATGAGGAGGATAGATCACCCAGGTTTGCATCATTTTATTGTCGGTTGTTTTAAGCCACCTCTGAGTTACCTTGCCGAATGCCAACTGGTCAAGAATATCTTTATTCTCAAAACTAAGCTGGGTGTCTTTTCCGCTGGCAGGATCAACTGAATAGATTTCGAGAGGGGACGACATTGAGACCCTGGTTGCTATCAGCTTATCGCCTGCAGGGATAACGCCTGTATAATTGTGGATGCCTTCGGTGATCTTACGGATCTTGCCATCGGCCAGAGTAAGCTGGTATATCTCGTCCGTTGCATGGAAATCGCTGATAAAATAAACTGATTTGCTGTCGTCGCTCCAGGCAAGCCCTTCGGAACTCTGGTCGAAATTTTTCGAATAATCGGTTTTAGACTTGCTGCCCAGGTCGTAAACGAACAAACGGTTCTTGTCCGATTCATACCCGTCGCGTTCCATGCTTTGCCATGCGATTTTAGTCCCGTCGGGAGAATAAACGGGAGCCACGTCATACCCCATCATTCCTTCGGTGATGTTTACCGTTGTTCCGTTATCGAGTTGGTAAAGGTAGATGTCGGAATTGGTTGAAAGGGTATAGGCCACCCCTGTTTTCTTACGGCAGGTATAAGCGACGGTCTTGCCATCGGGACTCCAGCAGATCTGTTCCATGCCGCCGAATGGCTGAAGGGGACATTCATATGGTTCATCCTTGAGGATGTCTTTTCCCCCTTTGATCATCTCTTTTACAACATCGGTTACAAACACATGCCCGTAGGATTCAACCCAGGTATCCCAATGCCGGTACATAAAGTCATTATAGACCTTACCGGTAGCCTTGGGGAGGTCTTTGTAAAGATCCTGCAATGGGTTTTTCGCCTGTACATCGGCAGTATAAAGCAATTTTTTATCATCAGGTGAATACTGGTAACCGCTGATCCCGTCGGGGATATCGCTGAGCTGTATCCTGTTATTCCCATCGGGGTTCATCTCCCAGAGCTGCATAGAGCCGCTTTCGGAGCTCATATACCTTATTTTTTTGCCGTCGGCCGACCAGGTCGCCTGGTTTTCGCTGAAAGCAGTATGCGTGATCTGCCTGCAGTTTTTTCCGTCAATATCCATAACGAACAGTTCCCTGTTGCCTTTGTTTTGTTCAAGACTGTAATATGAAACTCCGTAAAGTATCATTTTTTTATCGGGGGAAACAAGGGGTTCCGATATTCTTCCGAACGCCCACAATACTTCAGGGCTCATCAGGTCGGACTGTACTTTGACGATGCTTTTAGCGATAAGAGGGGCTTTTGTTTCGCCCGACTGTTTCTCCCTTATACAGGACCAGCCTGCGAACAATGCAAGGGTAAGCAGAATCAGAATTGATTTTTTCATAAGGCTTATAAATTTTGTTTTGTGTTTGCTGATTACGAATGAATGAATGCAAGTATATATTTACCGAAGATGATAAGTCCCGTAATTACAGAGGTGGCGGCTGCAAGCAGCACCGCAGCTGCAGAGAGGTCCTTGATCATACCCGCTTTCTCCCTGAATTCAGGAGAGATGATATCCACAGTCATTTCCATGGCCGTATTAATGATCTCAAGGCATAAAACCAGGGCCGATACAAGCAGGACAATACACCATTCTGCCGGGCTGATCCCGAAAAAGAAGCCGGCAAAAACGACCAGGGCAAAGACTGCAACATGTATGCGGAAGTTGTGCTGGCTGCCAAAAACCCTTGCAATACCTTTAAAGGCAAAGCCAAAACTTCTTATTCTCTGTCGGAGTGAGAACCGTTTCCCGGCCGGGGCCTGCATTTTACCTGTTTGGGTTAAGGATGTTGATTATTGTATCAAGAAATTCTTTCGGGTCAATGGGTTTCGAAATATAACCATCACAGCCTGCGGCCATGCTTCTTTCCTTTTCACCTTTCAGGGCATAGGCAGTTTGGGCGATAATGGGAATGGTCCTGTTGAATTTCCTGATCTCCGCCGTTGCCTCATACCCGTCCATCACCGGCATCCTGATATCCATAAGAACCAGGTCAATATTACCGGCCGAGGTCATGTTTATGGCATCAATCCCGTTTTTAGCCCACACAACATTGGCATTGGTACGCTTCAGTATCCTTTCGAGCAGGAAGTAATTGGATTCCTCATCTTCGACCACAAGCAGGGTTTTGCCATTGAGCAGGCCGGAGTATTCCGGTAATGGTTTAGGCCCGGATTTAGGAGCCGTTTTGCTCACTGCCGAAGTAAGTGGCAGGGTGACGTAAAATGAAGTTCCCTTCCCTTCTTCCGATTCAAGCCTTATGTCCCCGTTAAGCAGGCTCATCAGGTTTTTGCAAATTGTAAGGCCAAGGCCTGTGCCCCCGTATTTACGTGTGCTGCTGTCATCGGCCTGCCTGAATCGCTCGAACACAACCTGCTGTTTATCTTTCGGAATACCTATACCGGTATCCCGTACGTAAAATTCGATAACCGGCCCTAAAGTTTCCTCAGTTTTAAACGTATAACCAAACTCCACAGAGCCGCGATCGGTAAATTTAAAGGCATTTTCAAGCAGGTTGGTAAGGACCTGTCTTAAACGGTTGCCGTCGGTCATGATGGTAAAATCCTTGTCGGGTGACAGGGGTTTAAACAGCAGGTCCACATTGGTCTTTAGATGTTTTTTTCTTAATTCGTTCATGGTGATCAGGAGAGACGAAAGCATGGTGTTGACCTGGCATTCCCTGATCTCAATCTTGACCTGCCCCGCTTCTATCTTTGCAATGTCGATTATGTCGTCCATGATCCTCATAAGGTCGTTGCCTCTTTCCTTGATGATTTTGATAAATTCCAGGCGTTCCTCCTCGCTTACCGAAGGATCGGACAGCAGGGTTGAAAACCCGATAATTGCGTTCATGGGGGTCCTGATTTCATGCGACATATTCGACAGGAATGCCGATTTCAGGCGGTCCGATTCCTCGGCCTTCTCTTTTGCTAATACGAGGTTCTTCTCAATCTTTTTCCTTTCGGTAATGTCACGGTATATTCCATATGCGCCAACTACTTCTCCATTAAGCCTTATAGGAGTAACAATGATGGAAACATCAATAAGGTGACCGTTTTTATGAACCCTTCGTGTTTCCATCTCTGAAAGATCTCCAACCATTGCCTTCCGGGTGACCGACAGGGCTTCGTCCAGGATATCCTGGTTGGTGATCTTTTGGTCAATATTGGAACCAATGATCTCTTCGGGAAGAAACCCGAACAACCTGGTGAATGTCGAGTTTACCGAAAGCACGGTGGCATTAACGTCAATCATGATGATAGCTTCCATGCTGGCCTCGAAAAGCTGTTCATGGTAAGCTTTTTGCCTGGCTACATCGTTCTCGGCCGATCTGCGTGATAGCATGGTTGCGATCTGTCCGGCTACAATATTGAGTAGCTCAAGTTCTTTTATTGTATACTGCTCAGTGTCGGTATAGCTTTGAACGGCCATGATGCCGAAAACTTTTTCATTCACTATCAGGGGTACGCCCAGCCAGACCTTAGCCGGGGTCCCAATGATTTCGATCTCTCCCTTTCTGTTCAGCTCGGCAATATCGCTTTCGGTAGCCAGTAAGGGCATTTTTGTACGGATCACATATCCTGTAAGCCCTTTGCCCGCGGGCCTGGAAGAGAATTTATCCTTATCGTCGACATGATAGGGGAACGTTACTGTATTTGCCGCCTCGTTGTATATTGCGATATAAAAGTTCCTGACATCAATGATATAGCTTAATTCGCGGTGTAATGTAGAATACATATCATCCAGGGAAGAAGCGCTGAGAGCGGCTTTGGAAAGCTCAAATACTACCTGCTGAAGCAGTTCGGTATGCTTCTTCTCGGTGAGATCATTGATGAATCCCTCAAGGTGCTTTACCGTTCCGTCATCCGAATAAATTGCCTTGCCTTTTTCCCACACCCACTTGATCTTCCCTTCGGCAGTCCTGATGCGGTATTCGAGGGTATAGGATTTGTTTTTAACAACATCCAGACCTATTTCTTTCCAGACCATTTCCCTGTCTTCGGGAAGGATGAGGTCGTTATATGAAAGCTTCGAATTTCCCAGCAGGTCGCTTACCGAATACCCTGTAAGTTCGAGGCATCCGTCGCTGATAAATTCCATGGTCCAGTTACGGTCGTATCTGCACCGATAAACAATTCCCGGCAGATTGTCGAGCAGCCCGGTATATTCCATAGTAAATAATTGAGAGGTGAATAGTGGATGTAAAGTTATGAAAACATTCAGTGTGCCATCATTTATACCCAGCTTATTTTTCTTTTGGGCGGTTCTCCGAGCAGAGCCTTTCGATCTCATCCACCGAAAGTTTGTCATCACAGCAGAATGCTTCGGCCAGCTGGTGTTCAGCGCAGAAATTGACTTTACGGTAGGCAATGCGTTGGATATTCAACAGGTGCCGCGTCGTGATGTTATCGGTGGTGAAATTTTTGCCTCCCGAACCGCAGGCCAAAACCATCGAAGGCACCAGTGCATTGTAAAGACCTCCAAGCGCGCCCTGGGAGGAAGGGGTGTTTACAACAATCCTGCCGGCATTAAGGGTTTGGGCAAAGTATCTTATTTTCTCATGGTCATTTGAAAATATGCTGACCGTATGCCCCAGCCCTCCATGCTCATTTATTTTCTTGCACATATTGATGCCCTCCTCGAAGTTTTCCACGCGGTAGAAAGCCAGGACAGGGGCGAGGATTTCCAGGGATAAAGGCCATTTCAGGCCGACTTCATCGGTGTTTAAGGGGGCTATGAGAAGGTTGGTTTTTGCAGGGACTTTTATTCCTGCAAGTTCAGCAATGAAAGTTGCCGGTTTGCCAATAACCTCGGCATTCATCGAACGGGTATGGGTGTTGATGCAGACTTTACCCACTTTTTCAGTTTCCTCAGGGTCAAGGAAATATGCCCCTTTCTTTTTGAAAACTCGTTTTACCTCGTTTGCATTGAATCTTGATGCGATTACGGCCTGTTCGCTTGCACAGATGGTTCCGTTGTCAAATAATTTCGACATCAGTATCTGGTCGACGGCGAAATTGACATCAGCGCTTTTACCGATATATACCGGGACGTTCCCCGGCCCCACACCTATGGCCGGGGTTCCTGAGCTGTAGGCTGCCCTTACGAGGCTTACCGATCCTGTTGCCATTACCATGGAGGTGAAATGATTGCTCATGAAACCCAGCACCTGGTCACGGCTTGCTTTAGGTATCCATTGTATGCAGTTTTCGGGAGCTCCTTCTGAAAGGGCAGCTTCATAGCAAATCCTGGCTGCTTCAATAGTGCATTTACGGGCTGCTCCGTGGGGGTAAATCACCAGGGGGTTCCTTGTTTTGAGGGCTATCAGGATTTTAAACAGGGCGGTGGAGGTGGGATTGGTAATCGGCGTTACAGCAAATATTGGCCCCATGGGTTTCGCGATCTCCACTATGCCCGTTTTACGGTCTTCAGAGATGATCCCTACTGTTTTCTGGTCCCTGATGTCGCGGTAAACAAAACGGGTTGCAATGATGTTTTTAATGGTCTTATCATGAACGTTGCCTATCCCGGTTTCTTCATAAGCCATTTCGGCAAGCTTTTTTCTTTGCCCGAAACCGGCAGCGTAGGCGGCCCTAAGGATACGGTCGGTGTGTTCCTGGTCAAGTTTGGCAAAATGATGGCTTGCTGTTCTTGCTTTATGCATGGTTTCCTCAACCAGGCTGTCGGCAATAATTTTATCCATACAAAAACTTTTTGTTATTTGTCGGATGCCAAAGATAAGAGATTTGAATATACAGCAAGAGGGGCAGCTTAGTTAACGCTTCCCTGTTTACCGGTATAGAAGATGGAGTATCGTGTTACACCTACAGGGATATCTTCGATGATAAACTTATGAACATCAAGTTTGTTTTTGCTGAAATAAATAAGCTCCCCTCTTTCCAGTTGCCCGTCGGAACGGTTGTACTCAGGGTTAGCAACAATAACCCAGCTTTTGGATGCCTTTTTTCGGATCCCCGACAGGGTCAGACTTTTTCCTTCGGTAAGCATAGTTATGGTATTGAGAGGGTAAATATAATCAATTACAGTCCTTAAATCAAGCTGTTTTTGAATTTTTAATAAAATTCCTTTGGGGGGGCTGAGATTCCTTCGATTTTTATTACTTTTGCGCCACCAAATCGCGGTAATAGCTCAGTTGGTAGAGCACTAGCTTCCCAAGCTGGGGGTCGTGGGTTCGAGTCCCATTTACCGCTCACAGCAAATTGCACCCGATTTCTTCGCAAAAGCCCCGTAAACCTCACTAAAACAAGGTTGACGGGGCTCTTTTTATGCCCCATCCTGAAAATATATTTTGCAAACGAAAGCAAAGAAAAGCAGCATTTTCGTATATTTGTTATGCGCAAAGTTATGCGCAAAACCCGTTTTTTAAAGGTTTCAGAATACCGTTTTAACTTCATTAATTCTCTGGAATATGAAAAAAGCAACAGTAAAACTGATCCTCGATAAGCGTAGGAAGAAGGCCAATGACACTTATCCCATCGTCATCCGGGTAACCAAGAACAGAATCACCAGGTATATTTTTACCGAATATTCGGTCGTTGAAGCTGATTGGAATCCTGATGAACAGGCAATAAAAATGACCTCCAAACAGTACCGGAATGTAACCCGGGTCAATAATCACCTGCATCAGCAATTGCTCGATGCATCGGATAATATCACCAAATTGAATTCCAGCGGAGAGATACTTCAGATGAAAGTCAATGATGTCCGTCACAACATTGCTTCAAATGAAGAATCAGCATCATTTAAACCATTCACCGAAAAAATCATCGCCGAACTAAAAGAAGCCAAGAAGCTCGGCAATGCCGACGTTTATCAGCAAACTTTAAACTTCGTGGTAAGACTTACCGGTCGCAAGGATCTTACCTTCGATGATATTAACTTTCAGATGATAAAATCCGTTGAATCTAAATTTCTTTCAAACGAAGGTAATACCCTCAACGGCCTGAGCTTCTACCTCCGCACAGTCAGGGCCATTTATAACAGGGCCATCAAAGAAGGCAAAGCCAAACGCGACAACTATCCCTTCACTCTGTATTCCATCAAGGAAACCAAGACACGCAAACGGGCCATCCACAAAACCGACATGGATAAGTTCAAATCTTACCAAGCCAAACCTAATACTCACCAGTGGCATACATGCAACATCTTTCTCTTCAGCTTTTATAACCGTGGGATGAATTTTGCCGATATTGCTAAGCTGCGGATGTCTGATATCGAAAATGACAGGATTATCTATAATCGGTCCAAAACCGGTAAGCCTCTTTCTGTTAAGTTAATTGATGCGACCCGCGAAATCCTGCAACACTATACAAAGGGAAAGAAACCCGATGATCGTATTTTTCCGATAATCAAGCGTGATAAACCCGAACTTCAGATGAAAGATCTCTACAATGAGCGGAGACTCTTTAATAAATATCTCAACAGGATAGCAGGGGAACTCAAAATCCAAGGCAATATTACCTCTTATGTCGCACGCCATTCCTGGGCCACCATCGGCAAGGAATTGAATGTCCCTATCGCCGTCATTTCCGAAGGCCTCGGCCATGAAGACATCAAAACCACCCAGATTTACCTGGATGATTTTGATAATTCAATACTGGATGATGCTAACCAGATGATAACAGGCTAAATTTTTCCTGGTTAAATTCCAGTTTTATTTTCATTCGGCCTTTACCTATCCTGAAAAAAAAGCTAGCTTTGACATCCTTCTCCCGACTACTCTTACCACCTCACTTAATTTATTACTAATAAAGTAGGGCAGTCAAAATAAACCGGCGAAGGGATTCAAATGCCCCCGTATGATAATAACCTGTACGTAATAACCAAATAGATGAGACCCCTTCTCACTTTCTTGCTCCTTTTCATTATATCCCTCGCCTTCTCCCAACGCTTTTATGACGCCTCAGGTCGCCAGGTCGCCCGGTTCGACGATAACAGAATATACAATGAGTCCGGGCATCAGCTCGGAAGAATTGAAGCCGACAGGATATATGACAGCTCAGGCCATCAGATCGGACATACTGATGACAATCATTTCTACGATGGTTCAGGTCACCAAATAGGCAGGGCCGATGGGAATTCTCTTTTCGACAGTTCGGGTCATCAGATTGGCAGACTTGATGGAGATCGACTGTATGATGGTTCTGGCCATCAGATTGGCAGGGCCGATGGTCTTCGAAGGATACAAATTATAATCTTCTTCTACTACTTCTATTGATTTACCCATAGTCCCGGAGCATTACCAAAAATCCGGGCCATCGATCATTTCCCTCCATTCGTTTATCCCTTTTCCACCGCCAATAAAAAAATCACAACGTGGTTTGGTTATGCCAAAGTAATGCTTAACTTTATACTTTCTTTATACCTTGTAGCCCCTAACCTCGCTCAACACTCAAACAACACTCACCCAAGCTACCCAGCATGAACCCTCTGTCCCCCTTATCTCAGGCCCTTTCGAATCGATATCTAAGCTCCCTGCTATATGTCCCAACAGAAAACATACCACAAAATCATCGATCAGATCTTCGATGAACTGATCAACGAGTCCAGCATCCTCGTCGAATACAAAGGGTATCCCTCCGCCACCGACGATGAAAGTGATGTTCGTGATTTTCGCATTCTTTCCGTAAACGGATATCGCAGTCCAAGACTATTCGCTGATCGCATTACAAATCTGTGTAATAAGTTTCTCGGCGATGTAAACCGAACATACCATACCCTTCCTCCCATAGAGAAAACATCCTTTATGGAAGAGGTAATGGAACGCTTGGCTCCGCTTTTAGAAGTAGTCATTTTTGAATTTTTTCACACGAAACATTATTTTTTACAGTCCGACTTGTACGATACTTATTGCCGAAATAATGACATAGATGGAAGTGATCTGGAGAAACCCAATTCACTCTCTGGGGTACATATATTTCAAATGGCCGGTTTCAAAGGCGATAAATATCATGAAGCCCCTTATTATTTTATTGATCGCATTCTGTTAAGCGCATATAAATATGCTTTCTTTTGGGAGGATGCAATTTCAAATGTTCAATATAAGCTAACGCTGCTTTCTACTATGGTCGAGTTCCTCCCAATTCAGCCACCACCCGTGATTACGACAAAAACCAGTGTTAAAATTCGCCTCAAAACCAATGTCCCTCAGTCGGCCTGCGTCCTCCGCTTCCTCATCGATAATGAATTCTTCGACACTCGTAATAAATCAGATATTTTTCGTGGATGTGTCGAAATCTTCCAAAGCAAGGGTACCGATTCAATTTCTGCCAACAATTTGAAAAATCATGCTGATTCACCCTCTCTGGAAGATATCACTTTTTGTGAGGAATTGTTCGCCTCGATGGCCTCCTACGCCCGGAAATTGAAAAAAAGATACTATCCTAACTGCTGATCAACAAACAGTTAACAGGGGGTTGTACAACCTTTTGCAACCTCCAATCTGGCATTCCTCCGCATACATTTGCTTCCATAAACCTCAAAATTCATTGATTTATGGAAAGCATCACAATTCCCACCACCGACTTCGCCCGCCTCCTCGACAAAATCGAAAACATCGGCCGCAAACTCGAAAAAGCAACCCCCGCCAACCCGCTCACCGAAGTTTGGCTCGACATCCAGGAAACCTGCAGCCTCCTCAAAATCTCAAAACGCACCCTCCAGTCATACCGCGACAACGGCATCCTTGCCTTCAGCCAGATAGGAGGGAAGATCTATTTCCGGGCCCAGGATATCGAGGAACACCTCAAGAGCCATTATAACAAAGCCTTCAACAAGAAATAATCCCGGCCATGAAAGTCTCGTTATTCCGGAACTTCAACCAGGTTGAGGAGAATCTTGAAATTGGCGTAATTCTGGAACAGATCCGCTCCGGCAAATACAAAGCCCGGGTGCAGGCGCTGAGGGAACTCCTCCGCCAGGGCAAATCCGAGGAATATGATTCTGCCAAGCGATCCCTGCCGGCATTTACTCCTTCAGGTTTATTTGCTGGCGGACGAAAACTGGAGTTTCTCAAAGAGTATTCCGGCTTGGTCATCCTCGATCTGGATGACCTTCAGCAAGAACAATTGCTCGCAGCCCGTCAGAAGATCCAGGAATGTACCTATACCTATGCTTGTTTCATCAGCCCCAGCGGACAAGGCCTTAAGGTCCTGGTAAAGGTGTTTTCCAGGCCAGTGTTTCATAAGCGCACCTTCAACCAGGTCAAGTCATTCTACGAGGATCTTCTGAAACTTGAGATCGATCCTTCGGGTAAGGATATTACTCGTCTTTGTTTTGTTTCCTGGGATGAGGTCCTTTATCTGAACCCTGCGGCTGCTTGTTTTAAGACATATATTAATATGGTGGAGGATGATATTGATAAACTGATTGCCCTTATTGAGCTTCGCCAGCTTGACCTGACAAAGAATTATGAAGATTGGGTGCGGATTGCGTTTGCCCTGATCGATGCGATCGGGGAGGAGGGACGTTCATACTTCCACCGGATAAGTCAATACTATCTAGGCTATGATGCTTCCCAATGCGATTCCCAGTTTGATAAATGCCTCCACTCCGGAAACACTGGGGTTACCATCGGCACTCTTTACTATCTGGCCCGTGATAATGGAATAGATATCTCCAAACTTCAAACCGCTCCAAAACCATCTCCTCCTTCACCTCAATTGACCCTGCTGCCAAACGATACCCTGGATACTTCCGAACCCAAAAAGAAACGCAAGAAAAACCACATCGATACCATCGAGAAATATCTCTCCGATCACTACCAATTCCGCTACAACATCGTCACCTCCAAACTCGAACTCCGTAAACTCGACTCATCTAATTCCTCTGACTCCTCATCCTGCATCCTGGATCCTGCATCCAACATCTTTCATCCCCTGACCGACTACGCCGAAAACTCCCTCCTCCGCGAAATCCTCAAAAGCAACCTCCGTTGCTCCTCCACCCTCCTCCGCAGCATCCTCTTCTCCGATTACTGCGACTTCTTCGATCCTTTCAGGGATTATTTCCATCACCTTCCCTCCTGGGACGGTGAAACCGACCATATCCGTCAGCTTTCAGAAACTGTCCAAACCACTTCCGGCGATCTCTGGCACCTCTGCTTCAAGAAATGGCTCATTGCTTCCGTGGCCTCCGTCCTGGACCGCACAACCGTCAATCACACCGCCATCATTCTATCCGGTCCCCAGGGTATTGGTAAGACTACCTGGATGCTTAACCTCTGTCCGCCTGAACTTGCCGATTATCTCTTTTCCGGAACCATCAACCCCAATAATAAAGATACACTCATCCATCTGGCCGAATGTATGTTCATCAATATGGATGAGCTTGAAAACATGAACCGTACCGAAATAGGCACGTTTAAAGAGATCATCACAAAATCAGCCATCCGCATCCGCCGGGCTTATGGCCATCACATCGAAGCACTCACCCGCAGGGCCTCATTCATGGGATCTGTCAACTCCAGCCAATTCCTCACCGATACCACCGGCTCCCGCCGGTTTCTCTGTTTTGAGGCCACCACTATAAATTATCAGCATAACCTGGCTTTGAAGCAAGTCTATTCTCAGGCATATGAACTGTATAAACAAGGATTTAGGTATTATTTCGATAGGGAGGAAATCACAGCCATAACCCAGTCGAATGAGCAATTCCAGATCAACACCGCCGAAGAAGAACTACTTCTGACTTACTTTCAGAAAATCCCCCTCCACGAAGCCACCCGCTTTCTCACCGCCGCCAATATCCTGGCCCGCATCTCCGAACGAGCAAAAAGTGTAATCTCAATAAACCCTGGCTCCATTATTCGCCTGGGCAAGGCCCTCAAAAAGTTCGGATTCGAAAAGCGTAAATCAAATGGTCTCTGCCTCTGGGCCATAGATGAAAAATCAGTCTTAATACACAATTGAGATTTCAATAAACCATCTTCCCTCCCTTCCCTTATTTATAAAAACTCTTTGTTGTCAAGGATTTCCAAAGGGAGGGAAGGTTAGGGAAGTTCAATTTCAATCTTCAATCCTCCCTTATGAATTTATTGTCCCCAAATTCAACTCAAGTACAACTGCCCTGCATAAAACCTCCCTTAACCTACCCTCCCTTTTAATACCATTAAAATCAGCTCATTTAACTATCAGGGAGGGTAGGGAAGAGAATTTCCCCAAATAAGTTTTTCCTCATCGTTGCGGACTCACCGGCCTTCTCAATATCAAGCCTGATGGCGTCCAGCGTTTTTTCGCTTATTGTTTTATGGTTGTATTTGATTGAAACCCTTAAGCTGTTTAACAACAAACTCACTTCTGTTCATTAATGCTTTTTGAAGGCAGCAGGCTTTCATCCGGATCATACCCGAAATCCAGGACAGTATTGGCTTTGTATATTTTATGAGGTTTAATAGAAACCCCTAGACGTTCAAAATCCATCATGCAGATCTTCCTGTGCCCGAGGGACTCCACTCCCTTGTCGACAAGCAATCGTACAACGGTTTCTAGGGCTTTGTTATCGCCATAGTCACAGCACTCCCCAATGAAATATTCTTTGCATTTACTTCTGTTATGGCCGATGTAGCCCGATTTGCCCGATTCCACAGCATGGCATTTCGCCGACTCGAAGAGTTTACGGTCAGGTTTTAGGATGGGTTTGGGGCTAAGCCGGTTCAGGTCCCTGAGAAGTGTGCTTTCGTAGTAATCTTTTGAACCTTTAAGATACTTTAAATAGGTCACAGCAAACAAACCGGGGTTCATGCGCATCAGGTTCAGGTAATAATAGACCTGTTTCTCTTCGGATGTCAGATAATCTTCATTCACAGCCGTGTTTGCTTCAAGGTATTTAGGCTTCTCCCAAACAGAAAAGTCCACAACATCATTTTTACGCGCGATTGTAAGTTCATCTGCAGTTTCCTGTTCGGCAATTTCATCGTCGCGGGTCCTGAACTTGCATTTTTTACCCGAATAAACTGCGATCATAACGATGGAATCATTATTTGATCTGACCAGACTGCATTTTTTCACATTCTCTTTAAGCCACGACAATCTTGCTTTTGCAAACTCTTTTGAGTAATAATCCCCAGTATGCAGTTCAACCCGGTTCCCGTTCTTAATGTAATAGGAATTCTGTTTCGTTTTCAGTGTAAACTCCTCAGCCAGGCTTTTAATCTCCTCCATATGATTTAAACTGCATTCTGCAACCAGTATCCTGTACTGACCTCTCATGACCTCTGCCGGAAGATCTTTCATGAATCCCCGCCCCGACACCACTGAATCCTGACTGTCAGCTGCTGCAGATAAAAACAAGGGAAATAAAATAAGTAGCCTTAAAATTACTTGCTCGATTGAAGGAACTTTTTTCATGATTGATTTCAGAAAAATAATCCAAAGACTAAGGCATCTTTTAAAAGCCCTGCCTGAAAAGCAAAGGTTGAAATACGATTGGTTAACGCTCCATTTATTTACCGATTTCCTGCATTTTTAGTTGCTGCTTAATTAAGCAAGAAAAAAAGGTAGGTATGATCCGAAATAGTCACGGTAAAACTGTGGGAAAACAAGTTCCCCTCCGCAACCACTAATCCATTCACTCATTCGGCGGTTCCGCTCCGTTTCGTCGCAAGCTCCTCACGGCTTCACCGCTCATTCGTTCAGGCTTAGCCGTTGCTCCGGGCTCTTACATAAGGTATACAACCGGCGCTCGTTCCTCACGCCCGGTGTATAAATTGTCAATTTCAGCTGCAATCACTCATCCTCCAAACCAGCAGACAACCCAGGTAGCCCTCAAACCCCTTCCCTCAGTACGACGAGTCCCCCGGTCTATATTAACATAACATGATGTTATATGCGAAAAGGGGCCTTTTCCGGTTAAAAGCATTTATCGTGTCACCCCGGCATTAATCAGATAACAAACCCATCCCCACTCTGATCCCCTTTTACATATAACCACATTATATTAAATATCCCGGTTAGCAGTACGAGAAGTATGAGAATGCTAATCCAGCTGTAAGCAGAATTCAATAAGTCCAAGCCTTGGCGAACTCTTCTGCAAACTCTCGATAGAGTTTCATTTCCAATGTAAAAAACGATTAATCGATATTAACCTTAAAATTTTATTCTAACTCAGAATACTGAAATTCCTTAAATGGAAAATATTCCACAGCACTGTCTTTAATTTTCAAAGGTTTAGTGTTACTTAGATCAATACATCGGTGAACAAGAGAACTGGAATATTCAAGATAATATACTCCAATGCTACCCTGATCAACCTTCTCAATATAAAGTTTTATTCCATAATCAAGTGTAGTATACTTGCCTGACCAAGAAATTGTCACCCAAATTTTCCATCCTTTTTTGCTGTCAACCAAGTTCTTGTCGTAATTGCATTTTGTTACAATGATCTTTAATTTATTTGGCGTTCCAGTACAATCATTAACAACCTTTTTGGCTACTAACTGGGCAAAATCTTCAATTTTGGGATCTGCGCATTGACCATTAGCACATAATGTGAAACAAATCAACAGGCACGTTGAAAACAGGTTAAATAAAAAGTTCATATTAGCTACATTTTATTTAATAACAAATTGATCATTAAAAATGTCGATTACCAACTTCCACCGGAGCCTCCTCCACCAAATCGACCTCTGCCAAACCCTTTAAATATTCTTGTTTTATTTTCTGAGTCTGTTTCTTTTGTACTTAATTCATTTGAATTTGCAATATTACTTTTATTATGAGATTGATTTACTGGTTTAAACTCTAGCTCTTTTTTTTCAGCGGAATTACCGGAATCCTCCTTGGTGTTATTAATTCGCCAGTGATCAACAACAGGAAAAATATTTATACTTCGATTGTCAAATGAAAAGAGTTTCTTTTTCTTCAGTTTAAAACCTAAATACAATAACAATAACAAAAATAATATAAGGACCGAATATAAAGAAAAATTCCCCATTTTATGTTCATTTGGAGAGTCATTTGATGCTTTTTCAGGTCGTTCTTTTGAAAATGATTGTCGTGAAAAGGATTTTAAGAAACTTAAAGCACAAATGATTCCTTCGTAATATTTCTCATGAATAAAATAAGGTAGCATAACCTTATCAATTATCCATTTACATCTTGCATCTGGAAGTACACTCTCAAGGCCGTATCCAACCGCTATAAAAACCTCCCCCTTCTCAACATTTGATTTTGGCTTTATCAAAATTACTATTCCATTATTATAGTTTTTATCTCCAACTCCCCATTCTTGCCCAATTCGATAAGCCAAATCTGATATCTCATACCCCATTAAGGACTTGACAAGAACAACAGTTATTTGATTAGATGTACTGTCATCAAAAGCAATAAGACTACTTTCTAAAGCATTTCTTTCGCTTTCACTAAAAATACTTGCAAAATCATAAACAATTTTTTCTTGATAGGGTGAAATGGAATTTTTTTGGTAGAGGCTACCACGGTGTTGAAAGAAATAATCAATGTAAGACATGAACAAACCAGGACAATACAAGTATATTGCTTCGGATTATAAAACCTATTGATGGTTTCTATCACTAAAATTTAATCTCTCCCGGTAAATTCCCCGCCCCTCTGGGGCGGAACCCGGGTCCAGGGCTCTGCCCTGGGGTTAATACCAATTTATTTGAGTTTCAAACAGCAAAGTATAATTCTTTTATACCTTTATATGAGATATCTGTGATCGATTAAGATAATTTTAACGTCTAAAGAATCTGATAATTTCCCCTATCCAAAGGACTAACGAGGTCGATGCTATAATTATCATCCAATCTCTAAAGGATAAAGGCATCGTTCTGAAAACACTTCCCCCAAATTCAATAATCAATATCTGTCCTAAAAAAATCGCAGTTGCTACAATAAGAAATCCGACACAATTTTTGAGATCGTAAAAGGCTGATTTATTTGAAGCGAATGCCTTCGCATTAAACATATTCCAAAATTGAAGCATGACAAAAAACGTGAAGAATCGGGATAAATCATATGTGCTAATACTTCCATCGTGAGAATAAAAGAATAGTAATCCTAATAAGATTAGGACAAAAGAAATACCAACAAAAAGTATATTGAAGCGCATTGAAGGAGTGATAATAAAGTCTTCATTCTTACGTGGTTTATTTTGCATAACATTTTGATCGGGAGGTAGTGAAGCTAAAGCACCTGCAGCGAATGTATCCATTATCAGATTAATCCATAACATCTGTGTAACAGTTAAAGGAAGTTCATGCCCGAAAATTGATCCTAAAAGAACTATGATAAGTGCTGCAACATTTATAGTTAATTGGAATAAGATAAACTTTTGGATATTTTGATAAACAGACCTTCCCCACATAACAGCAGTGGCAATGCTATTGAATGAATCATCTAATAAGGTAATATCACTTGCTTCTTTTGCTACTGCTGTGCCCGATCCCATAGATAAACCTACATGCGCAAAGTTAAGCGCAGGTGCATCGTTTGTTCCGTCACCTGTCACAGCTACAACAGCACCTGTCCTTTGAAGAAGTTGAACAAGTCTTTGTTTGTCAATTGGACGTGCGCGGCACATTATTTTTAGGCTTTGAATTATTTTCCCCGCTTCCTCATCATTTAAAGCTTCAAATTCACTGCCAGTGATAATATTAGCCAGTGTATCACTATCATTCCAAATACCAATCTGACGGCCTACTTCTTTAGCCGTACCCGGAGTATCACCAGTCACTATTTTTATATTAATTCCAGCACTTAAACATTTATTCACAGCAGCTTGAACATCCTCTCTAACAGGATCTGAAATTGCAGTAACACCCAGAAAAGTCAGATTAGTATTGACTAGTTTCCCATTAAGGAACCTGTCATTTTCATCTTCAATGATTTCATAAGCAAAACCTAGAGTCCTCATTGCCTGGTTCTGATATTGCAATAGAAGCTCTGTGATGATTATTTCAGAGTCGAGTACTGACTTGCATCCATTTTCAAAAAGTACATCCCTACATTGTGCCAAAACAATTTCGGGAGCACCTTTTACGTAAAGTACCCGCTTTTTTAATAATGAGGATTCAACCAGCGTGGCCATGTACTTTCGCTCTGTTGAAAAGGTTAATTGCTCAATAATCTCAACGTCTTCGCGTACTCCAAGATAATTTACATCATTATTATGAAGCCAAAGTAAATGTGCTGCCTCAGTTGGATTACCTATTGATTTTATATGAGTAGGTTCGGTATAATCGAGAAATGCGGTCGAATTAACTGATATGCTTTCTTTAACAAGGTTGCTAAAATAATCTTCTGACGGTTTCTTTCCATCAATACAAAAGAAATGTGTATCGAAAACTGTCATTTTATTTTGTGTAAGTGTTCCTGTTTTATCTGTACAAATTACAGTTGTCGCACCCATAGTTTCACAAGCATGCATTTTCCGTACTAGGTTGTTTGTCCGTAACATCCTGCGCATGCTTAAAGCAAGACTAAGGGTTACACTCATTGGCAAGCCCTCTGGGACCGCAACAACAATCAAAGTAACTGCAACCATAAAATACTGAAGAATGCGACCTGCAGTATCAAGATTTACCCATGATTCGGATTTAAGTGGATTGATTCCGAATAGGAATCCCAGTGAACTCAATAGAAGAAAGGTTAAAACTCCATAACCGATCCATTTAAACCAACTTCCTTTATCAATGCTCTCTGGAATTTCTTTTTCTTTACCCAGTAATTCTAACGCATCATAAATAATAGGCACCCAAACCTTTGTCAGGAAAACCAAAGCAGCCAGGACAACAATCCCTATTGAACCTAATTGCTGCAAAGAATATTTTTCATATCCAAAGAATAAATCTTTAATAAATAACGACATAAATGTCAAAACAGCAAGTGCAAAGCCTACAACTCCAATGAATTTTGCAAGAACATCTAATTGTTTATTCAATGGGGTTTCTTCCCCACTCATTTCTGCTGATTTCTCAGCAATTTTGCCATATTCTGTGTTATCCCCTACTTTAATAATTTCCAGAACCGCATGTCCATCCATTACTTTTGAACCCATCATGGCCCAGTTTGAAGGATAGGTTGCTTCTGTAAAAAATTCTTCAGGATTCGTGGTTTTGTCAATAATTGGTTCACCAGTTAAGCAAGATTCGTCAATCTGCAAGGAGATTGCCTCCATCAAGACCCCATCAGCGGGAACTTCTTCCCCTGTTCCTATTAACACAATATCACCTACTACAACATCTTTTTTTGGAATTTCAGAAATATTTCCATTGCGAATAGCCTTTACAAGTGCATCATCATTGACCTGATTAAGTATATCGAACTTTTTATTCGCATCCAATTCAAACCAGAATGCAACACTCGTTGCTAAAAAGATTGCACAAAATATTCCAATTGTCTCTGCATAAGTGCCATGAACGAATGAAATTCCTAATGATAGAAATGCTGCTATCAATAGGATACGAATTATTGGATCTTCAAACTTTTCTATAAACAATTTCCAAAGAGGTTCTCTTTCGGGAGGGGTTAATACATTAGTCCCATGTGCTTTTCTACTTTCAATAACTTGTGCACTAGTAAGTCCTGTTCTATGCTTTCTTACTTCCATATTATTGCTATTAGTTAGATCCAAATGGGTTTAGTAAATTAATTGAAAATCAATAGTATGCTTTTTTATTTGGAATAAACTCAGGGAGATGTTGATTTATTTTATCTTTAAACAGTCTGTTAATGACTAATGTTTCATTCAACAAGTCCTTGATCGCAAAAACATCTAGAGCTTCAGTGCCAATAAATTCTCTCAGTCAATAATGGTGGTAATAACAAATGAATAGTTGTTAGTTTAAAGGCAGAGTCTTTGACTTAAATGCCTCCCTGGATGAGGAGGCATTTAAACATATTAAGTTAAAACATTCTCCTCTCGTTTTATCACGAAGTGAGATTGTTGCGAAACTAGTTACAGAATCAACATCTCCAAATGAAAAGAATCAATTGATTTCACTAAAGATACTTCTCCAGTTTTGAAGGAAAATTCTTGGATTTATTCTTTAGATTAATAATCAAACTTTTCTCAACGCTATCCAGTGTTCCGTCCTTATCTATCCTTTCAACTAACCAATTACTCTCTGATCCATCAATGAAACCTTGAGACTGCTCATCATCTAAAAGGTATGATGTAATAGCATCGACAAAGCATATTTCCCATGAAGAATCATTGTCTTTTCCAGAAACGGCATCATTCAATTCAAATAAAAAATCTGCCTCGTCCTTGTCAATCTTCCCATCAGCATAAATCGCATCCTTAATCAGGATTACTTCATCTTTATCAATTTTGCCATCGGCTAAAATTGATTGTTTCAAATTTGATAAGTTTATCATGTTGTTTTATTTTATTTGGATTTCTACTCTTCTGTTTTTAGCCTTTCCTTCCTCACTATCATTTGAAGCTATTGGTTCAGTAGTGCCTTTCCCTATAGCATCAATTTTTTCAGAGGGGATCCCTTTACTTATAAGATATTTCTTCAAAGATTCCGCCCGTTCCTGAGATAGCTTTTGATTGACCTCAACAGTTCCTTCACTACTGGCATAACCGTAAACAATGATTTTTTTGTTTTGATCGATATTTATTAATTTAAGAAGGTTTTCAATAATTGAATTATCAGAAACGTTGACAATTGAAGAACCCTTGGGGAAAGAACTAGGTATCTTTCCATTGATTTTTTGAATAATAGGTTCAATTTGCCCAACAGCCTGGGGTTTTAATGCTTTTACACTATCAGATTTCTTAACCTCTTTATCCAAATTAGTAGATGGTGTTGCAATTTTTGTTGAGTCTTGTGTTATGGAGACAGATTCTTTCCCATTGGGTTTAATGAAAAAATATAATGCAAAAACCACAATCACGATTGCCGATATTCCCAGAATCATGAATATTGGCGATTTTGACTTTTTCTTCTCGGATCCAATTTGAGTAGGTGCCTGTTCATTTTTTACTGTCTGAGATTGAGGATCTTTTGTTTTAGAAAGATTTACTTTCATCTTCGGTTCCTCTTTCTTTTGTGACATGTCCAATGTCTTTTCAGGCTCATCATTATTCTTAGCAAGGTTGAATTTGCTTTTGACTTCCTTTGCCCCTTGAGAGCTAAGGTCCTCATCCTTATTATTGCTTTTTCTTAAGTCCATGACTTATTTCTTTAGTTAAGTATATGTTTCAACGTAAGTATTCAAACTCCCGGTTGTCCCTCTACCCATGGCTTCAAACTCCCATGAATTTCCTGATCTGTATAATCTTCCAAACTCGACTGCATCTTCATTTGTGAAAGACTCATTAAGGTTATATCTTGACAATTCAACCTCTGTCTTCTGATCATAGATTCTGATGTAGCAATTTTCAACTTGCCCAAAATTCAGATTAAGTGTTCGTTTGTCTTTTTGTGCATCATTAGGGTATTTACAGATTGTAACGGTGAAGATGATTTGCTCAATACCCGGATTAACGCGGGTTAGGTCTACAAATAACGTTTCATCATCCCCTTCACCTCCACCTGTTTGATCATCGCCTGATGACTGTACAGCGCCATCAGCAGAAAGCTGGTTCCCGTAGAAAACAAAATAACCATCTGCTGGAATTCTATAATTACTCCCGATCATAAATGCACTTGCGTCGAGATCAAACGCTGGACCGCCCGGTTGGTCATTTGGATCCCAACCTAATCCAACTCCAATGACTTCAAGACCTGGATTTTCTTTTTGCAGATTAAATCTGCCCCCTTTTTGAAGATTAATAGCCATATAAACAAGTTTTAGATGTTAATTGTTCTCGAAATTATGAATAAAGTTCAACCAATTCTTCAAGGCCGCCGGAGTAACCAAGTGGGTATGCTTCAAAATCCCAACCATCAGCAGAATTCAATAAACGACCTAAAATAAAGGCGGTTTCATTATTGGCCACTTCAGCTAACAGATAAGTCGCAATCACAGTTCCAGTTTGCTGTTCATAGATTCTTATAAATGCATTATTGATCATGCTAAAATTCTGCCCGCGCACATCAGCCTCATTTATTGTACAACAAAAAACAATCTGCTGTACCGCTGGATTTATTTTTGATGTGTCGACTATCAAAGTCTCATCATCACCTTCTCCTGCACCTGTACGGTTATCTCCACCATATAATACCGATCCATCAGGGGAGGCAGGGTTGTTGTAAAAAACAAAATATTCATCACTTATTATTTTATTATTGTTTCCTACCAGAAAAGCACTTGCATCCAAATCGAAAGGTTTGGAAGATGAAGATGTGTTGGGGTCCCATCCAAGCCCAACCACATAGATTTTACCTCCTGAAGGTGTTTCCTTCCGAAGATTGATCTTAGATCCTTTATTGAGATTTATTGCCATACTTATTTTTTTTAAATGTTTCCCGGATTATTACCATACTCATTTGGTCCATTCGTCCCTTCAGCAAAAAGAAGATATACTACATAAAAAGGAATAAGCTGAAACCACCCACTGTTTCCGCAATCATGACATCTCTGAGCCCCTTTTGCAAGCATGAACCAAAAAAGTGGGATAAATAAAATTGAAGCTAATACCGTACCTGAACCTTCAAGGATAAGGAAGAAAAAGATATAGTAAAGAACCAAAAAGATTGCAACCGAAATGCCGTATTCTTTTCTTTTGATCCTCCCATTAAAAGAAAATAGATTATTGAAGAATGATTTTTTATTCAAAGGAGGAGAAGGTTGCCACACATTTGGTTGATCATCGACTTTAGGATTCGCATTTGCCTGTGAAGGGAAGAAATTTTGTAGTTCAGGAATCTTCCGTGCAGGTAATAATTCACAACCTGTTTTCCGGACCAATGTATCTCCGCTAATTTGCTTTATTAGTGACATTAAATCGAAGGGACCAAATTCATTACCATCTTTCAAGTAATAATATTCATCCTGTACCAAAGTCTTTTGAAGATTTATAGCCATCGCAACAATTTTTTTGTAATATTATATTTTATGTAGCCTATGAAAAATCATGCATCACCATTTGCCAAATTTAGATTTAGGTTTTTTTGTTTTCGCTTCTTCAATGCCTTCTTTAACACCCTCAATAAATCCATCTACTGCTCCTGGCAAGGCATCGATTGAGGATTTCATTTTATTGATCATATCCTTTGCAGCAAGAGCACTTTTAAATCCAAAACCTTTTCCAAATTGATTCAAGCTCTGAGTTTGGGTTGGTTGAATTGCTGCTTCGTTTTTTGTCGGAGGCGGTGGAGGGGTTGCTGCCTTGGGTTTTGGAGATTGAGGTGGTGGTGGTGGTGGTGGTGGTGGCACTGCCTTTGGAGTTGTAGATAGGGGAGGTGGAGGTTGAGTTTTCTGTACCGTAGGAGGCGGAGGTGGTGCTGCCTTTGGAGTTGTAGATTGCGGAGGAAGAGGGGGTGGTGCTTTGCGCATCGGAGGCGGAGGAGGTGGGGCCGGTCTTGGAGTTGTATTTTGGTGTGGTGGTGGAGGCGTAGCTTTCTGCATTGGAGGCGGCGGAGGTGGTGCAGCCATATGCAATGGGGATTGGGCAGTTGGTGGTGAAGCTTTTTGAAAAGGAGGTGGGGGAGGTGGCGGTACGTTACTCCCAAAGCTTTGCGATGGAATTCTAGAGGAGGGGGGGGGAGTAAATGACGGGCTTCGAACTGGTTTTGAAGTCCTGTAACCTGACTCAGCAATTCTCTTAAATACAAGCTGGTATGTATCATTCTCTATATTCTGGGGAATCCCGGTCACGTTGCTGTATTTCTTTAGAAGGCGCTCTGCAAAATAATTTGTATTTACATCACCACCGTGCAACAATAGGAGCAATGAGGTGACTGATATTGAATTTTCCCTGCATATTTCTTCAATAGCATTGTAAATCTTTTCCTCTCCTGAATAAAATGATAATCTTTTCTGAAGATCTCTCATTTCTATGTCAAAATAGCACTCTGTCCCATCAGACAGGGTAATGTCCCCACTTGGAAGAGGGTTATTACTCTCCAAAGCCTTTTTAGCATATGGGATTAGATGGATAATTTCGTTGGCTTTATTAGGGTTTAAAAATGGATTCCTGGCTAAAACATCTTCCAGGATCAATTCAGCCATAATCTTTATCCTCGGATCAGATCCCAGCCCTTCTATTTTCTTTTGACTTTGAGGCTGAACAAACCGTCCTTTAAACAACTCTAAAAATAAATTGTTGTCTAAGCCTGTAAATAAAAGAACAGGATTTGACACATTAATTTTCCCTTGAGTAGAAAGCAATGTAAATAATGCATCATAATATGATACTCTTTCGGTATTATCATAGCCAGCCTCCTGGAACAGGTTCTCAATCAATAATTTCTCTTTTTCCTCAAGATCACTGGTAAAAATAAATCTTAAAGGGAAGTTCTGGCGGTAAGATTCAATCGAGTCCTGTTTGTAAAGTACTGTATTAATAAAATGAGACAGGTATTGCTCAACACCAACTGAGAGTAATTGCTTTACTGGTTTTTGATTGCCGTAAATGGTAAAGTAAATTGTAGGATCTGTGACTATTTCGAAATAATTTCCGAAGGCGAAAGGATCACCATTTAAAAATCTTTCTCTTGCATAAGGACCTACAATGAACTCATTACCATTAACATAAAAGTTCAAAGGCACTTCATTACCATCTTTGATACTCAAAGCAGCTGGAGCAGATCCTTCCATTTGGTACCAGAAAGATATTTTATTCCTTCCTATTTTTATCAGAACACAAAAGTTCATTATTGAATTGTTATTTGCTTAAACCGCGTAATAAAGTATCTTCCATAAATTTCATTCCTTCAAGGATAATTATAGGCGCAACAAAATCAAATTGCTTGCTTTCTCCTTTTTGCAGGCTGTCAAGTGCCATACGATATTCCGGAAGCTGTTTGATGTAGCTGTTAATATTCATGCTTTGGAAACCTTGCATGAATTCCTGCTGGGTCATTTTCAATCCGAACATGGATGAGGCTACCTGGAAAAAGATTCCGGCAAATTCCATGAATTTAGGACAAGGCAACTGCCCGGGAGCGGGTGAACTCATAAAATACGTTCCAATGTTCTCCATCATCTCCGGAGTAATTGAATTGTCATAGGACAAGTTAACTTTCTGCCCTTGTGAATTTAAAACAATGAAACCCTCTTCACCTAATATCTCTATTGCCTCATTGTTTGTTGGAACAAGCAGGGCATCAGTAACATCAGCTAATCCTTTGGAAACTTCATATTTAATATTGGTCGTTCCATTTTCATTGGTCGGATTAATCCTAATTGGAGCTCCTCCCTGGTATCCACCAGGATAAAGACACTCCATTGCTTTTTGGTTTCCTCCGAAGCCCTGAATAAACAAATCAATAAAATACTTATGGGCTGCTTGAGGGTTTATCGCCTTAAACCAATCAAAAATCCTAGCACCTTTACCAGCAAAAGTTATGTTAATAATTGGCTTCCAATCTGTCATTCCAGGATGCTTGTCAGGTGAGTTGAGAATGTCCTTCCTGAGTTTGAAAGCAATCTGACCCGCATAATACATAATTAAGCCAGTAATATAAATATTGACGCTCATCATCTCGGGACATTTACCTGCAATTAACTGGTAAAATGGCACATGATCATTTTCATTCAAACGATCAATCAATTGCTCAAAATAATATGGGGCTGTGCTTGGAGTAAATTTATTATCACCTTTATTAAGACCTTGAATCGTAATTTTCTTTCGTTCACACATTTCTATTAAAACAGACCTGAAATTAGGCGAAAATTTTGTGGCATTAGCCAACCTTTGAGCGGCAAAGCGAATAGAGTTTTGTTTAACCATTGCGAGTCCAAAACCATTCGGCCCACCCTTCATTGGGCATAAAGCTGATATATCAGTAGTACTACCCCCTACATCAAAACAAAGAGTTAAATAATCTAATGTTTTTTCAAATGAAGGATTATTCGCTAAATAATTTGCAACAGCACATGCCTCGGTCAGTGATTCCTTGTTCCCAAGAGATTTAAAATTAAAAGTGATAGGTCCTGTGTCTATTTTTATTTCTTTTAGTTTTGTTGCAGACTGAGCTGTATTTCCCCACCCTGCAGTAACATTTGACTGTGGTTGTTGTACAGGTTGATTATTACCCCAAACGCTACCTGCCGAGCCCGCACCCCATTGGGGAGTAGCCGGAGTATTTTGACCTGAATTGGCCCATGTTGAAGTACCTTGTGTATTGCTGAATACATTTGCTCCAGCAGTATCATAATTAACGGAAATAACAGGAGTGTAAATTTCCAAAGGCTTACTTTCAGTTATCGGGTTGACTTCACCAAGGGTCGCCCAAATCTGAATATACGATTGAATCAGGTTGTTACTCATTGAGGAGGGATATGACCATTTTAGTGAAACAGGAATATGTTCTTCCTCGAATAACTGAGCATAAACATGCAGTACCAATGAACTCAAGTATGCTTTTTTGTAACTACTATCTATTTCCTGACTTGACCATTTCATATTATGAACTAAGATGGCCTCTTTAGCCCTGGGATATCCCAAGGTGTATCGGTTTTCAGAAGCATTTTCAATAGGCAAATTCTTTTCAAAACAAGGGAAACCACCTTTAATGGCTTGAGCCAGTAAAGATTCATTGGTTTGCATCTCACTGTCTTTTACCAAGCGGCGAGGGTCGTGTAATGTTAGAACTGATTTTATCGCATTTGTATGGATCTCGTCATTTTGAAAAAAGAAAATCTCGTCTTCAACAGCAGGGCGTTCATCATTGTTTTTAGCATCAGTAGAAAATAGTGAAATTCTCCTGTTCTTAAGTTTTAATTCCGAGGGTGCTGAACTGGAACCTGAAGAATTAGGAACTATACCACCATACTTTTGTGAATAATATGCTATTGATGTGTTTGATCCTCCAAAATCAATACCAATATTCGCTGGAGATAAATTCGGACTCAGCCTAAGATTATTGGTTGGTAAACCATCATCCTTGTCGGTGGTATACCTGATAATTGCAAATCCACAATCTTTGCCTGCATGAGATATTTTTACACCCTTAAAAGGTTGATTGCTCTCATAAATTTCATATTTATACTGAATGTCAGATACTGCATTGCTGCTGACAACATGCAGCTTTGCCTTGATGATGTCCTTGTATTTATCAGAGATTACATTCCTGCCCCCTTTTGCAAGGTAAACAGGTTCACCATTGTCTTCAGTTATAATTCTAAAAAAGTCATCATTGACATCACCAACGAAAGGTGTAGCCTGATAACCTGCATCATTATGAGGAATTTCTGAATAAATAAAATACCTGGACCATTTTTTTGATATGAAATTTGGCCAAATCAGAATATCCTTGCCCTGCATTTTATTGCCGACCTTATAATTTTTTATTTTATTTATTTTTTTCTTGCTACTCGTAAACAAAGTTAAAGTCACAGTTAATTTCTCAGCGACGGGATCATAATCTCCTCTTATTCTGGAATCTATAAGAGATTTAAGGCCTACTAAAGACTCAAGGGTTTGTCCAAAGATATTTAGAGCCAAGGGGGTTAAAGGGAGAGTGAAATATCGAAACTGGTTTGTTTGCCCCTTGATCTCAGCCTGCAAAAGTAGTAGTGGACGTTTCTGTAAGAAATCTGGCTCCTTCCCTTCTTTACCAAAATCAATCTGAGCTATTTCTGTTGCATCGGGAAGTAATAAATTGTCAGGATCAAATGCAATTGGACTAATAAGGCTTGAAGCATCCTCTGAGATAATCCCTTCGGATCCATATAATTCTGTAGATATATTAAATAAAATATTAAAAGGCGATCGGAAATTAGTAACAGGAGGAGCCTGTTCATCAAGTTTTATTCCTTTGCTTTTTGCAAAGGTCTCAATTTCATTTTTCCAACTGGTTAAATTACTTGTAATATCGCTATAATCAGGCTGAAGAAATTTTGGTAATTGCTGGTATTGATTGGCAAACTTCTGAATATTGCTTACAAGGTGAGACACGTACCCGCATAGTAAAGATAACTGCTCAGGCTGAATATCGGAGTGCAAAGGGTCAGTAAACTTTCCATTCTGAATACTGACAAAAGGCGCCTTTTCCCTTATTTTATAGGCAACTGAAGTAAAAAGGAAACTGTCGGGAGTTGTTCCGCCAACTACTTCTCCTTGATAAAGTATTACATCAATAAAAGGTGTTTTTTCAGCATTATCAACTGCATTTTGATCACACCACAAAGGCTTCCGTTCAAATAACAGGTTACCAAACGCACCCTTAGGTTCGTACATATTTTTAGTTTCCCTGATATTTTTTCCATCCGAATAACCTAAATTGATACGTTCAACCTGTATATTTTCATAATTCAGGGCGATGCAGGCAATAAAGCCACGCCATTCGTCAACAAGTGACTTGTAAAATCCCAATAGTCCGGCTGCTTCCGCCCGTTTGTCTGTAATGGTATCAAGCGCCAGTTTGAATAAATTCGCCCTGGCAAAAACGGTGGGCATGCCAGAAACTATCGCACCAATATTTACAGTACTTCGACCATCCTTGTCAACGCCTATTTCAGGAGTAATGATATCCTTGGTAAAACTCTGCATTTGAGAAGTGATTGGAGCCCATTTGTATTCTACTCCTCCGGGTACGCTCTTAGGCTGTACCTTTATCACAAGGGGTTTTAAAGTTTTCTCTGCCATAGCTTAAAGTCCGAATTTTTGTGAAATTGTAATTCCGTTGTAAATATGCGCAAGAAATTCCTCCTTGGTTGTGGTAACCTTTTGGGCTTCTTTTGGGTGGCCTTGATTAATCAACTTTTTAACAAATGAATCATATCGAGATCCCATTATAGGCTTTTCCCAATGATTTTTTTCTTCAAGCAAAATTGCACCCATATCTAAATTCTGAAGTTCTTTTGTGTTCTCAGTAAATGCTGAATTATTAAATAAAAACTTCCCCGGGTTGACTGTACTACGTATCTGGTAAATCCAACCAGGAATAAAATTTTTATTATTATCAAAAGTATACGCAAACAGTTTAAGATACTCATCTATTTCAATAGTTTCTTCGTCAGATAAAGAGCTGTACTTATCAATTTTATTTTGCTTCAATTGATTTAAAAACCCTTTGATCCCCTTATCTCCAATGGCTGCACCATTTTTCGAAAGAGCTATATGAGCAAGTGAAAGGAAGGCGCCCAACCTGTTTGTGAAAACATCTCCGGCCTTATTCTCATTGCCTACCATGTCGTTACCATCGAAATTAAAGGCACCATTATTAAACTCAACTGCCCGGTATAAATATTCTGCCTTATTCTCAGTTGATTCCACTTTCCTTGTAAAGAAATCATAGGCTGCACATGCACAAAGAAGTTCAACTATATGACAAGGATTTTTTTGCTCAGCACCCCCCGTAATTGTTTTATCCTCTTTGCTGCCAGTATTCATTGGCTTACTTTCAATTGGCCAACCAATATGATACATTGAATTATAGGTGGACTGAACAGTGGGATCGCCCTGATAAAACTGCAATGCAGCCTGACTATTTAACGGAAAGAATGATGAATCAGCGATAACACTGTCATCCTTTGTTGACATTTGTTTAAGGTCTGGTTTTTTAAAAGAAAAATATTCTGTAAGTAACGTTGACCCAAATCTAACTTTTGATAAGTTTATGCTAGATTTATCGCCTGATCTAACCTCTATTGCTTTTTTAAAGGCATTGGGGATGATTGGAATCGAGGATGCACCAGTTCCTCCAAATACAGAACCAAATACAAAAACACGGGCATTTTCAGAGGATTTCTCAAGCTTCATTAGGAAAGTTTCAAGATCCTTTTCCCCTCCCTGAAGATTCTCTCCGGTCGCAAGATTCCTGGCAGCTTCCACAATTCCATGAAACATCAAATGGGACCCTAAATGTGTTTGGGCTCTATAACCATGAGATAAGTTAAACTCCTGTACGGTATCCTCCTCAAGAAACAAATCAGAAAGCATCTTGTTCTGACTTTGTTCGGAAGGTTCTCCTTCTGTTAGTCTGGAAATATTTCTATAGTTCCTACGACCTGATCCTGAATAATTTGTCCAGAATTTGTATAAATTAAGCTTAGCGGAAAAAAAAGTGTCAGCATTAGGACTTCCACCTTTTTTTCCGTCAAATGTTTTAACTCTATTATATAACTCTATTAACTGTTCAACTCTTGCTTTATTCCCATTAGTTTGATCTGTATCAAGAGTTAGAATTTCAATCTCCTGGTTATCAAACATCCCTATTGCACAAAGATGGGTGAATGATTCCAGACATCTCATCCCGGTTCCACCTACAGCAATAATAAACAACTTGTCCTGATTCATGACTGATTTCGAGTTAAATTAAGATAAAAAAATGGTTCAATTTATTAATAACCAAATATTTAGTCAAATTAAAACCAATGGCCAAGTTTGCCGTTCTTATTTATTTTACTCAATACAAATCCCAGGAGAATATATAAGACAAATGCGACACCAAGACTAATCATCATTGCTGTTGTGTATTTGTCTCTCAATGTAGGCACATTGATTCCTGCACGAACCACAAAAAATCCATAGATAAAAATGACGATGGGGCATAAAACTGCAAAGATCCAGAACCACATTTTCCGTTTTGCATTATCTTTAGGGTTGCTCCCACCTTCATATTGTATTAAATTTGAAACGATTACTGCTATAAGCAGGAAAACCACGGCAATTATCACAGCGATAACGTATGCCGAAAGAGATTTGTCATTCATATAATTTGTTTTAAAGGTTAATATTCATTTGGATTCTTTTATTGGTTCGCGGCTTTGATAAAGTAACTGTAAATAATTTTTCCTTTAGGATTTACCTTATCCAAAGTATTCCTGATGGCTTCTGCCAACGATTCATTAGTTTTCCCTTTAACAGTAACTGATTCCCATTTGAACATACCAAGTTTGTCGAAATTGGGATTACAATCTGAAATAACCACATCGCAGCGAACAAGTCCGTTTGGATTAGTTATTTGGCTGCCATTGAAATTAGAATTATATTTGGTTCCTATCTCAATTTGATTCTTACTATCTTTAAATCCATTGTTGAATAACTGTGTGTTGAACATAAAGACTTCGTTCAGTTGGACTTTTTCTTTTGGTTTATAGACCCATGCTTGCAGCAAATTGCCTTTGGTATCATAGCAAGATAATGCGATAGGATTTGTTTCGTCTGTTGCAAAAATAGAATTTCCATTAGCATCCTTAGCCAATTTAGGTTTATGCGCTTTAGCTTCTTCTGACTTTGCAAAATAAATAAAGTCATCAGTTATGTCATTAACCTTAATGTCAAGACCTTTTAACTGGAATACATCATCCTTGCTTGCATCTATATACAGCTTCCTGAAAAAATCCGTAAAAGGAACAGGAACCCCTGGCTCCATTAAAGATTTCGAATTGGTATAAATGTCTTTCCAGGGTTGTTTAAAATCATAAAATTCAAACATTTCATTACCCTTTTTCAAACCGTTAAAGTAGGTGCTTTCATCTAAAGAACCAACAACATCATTGCCATCCTTGTCATAATAATTTCCACCTTTCTTTTCAGCACCATAATCATTTGATAGTTTATAAAAATCAGTTGACAATGAAAAAGTCTCAAATTTATATCCCCTGTCTTTTAAAGAATATGCGATGTCATTATACAACTTTTTTTCCCTGCCATTGTTAAAAACAATAAAATAAAGGTGTTTTGCGACACTTCTTCCATCTTTAGTCTTTTCATTATAATTTGTGATTAAAAAATCGATGGAATTACCTTTACCTAGCCAATCGATGAAATAATTCTTAGCAAAATTTTCAAATTGCTCTTTTCCATCCTTTGTATATTCTTCAAAATCAGTAACTAAAAGTGCATCTCCTTTGTTAGAAGTGATTTCTTTTATTGCTCCTTCAATTGGAGCCATGATATCCTTAGCATATGAATTCGGATCCGTCACTTTATTGAATAACTGTGTTGTGGGGAACTCCAAAGGATAAATTTTGCTTTGTCCAAGACCGTACCATTTTATATCTCCTCCTGTTAGCTTTTGAGTAATCTTTTCAATCATTGATGAGTTATCAGGATTTCCCTTATATGCTTGAATTAAACCATTTGAGAAGTCTATATAAACCCGTGGAGGTAAAGATGAATCAGGAGAGAACCCAGGTAAGGAAGCCCTATAATACGCTTCCACTCTATTAACTAGATTGTTATCCCAGGGGTTGAATCCAGCCTGATCAAAAGAATCTTTATTGCCAGATCCACATGACGTTAACAGAAGCAGAATAATTGCAAATAAATTGCCGCTCAATAATAAAGCTATTTTTTTCATAATGTCATTAGTTAATTGGGGTTATCATTTATGTGTCGTATCAGTAATTTCATTTAACATTCCTTTGAATTGTTCTCCAAAATCCTGAAGCGCATGTGTGAAATCGTTTACTGCATTTTTTACTCTAAATCCTGCATATTTTCCAACCAATTGATCAATTCTAGTTCTTTCTTCATCTGTGAAATTTGCTCGAAGTTCTTTATATTCTGAAAGTTGTTGAACCATTTGTTTATCAGTTAGCTCCCAGTCTTTTTCTGTAAATTCAGATTTATTCTTTTCAACATCACTGACTAGTGTTTCTAATGAAGATATCAAGTTTTGTTCTCTGCTTTGACATGAAACACAAAAAAACAATCCAAATGCCAGTAATGAAATCCATTTTATGACCAAATACTTACTCATTGTCTATGAATCAAAAGATACTCATACAAAAATAGTTTTTATTTTCAAAGTTGCAAGTTAATTTATTTTCTGGCGTTATTTTCATGATTATCGCTATGTTTTTGTAAATGATCGTTGGTTTAAGTAAAAATTCTTTTTTTTTCTTAAGCTAATTACTCAATGTCTTTTTTAAAAGTGAGATGGAATCATGGTGATGAAGAAGCCTTAGAGATTATTAAAAGTTTGCTTATTGACAAAGGAGAGGAATCACTTGGACACAGATAGATTTGCATGATGGATTTTAACCTTTTGGGAGTTTCCATTCAGCCGCATGAAATTTTTAAAGTCAATTCTGTATTGGATTTTGGATTCAGCCTGGATGAAAGCACGATCCTTTGAAAGGGCATTAAGCAAAATTGAAGTTTATGTTTTCTTGAAAGCCATTGCTTTCGTTGATTGAAAAACAACAAATCAAATAAGTATATCCTATTTACACATAGAAAGATGTATTTTTTATATCGCAAACTATGTGCATCTAGCTACTAAATAGTTTTTTTCGGAATAAAACAAGTTAATAGAAAAAGATACCTTTGTGGGTGTGTCAGGAAGTATTACGATGGCAATAAAACAAGAAGGGGTTTTGGGTTATTGATAACTCTTACCAATTGTCAATTGACATTCAAGGTTATACATTTCAGGGTCATATAAAATATTCCGAATAACTAAGAACAACCTCGACAATATTTTCGTGAGTCATATAATGAAAACTAATACCTAATGAACAGTTTGATAAAGTATCTTTTTTTTCTTCTTTTTCTGATTCCATGTATTTCCTTCTCCCAACAGGAGGTTATTACCCCTGCCGGTCAGAAGGTCTCCCAAAATCCCAACGCAACATGGAAACCTGTCAATGTCGAATCAACAGACAAGATTCACTCAGCCATTATCCCCCATTTAGAACTTCCGAAAACAAAATCCTCCGATGAAATCATCCATCATAAGGGTTATATCCTCTCTTATAATCAAATATTTCATGTTGCCAACTGGGTGGCCTATGAACTAACCTCTGAAGAAACAAATGCAGTGGTCGAACGTACCAATCACTTCATTCCAGATCCCTTGCTAAAAGCAGGTTCCGCAACCAATGCAGACTATAAAGGTTCTGGTTATGATCGCGGACATCTTGCTCCAGCTGCCGATATGGCCTTTAGCGAGCAGACAATGTTTGAATCGTTCTATTTGTCGAACATGACCCCACAGAACCCCAGCTTCAATCGTGGCATTTGGAAAAAACTGGAAGAGCAGGTTCGTCAGTGGGCCATCGACGACAAGACCGTTTATATCGTTACTGGCACAGTTCTAAAAAAGGGATTGCCAACTATTGGTTCAGACAGGATAACTGTTCCACTCCTTTTTTATAAAGTTATTCTGGACTACGAAGAACCTGAAATCAAGGGAATTGGATTTATTATTCCCAATGAGGGGTCGCAGGAGATGTTGCAACATTTTGCCGTCACTATCGATAGCGTGGAACGGTTAACTGGTAATGATTTCTTTTATCAATTACCTGACGATGAAGAGAATGTGATTGAAAAAACTATTGACTTGAACAAATGGAGTTGGAAAGTAACCAAAACTCACACAAAAAAGTAAAGTTATTGTTCAATCATTCAAGTGCCATCTTTCCCTGATTCGGAGAATCGATAAAGGAATATCAGATCTAGCTAAAGGCCTGTTTTTCAATTTATAAATACACTAGGCATTTTTCCTTAGGTCATCTATGATACAGTTTAATTGGATATGGTCTGATAAGGACCCCTTCTATGTTGTAAAACAATAGGCTGGCTATTTATTTTTTAACTTTGTGTGGTAAATCTGAAGAGGAAGTGAGCTCTGCTGGAGAGCAACTCACCAGCAATAAGGTTTATGACGGTGAAAACAC
>Ga0209083_1000721_pt1 | contig 45203 bp, 37 predicted proteins | sample AM7aDNAmetaG_FD_184132 | JGI IMG/M metagenome (GOLD analysis project Ga0209083, IMG submission 184132) | Freshwater microbial communities from Finland to study Microbial Dark Matter (Phase II) - AM7a DNA metaG (SPAdes) (version 3) | ecosystem: Environmental > Aquatic > Freshwater > Lake ...
CGGCCCGATGTACGGAATGCCACAGCCACCGGCAATCAAGAGGCTGACAAACGATGCGCCGACCAATAGCCAAAAATTGGCTTTGACCAATGCCCAGCCGCGACTGATGCAGCTCCCGATTTGAATCGTGTAATCTCGCGCCAAAATCTGCGCGGCGAGCGCTTCGGCATTCACCGGTGCCGGAACTATCGGTGGTACGGTACCGGTGTTTCCGCTGGCTGGATTAGTGAACTCCGGTAGTTCACCTAAGAATTTCCAGTCCGTTGTGCCGGCAGGTTGGATTCGCGTCTGGGTATTGATGCGACCCTCGGCGAGCCACTGCCGTAACTGTTCTAGTGTGACTGGGCCGTATTCTTTGCCATCTGCACCAATGATTTTGTACATACTTTCCTTTCGTGACCGGCTCAAGGAGCCAGATAGGTGAACGGTTGTACCGGAATGTTCCGGACGATTCCGAAAATAATGACCAACGCCAGCAAACACCAGCCGAATCGGGCTGCCGTTTTCGAATTTATTTTGCGCCAGATGCCGGCCATTCCAAGTGCCGGGATCGCCAATACAAACAGCGCATTCAAATGCAAGGCCGCACGGAGATGGCCGTGAGCTAATTTATGCGCCGCACGAGTGGCACCACAGCCGGGACAATTCAGACCGGTTAAAGCATGCAGCGGACAAGGCGGACAATCCGCCGGATTCACAAAGTAGAAAAAGCCGATGCCGATTGCTGTGGCGATCAAAATGCCGATTGTCCAAATCAGATGATTACCAATAGCGCCCATGTTGGCTAAAGCGAGAGAAGCACCAAACCGGGTGCCAACAAGTGGCCATCCAGATTACAGTTGCGAATAAGCCGGCGATGGAGAGCCACAAACCAGCAATGGCCATTCCTTTGCCGGTTTGCATTCCGGCGGAATGTTTGATTTGCGACAAAGCCACCCCGGCGAAAATAATTCCGGCAACCCAAGTCACCGGTCCGCAACAGCAAGTTATCCAACCGATTGCGCCCAAGACTAAACTCGTGATTGCAAAACCATTCGTGCGTGTCGGTACGGAAACGCGGAGTGGCGGATTCGCAATGATCGGTGGTGCCAAAAGCTCCGGGAACTCTACGAGCGGGTTCCAGTCTGGGCTGCCGACTGGCTGCACCAAGGTCTGCGCGGTGGCGCGGCCTTCGGCAATCCATTGGCGGAATTGTTCCAGCGTGACCGGGCCGTACATTCTTCCATCTGTGCCGATGAGTTTGTACATGGCGAAAATTTACGGCAACGCTTTGCGCAGCGCGAGTAATAATTTCGGCAAGCCGGTCCCGTCACCGGCGGAGATATTGAACACCGGTACCTTGCGTTTCCGTTTGAACGCCGCCAGATTTTTCTTCGCCACCGGCAAGTCCATTTTGTTCGCGACTACGATTCGCGGTTTCTGGAGAAGTTCCTTGTTGTAGAGTTTCAACTCGTCGAGCAATTGCTTGTAATCGTCCCACGGCTTGCGGGCGTCCACGCCGGCCATGTCGATCAAGATGAGTAGTACCCGGCAGCGTTCGATGTGCCGGAGGAAATCGTAACCGAGACCGCGCCCGGTGTGTGCGCCATCAATTAAACCGGGAATATCTGCCATCGTCATCCGCGTGTAGTTCGGTAAATCAACCAGTCCGACGTTCGGCGTCAGCGTTGTGAATGGATATGCCGCAATTTTCGGATGCGCTCGCGTCAACTTCGAGAGCAACGTGGACTTGCCGGCGTTTGGAAAACCAACCAAGCCAATGTCGGCGAGAGTTTTCAATTCCATCTCGACGTGCAGTTCCTCGCCCGGTTCGCCGTACTCAAATTCGCGTGGCGTTTGGTGTGATGAGCTTTTGAATGCCGTGTTGCCGCGCCCGCCACCACCGCCGCTGGCCAACACATATTGCTGACCGTCTTCGACGAGATCGGCGACGAGTTCGCGTTCCGGTAAGTCCACCGGAGCTTCCGGTGTCGTTGCGATTGACTCGGCATCCGCCGCCGCTTCGGCAGCAGCGAGTGCTTGCTTCGCGCGGCCGGTCCGGTAGGGAATCCCGAGCATGGACGGGTTTTTGAAATCTTCTTCTTCGGTTGCCGCCGCCGGTCGATACCGTTGGTAACCAAGTTGCCGAGTCGGCTTGCTCAGGCGATACACTTGTGTGCCAATCGGCACTTTGAAGAATTTATTTTTGCCGCTGCGCCCAGAGCAATCTTTACCTTGACCGTGACCGCCGCTATCCGCAACAAGGCGCGGGGAAAAATGGTAATCGGACAAGTCGGTGATATTTTTATCGGCAATCAGGATGATGTCGCCGCCGGCGCCGCCACTGCCACCGCTAGGGCCACCGGAGTCTTCAAATTGTTCCCGGCGAAAAGCAACGCAACCGTTGCCACCATTACCAGCCTTCGCGCGAATTCTAACTTTATCAACAAACATGCCAGCAAGATAGCGGAGAAAGCGCTTAGCGGAAAGCCAAAATGAAAAGGTTGGTAGATCGGGACGGACTTGAACCGTTGACGTGACCGCTCTTTTTTTGAGCCACCTGTAGTGTTAGTCTGAGGCGGAGAGAAAAGACTCAGACTGAAAGGCAACTGGGATATTGCTTCTCATCTGCGAGGTAATTTGGTAAAATTTTTTCGATGAAATTTTTCTTAGGCGTGGATGTTGGCACCGGTAGCGCGCGGGCAGGATTGTTTGATTTCCGAGGAAAAATGCTCGCGTCGACGAAGCAGGACATCCGTTTGTGGAAACCGCAACCGGATTTCGCGGAGCAATCTTCCGACGACATTTGGGCGGCGGTCTGCCGTTGCGTCCGCGCGGTTGTCGCCGAAGCGAAAGCGACAGCAGTGGATATAGCCGGGATTGGCTTCGACGCGACGTGTTCGCTTGTGGCGGTGGACACGGAAGGGAAGCCGGTGTCGATCAGCCCAACGGGCAACGACGCGCAGAATGTCATCGTTTGGATGGATCACCGGGCAATTCCGCAGGCGGATCGCATCAACGCCGGCCAGTACGAGGTGTTGCGGTATGTCGGTGGCGTGATTTCGCCGGAGATGGAGACACCAAAGCTGCTGTGGTTGAAAGAAAATCTGCCGGCGACGTGGCGGCGGGCGGCGTGTTTTTTTGATCTGCCGGATTTTTTAACGTGGCGCGCCACGGGCGACGAGACCCGGTCGTTGTGCAGTACAGTTTGTAAATGGACGTATCTCGGCCGGGAAAACCGGTGGGATGATAATTATTTCCGCGCCATCGGTCTTGGCGATTTGGCGGACGAAGGTTACCGGCGCATCGGCGTGCGCGTGCGACCGATAGGGGAGCCGGTCGGGCGCGATCTCAGCGCCGTGGCGGCAAAGGAACTCGGGCTGACGCCGGGCACGGCGGTAGGCGTTTCGATTATTGACGCTCACGCCGGTGGGGTGGGATTGATCGGCGCGGCGCTCGACGGCGAGGCGACTACTCCGGAAATGCTGGAAGGCCGACTGGCGTTGATTGGCGGCACGTCATCGTGCCACATGGCGGTAACGCGCGAGGCGAAGTTCATTCCCGGCGTGTGGGGGCCGTACTACTCGGCGATGGTGCCGGGGATGTGGTTGGCGGAAGGCGGGCAATCAGCGACCGGCAGCTTGATTGATTTTGTGATTCAGACGCACGGTGCGAACGCGGAGTTACAGGAAACGGCGCGCACGGCCGGGCGAAGCGTGTATGAAGTTCTCAACGACCGGCTTGACGCGTTGGCGGTGGTGCGGGGCGTGGCGTTTCCGGCGGCGCTGACCGACGAGCTACACGTCTGTCCGTATTTTCACGGCAACCGGTCGCCACGCGCGAATCCGACGTTGCGCGGGATGATCACCGGATTGAAATTATCGGCGACGCTCGATGATCTGGCCCGATTATATATGGCGACGGTGCAGGCGGTGGCGTACGGCACACGGCACATCATTAGCGAGATGAACCGGCATGGATACCGGATTGAGACGGTGCTGGCATGTGGCGGTGGGACGAAGAACCCGGTGTTTTTGCGCGAGCACGCGGACATCACGGGATGCCGGTTGGTGTTGCCGCGCGAACCGGAAGCGGTGTTACTCGGTGCGGCAATTCTCGGCGCGGTCGCGGCGGGGCAATACCGGTCAGTCATGGAAGCGATGGCGGCGATGAGTGAGGCCGGTCGGGTGATTAAGCCGGTCGGCGACGAGGTAGCGCAGTATCACCGGGCGAAATACGAGGTGTTTCTGCGGTTGTACGAGGATCAAATGGTATACCGGAAAATTATGACAGAGGTGAAAATATGAAAAAGAACAATTCAAAAATCGTGTACCTAGTCGCCAGTGGCGACCTGCGGTTGTCGGCTAACCGGGCGTGTGAAGCGGCGCAGGCGGCAATGGAAAAACAAATCGCGGCGGCGGTTGCGCGCGAAGGATACCGGATCCAGCGGGCGCATCCATTCGACCCGGTGAAGCGGCATGGATTCATTGACAGCCAGAAACGAGGCATGGAAGTGTTTCGCGGGATACCGGCGGATGAGCCGTTAATCGTGGCGGAGGCCGTGTGGCAATACAGCCATCATGTGTTGCCGGGGTTGACGACGCATCGTGGGCCGATTCTGACGGTAGCGAATTGGAGCGGAGAGTGGCCGGGGTTGGTTGGGATGCTCAATATCAACGGCTGCCTCACGAAAGCCGGCGTAAAATTCTCGACGTTGTGGAGTGAGAATTTTACCGACGAATTTTTCCTGAGCGGTCTCCGGCGATGGTTGAAGACCGGCGCGGTGCGACACGACACGTCGCACGTCCGCCGATTCGTGACAGCTAAAGCGCCGGCGGGAGCGGTGGCGGCGGGCGTGAAGTTCGCGTGCGAGTTACGTGGCGCGAAAGCAATCATGGGGGTCTTCGACGAAGGTTGTATGGGGATGTACAACGCGATTATCCCGGACGAACTGCTTCACGCGACCGGCGTGTTCAAGGAACGTCTCAGCCAGTCGGCGCTCTACGCGAAAATGTTGATGGTGTCCGACGCCGACGCGCAGGCGGCGTTCAATTGGCTCGTAGAGCGCGGCATGAAGTTCCAACTCGGTAGCGATCCGAAGACGGAATTGACCCGCAAGCAAGTGTTGACGCAATGCAAAATGTACATTGCCGCTGTGCGGATGGCCGGTGAATTCGGTTGTGATTGCATCGGCATCCAATATCAGCAAGGGCTGAAAGATTTGTGTCCGGCCTCCGATCTCGCGGAAGGTCTGCTCAATAACACTGACCGGCCACCGGTGCGCGACGAGGTGACCGGCTGCGAGTTGTTCGCCGGTCAAGCCGTGCCGCATTTTAACGAAGTGGATGAGTGCGCCGGACTGGACGCGCTGGTGACGTACCGGCTTTGGCGAAAACTCGGTTTCGACGGCGCGACCACGTTGCACGATATCCGGTGGGGAAGGCAATACCGGGACGCGTATGTTTGGGTGCTGCTGATTTCCGGCGCAGTGCCGCCATCGCATTTTGTTGGTGGTTACCGGGGTGCATCGAGCGAGCGTCAGCCGCCGGTGTATTTCCCGTTGGGCGGCGGCACGGTGAAAGGCGTGAGCAAACCCGGTTGGATTGTCTGGAGCCGGGTGTTTATCGAGGATGGCAAACTCAAGATGGATACCGGCTTGGCCGAAGTGGTGAAGTTGCCGGACGCGGAGACAGCAGAACGATGGCGGTTGACGACGTCGCAGTGGCCGATCATGCACGCCGTGCTTCAGGGAATCACGCGTGATCAGATGATGGCTCGGCACAAAGCTAACCACATTCAGGTGGCGTATGCACCCGACCGCGCCGGGGCACGAAAGGCGTTATACGCCAAAGCGGGGGCAATGAATGAGCTTGGCTTCGAAGTCAGTCTCTGCGGTGAAATTTAAAAGACCAGTCTTACTCCAAAGCGTACAACTCTCTACTCAACCACGCCACACTCACGGCGTAGGTCATCGTAATTATTTTTCAGTTAAATTCCAATGATCAGTGCGGAATGGAAAGGCGGGTAATCCCTCTTGGTTGGCGAGTGTTCCGGTGGGATTGTTCGCCCAGCTATACCGTGCCGCGACCGGTTGCGGTACGTTCGTCGCCGTTAGGATAACTGTATTATTTTGGGACAGTCGCGCCACGGCCCATGAAAACTGGCGATCGGCACCGGCCAGTGCGAACCCTTTGAGGGGCTGGCCATCCTTGGTAATCAATCCACTGCCAATCTGCGTGAATGACACACGGACTCGGTCGCCATCAAACTGGGCGGATTGGAAACGTGGGCCAGACCACACCAACCGCCGTTCACCATAAACGGTGGCCCGAGCGGCCAATGCGAGTCGATGCCCGATGAGTTGCTTGTTCGGTGGATGGATATTGAAGAGGGAGTCATCCGGCCCCAAAACGTCGATGGCAGAGACTTCTTGGACATGATCCAGTTGCAGTGCAAAAGATTGGGCATCCCGGAGCGCCGGCCAAGTATCATCCTCTACTGGTTGGCTTTGCGGTTTCAGAAAATTGGCCAACTCCACAAACAGGAATGGTGCATCCGGGCGCTCCCAGCAACGGCGCCAGTCTTCGATCAAACCAGGAAAGAGCACCCGGTATTGCAGGTGCCGATCGGCATTGTTTTCCCCTTGCCACCACAGGAATCCCCGGGCGGCATACGGCGCCGCCGGGGCAACCATGCCGTTAAAGAAACAAGCGGGAGCGGGCTGTTTCAGTTGCGCCTGCTGGTGGCGCGCCATGGGTAGATGCGCCTGGATGAAGGTGGGGCTGAGGAAAGTTTCAATACATTGACCGGGCACCGCGAGGTGTACAATGCCGACCGGTATTTTAAGCTTCTGGTGAATTTCCCGCGCAAAGAAATACGGAACCCCCGGCAGGTTGGAAACAGTCTCCGGTGTTACGGAAATCCAGTGTGCCGGGACCGTCCGTTGCGGCGTTTCCGCCGGCCAGCCAGACTGGTTCGTTGACGTATTGGCGTCCCAAATCCGGATCAGCGGAAAATTGGCAGTCGCTTTTTCACCGGCAGCGTTCCGGCAGCCGCCTTCATGCCACCACATATTGCTCTGACCACCGGCGATCCAAACTTCACCCACCAACACGCCCGTCACAGAAACCGTTTGCGATCCTTTGATGCCGAGCACAAACGGACCACCGGCTGAACCTGTTGGAATCCGGAGTTGCCACTTCCCGTCTGCGCCGGCGATGGCTGTTTGTTCCTGATTCCGGAACGTTACCGTTACAATCGTTCCCGGCTCATCCCACCCCCAGAGCGACGCGGCGGTCCCTTGCTGAAGAACCATGCCGTCTTCAATGATGGAAGGTAATTCCCAAGCCGCTTGGCATTGGAAAACTGCCGACCCTATTCCAACAATTAACGCCAGCAGTAATCCTGTCCAATGTTTCATCAGTAGTAACTGGGGTTAAACTGCCGGGCGGTGGTAATTGCCAAGACCGCTGGTACACCGCAGTTATCTTTACCGGGCAGGATATCAATCGCTGTAATGGTCACGTCGGGACGGGGGTTGGACCATTGTTGGGAGTAGGCGACGGCGCTAAAGCCCGAATTCTCGTAGGCTTTGACCCAAGCGATTTGCGCACCCGGAATGATCGCGGAAGTCTTTTGGTGATAATCTTCCACGTCCACCTCGGCCTGGACCGGAATTTCAACCTGTTTTCCATCGGCGTAATGAATTGCATAGCGGACCAATTCGTAGCTCCGTCCCTCCTTAATCTCGGCAGGACTCCGGCGCTTATCAATACGGGCCGCTTGCAGGAAGAAAATGGCATCGGCCTTTCGGTTCACTGCGATGCCGTGAATTTCAGCTGGCAGTTGACCGGGGATTCCCCGACCGGCCAGCATCAAGACATTCGGGACAGGTGATGTGGCAAAATCGTAGATATTGAACTTGGCGCCGGCCATTTGCTGATTGCCGGACGGCAAATCCTTGAAAGTAAATTTCTTGTCACCAAACCACCCCTGCTCATCGCGGTACTGAGTGCAATGGGTGGCAATTGAAACCGGCTCGTAGGTCAGGTTCAGGCCGGCCAATTTCTTCTGGCCGACGGCAAACTGCGCGTGCAGATTGCGCAGAATCGTGCTCAGGATAGTCTGTTTCTTGAGGGTGTTTTCCGCCACCTCTTCGCGGTCCTTGAAAAGCAGATTACAAAGCACGATGTGGCCCCGGCCTTCCGTGTAATGCATCAAGCCACCGACATTCAGCATGGCATGCACGTGCTGATAAAACTCGGGCGATCGTTGCGCTTTGAAATAGATGTTATCGATGCCAAGGTACGGTTTCTTATTTGGCACCGGCATCCAGCCCGCGATTTCGAGTGTCACTTCCGTCGCGGCGCGTGGCGGGTCAATGGTGAAAGTCTGCGGATCTGCAGTGGGTTGCGTATCAAAGGACAGCCGATGCTCGCGGTCGCCGTCGAAGATCAGATTCACCTTGGTCTGCGGCCAGTACAGCACGTTGCCGACCCAGGTGAAGGCCGTGAGCTTCTGCGGCTTTTGCAATTTGATCGCCACCGGAAATGGCGAATCGTCCTCAGGCTTCTGAAAGTTAATGATGAGCGGCCATCCGTCGACGCTGAAGAAGCCGTTGACGATGTTATCGTACGCATGGAATGTCGAGGTTCCGAATGAAGCCACCTCATCATAATCCACGACGTGGCTGAACATGTCAGACACGACATATTTACCATCTTGAAAAGAGAAGATCCGCTGTGATGATTCCAGCCGAACGTCACCCGCCGTCAGGCCGGCCGTCAGGCGGTCGCGCACGACCGGTAATGTAACGCGTTCGCGTTTACCGGGCCGCAGCATGTGATCCACACCCACAATCCGGTTAAAATCTGCCAGCCCTTCCGGGGTCACACCGCAGAGTACGAGGGCCCCGCCCCCGCTCGTGAATGCCTTAACTGCCGGCAGATTCGACGTCAGCGTTTTTAGCGCCGCCGGCGTCGCTGCGACAATGGCGGTGGCGGGAGTTTTTTGCTGGATGGCTGTCAGCGCATCCGGCACCGGCGTGTATTTCAAACCGCTTGCATCGAGGACAACTTGTAATTGCGGTGCGGCAACCACCGCAGCCACGACTGGATAAAATTCCTGCCGGTACGTCGCGGCATAGCCGAGCAGATTGAGGACTAGTTGCTGGGCAACAGGATTGGCATCAAGTTGGTCGGTGACCGCCAGTTGACAGAGCAGCAGTAATCCATTATCCGCGACCACTTCTACCAGGGCTGTATAGCGGAGTTGGTCGTGACATTGCACAAGCGAGAGGGCACCGCGACCGGGTTTCTCATAGGCGTTCCGATAGACGGGACGGCCTGCACCCCAAGTGAAAAAATCGCGATCCAATAGACCCGCGGCAACCGGATTTACTGCATCTTCAAAGAACGCCGTGTTGCCGGTGTTCTTGGCGGGATTCATCGCCGCTGACAACCCTTGGTACCGGAGCGGAAAGGACTGATCCAAGACAATGACCCGCCGTCCGCCGGCCGCGTAATCCGCCAACCGTTTGGACGCACTCTCTTCCGTATCCAATGCATCTTGGCCTACCACAAGAATGTGCGCAGTGGGCGGGAGCTTGTCGAGTGAATCGACCCTTGTAAAGGCAATGTTGCGAGATTTTAAAAACTTCTGAACCGCCCCTTGCGGATCGAAGACTGCCAAGCTACCTCCATCGACACCGGCGAGGTCCCGCGATTGCGGCGTGAGAACTGAAGCCGGTTTGACGTCACGGAAAACTTCTTTTCCACCGACAGAAAGGGTTAACACAATCTCGCCGTCCTGACGGCCTTTGACCGTTGGCAGTTGTAGCGACTCATCAAATTGGCGATGAGTTCCCGGAGCGACACTAAACTCCTGGGATCGACCCCCGACTTTCCGGCCATTCAAGGTGAGGGTCCAAGCAAAGGTAATTGGATCTGTGGAATGAGTGTCGTTAAAAATTGCAAATGGACGACTGACAGTGCGACCAGACGGGAAAGTCCAGTTCCATTCGCGCGAAAAAACAGCACGGGCGGCGAACGCCGTGTACTGGCTGCCATCCGCGTCATTCTGACCAAGCCAGAATTGCCAAGCTCCATAACCGGCCCACCGGTACCCTTCCTGCAGCATGCGGTTCCAGATCGCCACCCCTTTGACCGGCTTACCAGTAAAAGCGCTATCGCCCTCGAAGTAGGCAACCTCGGGATGATTCCCTTGCATGAAAAAATCCTCGCCCAGAAAGCGCGGACGTTGCTGATCCCACTCCCAGCGACCACGACCAGCCCCTTTCGGATTGGCTTCGTACGCGAGATCGGGATAGCGATCCGGTGCACCGGCCACGTAATGATCGCCATGCACGGGCAACGTCTGGGCTTTGGTGGCGCCGCCACCGTCCACCATATTGGGACGAGTGGGATCGGTCTGTAAAATCGTCACCGACGTCTTGGTGGTTTCATCCTCAAACATGTCCATCCAGAAGCCGTAGAGATTAATGCAGTTGATGAAAAGAAATTCGTTTTCGATGGACCAGATCATCACCGATGGGTGATTGCGTTCGGCGCGAACTTGCGCCGCCATCTGTTCACGCCAGTTGCGCAACAGGTCCATCTTGAGGGGGGATTCCGTTTTCAGATCGGGATCCTGCTCGACGGCCCAGTAGCCAATCATTTCGCCGTCCAATAAGCCGGAGCGGCGGCAGACAACACCGTTTTCATCAAAGAAATTGAGAGTCTGCTCCGGGGATAAGCCCAGCCAGCTGGTCCCCCAGAAGCGCATCACTGTCTCGTTCTTCGCGCGATAGAACTTGAGCCAATCCTGCGGGGTCGTGTGGCCATGGCAATCGGCCCAGCCATGCCAAACAATGCCATTGAGCTTAAAGTCCTTGGTGGACCAGTCCCATTCCCGGAAGCCGAAGCGTGTCTCCGAGATATCCACTACGCGGCCGGCTACCGCGATCTGCACCCGGAGCAAATAAAGCACCGGGTCGTCCGGCCACCAGAGTTGGGGATTGGCCCACGCCCCGGTCAAAGAAATGGAGTTGGAAACGCCGGCCGTGATTTCAAATGGCTGGGGGGCAAAGGTCTTTTCCACAGCCCCACTTTTCAAATTCACGGCCTGCCAGCGCACTTCGCCGCGAACCGGTTTGGCGGAAGGATTCACGAGGGCCACATCCGCCGTCAAGGTCTGGTGTTGGACCGAGGGTTTTACGAACACGTCGCCCGCATACACCGGCGCGCCAACGGCAACAAACTCCGGCGGCTGAAGAATGCCGGATTCGGGATGGTTCCAGATGGGATACGCCAGCTCTTGAAAACCCTTGCCGAGGTAGCCAATGGGCAGGTTGAACCGGCGCCGCAGTTTCATCGGGTTGGTCGGATTGGTGGAATAGGCATACCAAGCGTCGCGAATGCCGACCCAGACTTCATTGGTACCCGGCTGGACCGCCGCTGTGATATCCATGTCAAAGCCGGCCAGCGGCTGCTTGAAAAAACCGCAATATTTACCATTCACGACCACGGTTGAGTTCAGGTTGTTCAGAGGAAAATGTATGTAGAAGCCGCGACTCGCCTGCGTGGCCGGCACGTTCACGCGGGTGCGATACCACAGGCGATGGGCAAAGATCAGGTCGGGACGCAAGGTGTTGCGATCGCCGGGCACGGCAATGGCCGACCACCAGGGTTGCGCCGGAACATCCCGCATCGGCTGGGCAATATCCGCCGGCGGCAGTGCTTCGTCGTTACGGCAAACTTCCCACAATCCAGTCAATGTCACAGACGCACGAGCCCCGGGGGCGGTCGCTTCGGGCAATTGGAAAACCTGCGCAGCCGCCTGCTGATCGCGGGCTGTTTGCCAAGCTGCGTCGGGTTTGTGTGGCCCGTTCGGGTGAAAAGGCTTTGCCGAGATACACAAGGCATCACAGGCAAAAAGAATGCGGGCTGTCTTATCCTTTTCATCCTTCGTACGTGGCAGCCGAAAAGTCAGCGTATGGGGGCCGTCCGTCAGCGGCTGTTCTCCCAACTTAAGCCAGGCGACTTCACACCATTCGCTGAGTTCCATCAAATCGGTTGTCAGTTCTTGTGGTTCCACGCGCGACCACGGGCCGTCATCAATCCGCCAGTCAAATGGCGACCGCACAAACTCATAGCCGATGCGCGCCCAGATCTGGCATGGCGAAACGTCTGGTGCCATAGGCGCGGCAAACTTGTATTGAATCAGCACACCTTCAGCCGGGACGCCGCCATCCACTTTGTCGGCCGCAATGCTGATCTGGAGCCATTGGCCACCGGAGAGAATGTTGGTCCGTCCCCATCCTTCCAGTTTTGGGGTGACATTAATACTCGCCGTGTTCTCAGCTTCGATCCAAGTGTAGCTCGCGCCCTGCGCCAAGGTAGTTATCCAACCCAAGGCAAGGAGCTCAACCAACGGTCGGAACCGGGCCGGACTGATCCGGATCCATTCGGTAACTGTGTTCCAGAATTTCAAGGATGGTTGGAGTTTAGTTTGTAGGGTTGGTGGCTGCATAATAACTTGGACTTTTCTTTGGATGGTGTGGCTACGAAGTTGTTGACCAGACTGAGGTTGAGACAGAGGTAAAGACTGATTAGGAAGCTGTTTCATAATTATTATTTGGCCAAGCGGTTTGTTAGTTGCAAGTCCCAAGTAAACTACAAAGATTTGTCGAAGGATTGACTGAATAGTCCGGATTAAAACTAACGTGATTATCAAAATATAGAAAATTCATCCCGCGGGCCTTATTGTGCCGGAACATTAAAAACCATTGCGCATCCGTCCCGAGATACGAAACTGCCGCACTGGAAAAAAGCGGATCATTCAATATGAGATATCCATTTGCGTCCCCGTCTTTCTCACCATACATGATGACTGTTTCTAAACCACCATTACTCGGTCTAATGTCATCAGGGCGGATTGCAGTTGCAGCAGCGTTGCCGTAAGGAATCCAGCTCCCGTACTGGCTCCATATTTTATAGTTTACGCCATAGCTGACATCGCGAAAATCAGCATTTCTCGTTGTCCCGTTCAGTTTACTTACGCGACTAGGTTGCCGGTCAGCCGGACAAATAAAAGCTCTCATGTAACAACTGTCGGCGCTTCCTCCGCTCGATTTTCCACAATAGTATTCTTGGAGTTGAACATTCATTCCAAATCCACAAGCATTATCACATCCGCCATTATAACCATAAGCCGCCGGTATATAGCTATTGTAATCCCCTTGGTACTGAGTTGTGAGTAAACCGATTTGCCGAAGATTACTCACGCAAGAGATTTGTCTAGCGCGATCGCGCGCGCTTGCTAACGCCGGTAACAACAACGCCGCCAGGATCGCGATGATGGCAATCACAACCAAAAGTTCAATCAGCGTGAAGGCTTGGTTTCGCAATTGGCTGGGTTGCCGCTGGCCAAGCGCGGAGCAAGTGCGCAGCATGATTCGCGGTGACTGCGAAAACTCCACCGGAAGAATTTGAGCCGTGGTGGTCTCGCGGTCCGGAGCCCGTTTACAATTTCTACCTAAGTTTGATGGATTAGACAGATATCACCTGAACAAAATAATCTTAGCACAAGGGGTGGATGGACAACAATTGTTGTTCGCGCTATTTTTGTTGCAAATCAGGAATTCAACCTTGACCGATCTGTGAACGCTGTTAGGATTGCCACTCGTGAAAGAGAAACGGATTCTGTTATTGCTCGATAACATCGGGAATGTCGTAATACAGAATCGGGTCGGTATTATTCGCTATGCACGTCCGCATACCTCGTGGGTTTTCCTTCGCTTAAGTCCTAGTCTTCCCAACCTGATGCGTTTGGTTCGGAATTGGAAACCGCACGGGGGTATTGGAAGAGTCGGGCGTGAGGATCTCATTCGGTTGGTACGCCGTTTGGGTATCCCGTTTGTCAATATTTATGGCGGCCGCCAGTTCCCGGAGGTTCCCCAAGTGGGGACGGATGATCAAGCGATCGGGCGAATGGCGGCGGACCATCTCGCCCGGTTGGGCTTCCGTCATTTTGGATATTTTGGCCTGCAGGAGCTGGGGCGGGGTGGTTTTGCGAGTGAGCGTGGCAAAGGGTTTGCCGCCGAACTCCAGAAACGCGGGCACAGCGTCGAAATGTTCAACTGGAACCGCAACTATCCGGGACGAGTTCCCCATACCGCGCGCACCCTTTGGGGGGAAGTACGCTGGCAACGCTGGCTCGTCTGGCTGCCCAAACCGGTGGCGATTTTCGCCTGTGACGACCTGCGGGCCCAGTGGCTGGCTGATTTATGTTATAAACTCGGCCTGCGCATTCCTGAGGAAGTGGCTTTGATTGGCGCGGATGGAGACGAACTGGAATGCCAAACTGCCTGGCCCCCGCTTTCCACAGTGCGCATTCCCAGTGCCACGGAAGGGTATGAAGCCGCACGAATGCTGGAGCGATTACTCGCCGGCCAAGCGCCTCCCACCGAGTCAATCCTGCTCTCACCCGACCGGGTTCTCACGGCGGCTTCGACGGAATTATCGGCGGTGTCGGACCCGCGCCTCGGCCGGGCGTTGCGTTACATCCGTGAGCATGTTCATGAAAAATGCCCAGTCGAAGCGATGGCGCAGCATACTGGATTATCGCGCCGCGTGTTGGAAAATCTATTCCGCCAGCAACTCAAGACGACGCCGTTTAAGGAATTACGCCTTCTCCGGATTGAGCGAGCTTGCCAACTTTTGCGCGAAACCAACGACAGCCTCGATACGATTGTGGGCCGGATCGGCTACTCCTGCCGAAGTCGGTTTTCAACTGACTTCCGCCGGCAAATGGGCATCACACCAGTTCGCTACCGGAAGCGTCAACACCCAGCTCCGTGATCTCTTAACTTAACATTAGCGCCGCATCCGCTTGCCGAAGTCATTTTGTAGTCAGGAATGCTGCTTATTTTTGTTAAGTGTGAATACTAGATCTGCAATAAAAATAACGCAAAATCAGCTATCGCCCAAGTGGCGCGATGCGCTATTATCTGGCTTAGTTGCGTGAGGTAAATTTGTTTAAACTGATCTGGACAAGACGAATCGACAACTGGAAGCGGCGAATTGCGGTTGGCATTGGCAGCTTATTGGTGACACCGGCCGGTGATTTTATTGGGACAAACACGGCTTCCGGTGGTGACTTCACCAACCCCGCCGTGAGGAGTGTTAACGATAATACTTCCGGCCTTAATGACAATGTTTGGCTCACCAATACCGGTGTCTACACCAGCGGTGGCGCGACCAACTCACTGTTCGTCTTCAGCTTGGGCACGCTGATTCGTACTTTTCGCACGGTCTAACGACTGAGTTCTAACAAAGGCAGAAGAAAAAGGATTTAATAGTGAAATATTGCAATGAGCAACTGAATCACGTGGCATTTCCCCTCGGTGGAGTAGGTGCCGGCATGGTCAGTCTCACGGGCACCGGGGCGCTATCGCAGGTTTCGTTGCGTCACAAGCCGGAGGTTTATCACGAACCGCAAGTTTTCGCCGCGCTGCACATTGCCGGCACGAAAACGGCACGAGTTTTGGAAGGACCGGTGCCGATGTGGAAAGCCTTCGCTAGCGCAACGGGTGAACCCGGCAATGGTCTCGGCGGCCGAACTTATGGATTGCCGCGATTTGCGAAAACTTCATTTCAAGCGCGTTTCCCATTTGCGACGGTTTTGCTAAATGATCCATCCATGCCGATCAAAGTTGAGCTGACTGGCTGGAGTCCGTTCACACCCGGCGCGACGGACGACTCCTGCTTGCCGGTTGCCGCGCTGGAATACCGGTTTACCAATCGTTCCGCCAAACCGGTCCAGGCCGTGTTTTCATTCCACGCTGCTAACTTTATGAAGGTCGGCGATCAGGGCGCATTCATCGGCGTGGTGCCGGGCGGTTTTGTGCTCCAGCAAGCAGCCACTCCAGAACAACCGGAGGCCGCGGGAAGTTTTGCAGCGTTCACGGACGATCCGGCTGGTCAGGTTGACGCAGCATGGTTTCGCGGTGGTTGGTTCGATGCATTTACGATGGCGTGGAATCACGTTGCCGCTGGTCACTGTCTGAAAAATCAGCCCCATACCGATGGCGCTCCCGGGACTGGCGGCAGTTTGTATGTGCCGATTACGCTGAAAGCAAAAGCGACAAAGACGATCCGGTTGCTGCTTGCCTGGCACGTGCCGCTCAGCAATCTTTGCGCTGGGAAAACTGCGACCAGCAAGTATGCCCCGTGGTACGCGAGCCGGTTTGCGGACGTGTCAACGGTGGCCGATTATTGGCGAACGAATTATGACCGGCTGCGCGCGGCTAGTGAAAAATTCCGCGATTGTTTCTACGACACGACCCTGCCGGCAGAAGTGATTGAGTCGGTTGCCGCCAACCTCGCGATCCTGAAATCGCCGACTTGCCTCCGGCAACACGACGGGCGGTTGTGGGGCTGGGAAGGTTGTAATTCCGGCTGGGGCTGCTGTCATGGCACGTGTACGCATGTTTGGAACTACGCGCAATCCATTCCGCATCTGTTCCCGGATTTGGAACGCACGCTGCGCGAAACGGAATTTTTAGTGAGCCAAGACGAACGCGGCCACCAAAACTTCCGGTCGAATTTGCCGATCCTTCAGCCGGACCACGATTTTCACTCGGCTGCGGATGGCCAACTCGGCGGCTTGATGAAGCTGTACCGGGAGTGGCGCATCAGCGGTGATACCGGCTGGATGACAAAACTCTGGCCGGCAGCGAAACACGGTCTCGATTACTGCATCGCCACATGGGACCCGGAGCATACCGGCACGTTGCTCGAACCACATCACAACACCTATGACATCGAGTTCTGGGGCGCGGACGGGATGTGCACCAGTTTTTATCTCGGCGCGTTGGCGGCCGGCATCGCGATGGGGCAAGCGAGCCGGGAAGATGTGACGCTCTACGAAAAGTTACTTGCCAAAGGCCGGCATGCGATGGCGACCAAACTTTGGAACGGTGAATATTTCATCCAGAAAGTGCAATGGACTGGTTTGCGCGCTGGTGACCCATTAAAAAACGTGAGCTGGAGCGTGAATTACAGCCCCGAGGCAACCGCCTTACTCCGGCAAGAAGGCCCGAAATACCAGTACGGCACCGGCTGCCTGTCGGACGGCATTCTCGGCGATTGGATGGCGCAATGCTGCGGACTGGGACCGGTCGTGGATGAGCAGAAGACGGCCCGGCATCTGGCGTCGGTTTTCCAACACAATTTTCGCGCATCGTTGCGCGATCACGCGAATCCGCAACGGCCCGGCTATGCGTTCGCGCAGGAAGGCGGCTTATTGCTGTGCACCTGGCCGAAAGGCGGCAAGCCAGCGTTGCCATTCCCCTACAGCGATGAAGTCTGGACCGGCATCGAATACCAGGTCGCTGCGCACTTAATGATGACCGGGCAGGTGGCTAAAGGATTAAAATTCGTGCGCGCGATTCGGTCGCGTTACGATGGTCAATGGCGCAATCCATTTGACGAATACGAGTGCGGTCACTGGTACGCCCGGGCGATGTCGTCGTATAGTTTACTGCAAGCCCTGAGTGGTGCCCGGTATGACGCCGTCGATCAGGTTTTATATTTGCATCCGGCGATCCAAGGCGATTTCCGCGCCTTTCTCTGCACCGCGACCGGCTACGGCACGGTCGGCATTCGCAAAGGCAAGCCATTCCTCGAAGTCGTCGCCGGAACCATTTCAGTACAACGGATCGAACAGCAACCCCAATAAAAGGAAAAACTATGGCAACTCAGTTCAACGGTCTCGGTCTCCATCTTGGAAATCTTTCCCGGCTCTCACCGGCGGAATCCCGCTCTTGCTCACCGGAAAACCCCACGGGCGCAAAAAGTCAGGGCGGCCGCCACGTCGACCCCAACCACGGGCCCTCGCGCGACCTCGGGACCGGCTGGAAGGTTCGGCCCTGTGTCACCGTCAAACCTGGTGAGACACTAGTTTTGGCCGACCTCGAAGGCTCCGGCGCGATTCAGCAAATCTGGATGACACCAGCCGGTAATTACCGGTTCACGATTTTGCGGTTTTACTGGGACGGCGAAGCCACGCCATCGGTGGAAGTGCCGGTTGGAGATTTTTTTGCCAGCGCGTACACCAACTTTAATACCTTCGCGCCGCTCACCTCCCTACCTGTTTGCGTGAATCCCGGCAATGCGTTCAATTGCTACTGGGAAATGCCGTTCCGTAAACATTGCAAAATCACTCTGGAAAATATCGGTTTTGAACCGATGACAATCTTCTATCAGATCAATTACACACTCACAGAAGTACCGTCTGACGCCGCCTATTTCCACGCCCAATTCCGGCGTACGAATCCGCTGCCGTACAAAGATGTCTACACCATTCTCGGCGGGGTGCGCGGTCAGGGTCACTACGTTGGCACGTACATGGCGTGGCAGATGAACAACAACGGCTGGTGGGGCGAAGGCGAAATTAAATTCTATCTCGATGGAGATCTGCCTGGTGGCGTTGTCGGTCGGAACATTAAGGAACATGGCGGCGAACACTATCCGACGATTTGCGGCACCGGCACCGAAGATTATTTCTGCGGTTCGTATAACTTTGAGAATAAAGTGACGAAGCAATATCAGGAATTCACGACGGCTTATGCCGGCGTGCCCCATGTGGTACGTCCCGATGGCCTCTATTCCGCCAACCTGCGCTTTAGTCTCTACCGGTGGCACATCATGGATCCGGTTCGTTTCCAAAAGGATTTTGCCGTGACCATGCAGGGATTGGGCTGGCGCACCGGAGGCCGGTTCCTGCCGGCGCAGGACGACATCGCCTCCGTGGCGTTTTGGTATCAGACTGAACCGCATGTCAAATTTCCAAACCTGCCGGACCGCGACCGATTGGAAATTATCTGATACAATCAGCACGCTAAAAGAAAACGCCTAATCGATGCTCGTCACTCGTCAAAACCGAATTCCGTTCCTTTGGCTGATCATGCTCACGCTGCCGTGGGCGCTTTTCTATTTCATGATCCAGGTCAATGGCGTCAATTTTTTCATTCTCAACCGGCTGATTGACAACCCAGTGGCGCTGACTTTCTTCTTCTCCTTACCCGGCCTGCTGTTCATGTTCATCCCTCTCGGACCTTACATCTCGTTTATGTCCGATCGCATTTGGACGCGGTGGGGTCGGCGAAAAATCTTTCTCATTATTAACTTCACCGGCACGGCCGCTGTGATGTTCTGCTACCCGCTGGCGACCACTGTGTGGATTTTTCTGGCGCTCATGTGTATCGCGGCGTTCATCGGCGTTTTTGGCACACCGTTCGAGGCTCTAAAGCTGGAGATTATTCCGCCGGAGATGCGCGGTCGCTCTGCCGCAATAAATACGTGGGTCAGTACAATCATTAATATCGTATTCTACCTGGCGGTAATCGGCCGCTTTGACGAAGTGATTCCCTTTCTGGGAAGGGAAATTAGCGGGATCAAGATTCTCTACTGGAGTGCGGCGGCGGCCCTGATTATCGTCGTGTTCAACTATTTCTTCGGCATTCATGAAGTGGCTCCCAAAAGTACAATCACCGGGGAGAAGTTCAGCATCCGGAAGGCTTGGCAGGCCATGACCATCCCGCAATTGCGATACCTGTATGTCTTCATGATCGCCACAACCTTCTTGAACGCCAGCCTGGGAAGTCTGGGAACCCTTCTGTACATCAACCAATGGGGGTACAGTTTCCAAGAGATGGGCATCAATATCGCCGTCGGCGGGATCCTCAATTTGTTTATTATCCCGGCGGTCGGAATCTTCGCCGACCGGGGGCAACATCACCGGATGCGTATCTGGATTGTCAGCATGATTCTGGTCAAGATTCTCACACTCGGTTACTTCGCCTATGTCACCTGGTATCTACCGGACCAGCGGCCGTCGCTGGTGGAAATCATTTTCTTCGGTGAGATGACCTGCCTTGTCGGCATCATCGGGGGGATGGTCTATTATCCGCTGGTGTACGACTATGTCCCGCGCAACCTCATGGGCACCTACACCGCCGGCTGTGGCGTGATCAGTGGCATCGTTGGATTCTTCACCACGAATGGACTGGGTCTCTTCCTATTGTGCTGGGCCAACCTCTTTCAGCCGCCGGCCGGTGAGATGGTACGCGTCTGCCTGAAAAAAGAAATGCCGCAGCCGCAAGTCGAACAGATTCTGATCCACGCCAACCTCGTTACCCCTGGCGGTGTTCCGTCGTCCGCCCGCGATATTATCGCCAAGCCGTGGTACGCCAACGGCATCGTGCAAGACAGCGGCGCCTGCTACGAAATCCGCCTCCGGGACGCAGCAGGTGAAGCGCAGCGGAAACATCAGGACGAACTCAAGACCAAGATCGATACGATCGATGCGAAGCTCGCCCTGGATCGCAAAACTGGGGCGGCCCCAACCACCATCGCCAAGCGTGAAGCCGAACTGGCGGCTCTCCGTTCCGAGGGCAGCGTCTTGGGGTTAGAACTCGAAAAACGCGCGGCGGTCTGGCAAACAGAAGTGCTCCGGGGACTCGCTAGTGTCGTAATGAAAGAGGGAGCAGAGATTCTTGGCAACGCCCCGACCAATGCCGTGGTTTCGCTGTTGCCAACCACCCGCAAGGCTCGGGATCGAGAAATCGAGTTATTGAATAAACAGTTGCAGTCAGAAGACAATTCATTCATCGCTCTAAGCGCAGTGCGACTGGAGCGGGGTTTTTCGCTCTCGTTTTCTACGATTCTCCCAACTGGCAAGGATCCGAATGAAGCCCTCCTCATCCTAGAACGGCGATTGGTGAGTCTGGCGGCCAAGAAAACCCCCGGCCTCATAGCCAGAGACGCCACCTGTTCCGCTGCTGTTGTAAAACCGGCAGTGGCCATTGAGCTAGGACTCGTGGAGGATCCGATCCGGAATTTCATGTCGCCCATCTCGCAGGGCATGAATGCGTTGCTGAAACATTTTATTGATCTCCCACCACCCAACCAGAAGCTAATTTCCCTCGCCCGCAATGTCTGCAAGGACAGCCTGATCAGCCATGCCCGGGCCGCCACGCTCAGCGGTCGCCACGGAGTGCAGCTGATTGTTGTCGCCGCCGATGAAAAAACCGGTGACATGGCGGTCTGGACCGCCAAGGTTTTAGACAAGATCCGGACTGAATGCGCCTCGCTCAAGTTGACGGTGCTCACGCCGGTGGTCGACAAAGGTGTTGTGCCGATCAAATACAATTATATGTCCGGTTATCTCTACGTCTTCCTCCTGGTTTTGCTGGGATTCGGTCTCGTCATGTATTTCATCCATCAAGAACGGGTTGGGGTCGTCAAGAAATGGGGCGCGGAAGAGGCCCACGCTACAAAACTGCAAAGTGAACCCGCAACTGCAACCACGGAAATTATGGCGACCGGTCAGACTCCTGCCGGTCCGTCTGTAGCGGCTGGGCTGGAGACCTATACCCCGGGCTATCTTGTTCCCAAGATTCTCTTTGCAGTGGTGGGGCTGGTAGTTCTGGGGGTAGCCCTCCGACAGGCTTGGCCGGATCTGCGCCTACTTGTGATGGGACGGTCGGCTGAGGCGGTCGCGGTGTCCGTCATCGTTGGCAAACCGGGACAACCGGATTTAATCCTGAAGAATCAGGCTGAGCTCAACGAGAAAATGAAGACCGTTGCCAACGCCAAGGATTACACCTGGACCTTCTACAACGTGTTTGGTTTCGAGACGAAGGATGGCCAGGAAGTTGCTTATCGCCGCCAGGTGGGATGTAAACTCAAACCCTCCATGCCACTGCTCGACGATAACGGGTTGCCCACCACCGCCAAACTACTTTACGATGACCAAGATCCGACGCACCCTGTACTGCCATTGGAATATAGCACATGGTTGGCGCCTGCTCTGGTCGCCGGCCTAGGTTTAATTGCTTTTATATTCGGCGCAATTTTGGCTTGGTTTGCTAGAAAGCCAATCGTCCTTTCGGTAGATGCCGCTGTCAACCTCACCGATGGAGGAAACTGACCCTATCTGGTATCACCCTTCGTATTTGGGGGCTTCCACCTCCACGAACTTCAGCTGCCTGTCGCCGGCTTTCATGGATGTATCAGACGTGATTGATACCCGTTAAATCCATCACTGTTCGACAGGCGAGAAGTGCCGTAAACCCTTATAAGATAAAGGTAAAAGGTTGGTGGATCCGGACGGACTTGAACCGTCAACCCGCTGATTAAGAGCCGCAAAAATAAGGCTACTAGACGCTTCCGCTTGAACCATACGCCCGGCGTTTCCAGCCTTATTTTGCAAGGGTTTCATGCAGCTTGTTCACACTCAGAAACAGGGTGCAACGCTCTGTCGGTTTGTGGCAGCGTGTGACTACTCTGGTGACTACTCACCGGCGCTTGCATTTCGTCGCCAGCCGTCACCGTCAAGCGAATCCGCCGCGCTTGTGCCAGCAAGTGATCGGGGCGCAAGTCGCCGTAGGTTGTGGCGATGATACTTGGCCCGGTCTTGTCGCCAATCAGCATTGCAATTTCCGCGTCGGTAAGCCCGCTCTGCCGCGCTTGCGTGACAAAGTAACTCCGCAACCCGTGGGGCGTGACGTGCCCCAGCTTCGGCTTGTTTTCCTCTGCCGCTTTCTTATTCAACGCCGCAATCGCGGACGTGATACGGTGACGCACGGCGGACGCATCGCGGGGCTTTTTGGCGTCAAACGGTGACGGGAAAAGCAAGTCACCCTTCGCCCGCTCTGCCATATTACGCAACAGCGTTTCCATTTCGGGAAGGATCGCAACCCACGGATTCACGCCGCGCTTTTCGCGCTTCACGTTCACCAGCCCTTCGGCTAGGTTCACACCCTGCCACGTCAACGGCAGCGCCTCACCAATCCGCAAGCCACTGTAGGCCAGAAACGCCACAAGGTCGGCAATCGCGGTTTCTTTGCGTCCGCGAAGCCAGCCAATCACATCTTGCAACCCTTCGGGCGTCGGGGCAACTTCCCGGCAGTGACGCACTTCGTCGGCGTTGGTGTAGCGTCCGCGCTTAGTGATCGGGTTGCACTTTATCACGCCGCGCCGCTCGGCAAGGTTCAAGGCGTTGCTCAGTATGCCAAGCTCCAAGTCCACCGCCCGCTTGCCTCCCTGCGTCTTGCGCTCACGGGTTTTGCCGTCACGTAGCTTGCGCTCAGTGATAAAGCCGCCTTTCAAGCGCCAGTCCCGGTAACGGTCACAGTCGCCCAGCGTCAACGCCGCTGCCGGTGTGTCGGCAAAGTAACGGCGGACGGGCTTTGCAAAGCGCAATTCTCTGGTAACGGTATCCGCGCACTTGGTTTGCATCTTCCGCGTCTGGCAACCCGCTTGCGTGTATTCGTCCAGAATCTCCGCAACCGTCAACCGCTGCCGCTGTAGCGTCACGCCTTGCGTTTCAATGCCATTGCGAATCAGCCACGCATCGCGCCGCCACTTCACCAGCCACTTGCGGGCGTCGGCAGCTTTCGCGGTTTCGGTGCTCTTCCACGTCAACCGCCCTTTGTCTCTCACGCGGGCGTAAATCTTCCCGCCGTCCACCTTGCGGAAAAGACACGCGCCAACACGTTCAAAGGTTGGCTTCGTGTTCACGGCAGTTTCCCCACGTATAGGGCAATCAGCTTGTCCACAACCCAGCTTGCGCCCCGGTCGTTTTTCTTGCAGTAGGCTTCCAGCTTCGCCGCCGCTTCGGGCGATACGCTCACGGATAGTTTCACCGCTTTGCCCGCCTTGCTCTTCATTGGTCTTACCACGTCACACACTCCCTTCGTTTTGGTTGTGGCGCTCAGGCCGTCGCAGCCCGCGCCAGTATTCTTTGGACTTGCGCCGCGTTCCACTCAGCAAGCCCCCGTTTCGTTGTCGCGCCAAGCTCTTGCAACTTGCCCGCGATTGCCCGTAGTGAAAAGCCGCGCTGCCGGTGCTCTTGAACCGTGCGGATCACCGCTTGCTCGGATTCGTCGGCAATCAGCTTGCCACTATCAGCACGGAATCCAAAAGGCACGTCACCGCCCAGCTTCTCACAACGCTGCCGCTTGTAGGCCATTGCCCGCCGTGTCTTTTCGCTGATTTCCTTCCGGTAGACTTCGGCCAGCAACGCCTTCAAGGTTAAATCCATTGTGCCGCTCACGGTCTTGTTTTCAACGTGCCCCTTGTCCAGTGTGAAGAGCCGCGCCTTTGCCGGGCCGCAAACATCTTCCAAAAATATCAGGGTGTCTTTTTGACTACGGGAAAGCCGCGACAAGTCAGCCACAATCACCACTTCCGCCGCTTTCGCTTCCACCATTGCCGTCAACGCCGCAAAGCCGGGGCGCTTGTTGGTGGACTTGCTGCCGCTGATACCTTCGTCCCGCAACACGGCCAGCAACTCCCAGCCCTGCCGCTCCGCTTCCGCCCGGATCATTGCATCTTGCCGCCGTAGGCTTTCGCCGTCTTTGGCTTGCTCTTCCGTTGAAACTCTCACGTATCCGATTGCTTTTGTTTTCATGCTTGCCCCTCTGTTTGGTAGGAATCTACTTATTATTCCTACACTATGCAAGCTCTTTTTGTAACACTTCGTCCCAAGTGTTACAGGTTGCCCACGGTTTCCGTGTGGTTCGCATTGCTTCGCCCTACAGGTCACACAAGCGCAACGGCGGGTCAAAGCGCAATCTGTCTGCCGCAAGCTCAGGTCTGCCCACTATCGCCCCACGGATGCTTTCGCTAGTGAACGCGCCAGTAGGTTCACCAAGCGCCGCGTGAAGGTAGCGGATCGCGTCGGCAGCGTCGTCACACTCTTTGCGGGGGGCGTCTTTGCCCTCTGCCCAGCGGTAGCTTTCAAACTCGTTTGCCATATTCACGCAAGACGGGGCAACCGTGAGCCGTGGCTTGCCGTCACCGGCCACCTTCAAACGGTTTTGTATCGCCTGTATGCCGTCCAACACGCGCCCTTTTGCGCCCACGGCAGCAACGCCAGCGTTTTGCAAGTCGGCAATCAGCCCCGCCGCGCTTTCGTCCACCGCTGCCAAGCTGCAATGAAACTCAGTGAACCACTGCCGCGCTTGTGCCACAACATCGCTTTGCAGCTTCCCGCTTTCGTAAAACTCACGGGCAATATGCCAGCGCCCGTCACTATCTTCGCCCACCAATAGGATCACGGCGGGGTGTGTGTAGCCTTCGTCCATTGCCAGATACCACGTCTTGAAGTCACTGGCGGGGCGCTCGGTGACGTGGACGGCAGCGTCAAACATATCGTAAATCGCGCCCTCTGCCGTCGCCCACTGCCCCAGCAAGAGCCGTTGCCGCCGGACACCCGTCAAGGAATCCAGCGTTGCCAGTGTCCGCCGCCCTTGCTCTGTCAGGTTGCCCGCTTCGTCGTATAGCGTCGGGTTGTCGGTGTGCGCCGAAGTCAGCAACGCCAATTTGCCAGCCTTCGCCCGTTCCCGTATCCAGTGACGTGTCCCGCTGGGGTTGCAATCCCCGAAAAGTTGCGGGTGTGGAATCACCGCGTTGCGCCCGGTGCACCGTGTTGCCAACAGTTCCCAATCGTTTTCCGTCAACTCTTCCGCTTGGTTCACGTAAATAAAATCCCGCTCACTCGACAACACCTTGTCGGGGTTATCCATCCCGGCAATCCAGATCGTTGAACCGTTGGCGTATTTGTAGCGCTCGACACGCTCCCCGCCGTAGCGTTCCACGGGAAAGCCAGCAATCACACGCTCAAACGTCTGGCAGCAAGAGCCGTGAACGCTTTTGTAGGTTTTGCGGATAATCGCGCCTTGCGCCTTCGGATACTTGCAGCAAATCAGGTGGATTTTCCAACATGATGCCAGCGTCTTGCCAGTCTCAGCCGGGCCGCTCAGGATCGCTTCCCGGTCGTGTGCGTATATCAGCCCAGCCGCGCCGCCCCGTGGCTTGTATGTCGCCGCCGTTGCCGCCGGGTTGCATGATAGGACAAAAGGGGCGCTCATATCTTGCCCCCGTCCACGGCAACCGTCACAACTTGGATCGCTTGCTCACCGTTGCCCCGCACAGGCTCTTCCGCGTACAAGCCCAGCAACCGCGCCCGGTGTTCCATGATTTTTAGGCAACCGGCAGCGGCCACGGCGTCGCCCTGTTGCGCTTGCGGCCAGAATCCCGCAAACATCCCGTCCAGCCGCAGCAACTCCGCTTCCCGTATCCGGGCCGCCGGTTCTTTGATCGTCGCGTCCATTGCCTTTTCGTAAAGCGAGTGTGCCGTGTGTTTGCTGCAACCCAGTTTGTCGGCAATCACTTGGAACGTGTCGCCAGCAAGCCGCAATTCCAGCGCCGTTTTTTGCCGTGCCCGGATCGCCAGTTGCGCCTTCGTCACTCGCTGAATTGCCGCTATTTGTACCGTGCTCATGTAGTGTTCCTTTTTTAGTTCGTCACGCTGCCAGTTTTGCCGTGATTATCTTCGTGAACATCTTCACGGCCGCCAAGCGAGAGATATTCACGGGGCTATATAGAAATAGCCCCCGTGAACATCTCGCTTTTGGACTTGTCGCAAAGAGATATTCACGGGGCAAAAAAAGCCGTGAACATCTCCGTGAACATCTCGCGGGGGTATTCACTCAGCCCCCTTTTTGTCTTGCGGGTGTTGCCCGTAACTTAAAGCGTCACGGGTGCCGGGTCGGGGTGTGCGCCACTCGAAAATTGAAGCGCTCTCGATAAGCTCCGCCAGCAAGGCCCGGCAGCTATTTATGCCGATGCCTTCCTTTGACTTGGCTTCGTTTTGCAATGCGTGTTGCCCAATGCAACCCGTTTCGGGAATCAGCGCCAACAGTTCAGACTTGCCGGGCTTCGTCTTGCTGTCGCTGTCCAAGTCGCTAGTGTCGGCCACTTCCCAGCAAATCCCTTGCTCGGCGTGTTTAATGTAGAAGTTATAAACCGGATCGCCTTCGTCGGTTCGCAGCCCCGCCCGTTTGCCGCGCTTGCCCAGCACAATCTCAAAAACGGTATGCGCCCCGATGCTACGGATCACAACAACCGCCCGCGCCCAGTTCGCAAGCTCCGCCGTGCCGCTGCCAAGATAGGCAAAGTCGCTGCCCTGCCAGTCGGGTTTCTCTTTGCCGCTCTTCGGCTTGTTCGTATGGTGCGCCAGAATCAGCCCGCAGCCGTGCGCCTGTAGCAGTGGGTTTAATCCGTTGCGAAGAAACGCGCTCATTTTCTCTTGGTCGGACACGTTGCAGCCGCAATAGGCAAACAGCGGGTCAATCAGGAAAAGATCGGGCTTGTGCTCAGCAATCAAATCACCGGCCAGCCCGATAAACTGCCCGCCAGTCGCCACGGATTCACATACAACTTTGACGGCAGCCCCAGCTTCGGCTTGCTCTTCGGGGGTCAAGTTCAACCCGCGATAAACACCGTCGCGCATTTCGGCCATGTCGCCGTCGTCGTTTTCCGCCTGTATCAGTAGCGTGCGAAGTTTGCCAGTGGGGGCAATGCCGAATAGCGGACGGCCAATCGCAAAGCTGATTGCAAGCTGTAGCAGCAACGAAGATTTCCCGATGCCAGTTGGCCCGGCCAGCAACAACGCTCCACTACGGCAAAGGAAACGCTTGCCCACTAAATTGCGGGGGTCGGTTGTCGGATCACTGGCAACTTGAAACTCCGCCAGCGGTCGCACAATCGGCTTGTGTGTTTCGGGTGTTAGTTCGTTGTCCACGGGCAACGTGGCAGCAAGGTCAAGCTGGGGCTTTAATTCCACTGCCGCCATAACTGCCCCGTCCAAGTCGGCTAGTGTTGCCCCAGCCTTACACCAATCTGCCGCGTCTTTGTGTGCCTCTGGCGTTGCAACGTGTTTCACGGTGACACCCGCGCAATCAGCAACCGATTGCAGCCACTTCCGCCCCGCCGGATCGTTTTGTGCGAAAGCCAACACTGCCGCCGTCTTTGGCATAATACCGGCCAGCAACTTGCCATTGTCCGCGCCCCGTGTTGCTACGAAAGCCCAGCCGGGCACGCCGCCCTTGCGGTGGACGCCTAGCTTGTCCGCCACGGCCAGCAAATCCCATTGCGATTCAAACGCCGCCACGTAGTCCGCTCCTGCCACGTCGCCAACTGCCAACAACCGCACGCCAACACCTTCCGGCCAATATGCCCACCGCGCCCGCTCACCTTCGGCTTTCGGTGGAATCCGAAAGTGAATTGCCAACACCTTCCCGCCGTCACCGTGAACCGGAAAAGCAATCTTCCCGTTGTAAAAGCCCACAAGTTCCCGCTCACGAAGCCAGCCGACAAGCTCCGCTGAATACCCGCGCCACTTCGCCAACATTGCCGCGTGATCGTCGGTGAACGCCGCAACGGATTTGCGCCATGCTTCGCTTTGGTCGGGTGTTTCCTTGTTGGACTTCACCGCGTCCACTGGCGGGCTTGCTGGACGTGCAAGCGGGGTGTTCCTGGCGGTGTTGTCGTTCACACCGGCCAACGCACAGAAACGGCGGATCGCGTCGCCGTTTGAAAGTGTTTCGTGTTTTACCAGAAACGTGACTTCGTCACCCTCGCCGCAACCCGCGTGACACTTCCAAAAGTTCCCGCCGTTGTGTTGGAATACACTGAAGGAATTGCTGCCATCTTCGTGAAGTGGACACCGCGCTGATTTTTTCGCGTGATCGCCCAGCCCCAGCTTCGCCAACAAGTCGGGCAACGGCAACCGCCGTTTCGCCTCTGCTATGTCCAAGCTCACAGTCGCACCGCCCCTTCCGTGCGCCGCGCATATTCCAACAGCAACAAGGCGTCCGCCGTCGCCAGTGTCACACGTTGGCCGGGGTAAAGCCGCTCCGCCTGTCCCTTCAACTTCCGTTTCCAGTCGGGTTTCGGCAGGCCGTTGGACGTGCCAAGACACAAGCCCTTTTGCCAGCGTTGCGGGGTGACAAGTTCCACACGCACCCGCAACGTCATAAGCACGCCCAGCAAAAAGCCGTAGCCCCGCCCAAACTTAAACATTGCGCTGCCGGGTTGTGGCTTACCAATAAAGCCGCCAACTTGTTCAAGGTAGGCCGACACGTTGGCAGCGCCGTCCGCCGCCGTCACCACGGTTTCAAGGTAAGCCAGCAAGTCGCCGTCCGTGTCGGGCATAGAATCAGCAACGAAACGCCCTTGCGGATCGCACCACGCCAGCCCACCAGAAGCGCCCGGATCAATCGCCAGAATTGCCTTCATTGCGGCCACACTTCCACCAGTTGAAACATTGGTTGCCGGTTTTTCCGCTCGCACTCGGCACACCAGCCCAGCCCGTTGAAGCCCTCGGCTTTCGTCACCAACTCAGCCACGCGGCCACACTGACAACACCGCCCGCGTGAAACTTCCGTTTGTGGGTTTCGTGGATCACTCACGGCGTCACCTCGCCGCTGCCCTCGCTGGAATGTTTCGCCAGCCACGCCAGCCAATCCGATTCGCGGACACGGACGCAACCGCCGCAACGGATCGTTTTTAGCCCGCGTTCGTGCGTCCAGCGGTAAATCGTCACACGCGACACGCCCGCCGCCTGTTGGATTTCTTGCAGCCGTAGCAACCGCTCAGTTGCCGCCGTGATTGCTGCCACTTGTAGGGCGCTCACCGCGCACTCTCCTGCGCCCGACGGTCGCGCTCTTGTTGAATCCGCTCGACTTGCTGCCGTGAAAACAAACGGACGCCGCCCACGGTGCGAATCACCGGCAACCGTATTTCGTCGGCCAGCCGTTTCACCGTTGCCGCGCAACACTCGCAAACCCGCGCCGCGTCTTGTGGCGTGTAAAGCTCTAACTCTATTTCATTTTGCATTTCCTTACCCCTTCAGTTGTGGGCAAAAAATTTTGCCGCTGCTACCGAAGAGAGGAAACTTGTATGCCGGACAATTTATCCGCTGAATTGTCCGTATGCGGGTGGCTATTAAGTGAGTTGAACGCCTTGCTTCTTGAATCGGTTTTTAACATTCCGCCAAAGCCGTTTGACTTTGTGGAATGTTTCCGCGTCGCCGCCCTTGTCAGGGTGGACACGAAGCATTAAAGCACGATACCCTTTTTGTGCCTTTTCAAGTTGATCCATTAAGTCGTTGCGTCTCCAAAAAGAGCTTGTGCCATAGTTTTTTGGCAAGCCCAGCTTGGACGGAGTAAATCGTTGCCGATTAGATTCAGTTCGCGGGTTTGATTTTGCCCAGTCGTAGCCCACTTCCTCGCAAACTGTCCTCACGCGCCTTTGCCAGCTTTCGTCAGACAGGCTGGTTGGCCTTAGTTCGTGAATCTCTGGTTGCTTACAAAGTTCACCTATCGTCATTTTTTCGTCGCGGGTCGCAAACAGGCAAATTGCGGATTGCAACGGGTAAACTGGTGCGTTTGCGTGTTCAGCCGTTCCCTCGATTGCATCGGCCAGCTTGCGAAAAAAATCCGCATCGCCTGCGTATAAGGCAATCGCCAATTTTACCTTCGCCGTAGTCAACGCCCTTTCCATTGCGCTGTCTAGGTAGCGTCGCGTCCACCAATACCGCTCAACTCTAAGGTCACCGCCCGGCTCTTTCAAAGTCTTTCCCGCCTCAATTCGTGCCTCACCAATTCGTTGCTTGTCTAGTTCAAGGCGTCGTATGAGTTCGTCAAGAAAGTTGCGCGTTGCCACTAACTGAAACGCCGACGGACACGCTGCCGCTTTGCCATAATGAAGCGCCAACCACTTACTATAAGCATTGGCTTGCGGGTCACCGCGCCGCCCGGTCGTTGGTTTGCTTGCCTTCGGTTTCTTTTTCATGTCGCCGTCCTATTCCAGCGTTGAAGCGGTGGGCCGGGCGTGAATAAGCACGCCCAGCCCTACGCGAGCCGCTAAGCCCGCTGCCGCTATCGTTTGCGTTTCGGATTCTGCCGCAGTGGACGTGGACTTGCAAGCCCGCGTCGGCAGCGTTTCGTTTCGGGGTGTGACTACTCTGGTGACTACTCAGGCGTTTTTCGGGGTGCTCAGCCAAAAGCCAAAACCCGCGTAACCTGTTACAGTCACGCGGGCTTAAGCTGGTGGACCCGGTCGGACTTGAACCGACAACCCGCTGATTAAGAGTCAGCTGCTCTAGCCAATTGAGCTACGGATCCAATAAAAGCTATGAGCGATGATTTCGAATTGGAATATAACCCTCAGCCAACTAGAAGTTACACGCCTGCTTCCACTTTCATCGCCCAAAGTCGCAAATATTTCCCTGCGCTTTTAAGGTGTGTTGAGAAGCAAGTCAAGCGTAGTTTGAAATTACCAGTGGAGTTGAGCTCTAACGGTCCGGTTTATGGCTGGATGATATTATTGCGCACGGCGTACCGGACCATTTCGGCGAACGATTTCAATTCTAGTTTCCGCATGATTGTGGCGCGGTGCGTCTCAATTGTTTTCGTGCTGATGCCGAGCACGTCGGCGACTTCTTTGTTGCTCTTGCCTTCGGCGAGTAATTGGACAATTTCGCGTTCGCGTGGCGAGAGCGGTTCGGTGGTGCCGGACTCTTTCGGTCCACCTTTCAAATACCCGTCAAGTACGGCTTCCGAAACTTTCGCGCTGAAAAATGGTTTATGCTGAATCAATGACTCGACGGCGTTGGTGAGATGCCGGGCGGCATCAGATTTCAAAACGTAGCCGAGGGCACCGGCGGTAAGGACATCGCGAATCAAGTTTTCGTTTTCGTGCATCGTGAAGATGAGGACGGCGGTTTTGGGTAAAATCTTTTTGATTTGCCGGGTCGCTTCGAGGCCGTTTAGCTCCGGCATGGTCAAATCAAGAATGGCAATGTCGGAATGAAGTTTGCCGGCGAGTTCGACGGCTTGCCGGCCGGTGCTGGCTTCGCCGACGACTTCCCAACCGGCGTGCGTCTCTAGCAATTCTTTCAAACCGCGACGGATAATATCGTGGTCATCGGCGAGTAGGATTCGGGTCATAATTTTTCTCCGGTGGTTGGCACCACGGCGCGCACCGTCGTGCCGGTGGGGCTGGATTCGATTTGTAATTCGCCGCCGAGTTGCCGGAGGCGTTCGTGCATCCCGGTGACTCCAACACCCAGGTTGATTTGCGCCGGTGGTTGACCGGCGGCGAGTGGCTCGCGGAAACCGTGGCCGCTGTCCTGAATTAAGAGTGTGACGACTCCGTTGTCGCGCATCAAGTTGATTGATGCGGTTTGGCTGCCGGAGTGCCGGCGAATGTTGGTTAAACTTTCCTGCACGATCCGGAATAACGCCGTCTCGGTTTCCGCCGGCAGGCGTCCGACATCCGGTGCGACAGTCAGTTCAACCTTAATGTCGCTGCGTTTGCGAAAACCTTCGAGATACCATTCCAAAGCGCGCGGCAAGCCGTACTCGTCGAGCATGGGCGGATGTAAAACGTAAGCGAGCGTGCGAATTTCGCGGAGACATTCCTCGGCGAGTTGCACGGAGTCGGTGATGACTTGCGTGGCGCGTTGATCGGTACCGGCGAGGAAAGTTTCGACGCGGGCGAGGTTGAGTGTAATCGCGGAAAGATTTTGCGCGGTGACATCGTGAAGTTCGCGAGCGATGTGCCGGCGCTCTTGGTCTTGGAGTTGAAGTAATTGGCCTGACAAAACCTGCAAAGCCTTTTCGGTGTGCCGACGGTTTTCGGCTTCTGCGACTAACTGCACATTAGTCGCGCTTAACTCAGCGGTTCGTTCATCCACGTGTTTTTCGAGGAGGAGTTTCTCTTTGGCTAGCTCGGTTTCGGCGGCGCGGCGCGCGGTGATTTGGGTGTTGAGGTACAGAAAAACGCCGGACAAAATTCCCAAACTCACGAAACAGCCGAGCGCAAATAACTCAATCGAAAAATAAGCCTTCGCTTTTAATTCATCATCCCGGAGGATCAAAGCTTGACGTTCTGATTCTAGCAATTTGTAAATCGAATCATCAATCTGACTCACCAATGCCCGGTTGCGGTCGATGTCGAGAAATTGAATCGCGGTGGCGCGATCTTGCGTGTTTCGCAGTTGCACCACCTCATCGAGGAGTCGCAGTCGGTCGCCGGCGAGAATCTCCAACGCGGCGAGGTCTTGACCTTGCGCCGGCCAGTCGGTGGCGGATTTGCGTAGTCGATTGAATGCGCCATTTACCTGCGCAGCGGCAAGTAAGCGTTTTTTTTGGTGGGTCATGTCGTCCGTCGTAATCAGTTCGCGGGTGTGTTGTTCCGCGTCTTGAAGAGCGAATCGGATTCGATGCAGATTCTCCGTGACTTGCCGGGCGCGATCCACGCGGCTGCTGGTGGTCAACAACTGCACCGTGCTCTCGTGCGTCGCCAAGCCGATGCCAATCAAAATTGCCACCGCCAGCCAAAAGCCGATGGTCACAATCATTCGATGATGTATCTGTTTCACGGCAGTGCAACGCAGTCTAAAGCCGTTACCGGAAAAAGCAACGCCTACTGTTTTCGCTGAATCAGCACCCGGAACGCTGTTCCCATCGTCGAGTGGAGCAATTGATGAAGCGCATTTCGTTCGCGGCTTAACTTCCCGGCGTCGCGCGCCACGATTTCCGCAATCTCCGCTTCACCGGCTTTTAAGAGGTAATGCGCTTGGTCGGTGAATAGTACCGGCTCCAAACCAATAGTCCGGCCGTGTTCAATCAACGCCGTGAAATCTACATGCGCCGTGATGTCTTGCTCGCCGATGTGTTCATAAGGATTGCCGGATTTTGTGTGCCGGTAATAACACTGGAGATGACCGGCGGCGTGCTGCGGTGAAAAATATTCGGCACGTTCAAATCCATAATCAATCGTCAGCACGTACCCGTGTGTCAACCGACGCGCGATGTCCGTCAGCCAGTCGAGCGCGCGCAAATTGATTTCCGACCGGTAACTCGCCGGTAAGCGTGGCAACCGGGAATCCGACAACGGCCCCAGCGTTTCCGTGAAATCGCCGGTGACATAAATTTCTTGATCGCCGCATAACCGATGTACCGGTAGAGCATCGAGGAGTTCGTTAGAGAAAACGGTGCCGGTAATTTGTTCCGGTACGGCGTCGCCAACCTCGATGACTCGGTAATCCAACTCCGGCGCACCGGCGAGAACGTCTTGCCGGAGTTGGCCGTGCCGACCACCAAACTCGAAGACCGGTGCATTCCATTGCCGGAACTGCTGAGCCAAAATTCTTCCGAAGACCGGTCCGACGCTGACGCTGGTAAAAAAATCGCCGTCTCGTCCGATGCGCGCGGCTCCGTTCCGGTAGTAGCCGAATTGTGGATGGTAGAGCGCCAATTCCATGAACCGCGCAAAGGTGATTTGTCCGCCGGCGGTGGCGATTTCGCGGCGAATGGCGGTGATTAATTTTGGATTACCATCCATGGAGACACAGTACCGGTAGGCTGGGCCGGACAAAAGTATAAATAACACTTGAATGCAAAGTCGGATTTGATAGGTTGCCACGTCAATTGGGGCGAGTGCAGTTTTGGCATGGATAACGAATTACAACAATTTGTCGCAGTCGGATTATTGATATTGGTGGCAGTCGGGATAGCTGCCAGCATGTTAATGCTGCCGTTTTTACTCGGTAAAAAACGAACGCACAGCGCGATTAAGGATAGCGCCTACGAGTGCGGGATGCCGGCGATTACAGATTCCAATGCGCGGTTCAGCGTAAAATTTTATCTCATCGCGATGCTCTTCATTCTCCTCGATGTCGAAGTGGTTTTCTTTCTTGGCTGGGCGGCGGTGTACCGGCAAATGCTTGGCGAAATCGGCTGGCGAATGTTCGCCGGCGGTGCAGTTTTCCTACTGATTCTTGAGGTCGGCCATATTTATTGTTGGAAAAAAGGCGCGCTCGATTGGGCGCCGAAGAAGGAACGCGCATGAGTGAACGTGTCGAGTTGGGCTTCGACCAAAAAGTCGAAAGCCGCGATATCATCATCACTCGCGTCGATGCGGCGGTGGATTGGATGCGGAAAAATTCCGTCTGGCCACTGCCAATGGGCTTGGCTTGTTGCGGAATTGAATTGATGGCAGTTGGCGCGAGCCGGTTTGATATTGCGCGGTTCGGTGCAGAAGTAATGCGGTTTTCTCCCCGGCAATCCGATTTGATGATTGTCGCCGGTACCTGTGTTTACAAAATGGCCGGTGTCGTTCGGCGTGTCTGGGATCAGATGGCGCAGCCGAAATATTGTATGGCAATGGGCGCTTGTGCCAGCACCGGCGGTATGTACCGGAGCTATGCGGTGGTGCAAGGCGTGGACAGATTTCTACCGGTGGATGTTTACATTTCTGGTTGCCCGCCGCGACCGGAGGCGGTGCTGGAAGGGTTAATGGCGTTGCAAAATCAAATCCAGCAGGAAGCCGCCATCAAAGGGATGAAATCTTCTGAGCGTTCCGCGCCGACGTATGGACAGCCGCGCGGCCCGATTATTATTCGTGGCGATTACGCGCCGAAAGGGAAGGCATGACACTGGCGACTGTCATCGAAAAGTTGCCGGGCCGGATTGGTGAGCCGGTGGAATTTCGCGACGAAACCACAGTCGGTATTGACCGCACTCAAATTGTTGAAGCGTGCCGGTATCTGAAAGCGGATTGTGGTTTTGACATGCTCGTGGATTTGTCAGGCGTGGATAATTACGGGACGGATCCGCGTTTTGAAGTTGTGTACGAGCTTTGTTCGCTGACGAATCGCAGTCATCTCCGTCTTAAAATTTCTGTTTCGGAAGACGACCTCCTTGTGGACAGCGTTACCGGTGTTTGGCGGACGGCGGATTGGCATGAGCGCGAGGTGTTCGATATGTTTGGCATCCGGTTTCGCAATCATCCGAATCTAAAACGCATTTTGATGTGGGACGGTTATCCATACCATCCGTTGCGAAAAGATTTTCCGCTGGCCGGTATGGAAACGGAGTTGCCGGAGACGGCTGTGGACGCCGGTAAGGTTAATTCGGCGGCGATGCACGGTGGACCGTTTGTGACCGCCCCCGGCGCGGCAACTTCCGCGAAACGCGAGCCACGCCAGAATGATACGGCAGCGGAACGGTTTGAAAAGAAAGGGTCGAGCTGACGTGGCGACGATTCACGAGATGGAGTTAATTGACTCCGCCGCGCGCGCGCAGGCGGCGCTTGAAGGCGAGTTGAGCGGCGAACGGATGATCCTCAACATGGGGCCGCAGCATCCGAGCACGCACGGCGTATTCCGGTTGGTGCTCGAACTCGACGGTGAGGAAATCACGAACTGCTGGCCGGAAGTCGGTTACCTGCATCGTGGTGACGAGAAGATTGCCGAGAACATGACCTGGACGCAGTTCATCCCATACACCGACCGGCTCGATTATCTTGCGCCGCTCGCGAACAACGTCGCGTACGCTTACGCGGTCGAAAAACTTTGCGGCATCGACGTGCCGCTACGTTGCAAATATATCCGCGTCATCTGTGCGGAGCTGGCGCGGATCAGTTCGCATTTGCTCGGCATCGGCGCGATGAGCATGGACTTGGGCGCGTTGACGGTGTTCCTCTACACGTTCAAGGAACGCGAAAAAATTTACGACCTCGCCGAGTGCATCTGCGGCGCGCGGTTCACGACGAGCTACACGCGCATCGGCGGGCTGGCGAACGACATGCCGGCGGAGTTTTTGCCGATGTGCCGGAAGTTCATCAATGAGTTACCGGCGACGATTGATGAGACGGACAAGCTGTTGACGCGCAACAAAATTTTCGTCGAGCGCAACCGCGAGGTTGCGGTGTTGTCGAAGGAAGACGCGATTGATTTTGGCGCGACCGGGCCGATCCTGCGCGGCAGCGGCGTCGAGTACGACGTGCGCAAGGCGTTTCCTTACGGTGGCTATGAGAATTTCCAGTTCGATATTCCGACCGGCACCGTCGGCGACTGCATGGACCGGTATCTTGTGCGCATGGAAGAGATGCGGCAGAGTATCCGCATTATCCAGCAGGCACTCGACAACCTGCCCGGTGGCGAGTGGAATGCGCCGGAGGCGAAGATTGTGTTGCCGGAGAAGAAGGCGGTGCTGACGAAGATGGAGGAGTTGATTCACCACTTCATTAACGTCACGCAAGGCATCAACGCGCCCGCCGGCGAGGTTTATTTTGGTGCGGAAAATCCGAAGGGCGAACTTGGTTTCTATATCGTCAGCAAGGGTGGCGGCACGCCGCACCGGCTGAAGATTCGTGCGCCAAGTTTTGTGAATTTGCAACTCGTGCCGTTGCTGTCGAAGGGCCACATGATTGCCGACATGGTCGCCATCCTCGGCAGCCTCGATTTCGTGATGGGAGAGTGTGACCGATGACGATACCGGCTGAACTCGATCGTCACATCGACGAGATCATCACGCATTATCCGCCGGATAAAAAGCGGGCGGCAGTGCTGTGGCTCTGTCATCTGTTGCAGGACCATTTTGGTTGCCTCGGCGAAGAGCAGGTCAAGTGGATGGCCGCGAAGCTCGATCTCCAGCCGATTAACGTCTGGGAAGTCGTCACGTTCTACCCGATGTTCACGCAGAAACCGCGCGGCAAATTCCACATCAAGGTTTGCCGGACGCTGTCGTGCGATTTGGCGGGTTGTGGTGGGTTACTCGGACTTTTGCGGAAGAAACTCGGCGTCGGATTGGATGAAACGACGCCGGATGGTTTGTTCATGGTTTCGACGGTCGAATGCCTCGCGCTTTGCGGCACCGGCCCGGCCATGATGATCAACGACGAGACTTTCGAGCACGTCACGCCGGGGAAACTCGACGCGATCATTGACGGCATCAAGGCCGCCGGCACACTTGCCGCGCAGCCGTTGCCGCCGCCGCAACAGGCGCATCCGTTGGAGAAGCGCGTGTTGCTGGCGAACCTCACGAAGCCGGGCTACACCGGCTCGATTGGTGATTACGAACGCGAAGGCGGTTACACGGCGCTGCGCAAGGCGCTGGGGTTGAAACCGGAAGAGATTATCAACGAAGTCAAAAATAGCGAAATCCGTGGTCGCGGTGGCGCAGGTTTTCCGTGCGGATTAAAATGGAGCTTTCTCGCGAAGGGGACCGGTAAGCCGGTGTATCTGATTTGCAACGCCGATGAGTCGGAGCCGGGGACGTTTAAGGACCGGCAGATCATGCAGTACGATCCGCATTTGTTGATCGAGGGCATGATTATTTCGTGCTACGCCGTCGGCGCGAAAGCCGCTTATATTTATATCCGCGGCGAAATGCCGCAAGGCGCAAAGATTCTGATCGCGGCAATCGAAGAAGCCCGCGCGAAGAATTATCTCGGCAAGAACGTACTCGGCAAAGGCGTGGATGTGGAGATTTACGTTCATCGCGGTGCCGGAGCGTACATTTGCGGCGAGGAGACCGGCCTGATTGAGTCGCTCGAAGGCAAGCGGGCCTACCCGCGCATCAAGCCGCCGTTCCCGGCGGTGGTCGGGTTGTTTGGTTGCCCAACGGTGGTGAACAACGTCGAGACGTTGGCGAACGTGCCGCTGATCGTGAAGAACGGCGCAGCGTGGTTCAAGTCGATGGGCGTGCCCGGCTCGACCGGCACGAAGATTTTGGGCGTGAGTGGCCCGGTGAATCGGCCCGGCTACTATGAATTTGAGATGGGCAAGCTAACAATGCGGCAGCTCATCTACGATGTGTGCGGCGGATTGAAGGACGGCAAGACGTTGAAGGGCGTGATTCCCGGCGGAAGTTCGATGCCGGTGTTGAAGGCCGACCAGATTGATGTGGCGCTGGATTTTGAAAGTCTCCGCAAAGCCGGCACGATGGCCGGGAGCGGTGGTGTGATTGTGCTCGACGAGTCGGTCGACATCGTCGAGGCGACGTTGAACCTGGCGCAGTTTTACGCCCACGAAAGCTGCGGCCAATGCACGCCATGCCGGGAAGGGTCGCTGTGGATGGAGAAGGTGCTTCACCGCATGCACGCCGGTCACGGTCGTCCGCAAGATGTGGACTTGCTTTACGATGTAGCGGACAGCATTGACGGCAAAACGATTTGCCCGCTCGGTGAAGCTTCAGCGTGGCCGGTGAAAGCGTTTTTGACCAAGTACCGGAGCGAATTTGAACAGGCTTGCAAGGAAGATGGAGGCGGCCATGTCTGAGCAGTCCATTGTCCCAATTGAGCGAATCGATCGGGCGATTTTGCTGTTGCGCAGCCAGAAGGTCATACTCGATCACACCTTGGCGGAGCTTTACGAGGTGGAGACCGGCGCGTTGAACCGGGCGGTGCAACGGAATCGGTCACGCTTCCCTGATGATTTCATGATTCAACTAACCGAGGAAGAAGCTGAATTTTTGAGATGCCAATTTGGCATCTCAAATGAAGGCCGTGGCGGTCGCCGGTATTTACCATACGCTTTCACCGAACAAGGCGTGGCGATGCTCTCCAGTGTGTTGCGTAGCCCGCGGGCGGTGAAGGTGAACATCGACATCATGCGTGCTTTCGTCAAACTCCGGCAACTCTTGGCGACACATGTTGATCTGGTTCGCAAACTCGAAGACCTGGAGAAGAAGTATGACAGCCAGTTCAAAATCGTTTTCGAGGCAATCCGTCAGTTGATGATTAAGCCCGAACCGCCGCGGAAACAGATTGGTTTCCATGTTCGAGAGCGCGGAGCGAAGTACCATGCAAACAGAAGGAAGGTTCAGTGATGAACACAAAGCTCGGCAAGATGCAGAAAGTCGAACTGCGCGAGATTTTTAAGAATGAAGCCAGCGACTTCACGCCCTGGTTGGCACAAGAAGACAACATCGCCCTGTTGGGAGAGGTTCTAGGCCTTGAGTTGGAAGTGCAGAAGCAGGAAGCCAATGTCGGCTCGTTTCGCGCGGACATCCTATGCAAGGAAGCTCAGAGCGGTAAGGCGGTTCTTGTTGAGAATCAAATCGAGCCAACAGACCATGGTCACCTTGGTCAGCTTTTGACTTACGCCGGCGGTCTCGATGCAGCATTTGTAGTTTGGATAGCCCAGAAATTTGCGGAGGAACACCGCGCTGCACTGAATTGGCTGAATGAAAAATTCGAAGGGGTGGAGGATGCTCCCGGTTTCTTTGGGGTTGAGGTTGAACTCTGGAGAATTGGCAGTTCCGAACCTGCACCTAGATTCAACGTCGTAGCGAAGCCAAACGATTGGTCGACCAGCGTAAAGCGAGTGGCCAGAGAGGCTGGTTTAACAGAGAAAGAACAATTGCGGCTAAAGTATTGGTCGAAATTGTGCGAGCACTTACTCAGCACTCGTAGCACTCTGCAACCAAACAGTGCTGGTGCTCGGAAATGGATTGGCCTCAAAAGTCCGGTTAAGAATTTTTCCCTTGGCTTCTGGACCGAACTGAATGGTATCGGGACATACATTGGCTTCTCCGGTGAAGAGGCCAGCAAGTTGATTGCACAGATTCGGGTGAAACATGCGAAGGACTTTGAACGTGACGTAGGTGAAGAAATCGACTGGCCGGAAGCGTCGAATGCAGACAAGCGCTATTATGTTAGAGTGTGGCGGGATGCCGATTCATCGGACGAATCAGATTGGCCTGCGCAACATCAGTGGTTGAAAGACGCCGGCGAAAAGTTCGCGCGCGCATTTCCGAAGTATGTCGAGCTGGTGTCGAAACGCAAATGAACCCAGAATGACAAATTAGTTTAACAAATGGCCGATAACGTAAAATTGACGATTGATGGCAAGGAGGTCGTCGCGCCGAAGGGGATGAACCTGATCGAGGCGGCGAAACTGGCGGGCATTGAAGTGCCGCACTATTGCTATCATCCGAAGCTGGTCATCTCCGGTAACTGCCGGATGTGTCTGGTGGATACCGGCATGCCGAAGCTGGGGGCGGACAAGAAACCGGAAGTCGGGCCGGATGGGAAGCCGGTGATCATGTTTGCGCCGAAGTTGAGCATCGGGTGCAACACGCCGGTGGCGGAAGGCATGGTGGTGTTGACGAAATCGCCCAAGGTCGTGAAGGCGCGCGAAGGGGTGATGGAGTTTCTTTTGATCAATCATCCGCTGGATTGCCCGATCTGCGACCAGGCGGGCGAGTGCCGGCTGCAGGAATTTTCGGTGGATTACGGCAAGAGCACCAGCCGGTTTGTCGAGGAGAAGGTGCACAAGCCGAAGCAGACAAAACTCAACGCTAAAATCACGCTCGATGATGAGCGGTGCATTCTTTGCTCGCGGTGTATCCGGTTTATGCGCGATGTGGCGGGACAGGATTGCCTCGGGTTTGTGAATCGTGGCAGCCACTCGACGCTGACTTGCTATCCCGGTAACGAGCCGAAGACGAATTACGATTTGAACATCGTGGACATCTGCCCGGTCGGCGCGCTGACGTCTAATGATTTCCGGTTTCAGCAACGCGTCTGGTTTTTGAAGGAGACGAAGAGCGTTTGTCCGAACTGCGCGACCGGCTGCAACACCACTGTCTGGTCGCGCGAAGGTATCGTGTACCGGCAGACGCCGCGCGAGAACGAGGCTGTGAATCAATGTTGGATGTGCGACCATGGCCGGTTGAATTTCAAGTTCGTCAATGATCCGCGCCGGTTGGCTACGCCGACGGCTGGTGGTCGCGCGGTCACATGGACGGATGCAATCCGTCAGGCTGCGGACAAGCTGCGCGTCGCGAAAGGCGTGGCGGTGATTGGATCGGCGCGGGCGACGACGGAGGAATTATTCCTGCTGGCGAAATTCGGCGCGGAGTTGAAGGCAATCGTGCCGCATGCCGGTGAGGGCGACAAATTTTTGCTGAACGCCGACCGGACGCCGAACATGGCGGCGGCAAAGCTGACCGGGTTTGGCGATGACATCGCGAAGATCATTGCCGGCATCAAGGACGGGACGGTTAAGACGTTGATGGTGCTCGGCGAAGATGCGATTGAACCGGAGTTGCTGGCGCAGCTGGAACTGTTGGTAGTCATTGATATTTTGCCGACGAAGGCGACGGCGGCGGCGCATTATGTGTTACCGGGGACGACGTTTGCGGAGAAGCGCGGGACGGTCATCAACGCGAAGGGGCGCATCCAGCGGTTGAACGCGGCGATTCCGCCGGTCGGACATGCGCGGGCGGATTGGGAGATTTTGGCAGCGTTGCTCGGCGAGCTGGGCATGGCGAAGTATGCGGCGATTGAGGATGTGTTCGCTGAGATGGCACGGACGTTGCCGTCGTTGGCGGGATTGAATTTATCGAAGATTGCCGATCAGGGCGTGGAGGTGAAGCTGTGATGCTTTTTGTGATCATCTCCCTCATCAAGATTATCGCAGTCATCAACGTGATGATGGGAATTGTGGCGTACACGGTGATGTTGGAACGCTGGGTGTGTGCGTGGATGCAGGACCGGGTTGGGCCAAACCGGGTTGGCTGGCACGGAATTCTTCAGCCGATGGCGGACGGCGTGAAGCTGATTTTGAAGGAAGACGTGTTGCCGCACCACGTGAACAAGGTGCTGTATACGCTCGGGCCGCTGTTGGTGCTAATTCCGGCGCTGATTAATATCGGAGTGATTCCATGGGGGAGCAACCTGCCGATTCTTGGTTACGATGTGAAATGCGTGATCGCGGACTTAAACATCGGGATCATGTTCCCGTTCGCGTTCGCGGCGTTGTCGGTCTACGGGATTGTGCTGGCGGGGTGGGCGAGCAACTCGAAGTATCCGTTCCTCGGCGGAATCCGGTCGAGCGCGCAGATGATTTCGTATGAAGTCTGTCTCGGCCTGAGCGTGGTGCCAGTGTTCATGCAGGTTGGATCGCTGAATTTGGGCAAGGTGGTGGAGTATCAGGCGGGGCATCTGCCGTTTGTTTGCTACCCGCACATGTGGTTGTCGTTTTTGATTTTCCTAGTGAGCGCGTTTGCGGAGACGAACCGGACACCGTTCGACCTACCGGAGGCGGAGCAGGAACTCGTCGGCGGTTACAACACGGAGTACAGCTCGATGAAGTTCGGGATGTTTTTCATGGGCGAGTATGCGGCGATGTTCGTGATGTCATCGCTGATGGTAACGCTCTTCTTGGGTGGCTGGTCGCTGCCGTTCGCGCCGTTCAACGCGCCGGCGACGTCGCTGGTGGTCGGGTTGTTGCACATCGGCGTATTTTTGGCGAAGGTTGGTGCGTGCCTGTTTTTCTACGTGTGGGTGCGGTGGACGATTCCGCGGTTCCGGTATGACCAGTTGATGGGGCTGGGGTGGAAGGTGTTCATCCCGCTGACCATCGTGAATATTTTGATTGTGGGCGCAGTGCTCGCATGGTTGGTGAAATAAGATGATCGTGCAACGCCCAAAACTGACGTGGTGGGAGCAGACGTATATCCCGCAGATTCTGGCCGGGCTGTGGCTGACGTTGAAGCACATCCCGCGGCGGAAGTTTACGCGTCAGTACCCGGAGGAGAAGCCGGTGTTGTACGGGGATTACCGGGGCGCGCCGACGTTGGTGAAGGACGCCGACAACCGCGTGAAATGCGTGTCGTGCCAGCTTTGTGAATTTGTGTGTCCGCCGAAGGCGATCCGGATCACGCCGGGGTTTCGACCGGAGGACCGGTTCGACGCGAAGGTCGAGAAAGAGCCGAAGGATTTCGTGATCGACATGCTGCGGTGCATTTACTGCGGGATGTGCGAGGAGGTTTGCCCGGAGGAGGCGATCTTCCTGAAGAACGATTTCGCCATCACCGCCTACAAGCGCGAGGAGCTGCAGTTCCACAAGGAGAAATTGCTGGAACTCGGCGGCGTGCATGACGACAAGATTTGGAAGTGGAAGAACAAGTAGCCGATGAACGTTCACGACACATTATTCTGGTTCTTCAGCCTGGCGATGCTGTTGTGCGGGGTGCTGGTCATCAGCAGCCGCAACCCGGTGACGAGCGCGATGTTTTTGGTGGCGCTGTTTGTGTTCATGGCGGGGTTGTTCGTGCTGCTGGAGGCGTTTTTCCTCGCGGCGATTCAGGTGCTGGTCTATGCGGGCGCGGTGATGGTGCTGTTTTTGTTCGTCATCATGCTGCTCAACATCAAGGAGGCGGAACGCCGGCATTTCCGGTGGCTGGGCGTGATCGGCGGGGTGATCGTGGCGGGCGCGTTTGCGTGGGAACTGGCAATCATCCTGCGTCGGCCGGTCGAGTCGTTGAACCCCGGCAAGACGGACTTCGGCGGCGGGCTGGAGGCGGTGGTGAAACCGCTGTTCGCGAATTACATGCTGCCGTTCGAGGTGACGGCCCTGCTGTTGCTGGTGGCGATGATCGGCGTGGTGTTGCTGTCGAAGAAGGAGCTCAAATGACCAGCGCCCTCACGCTCAATCATTATCTTTGGATCAGCGGCCTGCTGTTCGCGCTCGGCATCGCCGGTATCGTGATGCGGCGCAACCTGCTGGTGATTTTCATGGCGCTGGAGATGAACCTCAACGCGGCCAACCTCGCGTTGATCGCGTTTTCGAAGTTTAACAAGCTCGCCGACGGCCAGGTGCTGGTGTTTTTCATCATCGCCATCGCCGCGGCCGAGGTGGCGGTGGGGCTGGCGATCATCGTGGCGCTGTTCCGCCGGAAACAAACTGTCAGCGTGGATGAACTGAACTCGATGCGTCTATGAACCCGGCTTGGATCATTTTATTCGCTCCATTGGTTGCTGCGGCGCTGATCACGGTGGTCACGCGGCGGTGGCAGATGGTGAGTGCGCTGCTGTCGATTGCGGCGATCGTGACCGGGTTTGTGCTGTCGCTGCAGTTGTACTTCGCGCTCGAACACGGCGGCACGGGGCTGGCACCGGCGGCGTTGCAGTGGCTGGTCATCGGCGACGTGGTGAAGATCGAGTTCGGGGCGACGATTGATCACTTGAGCGTGTTGATGCTGCTGGTGGTGACAGGCGTCGGCTCGGCGATTCATATTTACTCGCTCGGGTACATGAAAGGCGACGCGGGGTTCTCGCGGTTCTTTGCGTGCTTGTCGCTGTTCACGTTCTCGATGCTCGGGATCGTGCTGGCGAACAACTTCATCCAGATTTTCATCTTCTGGGAACTGGTCGGCGTGTCGAGCTACCTGCTGATCGGGTTCTGGTTCGAGAAACCGAGCGCGGCGGAAGCCGGGAAGAAGGCGTTTCTGACGAACCGGATCGGCGATTTTGGAATGATGCTCGGCGTGCTGTTGCTCTGGCAGCACTGCGGGACATTCAACTTCACGGAGTTGCCGTCAAAGATCGCACAGATTCCGGCCGGTACGTTGTCGCTCATCGCTGCGCTGATCTTCTGCGGTGCGGTTGGCAAGAGCGCGCAGTTCCCGTTGCATGTGTGGTTGCCGGACGCGATGGAAGGCCCGACGCCGGTGTCGGCGTTGATCCATGCGGCGACGATGGTGGCGGCGGGCGTGTACATGTTGTGCC
>Ga0209083_1000723_pt1 | contig 45067 bp, 45 predicted proteins | sample AM7aDNAmetaG_FD_184132 | JGI IMG/M metagenome (GOLD analysis project Ga0209083, IMG submission 184132) | Freshwater microbial communities from Finland to study Microbial Dark Matter (Phase II) - AM7a DNA metaG (SPAdes) (version 3) | ecosystem: Environmental > Aquatic > Freshwater > Lake ...
ATCCATAGTCGCGAAAAAACTTAACCTCACCGGGAGCGAGAGTAAATGGTTGAACTGGATCGGTGTTAACTGCGGCTGTTTTTATTGTTTCCATTCAGTAAGAAAGCATAGATTGATTCTATGTCAAACAGCTTGACCAGACCACGATTGTTGATCCGTTGCATCGCTATTTCCGTAGTTCTACCAACGCCTGCCGCAGCTCCGCGCTGTGCTCTGCCGGACTGACCTTCGGGAAAACTCGCGCAATTTTTCCCTGCGCATCAATCACAAACGTAATCCGCGACGCCCACAAACTTTTCTCACCGGCCACGCCATACGCCACCGCAATTTTTTTGTCCGTGTCCGCCAGTAGCAAAAACGGTAGTTTATATTTCGCAACAAACTTCTGGTGCGATTCGACCGAGTCAAAATTCACGCCAAACACCGTCGCGTTGAGTCCTTTGAATTCCGCAAAGTCATCTCGGATGCTGCAGGCTTCTTTCGTACAACCCGGTGTGTCATCCTTCGGATAGAAATAGAGCACCACCGGTCCCTTGCCGAGATAATCCTTCAACCGCACCGTCGCACCGTCGCTCGCCGCCACGGAAAAATCCGGCGCCGCATCGCCAACTTTTAACAATTCTGCGCCCCACGAAAACCAAGTCGCCATCAGGATTCCTCCCAGAGTTAAGATTCGTTTCATGCTGCAATGTAATCAACATCCCACTTCCGTCAACTGCCGCAACTCGACGGATACCGATTCCCTAGCTATATTCCGCTGAAAATATGAAACCACTGATTGCACTCACATCCGAAGCCGGCACCTTATCGGCAAAGCGCGGCGCATTTTGCCAGTCAGCATATTCTGAGGCCATTGCGCGCGCCGGCGGCCTACCGGTGATTTTACCTCTCACACGCGAACCGGAAACGCTCCGGCAATTTTTACACCGGTGCGATGGATTACTGCTCACCGGCGGCGCGGACGTTAGTCATAAATTTTACTCACCACGAATGTCAGCCCGGCAGCGAGCGTTGATTCGCGACGTGGATGAGGTCCGGGATGAGATGGAAATTTTTCTCACTCGCGCCGCACTCCGGCGAAAAATACCGGTGCTGGGAATTTGCCGGGGAATTCAAGTGATGAATGTTGCGCTCGGCGGCACGCTTTTGCCGGATGTGCCACGGCATAGTCATCCCCAACCGGACGTTTTGCTTCATAAGCTCCGGTGGGCGTCGGCGTCAAAAATTCGCGCCGCAATCGGTGAGTCACCGGTGAATAGTTCCCACCATCAAGCGCTCGACCAAGTGGCGCCGAAGTTACGCGTGATCGCTTGGGCGGAAGATGGAATTATCGAAGCGGTGGAACACACGACGGCGCAGTTTTGCTGGGGCGTGCAATTTCATCCGGAACGACTCTTGAAAGTTGCGCCGCAAATCCGCCGGCTCTTTACTGCATTCTGCACGGCTAGTTCGCGACGGGCGGTTCTTCGGTCTCGGCGGCAGTCGCACGCGGTTTGATTTTGAAATCAACCTGTTCGGTGCGAACGACATCTTGCAGCCAAGCGTTGAATAACGCTTGCCGGTTGCGCTGGAGAACTTGCTGGGTGAATTGCGCTTTATTCTTTTCGAACTCCGCCAAGTCCGCCGCTTGCCGGTCGCGCAGGTGAACGACCACACCGCCGGTCATGGTGCGAATGAGATCGCTGGTGGCGTTGACCGGTAGACCGAGGACGACTTGCTGAATGCTGGTGGCGGCCGGTAAATCGAGTTTTTCTTGTGCCACGGTGAAGGCCGGTGGCGTCTCGACTTTGAGTTTCAATTCGGCGCAGGCACCGGTAAAGGTTTGGCCGCCGGCGATCAGTTTTTTCAACTTCTCGACGGTTGCGGTTCCATGCCCGAGGGTCGCGGCGTACCGGCGGAGTTGCCGGACTTGTTCGGTGGCTTTGTCTTGCACTTCCTCGAACGCAGGAATGCCACTGGGTTTGCCATCGACATATTCCAAAACGTAGAAAGCGTTCGAGCCAGCAATCGGATCGCTGTACGGCTGGTCAGGCGTGAGAATAAAAGCTTTCTGGATGAAATCGCGACCGACGCCGAGTTCCGGTAGCTGGTTGGTTGCGGTGAGATAACCGGTCTCATGGACGGCGGCGTTTAGACCAGCACAGAGTTTAGCGAAATCTGGTTTACCCTCGGACTGCCGGACAAGTTTGACGGTCAATTCGGTCGCGCGATCACCGGCGGCGCGTTCGGCGCGGAGTTTCAGCAATTCTGCTTTGACTTCCGGCTTCACCTCGGCCAACGGCTTAGCCACATTGTTGGTGTCGGTAAATTTGAACCGGTTGCGCTCGTAGAATTCGTTGATTTCGTCGTCGCTGAGTTGGATTGTTTTTTCTGATTCAGCAATCGGGAAGGTGGCGTACCGGACTTTAACTTTCGCCGGCGTGCGGAAAGATTCCTTGCTCTCCTCGTAAAACGCGCGAACTTCGGCGTTGGAAACGGTAATCGGCACGGTGTAGTCGGCCATGTCAAACCGGACCAAGTCTACTGTCACTTTTTCGTTCAGCGGCAAATAGGCTTGCTGCACTTCCACCGGCGTCGCGGTCACGGTCGAGACGATGAGCTGCTGGAGTTTCGCGTGGAGCAACTGACTCCGGAGCACTTGCTCAAACGCCGCTTCATTAATTCCGTACTTTGTGAGATACGCCAGCAAGCGCCGGTAGCGTTCCGGCTCGAATTGACCGGCGTCGTTCACCAACATCGGCAAGTGCTGCACTTGCTGCAGCAACTCCGCATCCGTCACTCGCACGCCGAGTTCCTTCGCCTTACGATTCAAAAGCAATTGCACCACGGCTTGCTGTTTGAGTTGATCCAGCGTATCGGCGGTTTTGCGCAGCTCACGACCTTGCGAAATCATGTACTGCGCCTGCACCAAATTCTGCTGCTGCTCGAATTCCGCCGCCGCGATGGGCTTCCCGTGAATCGTCGGCAAATCACCACCGCGCCGATCCGTGTTACCGGTGGTCGTGAACATCGCCACGAATCCCGGGATGAGCAACAGTAATACTCCCGCCATGAGCCAGCGAGCGTTCTTCCGTAATTTTTCACCGTGAGAAATAAACATACGTATTTTCCTTTAAAAGTGCGGTGAGGATACCTGCGCACCGCGTCAGCGTCAAATGCCAAAACAATCTATCGCCCCGTGAGAACTCCCGCGGTGGCCTTGGTTACCGCATCGATATCCGCGCCGATGTCTTTTCCATCCGTGCCGGCATTCTGATACGAACCCGTGAGTTTGTAATTCCCCTTCTCATAATCGACAAACCCAATATTTTGGATCTTGGGCAGGAAATGATTCTGAGGCGGATACCCCTGCGCCGAGACGCCGGCGATTACGTTGGCCGCAAAAATCCAATTTTTACAACTGGCTTTGAAAGCCTTCATTCCCTCACCCCGCCCGTTGCTATCATGGATTCCATAATGGTTACAAGAAATCAGATTGTTGATAAACGTAAATCTTTCTGTAAAATGCGTTGCAGCATTTCCACCTAGAAAAATCGCCCCGGAAGACAAGCCGGTATTATGGCTAAAGGTGACATCCACAGGACCGTCAATCTGGAGGAGGTTGCTACCAGCGTTCATAGCCTTGCCTTTCACATCAAAAATATTGTTCTCAATCAAAATCCTTTCGGTGCGCTGACTTGGTGCGTCATCGTCCGTCCCTGAGATATTCACTCCACTTCCGATGTTCTTCATTAGATTCAGTCGGAAAGCAATATCGCGGGTGGCAGACCAAGGGGCGGTATGATTCTGATTTCGTGGAGTGATGAGGAATGAAAAACCATTTTGTGCATCTCCCCAGTTGTTTTCAAAAATATTCCCTTCGACTAACACCCGTTGGGCGTTCTTGAATTCCAGTAGATTTTTCACGGTCGCGTGGGAAGCCCCTCTGGACATCCATGCCAACGGCTTGAAAACGTAATTATGCCGGATTTCAATGTCAGCGGGCACCAGATTCGGAATATTCGGATCGGCTCCGCCAAACATGACGTTTTCACCCGAGCCTTCCAGATAATTATTGACGATCTTAAAAGGGCCGGAACCATTCACGCCACCGATAGCCTGCGCATCAAAACCGACCGTCTTACAATCCGAAATATAGGAATCAATTACAGCAATGCTGGCCCCATTCATCCCCACACCACGAGTGCTACCGGCGGTCGGATCCCCGTGAATATAACAACGGTCAAAGGTGATCTCATGCGGAAGTTCGGCCAGCGTTTTCTCCCGACCGCCGATTTGGATTAAGCACCAGACCGCCTTACCGGTGCGCGGTCGAAACTCAATTCCGCAGAATCGATACTGGTGCGCCTTCGAGTCCGTCAGAATGGCCGGCGTATTATTCCCTCCGACAAGGACTGGCATATGGCTGGCATCCGCCGGACTCACACGCTTACCGGGTGGCGGCAACGCCGCTAATTGACTAGAGACAATATAAATCCACCCCGCGCCGTCCGGCTTGTCCCGCAACGTAAACGAACCATTGTAAATCGCGCCCGCCTCTAAAACAATCGTATCGCCCGGTTTCGCCCGGTCGAGTGCCGCCTGTAAGTTATCCGGCGCATGGACGTTGATGGTCTCGCCCTTCGGGGGCGAATAGGTGGTATCCAGAAACACCTTCGGGAGTTGCGGCAGATTCTGGATTTCCGCTCCGGTAGCAGTCTTGAGTAAAAGCTGACTGCTCACAGCCCACCCCAGCAATAATCCGGACCAATTTCTCAGCGAGATTTTCATCCGCAGTCTTTTCTAAATGTCACCGCAAGCGCTAGCCCTTCCGTCGATAAAACGCGCTTGTTACACTAAACTCGCACCAACAATCTGACTCACCAGTCGGTTATCCGCGCGACCGCCGGTTTTGGCTTGGACGGCTTTCATTACTTTGCCCATGTCGGCTTTCGTCGTCGCGCCGACTTCGGCAATGGCCGCCTTCACAATCTCCTCCACCTGCGCCGGTGACAACTCCTCCGGCAAGTACGCTTTCAAAATCACCAACTCCGCCTGCTCCGTCGCCACGAGATCGGCCCGGCCACCTTTTTCAAAACCTGCAATCGAATCCTGCCGCTGCTTGATTTGTTTCTTGATGACTGCGGTGACGTCGGCATCCGTCAGACTTTCCTGTTTCTTCTCCATCTTGTGATATTCGATGGCCGACTTCAGCATCCGCAACGTCGAGGTCCGCGCGGCCTCTTTCGCTAGCATCGCTTGTTTCAAATCCGCCGCAAGTTTTTCAATCAGCATGGTCGTAGCGTAGGCATCCCACCGGCAACTGTCAACCGGTCATTGCGGCTAGCACCACCAATCGCCGCCGGTAGACTTGCTCAAACAAATCGCTTTTCCGTTCGCCACCGGTGCGATGCGCTTCTGGATTATCCCGGACTTGCAACCGGAGCGTGACGACGGTGTCGGTAATTTCACTCGTAAATTTCTGAACTTGCTGCCGGTGCGGCCGGTCCAAGCCGTCCGCGATTCGCAACAACGCCGCCAACTTGCGCACGACTTCCCGGTCCGCCGCCGGTAACGTTGCGAACGCTTCGTGCTTCAGCGCCGGTAACGATTTGCGGTGATACCGCGCAATGTTCGCCACCAACACGACTTCCGTCGCGGTAAAGCTGGAGAGGCGTTGCCGGTTTTCCTGAATCAGCCGGTACGTATGCTTGTGATGTTTGTCGTGGCTCACCGTCCAGCCGATGTCGTGGAGTAAGGCCGCCGCTTCAAGGAGATCGCGCTCCGGTGCGCCGAGATTGTGCAACGCGGTCAGTTGATCAAACAACGTCACCGCCAAGTGCCCCACCTTCCGGCAATGCGGAACGTCCCAGTCAAACCTCACCAGCACCGCATCCGCTTGAGTACCGCGTTGGTTCATTGATGACTTCGCTGAGCGGCCAGCGCCGCGCCCAAAATACCGGCATCGTCACCGAGACCGGTGTCTTTAATCCGAATCCGGTCCGGACTCGCCGAAATCACGTGCGACCAAGCGGACCGCGTAATGCGCGGCAACATCCGGTCGCCGAGCGCCTCAATCACGCCGCCGCCGAGAATGACCGCTTGTGGATTGAGCGCGTTGATTAACATCGCCGCGCCGATTCCGGTATAATGACAAACCTCGTGAATCACTTCCCGGACCAGTTCATCGCCTTGCCGGTACGCCGTCGAAAGAATTCGGCTCCGGAGGCGAGTCAAATCGTCATCGCAAAGTTGTGTTACAACCGATTCGCGACCCTCTTCGATTTCCCGAACAATCCGCCGCACAATGGCACTCCGACTCGCGACCGCTTCGAGACAACCGCGATGGCCGCAACCGCATTTCGGGCCACCGTCCGGAATCACCGGCATATGTCCGACTTCACCGGCCATCCCGGTGCTGCCGCGATAGAGTTGACCATCCAGCACAATCCCACCGCCGAGACCGGTGCCGATGAACATGCAGACAAAACTTTTCAGACCGCGCCCGGTGCCGTATTCACCCACCGCCAGCGTGCCGGCTTGCACGTCGTTGACCACGGTCACCGGAATATCGAGCCGGCGTTTGAGCAACCGCGCCAGCGGAACATTGTGCCAACCTAAATTGGCGGCGATGCGCACAATTTCGCCTTTCGTATCTACCAAACCGGGCACGCCAATGCCGAGTGCCGTAATCGCAGTGTGCGGGAGCGCTGCGGTAGCGAGCGCTTCGTGGATACATTCTTCGACGCGCTGCAGCACACCGGTCAAGCCGAGTTCCGGTTTCGTGGCTTTCTTTTCGCGCGAGAGCAATTTGCCGCGGTCGTCAAAGACCGCCGCGAGAATTTTCGTACCGCCGAGGTCGACGCCGAGGTAATGCTTGCCGGCGCGGCGCAGCGGTTTCACCAGTTGTCGACGAGGCTGCTGAGTTTGCCGACGAGCCGGTCGATTTCTTTCAGATCGCGCCGGCGACCTTTTTGCGGTTTGACTTCGAGGGTGTGAATCCATTTCAGCATTGTCCCGAGTTGATTGAGTGTCTTCCGGTCAATGATATCATCGCTCCGGAGTAATTGCACGGTCTGTTCGAGGTGCGCGACTTCGGCTTGCAGACCGGCAATATAATTTTGTCCGACTTCTTTCGCCACGAGCCGGAGCGTGTGCAAGCTAGCGACGAGATCGGCTTGGGTGCGGACAAATTTAGCAGAGCGTTTCATGGTTTCGGCATGTCGATAACCGCTTGCACTTTGGCCCGCAACTCGCCGGCAATTGCGCGCGTCGAGCGGTTGCCGTTGATGACTTCGAAACCGTATTCGGTTTGCATAGTGCGGAACTCCGCCTGAATCAGGCGCTGATATTTCATGAAACTATCGAACATGTCGCGTGATCCGCCGATATCCATACCGCTTTCCCAGTAATTGAGCGTCGGGTTTTTCTTGAAGTTGCGCTCGATGAGTTGCTGCGGGCTGACGCGCAGATAAAAGACCGCGTCCGGCACCAACGCAATCGAGTAGAGCGATTTCACCCATTCCCGGTTCGCACCACGCACAATATCCCGCGCCATCAAAGTGTAGATATACCGGTCCGCAATGACCACAAATCCCGCCCGCAACGCCGGGATGATTTGATTTTCAAGCTGGTCGGCAAAATCGGTTGCATAAAACAAACCCCGCGTCGTATGACTAAGGATGTTGCCTTGCTGCGCCGCTTCGAGTTCTTCGGCAACCAGCGTGCTCCGCTTGAGGCCGACACTTGCCGTAGCGAAACCAAGATTTTCCAGCCACGCGTTGAGCATTTCGATTTGCGTCGAACGTCCGGAACCGTCCGCACCCTCGAGCACAATCAATTTGCCCTGCAACTTGCTCGTGTCGCAACCCGGCAACGGTGTGCCGAAAAAGCGGTTATTTTTTCGCGTCGTGCTCATCGTTTCCCCCGCCAGCGAAAGGCCGGTAAGTCAATCTTCTGTTCGACGTACTTGCGCACCATCGCCTGTTGTTTTTCCACCGGCAGCATTCCGTTCATCACCACGAAATGTTCGGTCGGCACCATTTTTTTATACTCGTCGTAAATCTTGCCCTGAAAAATCCGAAAACTATCTTCCGCGTTGTCGGCCAGATTCAAATCCATTCCTGCTTCAAAATATTTCAATTGCGGCCGGCCGCTGAGAATTCGTTCTAGTGAAACCGCCAGCGGCGTATCAAAGAAAAACGTGATATCCGGGATCGCCGCAAAACTGTACAGCGACCGCAACCAACGCGGATCGCAACCCCGCACACTGTCGCGAGCGAACGCGGTGTATTGATACCGGTCCGCCAGCACGATGTAACCAGCGCGCAGCAACGGCGAAATCTGCCGTTCAAACCGGTCGGCGAAATCCGTGCAGTGCACCAGCGAAAAAGTGGTCGGCGTCAGCAGTTGCCGTTTTTTACCTTTGCGCGTCGCCTCTTTCACGAGCGCGGAGGAATTCCATTCGGTGAAAAAAACTTTCAAGCCCTGCATTTCCATCCAGCGTTTCAAGAGATAGATTTGCGTGGACTTGCCGGAGCCGTCGAGGCCTTCGACCGCAATCAACTTGCCGGGGTACGGTGAGTTTTTAGTCATGGGGGAGTTTGAGTTTTATTTTTTTATGCCAATCGTGATCGTCACGAAGAAATTTTTGTAAATCGGCGAGCGCGGCTTCGCCCGCACCTTGAAAAAACGTTAGCACGCCGGTCAAACGCTCGGCAAGCGGATTGTCGGCTTTGGTCCAGTGCCGCCGGCAGCTCCGCAAGAATCCTAACAACTCATCTAAATCGTGCCACGCGCCGAGACAGTCTTGCAGCGCTTTGATCTCGCGGACCACTTCCGCTGCGTCCGTCCGAAAAACCGCGATACTGGTTTCCAGAGAGTACCGGTAGCGTTTGGCACTCACGCGTAATTTGTGAAACGCCGCTTCCCCGGCCTCCTCTTCGCGACAATTTTTCAACCGCCGGCGCAGTTGCCGGCGGAGTTTGCCGGTAAAATCTTGGGCGTCGGCCAACAACCGGTGCTCGTCAATCGCGCGCGGCTTGAGAATCAGCGCTCGGATCCGCGCCTCAAATCGGCTGGTCACAAACGTCTGCAACAATTCGCGCCCTTCACTCAACCGCTCCTGCCGGGCCACGAGCAGTTCGCCGGTCAACTTCCGTTGCGCTGCGATGGTGCCGGTTGGTAAATGTTTCGCCGCCTTATGGAGCACTCTCAGATTTACGTCCAGCGACCGAACTTCCCCCAGCGTTCGCGTCGTCCGGCGGAGATGCCGCTGGATTTGTCGTAGTTCACTCGCCGGAAAAAGCGCGGAAAAATACCGGAGCGCGATTCGTAGCCGCCGGGAGGCGACGCGCATCTCGTGAACCGCTTCGGCATTCCCGGTGCTCACCAAACGCACCGGGACAAACATCGCGTGCAGCTTGGCTTGCAGATGGGCTTCGATCCGCGCGGGTAATGTGGGGGTGTGGCTCATACCGCCGAGTCAGCAAACTCGGCTTGTGGCTCGAATGCAAGTGCCGGCTTTGCGGACTGCGCCACTTGGTGTTGGCGCCACCGGAGCAGCTCGATTCGGCCATCGTGATGTTCGACGAGCGCGGTGCTGCTTTCGACCCAATCCCCGGTATTAAAATATTGCACCGGCCCGATCTGTTTGACGGCGGCGGTGTGAATGTGACCGCAGATGATGCCATCGGCCTTATGCAACGCCGCGTAATGCGCGACGGCACTTTCAAAATCGCCGATGAAATTCACCGCGCTTTTCACCCGGCTTTTCGCATACGCGCTGAACGACCAATAGTGCAAGCCGAGCCGGCTACGAATCAGATTCAATGGGCGATTTGCCCAGAGCAAAAATGTGTAGCCGATGTCACCGAGGTGCGCCAACCACTTGGCGTTCGTCGTAACCGCGTCAAATTCGTGTCCGTGCATCACCAGCAACCGGCGGCCATCGACTGTCTCGTGAATCGCTTGGCGTTGCAGCGCGACATTGCCAAAAATGCCCAAAAAATTTGCGATGAATTCGTCGTGGTTACCGGGGATGAAAACCACTTCCGTGCCTTTGCGGGCTTTCCGGAGCAGTTTTTGCACGACGTCATTATGCGATTGCGGCCAGTAATGTTCCCGGCGCAACCGCCACAAATCCACCACGTCGCCGACAAGGTACAACTTGTCGCATTCCGTGACGCGCAAAAACTCCAGCAGTCCCGCCGCGTCACAACCGCGCGTGCCCAGATGCAAATCCGAAATCCAGACTGTTCGGTAGCTCATGCCCAGAGCTTCCCAGAGAATGGTGACAACTCGGTGGCGGTTTTGTTACGGAATGGTGACGTTCCGGCTACCGGGGCGGGGTGCGGATTTCAAGAATTTCATTAAATTGCACTCGGCTTTCGCCCAGAATCGAATCTAGCACCACCAAGCCATCGCCGGCGCCGATTCCCGGTGCCGCTTTGGAAGCCAGCGTGATGCCGTTCGCGAGCCGGACATAATACCGGCTCGCATTTTCCGGTAAAGCGCGCAGGATGACGGCCTTACAGTCCTTATCCCAATCCAACCGGCGCGGACCAAAGAGAATGGTGCTGATGGAAACTCGCGAATTGTCTCCCCCGGAAAATTCGCCGTCGATAAAATCGCCAGTCCGTAAGAGCGCGCCGAGCCGACCATTGGCGAACGCCGGGATTTGATTCGGATTGCCCGGTTGATTCAGAATGCCCGCGACATCCAGAATGGAAACGGTGAGTTTTTTGCCGAAACTTTCGAGAGTCAATCCCTCGGCTGTTGCCCGTTCAATCCGCGCCGGTAGAACCGAACCATTGCGAAAAACAATGTACCGGTAGGTGGCATTGGTGAACCCATTGGCCGGTGAATCAAATTTTGCATTCGCGATATTCGCGACCGGCACTAACGCCGTCCGGCCATCAGCCAGAGTGACCAGCAGACCGCCAATCGGACTCAGGATGACATTGCCTTCGTGAACGATTCCATCGAGCGTGCGAACGGTCCCGGAGCGCGCTTGGACATCCAGCGTCAGCAACCCGAAAATTCCCATTGCGATAAACCCGAATCGACGCATGCGTTACCGTTGATAGAGCGGCACGTAATGAAACGGCAACGCGAGCAGTGTCGTGTACACCGCCGTGGTATAGGTCGCCCCGACATCCGAGCCTTCTTTTTCCCAATACGCCATCTCACCTTGTCGGCGGACCGTCCGGAGGAGTTCCGCGCGCAAGTTGGTGTACCAAGTTTTCCACAATTCCCCACCAATCATATACGCCGCCGGTCCGGCATAGAAATGGCCATAGGCGATGTAGCCATTTTTTTCATTCACATGCTTCGTCAAATAATCGAAACCGGTTTTCACCTGTGGATCGTCGTACCGGCCGAGTACTTGCAACGAATAAATCGCAGCTGCCGTCCGGGCGAAACCCGCGCCGCCTTTGGGCCGGTAACAAAATCCGCCCGTTTTTTCGTCGTAACAATCGTGAATAAATTTCACCGCATTATCCAACGTTGCTTGCGGCACATCCAAGCCGGCTTCCTTCGCCGCGCGCAACGCCACCGCTTGCAGCACCGTCACCGAAATATCCGCATCTTTGGAAACCGGGCTATACCGCCAGCCGCCTTCAAAATTTTGCGCCCCGACAATGAGCTGCACCGCTTTTTCCAATTTCGGACGCAACGTTTCCGCTTTCGTTTGTCCGTACAACTCCGCGAGTACAATCGTCGCAATGCCATGCCCGTACATATATTGACCACCTTGGCTGATGGTCGAAAATTTTCCGTCCGTATGCAGCGAGTCCAGCAAGTATTGCTTACCGGCGGCCACCACTTTGCCGAATTCACCTTCATTCGGCAAATTGCCGCTCGCTAAAAATGCCAGCAACGCATAGCCGGTAATCGCCGTCGTCCACGCCTCTTTGTTTTGCTCCGTCCACGAACCATTCGGGCTTTGCTGCAACGCCAGATATTTCAACCCACTGCGAATGGTCTCCGCCGTTTCGCGATCCACCGTCACTTCGACTTGTTGCGCCCGCGTGGGTCCGGCGAGTCCTAGAATTAAAATTAACCAGAGCCAATTCATCAATGTCCCAGACTCGATTGGTCGGCGAGATTCCGCAAATATTGCTCAATCATCGCGCCGTATTCTTCCGGATATTTTTCGCTTTGCGATTGCTTAATCGCTTGCCGGTCGCGCGCCGGTAGCCCCAAGTACGCACTCTGGCCGGTCACTTCCTTCATTGCGCCATCTGCACCTTGATTTGAAAAATTACCGGTCCCATCACCGGCGGACGGTGGATGTTGACCCTGACCGGGCTGCATTCCCGCCGCCATCGCCATCGCCGCCTGCGCTTGCGCTAAGGCGGCTTGTGCTGCCGCGGCGCTGGTGGCCGCCGGTCCCGGCTGGTTATTGGCCGCTTGCGCTGCCGCTTGCGCTGCCGCTTGTTGGGCCGCTTGCACTGCGGCTTGCGCTGAGGTCGGAAGTCCATTTTGAGGAGCCGCCGCGAGTGCGCCGGCGGTATTCGCAGCCTGTTGTAACGCTTGAGCTGCGGGTTGCATTCCGCCGGGAGTCTTTCCGCCTCTGGCCGGATCAGGAGTGGGCGTCCCACCCGATTTTTGTGACACACCTCCGCCGGAACCAGGATTCGGGTCCTCGGGATTTGGTTGTCCGCCCGGTTCTTTTTTATCGAGCTCTTCCAGTCCCTGAGCAATTTGTTTTTGCGCTTGGTCGAGCGCCGCCGCCGCGGCGGCTTGGGCTTTGGCATCTTCCGGTTTGGGGGATAGCTGTTGTTCCAAGAGAGTTTTCACTTGGTAAAGCTTTTCGAGTGCCGTTTGCGCCGTTGATTTCGCTTGGCTCGATTGACGACCGAGCAACGCCTGTTTGGTCTCCTCCATGTTGCGACTCGCAATGGTCAACTCGGAGCCGGCGGTGGGATTTTGTTGTGTGACCTCCGGTTGCATCGCACCGGTGGCGGTCGCGACTTGCCCTTGCGTGTTCGCTAACACGTCGGGGGCCGTGGCAATTTTCCCGGTCGCGAGTAAGATTCGTTGTTGGTCGAGAATAATTTTAGCCAAGCGGGCCAGGAGATTTTCCAAGGCGGTCTCAGCGGCTTGCGCTTGTTCGGCTTTCGCCAATTCCGGCTGCATTTTTTGCCGGGCTTGCTGGAGCGCATCAAGCGCCGCCTGTTGCGGAGCGCTCGCATTCTGAGCGGCGGCGAGCTTCACGCTGGCGCGTTGCATTTGTTGCGCTGCATCCCCCATGGCCTGAGCAATCGCTGGGTTCACCGGAGCCGTCGCGCGTTGTAAATCTTGGGCGTCCTGTTGGAGTTTATCTTGTGGCGCGACTTGCTTGGTAAATATTTTGCCATCGGGTGCAGCCGCGCCCGCTTGCATGAGCTTGGCTTGGTCATTAATGAGATTTTTTAATTGCTGATCCATTTGTTGAAGCTGGGCCACTGGATTGGCCGCCTCCGGCGGCGGAGCGGCGTGCTCGGCTTCGACTTGAAGCGCGGCTTGGGCTTCGGCGAGTTTATCCGCCGCAGTCTGCGCGGTTTTTTGGGCCGAACTCGGAACTGGCGAACGCAGTTCGGCGAGCGCCCGTTGCATCTCGGCGATGGCGCTTTTAAGTTTGGCCGCGGCGGCCGGCGCGAGATTGGCGGTGTCTTGCCGAATCAAATCCACGCGATCCATCAGATTGGCTTGCTGATCTTCGAGGCGCTGTTTAAAGGGAGTCGGAACAAACCCGCGCAACGTGTCGGCGTCTTCGGCCACTTTCCGCTCTTCCCGAATGGCATTCTCCAAATCGCCCTTGGCCTGCCGGAGGAGGTCGGCGGGATCCGTCGGCCGAATGAGAATGTAAGCCAGCTTCCGGAGTTGGTCGCGCACCGCTTTTTCTTGGCCCGCGGCATTGTAAATTTGTTCCTCTTTCAAACCGGCACTCGCCCCTTCGAGCGCCGGTAGGAGTTTACCGGTCTTCACCTGTTCCAAAGCTTTCGCCACATGCTCAGCAACATCCGCATTCGCTGGTTGCGTGGCAAAGTCACTGAGCCGGTCCAGATTGATTTTTACCTCCGCACTAATCGCCTCTTGCTCGGTCATTTGCGCCGTGAGTACCGCCACTTGGTTTTCTTTATCCCGTTTGGATGGATTAGCTGAAATTGATTCCGCAAAGGCGACGGCTTGATTCAGATTGGCTCCTTGCCGACTCGCGAGCGCGAGGAAATGGTTCGCAATCTCTTGCAACTCTTGCTGACGCCGGTATTCGCTCACGAGCTGCCGCATCTGCACGAGAATATTTTTTTGACTGGAATACGCCGCGACAATATTGCGCTGAGTCGCACCGGCATTCGGCGCACTGCGCGCCGCTTGTAATAATTCCACGACCTGTTGCATCTCTTTGTCGGTGAGCCGATCGAGAATCGCGGTAATGGCTTGGAGGGTTTGCAGTTCCTCGCCGGCAATCCCGTTGCGTTGCGATTCCTCGATGAGAAACCGGAGTTGGGCGCTGACTTTTTCGGTGTTGGTGCGGAGGAGTTGCTGCTGCCGCTCGCTTTGAATGAGATTGTCGGTGGCCGTACCGGCGGCAATCGCCCCGGTTGCCCACAGGACACCGGCAATGGTGCAAGCTAGAAGCGGCTTCATTGCAAAGTTACTGATACAACGCAATTGTCGGTCTGACAACAGAAAGCCGCTACCTACCACGTCTGTTCCGGCGGTGCAGCCACGATTCCACTGCGTTTCGCCGCCGGTAAATAAGCTTCCGTCGCGTAGTCGCGCACCATCCGGGCGGTTGAAAACCGCGGCAAGACAGTCGCGAGCGACGCCTTCATATGTTTAATCCATTCACGCGGTAAACCTTCCGCATCGCGTTGGTAGTAAATCGGCGCGATTTTGTTTTCGAGAATGGCATAGAGCGATTCGCTGTCTTCGTAATCTTGAGCGTCATGGTTGTCGGAATTCTGTCCGTTGCCAATCGTCCACCCGGCCTCCGGGTTTTGGACTTCGCACCACCAACCATCCGGAATCGAGAAATTAATACCACCATTCACCGGTGCTTTCATACCGGAGGTGCCGCTGGCTTCGTGGGGCCGGCGCGGATTATTCAGCCAAACGTCGACTCCTTGGACGAGCATCCGGGCGACGCGCATATTATAATTTTCGAGGAAGACGATATGCCCGCGCAAATCACTGTGGCGGGAAACTTCAAAAATCCGCCGAATCAGTTCTTGACCGGGCTTGTCGGCCGGATGGGCTTTCCCGGCAAAAACCATTTGGATGGGCCGGTCGGGATTTTTCAGAATCCGCCGGAGCCGGTCGAAGTCGCGAAACAACAAATCCGCGCGTTTGTAGGTGGCAAACCGCCGCGCGAAGCCGATGGTCAACCACTCCGGATTGAGCAAGTCTTCGAGTTCGCGGAGTTCGTCCGGCGAACAACCGTGCCGGGCCAGTTGGTTCAAGACCCGGTGCCGGGTGTGGCGGATGAGAGTTTCTTTTTGCATCTGGTGGACTTCCCAGAGTTCGCGGTCCGGAATGTTGGCGACGCCGCGTTTCCAAAAAAGATCATCCATCAAATTCTCGCGCCAGGCCGGCGTAAGATATTTGTCGAACACATCGCTCATCTGATAGCCGAGCCAGGTCTGCGTGTGAACCCCATTGGTAATCGCTTTAATCGGCTGAGCATTCGGCTTGAGATTTTTGAAAACGTGCCGCCACATGTCATTACTGACTTGGCCGTGAAGCTGACTGACGCCGTTGTAGTAGCTGGCCAGATTGAGCGCCAGCACGGTCATGCTGAATTGCTGGTCGGACTGGCCGGGAGTCGCGAGCCCAAGATTGAGCAGTTGGTCCGGCGCAATCCCGGTCTGCGAACAATAGTCGGCGAAATATTTTTGGATCAAGCCGGTATCAAACGCCTCGTTGCCCGCCGGCACCGGTGTGTGCGTGGTAAAAACAGAATTCTTTTTCACCGCTTGGCAAGCCTCGGCAAAACTCAACCCGGCTTTCACGTACTCGCGAATGCGTTCGAGCGTGAGAAACGCGCAATGGCCTTCGTTCATATGCCAGCACGACGGCGCGATGCCGAGCGCCTGCAACACCCGGACCCCGCCCATGCCGATGACGATCTCTTGGCAAATCCGCATTTCCCGGCCACTGACGTACAATTGGCTCGTAATTGGCCGGTCGGCCGGAGAATTTTTCGGAATATCTGTGTCGAGCAACAGGACTGGCACGCGGCCGACTTGGGCCAACCAAGCGCGCACAAACACGTCCCGTCCCGGAAATGGCACGCTGACCGTCAGCGGCCGGCCATCGTCGCCGAGCAACGGCAGAATCGGCAAACGCGCAAAATCGTAGGAGGGATAGGAATGTTGCTGCCGGCCATCGGGTTCGATGTCCTGTTCAAAATAACCGCGCCGGTAGAGCGGCCCGATCCCGATGAACGGCAATCCGAGATCGCTCGCCGATTTGCAATGGTCGCCGGAGAGAATTCCTAACCCCCCGGAATAAGTCCGCAGCGATTCGTGAAAACCAAACTCACAGGAGAAATAAGCGAACGGCCCGCCGGTATAGTGGGGATTGTTCTGACTGAACCACGCACTGCCGGTGGATTTCATGTAGGTATCGAATTCCCGGATTACCGTCTTGTACATCGTCACGAAAACGTCGTCTTCCAGCAGTGATTCCCAATGGTGCGGCTCGATGTTAATCAGCAGTTCGACGGGATTGCGGTACATCGCCCACAACTGCGGCTGGATGTGCGAAAACATCCGGCGGGCGTGCGGATTCCAGGACCACCAGAGATTGTACACAAGGTCGCGGAGCCGGGCCAGCTGCGGCGGCAGTTCAATGTCGGCCAGCGGTGCGGCGCGGAATTGGAGTAAGTTTTTTTCCATAAAAAATCTCAGGCGTTCGTGTCGGCAATGAGTTGATCGACATTCACTCCGCGCAATTCAAACAAGCGCCGGACTGTGTCATCAATAATGTTGTTCGGGCAGGAGGCCCCGGCAGTGATGCCGATGTAGGCCTTGCCCGTCGGCAACCAGTTTTCGGTTTGAACTTCGAGTTGTTGGTGCAAATCAAAATGCAAAATCGCTTTCGTCGAGAGGATTTTGGATTTGTTGCGGATGAAATAACAGGGCACATGCTCTGCACTCATCTCCGCCAGATGCGTGGTGTTGCTGGAATTGTACCCACCGACGACAATCATCATATCCAGCGGTTCGGCGAGCAGTTTAATCAACGCATCTTGCCGTTCCTGCGTCGCGCCGCAAATCGTATCGAACATCCGGTAATGCTGCTCAATGCTGGCATCGCCGTACCGGTCGGCCATCGCCCGCCGGAGCCGGCGTTGGATCTCTTCGGTCTCACTCCGCAACATCGTCGTCTGATTGGCCACGCCGATGGAAACCAAATCGCGGTCCGGATCAAACCCCGGCGAATACGCCCCGGCGAATTTCTGGAGAAACTCCGTCTTGCCGCCGCCGTGCCGGATGTAATCACAGACGTAATCGGTCTCCGGTAGATTCAGCACGACGAGGTAATGACTCGCCCGCGAACTGGTGGCCTGCGTCTCCTCGTGTTTCGCCTTGCCGTGAATAATCGAAGTGAATTCTTCCTTCGCATTTTGCGTGACGCGTTTCCAAACACTCATCACGTCGCCGCAGGTTGTGTCCACGAGCTGGCAGCCTTTCTCCCGCAATGCATTCATCATCGCCACTTCCGCGCCAAAGGCCGGAATGATTACCACATCATTGGCCTGCACGGTTTCCAGGCCGGCGCTTTTATTGGGCCCGGACAAAAACTTGATGTCCATCGCAATCAACTGCTCGTTGACTTCCGGATTGTGAATGATCTCCCCTAAAATATAAATCGGCTGATTCGGAAAAACTTTTCGCGCGGCATAGGCCAAATCAATCGCGCGTTCGACGCCGTAGCAGAACCCGAATTCTTTGGCGAGCCGAACCCGCAATTCCGCCGCTTCAAGCACACCGCCGCGCCCGCGGAGTTTTTCGACAATCTGACTCCGGTAATGCTGCTCCACCTGTTCGCGGACGGCTTCCATAATGTCCGGCCGACGCAAATTCACACGACTCGGTTTGGGCGCAGCTGCCGCGATTGGGGTGCTCATAGGTAAGGACTATTACCGCAACTCGCGCGGGAGTTCAACTCACGAAACCGCGCGGGCGAGAACCGAAACGGGACTGACCACAGTCTCGACGCGACCTTGCACCCAAACAGCGCGATAGAAAGTCCGACTTGACGTTATAACATTTGTGGATACACTAGGAATATGGTTCTCGAACTGAAAATCCGCAAAGTCGGCAACTCGGTGGGCGTCATCCTCCCGAAACAAGCGCTCACTCATCTAAAAGTCGAAGCCGGTGACCGGGTTAGCGTCACCGAAGCTGCCGATGGCAGTCTCCGAATCAGTCAACACCGGCCGGAAGTCGCACAGCAGTTGGCGGTGGTGCAGGATGTCCTAAAGCGCTACCGCCACACACTTCGGGAACTGGCTAAATGAAAGAGCCGGTCTGGGTATTGCGCGAGACCGTGCTCGCAACCCAGGAGGAATTATTAGCCCAGTTCGGCGGGTCGGCTGGGATTCGTGAGGAGTCTCTGCTGGACTCGGCACTCGCGCGACCGCAGCAGCGGTTTGCCTATGGCCAGCCGACGTTATTTCACCTCGCCGCCAGTTACGGCTTTGGCTTGGTGAAAAATCATCCCTTCGTGGATGGCAACAAGCGGATCGGATTTACGATGGCCGTGTTGTTTCTCGAACTCAATGGCTACCGGTTCCAAGCCCCGGAAGCCGAGGCCGTGGTGCAGACGCTGGCACTCGCCGCGGGGGAAATATCGGAAGCCGCCTATGCCGAGTGGTTGCAAGGAAACTCGAAACGGGCGGGAGCTCGGCGAGCGTGACCGATCTCAGCGACCTAAGGGTTCCGATGAAAATCCCAGTTTCATTTCAGTCTGTGAAATGATTTAGTTCACACCCTGGACAACATTCCGCCACGCTGGCTTCAACGAGAGGCAGGCGGAAAAAGTTTTCGATTAATCGGATGAAGCTGGGGGCAACATCATCGAGGGTAAACTACGAGCGCATGGGGCGCTAGCCAGCCCAGATCCGACCATCACCACTGGACTCGTTGTTGGCGTGACCTCGCTTTTTCGAGCCACCGGTGAGGTGAGTCTGGAGAATCGAGAAAAGGACCCGGAAGGAAAGGCCACCGGTTAGCCGAGGCAATCGAGCAGTTTGGTGATGTCGGCAAAAAAGACCGGGAGGTAGGTTTGGGTGAGGTATTAGCGGTCGTCGGAAAGGACTTTGTCGAACCCGGCTCGTTCGATAGCCGGGCGGATTTGGAGTATGAGTTGGCGAAGGACCGAGGCGAGGCCGAGGGCGTCAAGGTTCTGGCACCGCGGGTCGTCCAAGCCAAGCCAGACTTGTTCGAGGGCGCGGAACAGGGGCGCCCAAGTGACCCAGCGCGGATGGGGCGCGGCGCAGCCTAAGTAAACGAGTCCGGTTCACCACTACAATCGTACGAATTACGCCGGAGGCTAACCGCGACTGGATGGGGATGCAGCGGCCGCAGTTTTGGGAGGAGCTTGAGGAGGAAGAGAGTCTCGCAACTCGCGATCCAGGTTCGACTCACGAACCGGCGCGAATCGGCGGTGGCGGGAGAACGAAGTTCCGGTATTGATTGGGATCACCAGTCATCCCGGCTTCAGCGGCTTTGATGAGATTATAAACTTCACGGGCGGTCACGTAGTGGAGCTGGAACGGTTGCCGGGCCAGATATTCGTGCATCCGCGCAGCAGCAATCCCCAGTGCCGAATCAAAACTACCTTCCTGACAACCGTGCGTGTGAACTTTCACAAAAATCCAATCCGGCTTGCCGATCACGCCAATCCGCTGCCGCACCCATAAATCCATCCGCGCCGGTGTGACCGGCGTGTGACCGGCCACATCCGCGTGTTCGATACGCGGCAGCAAGCCCCACTTCCGGTTGCGCCAATTCAACGCCAGAGGCCCTTGCACAATCAGCAAATCACCGGTGGCTTGTCCGCCGACCCGCACACCCACACCGGTATCGTGCGACTTCGGTCGCAACGGATCATCCGTCGCGTAGTAAATGGCATTCACTTTCCGGGTCTGCGTATCACTCGGGGCACTGGGTAACGTGAAATCCGCATAACAACCGGTCTCCCGCAAAATCTGCAACTCATTATTGACTCCACACCAATCCCCATCGCGCCGGGAATTGTCGAGCGCCCAGTTGCCGTGGATGAAGCCGTACCGGTCTTGCGAGAGAAAACCGTGAGATTGGAGCTGCGCTTTGAAGGCCAATAGTCCGGCCCGAAGATTTTCCGCCGTGTCGTTCCGGTGATGCAGATGAATTTCCACCTCGCCAAATCCTTGCCGGCAAAGCTTAGCTAAATCATCTAAGAATTCCGGCCGGTATTCTTCTGCCGGAAAGAAAAACGAATGTTGCGGTGGCCGGTCATCGACATCGTGGAATTGACCCGCAAATTTCGGATAATTCTCTAGCCAATATTGCGTTCGACTCCGGGCGATTTCCAGCGACGGTTTTGCCCAGAGCGGTTCATAGTGATCGACAAAGCAGAAAAAAACATGCGGCGGCGAAACGAATTCGCCCCGCTTCCGCGAGGCGAGATAGTTAGGCAACCAGATGTGGGCGTTCTTGAACACAGACTTTAGACTTTGGACTTTAGACCTTGGACGCTCAAATTTCAGACTTCGATTTCGACGGCTCGAATTAGCCCCGCAAGCACGCGTGCAGCGGTTTCTGCCTGTTCTGTAAGAAGTTTATGGCGTGACTCATTAAGATATCCAAGCCGATGCGACAAATGCAGGAAGTAGTGCGTTTCAGCGAGGGAAGCGCGTGCGATATGCAGAAAATGCAAATAGTCCTTCTTGGAACTACGGGCCGCCCCTTCAACAATATTGGCAGGAACTGAATAGGCAGCGCGACGGAGCTGGCTGGTGAGTGCGTAGATTTCGTCTTTTGGGTAACTTCGCGTCGCCTGATAGACCGCGACGGTCAAATCGTCTGCCTGTTGCCACGCTTGAATCTTGTGATAGTCTCGCATTACGTTTCGTCGTCCAAAGTCTAATGTCCAAAGTCCATGGTCTAACTGTCAGCAGCCGATGTCTTCTCAGAAAGTCTTTCCGAATGCGGTGGTGAGGACCATTCGTGTCCGCGACAAATCCGCAGACTCGATCAGGTCCACTCCCATACGCTTGATGTCGAACGCATCGGTTTGTCTTGGTCGATTGATGCCCCCGTAAAACGAAAAACCTGCCTGATAACCCAATTCTTTACAGAGTCGCTTCGTGGTCGAGGTAAATTTGTCCAATCCGCCCACGGGATAGGAAATCGAATCCGCCGGCTGTCGGAGGCGTTCTTCGAGAATCTCTTTGGAGAGCTTGAGCTCATGGCGCTGCTCAGTTTCCGATAATTGTGCCAAAATCTGATGGGTATGCGTATGGGAACCGATACTCATACCGGCGGCAACCATTTGGCGTAAATCACTCCAGGACATAAAGAGCTCGCGGCCTAACGCAGTGCGATCCACCTGCACTTCCGCCACTTCTTCGAGTTGCGAAAGAAAACCGGCTTCGTTGGCCTTGTTGGCGTTCTTAAAAGCGCACAAGATTTGGAAGATGGCGTTCTTTCGCGAGGTGGTCGTTAAGTCAATTGTCACCGGTGGATTGGTTTTGAGTGTCAGCGTGTGGCATTTGGTCGTCTTGACCACATACGCGATGTGATCCCACCAAGGTAAGTGCGGATTCTCAATGTAGTCGGTCGGGACAAAGAAAACTGCCGAGGCGTTGTGCTTGCGGAGAATCGGGAAAGCGAGATCGAAATTGTCCCGGTACCCATCATCAAAAGTAATCAGCGCACACGGTTCCGGAAATTGGAATCCAGTCTGAGAAAACTCTAGCAGTTCAGGTAGTGTCAACAGCCGGAAATGTTTTCGTAGATATACCACCTGCGTTTCGAAAGCTTCTGCGCTGGCTGAAAAGACGCCATCGTCAAACTGATTATTTTCGCAGTTGCCGATGCGGTGGTAGTTGACCACTAGCAGACCTCGACGAAGCGCTAGACCTTCCAACAAGCGGAGAATGCCGCAGTGGGAAAATTGTTGTGCCAAACGAGCGCGTTTAGAGAGAGGCATTTAAACCTTAAAATTGTCGACTGATTAGCGCAATCTCCAATACCGGAGGAGGTTCCCGACACATCCACGGACGCTGCGATATAGATTTTTTATTGTAACCAAAGGATCAGTCCAATCCATATCCCAAAACACCACTGGCGGTGTGTAAGATTTAATCCACCCGACAAATGTGAGCAATTTTTCTCCCATATATTTGGGAAAGGATGGTAAATCTCGCTGGAGGGTGATGTGGCGAAATCCAAAACGCGTAGGCTTGACTGGATGGACCGGTTGCCCAATCAAGTCGAGATAATGTAGCCAACCCGTATCGATTCCTGTAAAGCGCGCACAATCACCGGTCCCGCTAAAACGCGGGTTGACTTCAATCAGAAATATCTTGCCATCACGCGGATCGCGCTTCACTTCAATTTCACACAGTCCCTCATAGCTGATTTTTTGCAAAAAGTTATCGCAAATTTCGGCAATCTCTTCGTCAACCACCGGTTCGACAATGCTTGCCGAGCCGAATACTAAGGGATACGCTCGAAACTCACGGACGACGCAGTGACCGAGTCGCGTAGCGTTTTTCCCATAGACAGAGAGATAGCAATATTTTGTGTCATCCCCACCGGGAACGAACTCTTGCGCCACCACTCCTCGGTGAAATCCCTCAGTATAACCATACAAAGTCAGTAAATCCTCTAGCGTATTTCCACTAACAACCTTCTTGCCATGTAATGGATTTCCAAGGGGGAGACTCTCCCATTCCTGATGTTGCCGTGGTTTTAGCAAACAAGGAAAACGGGCTGCTCCTGCAAAAGTACGCAATTCTTCATTGGATTGCACATACACACTCCGGGGGCAGGGAAACCCATGGGCTTGAGCGAGGGCATATTGTTTTTCTTTTGTGGTGAGCATTGCCTGCATCGCAACCGATTTCGGCGAGAATACATAATAATCTGCTAGCTCGGCTGCATGAACACCAAGCGCGGATACAAAAATATCAGCCGCTGCAATAAAAACCGGTTTCTGATCAAACTGCTGAGCTAAATCCTTCATGAACGCGACCCATTCGGCTGGATGAGTTTGAGGATCCGGACACAGGTGCGATTTGCCGTACCGGGAAATAAATCCAACGTTTTCTGCAAAACAGTCCACCCCGTGAGCCCGCACGCCCTTTTGCTGTAAATCACGCATCAGATTGAGGCCGGTCTGAAAGACGCTACCCACGACGACAGCAGGCCAATTCTTTTCAGCACGTATGGGTGCTTCTAGTTTATTACTTAGCCTTAAATTGACTTCAGTCATGCAATTGAATTCCTAATGCAATATGCTTGAATCAAGCGGTAGTACGTTTAGCAAAAAACAGAAAGCTTCCTTGTCGCTGCTCAATCAGATTCACCGTGAAGCCGAACGGCTCTAGGTCTGAGCGAGCGCTTGCAATTGTATAACCACTACCGTGATGTCCTTCACCGAGAATGGCACCAACGCGGTTTAGCCAGTCCGGTCGTCCACCTAAAACCTCCACCTCTCCTCCCTCAATATCAATCTTAATAAGGTCAACCTTACTCCAGTTTAGTGCCGAAAGTAAGGATGGAACAGACAAAACCTTCACTGGAACCATCTGCTCTAACATAGAAGCCGTATTTGGGTTTCGTAGTATCGAATTTGAGCGCGGGTCTGGCGAGACATTCATCATTGCATTACCATCAATAGCTCCGACAGCTGACGGAAAGACCCGGACTGATAGATGATTTATCTCAAGGTTCATACGCAGTAGGTTAATATTATTAGGAACAGGTTCGACACAGGCTACAGTGCAAGCCGGATAGAACCTACTGAAGAACACCGCCGCAAGTCCAATATTAGCTCCGAGATCTAAAATTGTTTGTACTCCGGTTAGCCCCCCCCCTTATATCGTAGCAGCGACGTGCAAAAATCTCATCCACTACATCGTAGTCGAAGCCGTTATTCCGAATGGCTAACCGTAGTTGGGTAGTATCAATGAATTGCTGAAAGGTTGGTCGTATTGTAACATGAGCAGGTCTTCCTCTGAGGAAACCGGTGCATGGCATACGGGTAGAATAGTAGCTCCAAAGGAACTTTCCTGTATCATGCCTAGTCATGCCTAGTTTTCGGGTGACCGAGAGCAAGTATTGCAGATGAGAGAGATTAAACATGGTAAAGTTTACTGATAGATTTCGTTGTATGTCAAATTAAGATTCACCCTTTAGTTTTTCTAGCAAGCGCGGTGGGCTTTCTGCGACCAAGTCGCCTTCTGGCGACCGGTCACGCATTTATAGAAACCGATGAGTAAGGCGATATTGCTGCCAACAAAGTAATACGGCACACGTAATACTTTCGCAAGGAGGTGGCTTTGCTTGGAGAAAAAAACACCTAGACCCGCCGCGAAATAACAGACACATTGGGTGAAGAAAAACCACCGGTACTCCGGTAGAAAAGCGTTCGCCACCAAGAGAGCGATTAAGAGGAAGGGGGCAAACCAGCGCAGGACTTTATGCGACCAAAAGGCAAAAGCAATCCACCCCTTCCACGGCAAGAGTAGCGGCCAGCATTCGACTAGCGCTCGGTAATTGCCGGTGCCAATGCGGATCTTCCGACGAAATTCAGCTTCGACATACGGGGAGGCTTCCTCATTCGCAATGGCATCGGGTTCGTAGACCCCCCGGTACCCGTGGTTATAAACACTGACCGGCCAGATAAAATCATCAATCTGAATTACGTCCGACTTGAGTGGTCGAAACAATTTCTTCCGCAACGCGTAAATCCCACCATTAGCCCCTAAGACCACGCCGAGCCGGCCCTCCAAGCGTTTCAGTAAAGTCTCGTACTTCCAATACCCATCATCCGTGTTCACACCGGTGGCACTTTTGAGAATGAGCCGGCCGCTCACCGAGCCGATTTTGTTATCCGCAAAATGGCGAACCATCTTGTGCAATGAATCCGGAGCATAAAACGTGTTGCCATCTGTGAATGCAATTATCTCTCCCTTGGCTTGCGGCACCAGCGTGTTCATCACCGCCGTTTTGCCTTGATGGGTATCAAACGGGAAAAAGCGGATCTGCGAATTCTGCGCCATCTGTTCGCGGATAATGGCGCGCGTCCGATCGGTTGAACAATCATCGCCAATCAGAAGTTCCTTCTGCTCTGCCGGATAATCAAGCGCTTCAAAATTCGCAATCCGCTGGGCAATGTGCTTCTCTTCGTTGTGCAGGGAAACAACCATAGACACCAGAGGCCGAGACTGTTCATCCATCCGGTGGCAGTGACGGATTCGGCGCACGATGGGACCGAGGAGCGATACCAGGAGGAAGTAGCCTCCGTAGGTGTACGCCAGAAGCCCGAAGGCGATCATGAATGTAAATTTCACAGCGTTTGAAAAAATCCCGCCACCGCTTCAGCCGCCAGAGCAATCTGGGCGACTGACAGTTCCGGATACACCGGGAGCGAGATGACCTCCGCCGCTGCCCGCTCCGCCTCTGGAAAAGCTCCGGCGGCTTGACCGAGATTGCGGAAACATTTTTGCAAGTGTAACGGGAGCGGATAATAAATCTCGGAACCAATCCCGGCTTTCTTCAAATGTTCACGGAGGGCATCCCGCCGGGACGTACGAAGCGTGTATTGGTTGTAAACATGCGTGCAATCCGGGTGGCACCACGGTGTTTCCACAATCCCGTCTAATCGCAGGTTATATTGCACGGCGTGATCTTGCCGGGATTTTGTCCAGACATCGAGATACCGGAGTTTTACCAGCAAGACTGCCGCCTGCAAAGTATCGAGCCGTCCGTTCATCCCAACTTCGTCGTGGTAATACCGGCGCTCCGAACCATGCACGCGTAGCGACCGCAAGCGCACCGCCAACCGGTCATCGTTGGTGATTAACGCTCCGCCATCGCCGACGCCGCCGAGATTTTTGGTTGGGAAAAAGCTGAGCGTTCCGATTGTTCCAATTGTCCCTGCATGTTGGCCCTTATATTTCGCACCAATCGCCTGAGCTGCATCTTCGATGACCGGCACACCAAACTTCAGCAACGCCTCCATGTCCGCGCATTGGCCAAACAGGTGGACTGGTAAGATTGCTTTCGTCCGAGGGGTGATTTTTTCGGCGATTCTGGACGGGTTGATATTGAAAGTCTGGGGGTCAATATCGACAAACACTGGCTTCGCGCCTAACCGGGTAATCGCCCCCGCTGTGGCAAAGAATGTGAATGGCGTTGTGATAACTTCATCACCCGCGCCGATATCCAGCACCATCAACGCCAGCAGCAACGCATCCGATCCCGATGAACAGGCAACGACATGTTTTGCACTGGTATATTTCGCGAGTGCCGCTTCCAGTTCGCCAACCTCCGGACCGAGAATGTAGCGGGTCTCCCGCATTACTTTCAGTACGGCAGCTTCCAACTCAGACTGTAACGCGGCGTACTGCGGTTTCAAATCAAGGAGTGGGACGTTCATGGGTGAAGAGTTTGTTGTACTCCTTTTTCGACGCCAACGCGCGGCTTCCAGCCGAGTTCATTTTCTGCTGCAGCGCAGTCAAACTTCATGGGCGCCAGTGCGGATTGTAATCGATACCGGCTTAACGGTACACCGCGCTTGAGGAGTTTTCCTAACAACTCAACGCCAAACCCGAGCGCGTACACCACCGGTAATGGGATCTTCAGAATTTTAGCTGTTGGGCCGGCGACCCGCCGGATCAATTGTTCCTGTGTGAGATTGCCGCTATCCACCAGATGAAACAAGCCGGTCGTGCGTTTAGCCGCCAATAAAATTGCGTCTACCACATCCTCAACATAGACCAACGGTAACACTAATTGTCCATCACCCAAAATCACATACCGGCCTTTGATATGCCGCGCCACGGCTCCGGTTAACACCGGTGCTCCGGAGCCAAACACTTGACCAGGGCGAAGAATGACTACTTGTAAATCTGTCGCTTGCCGGACTAATTGTTCAGCGGCTAATTTAGTTTGTGTGTAAGCCCCACGTTCGCCGGCGCGCGGCTCCAATGGCCAATCCTCACGGATCCTTACTCCGGGTTTGGCTGCGGCCGCATGTAATACGCTCAATGAGCTGATGTAAACCAACCGGCGCACATGATGTTGGCGCATACTGGCAATGATGTTGCGCGTGCCAACCACTGTGCCGCGTTCAAAATCCTCCCGACTCCCGCTCATCGCCGCACCGACGTGGTAGACGATCTCTACGCCGGCCACGGCGCGGTCGACGGCTGCAGGATCACCCAGATCACCCACGATGACTTCCACTCGTGAATCAACCGGTATCTCACGTCGCACCAACACACGCACTCGGTCATGCTGTTCGAGCAGGCGTTTTAATAAATGTCGCCCAATGAACCCACCGGCGCCGGTAATTAAGATCGGTGCAGTCGGTTTTACAGGAAACTGGGCTTGCCATTGGTGCTTCGCTTCGTCGGCAGGGCGAGCCACTCGTTCCGTCCAGTCCACAACCTGCCGCGCACTTGCAATGCCAACCGGTGTATGGCCATCATTCAAACCTTTGTAGAAATCTTCCACAAGCAGCTGCAAACCGTGGTACGACATTAATTTACCGCGCAGAAATCGAATCACATTCCCGGTGACCTGCCGGCGGATGGCACGGCCTTCGCCAAGGGCATTCACCACCCGTTCAATCGCTTTTGGAAACGGCGTGTTCTTCCGGTGAGTTACGAACATCGAGAAGAGATCCACGCGCAACGTACCTTTTGTGCCTTGGATAAAAAGTTGATTTTGGATCGGTTTGACGTTCCAAGAAATCTGAATCTGACCGGTGCCTTTCGCGCACCGCACCAACGCCCGCCACTCGTCATACCGGATGTTCGGATCGACGCTCAGCTTGCCGGCATTCCGGAATTGCGCCTGGACATCGTCAATATCACCGAGGAACGCCTGCATGAGATATAGCGCGTGAACGCCGAGATCGCGGAATGGATAGCCGCCGTCCCGGTATTGCGGCGGCAAGGGGCCGCCAAGATAGGGCGGATAATCGGAACTGCGGAAATAATCCACTGTGAGAATATCGCCAACCGCCCCCGCCTGGACCATTGCCAGTGCGCGGACGATAAACGGATCGCGCAGGAGCGAATGATTGACGCAAACAACGCGGTTTGCTTTCGCCGCCGCTGCGGCAATCCGGTCACAATCTTCGACGCTGGTTGCGAGTGGTTTTTCAACCAGGACATGGCAACCATGTTCCAGCGCCTGGATCGTCAGCGGTGCATGCGAGGCTGGCGGCGTGAGCACGTGAACGACATCCACCCCGGCCGCGAACAGTTCCGGCAGTGAAGCGCAGGCCGGGCAGCCGGCCGCGGCCGCCAGCGCCTGCGCCCGAGCCGGATCCAGGTCAAACACCCCGACCAGCTTCACATTCGGCAGCCGCTGCAGCGCCAGTAGATGGAAGCGACTGACGTACCCGGAACCAATCAGGCCGATGCGAATAGTTGCAGCCGTGCTCATGGAATTATTGCGTTGGCTGCCTTCCGTCAGTCCCGCTGGACGACACATTTAGGAGGCGTGGGAAGGCACAGACTGCGAGAATGAATAAGAACAGCAGGCATGGTTCCATATAACGGACCAACGGATGGACAATCACATGCAACAAGAAGAAATAACCCACAAAACTTGTGCAGAACCAGAATGCGGCCCGATATTTATTGCGCCAAAGTGTTCGTCCTCCGAGAAATGCCAGGAGAAGGAGTGGGAATTGCAGCAGTGCGATGTAAAGGTTTTTCGCGGGGGCATCTTCCGTCGCATACCAGACCCGGGCCGTCTTTTTCAGGTACAGAGTGACCAGCTTCCACGGGTTTTCCTGCAGTAGTTTGTGGTAATTGGCGAAAGCCAGTTTTTTGTAGTATTTTTCCCAGGCAGCAATCTCGTGGCCTGGGGGCGGAGGTAACCCGCGGGCTTTCCACTCGCGTAAGTTCTCGGCCGCGGCCCAGTCTTGACCTTTCCGGTCGGTTAGGCAGATGCGTTCATCCGACCCATACCACAACATATTATTGTTGGCCGTTACCGGGATCAACCCGCCAAAAACTTTCCAGTTGCGATACGTCCAGATGCCGACAACCGCGGCAAAGGCAATCGTATAGATGACGCCCATGCGGAGGGCCCGGCGCCATGGAAAAGAATCCAGCAGCCAAACGGCGGTGAAAGCCGGAAAAACAATCGTCGTGCCACGGCACAACGTCGCCAACCCCAGCACCGCCCCGGCGAACACAAAATGAATCGTCCGGTTTCGGTTTTTGGCGTTGAGCAGACTCAGCGCCGCCCACGCGAGACAAAAAGTGAATAGCGGTTCGGGGATGATATTCGTCGTGTAATTCAGGACGATGGGGTGGATGGCATAGAGTAGCCCCGCCAGCAAACCGACCTGATTGTTCAAGAGGTGCCAGCCGATTCGCCAGACCAGCGCGGCGGTTGCCGAATCCAAGACGCACTGACACAATTGGGCTTTCCAAACGCCGGTTCCGAAGGCGGCCCTGATGAGTGCCAGAAACAGGGGATAGACGGGACCATACACCGACATCTGCTCGCCGGTGGTTGACACAACAAAACCGCGGCCGTGCAGAAGGCTCTCCACGATACTGAGGATTTCCGGAGTGTTTCCGCTTAATGCCCGGTTTCGCCAAGCGAAACAGATTAACAGCCGGACAATCAGGGCGCACCCAAACACCAGCCAGCCCGGTTTCCTGAATTCGTGGGTAGCTCGCGCAAGGTTCGCGAGTGCTTGATTATTCATGATTCAAAGATGCGGCATTGCCCACGCCAGCTACGGTTTCAGGTCATAGTCGCCAATATAGGTTCCGCGACTGATGCCGAGCATGCTCAGGAAGAATGACGAAAAAACGATTTGCACGCCGAGGAAGAACCACAGCGACCAGAACAGGATCGCGCGCATTTCGGCCAGCGGGCCAAAGCCACTGGCCGCCCATTGTGCGAAGACGTGTGCGTCCCCGGCAAATCCGATCAGTGTCAGGATCCCGCCGCCGATCAAGCCATGCTCAAACGTGACATGTTTTAACAACCGTTCCAAGGCGTGTTCGGTGGCGGCAAAGCGTTCGGAGTGGCTGAAGATTTTCGCGAAGAATCCAATCGAGATGATCTGGGCACCCAATAACGTAAAGATCATTCCGAACACCATTGAGTGAATATCAAAACCAACCGTGCCGATGTGGCGCATGCCCGGCAACAGCCACAACACCAGAAACAGTCCGGCGGCCATCAACAGGCCACCCGGGACGAGGAATAGCCAGTTTGGCGCATACAACAGCATGAACCGCAAATGTCGCCAACCATCCCGGAAACTCCGCAGATGGGGTGGGCGGCCGCGCTTATCCGGCCACAACGTGATTGGAATTTCCGCCATTTTCACGCCGAGTTTCGCAGCCTTGATCACAAACTCACTGGCAAACTCCATGCCGGTCGTTCGCAAATCCATCCGCATGGCAAATCCATCCGCATGTACGCGTCCTTCGTGAAGCCGCGCATCCCGCAATGCGAATCGCCGATGGTCGTGTGAAAGAGAATCTTCAGGATGCCGGACAAGACCGGGTTGCCGATGTATTTGTGATGCCACGGCATCGCGCCCGGCTTGATCCCGCCCTTGAACCGGTTGCCCATCACGATCGGATAGCCTTCGCGCCACTTCGCCACAAACCGGGGCACCTCACTGAAATCATAACTGTCGTCGGCGTCGCCCATGATGATGAACGCGCCTTGCGCCGCTTCGATCCCCCCGCGCAAGGCGTGGCCGTAGCCTTTCATTTGCACGTGTGCCACGCGGGCGCCGTGCGCTTCCGCAATTGTTACCGAACCATCGGTCGAACCGTTGTCGCCGATCACGACTTCACCGCTGATATCGGCCGCTTTGAACGCCTGTAACGCCTTGTCGATGCAGAACGCAAGCGAGTTTGCCTCATTCAAACACGGGATGACGACACTGACTTCGATTGGTTTAGCGGTCATTACTGAAATCATCCCTTCCATCTTCGCCGGTTCTGGTCGCCAACCCGGGCTCCAAACCGCCCGAACCGGTTACGCCAATTCTGTTGTTTTTGCTCATGACAAGTCGCTTGAACTGGCAGTTGTATAGCACTTCCAAACTTGCCGATCAAGCGAAACGGCACGCGCGGTTGCCGAGCGGGCGCACGACAGAATTCTTCGCGTCGTTATTCGGCTGTCATTCCGAGCTTGCGAGGAATCTCTGGAATCCTGCTGCGGGGGAAGTTTGAGATTCCTCGCAAGCTCGGAATGACAAAGCTGGTTTGCGTAGATACTAAGATCAGCTACAAACTACCACTTCACGAGGCTTTTGTGGGCGATTGAAGAATTCTGTCATGCGCCCTTGCCGAGCGCCAATGCGCCGCCGCGGCTGCCGTGTTCATGGCTTCTGACCGACGAAATCGACCGAAGTGCAGCAGAGTTGTTCGGGCGGATACTTCTGGAATTCAGGCGCGATTGTCAGAGTCGGAAGTTTGGCCAGCAGATCGGACCGGGGTTTGTTGTGGGCGAGCACGGTCTTCAGGCCGGCGTGCTCGCTGAGTTCGATAAAATCCTGGGGACGCATGCGGTTTTGATATTGCAGGTCATTGTTCCAGAATTGCCAGTCGGCCGCGGTGAAGGTCAAGTAATTGATGGCGGTGATGTGTCGGTCAAAGTAGGCATAGTGGTCGGTGCAGTTGACGCTGTGCATCGCCAGCCCACCGGGCCGCAGCACCCGGTAAGTTTCCTGCATCATCAGCCGGATAATCTCGCGCGGGACGTGTTCGAGAACGCTGTTGGAGAAGAGGACATCAATGCTGTTGTCCGGCAACTGACTTGCGGTCGCATCGGCCGGTGCCCGGTAATCAATTGGCAGCCGGTCGGCCTGCAGTTTTCGATAGGCTGCCGTTACATCCATCCGCGCCACGGTGGAGATGGCCGGCAGGTGCGCTTCCAGTGCGCTGAGCATTCGTTCGGTCAACCGCTGGTTGAGGTGGCGTTGCAAATCGAAGGTGATGACCTGCGCCGCGCCGGCCAGGTGCCAGCAGACCGGTAACGTCGGATACCAACCGGTCCCGATTTCCATGAACCGCAAACCGCACGGGCTGCGTCCGAGTTCGCGGAGGTGGCCAGCGAGGACCGCCCAATCGTCATTGACTTTGGTTGCGACATTCTGGTCGAAGTTGCGCAGCCCGCCAACGCTGCGTTGGAGCAGATCATTGAGCGCGATCCCGCCCGGGATGGCCGCCAGCGATTTTTGCACGACGCCTTTGATGTGCCAGTTCATCGAATGCGGTTACAGTTGGGAACCGTCGAACCGCCGGATGGCAGCGACAATCCGTTCCGCCGTGTGGCCGTCCCAGAGGTCCGGCGTGACGGGCCGGCGCGGTTCGGCAATGGCTTGCAGGAAATTGCGCCAGATTTTTTCCGGATCGGTTCCGACCAACCGGTTTGTGCCGCCATGCTCAACCAAGGTGATGGGACGTTCCGTGTTCCACCGCAGAGTCAGGCACGGTGTGCCCAAGACCAAGGCTTCTTCTTGGATGCCGCCGCTATCGGTGAGGATGACTTTGGCCGCCATGTTCAACCGCAACAACATCCGGTAACTCAACGGTTGGGTCAGAATGAGGTGCTTGGCCGCGGTAATGCGCGGCCACAGTCCAAACTCTTTCAAGCGTGCCCGCGTGCGCGGGTGGACGGGAAAAACGACGGGGAGTTTGTCGGCAATATTCTGGAGCAGCCCAACGAGTTGCGTGAGCGTTTCGCTGACATCGACATTTGACGGACGATGTAATGTCACGAGGGCAAATCCCTCCGGTTGCAGGTCCAATTGCTTGGCAACCTGAGGCGTCTGCTCGGCCAGATCGGCGAGGCCATTGGCCGCCAGGATTTCGCCGATGTGCAACCGGCTGGCCGCAGTGCGCTCATTGTGCAAAGTGTCGATCATGATATTACCGGTCCGTTGGATTTGTGCGGCCGGGATTCCTTCACGGAGCAGATTGGCGTCGGCAATCGAGTCCGTGGTGAGGAGCAGGTTGCTGATGCGGTCGGTAACGACCCGGTTGATTTCTTCCGGCATATCCCAATCAAACGAGCGCAGGCCGGCCTCGATGTGGGCGACTTTGATGCCGGCTTTGCGGGCGACAATTGAACAGGCGGCGGTGGCGTTGATGTCGCCCACGACCACCACCCAGTCCGGTTTTTCCTTCGGCAACACCTTCTCAAATTCAATCATCGTCTGACCGACTTGATAACCATGGGAACCGCTGCCGACTTCGAGGTTATAGTCCGGTGCGGGAATGCCCAGTTCGCGGAATATATCATCGGACAAAGTGGGGTCGTAATGCTGGCCGGTGTGCACGAGGCAATGCGCGATTGGCGCCGGGTTTCCAGTGCCAGCCAGTTGCCGGATGGCGCGAATGAAAGGCGCGATCTTCATGAAGTTCGGTCGCGCGCCGACGACAGAGATGATTTTCATAGTGGGAAAGTGATTCCGGGTTATTGCTGGTGTTTGGCTTTGAGCACTTCAGCGCTGATGGTGCGGACCTTTTCTTCCCAAGTCTCATGCGCCATCGCGGCTGAGCGCCGGTGGCGTTCCGCCGGGCTGTTGGTCCGGAGTGCGTGCTCAATTTGGCCGATAAATTCGTCGGCCGTCTGTGCCACCATTGCCAGGTCGCCGAAATGTTTTACCTCTGGTAAATCGGTGGAAACGACCGGCAGGCCGGCGCTGAGATACTCGCGCAGTTTGATCGGATTGACGCTGCGGGTCAAATCATTTACCAGAAACGGAATCAGCGCCACATCAAAGGCTTTGCAATAAGCCGGTAAAGTCTCGTACGGACGGCGGCCTAGTAAATGAACATTGGTTCGAGCGCGGAACCGGTCGAGATTCACCATCGACTTGCCAATCATGACGATAGACCACTCGGGATGTCGGTCAGCAATTTTTTCGATTAAGTCTAAGTCGAGCCATTCGTGAATCATGCCAAAGAAACCAATTATTGGTCGCGGCAAATTGCTAACATCGGCTGGAATCACGGTTTCCGGTAATAAGGCACGAGCAAAGTGCTGGAAGTCCACGCCGTGCAAAGCAAGGTGTGTATTTGGATTGGATTGACGCCGGGACGCCAATAAACTCTGAGCAGTTGCAAAACAGACATCGGCCTTCCGGAGGAGTTCTTGTTCCATCGCCACCATTTTTTTACTGTCGTAGAATGAAAAGGATGCCCATTCGTCAATGCAGTAGTAGACCACCACAGACTCATTCAGTTGTCCCACCATATAAGCAGTATTGGGTAAAAATGACCAGAGTTGGGGATTCTGCATCCCAAGTTTTACAAGGGCACGACGGATGGAACCGCGTAAAAGAATTTGATTAATCTTTTGTGCGAACGTCGAATACGGGAGCGGAATAACCACCGGCTGCAAGACCCAGGCCGTCGGCCCAACCTGCTTTAGGCCACCAAGACATTTCCGAATCTTACTGAAAATTCGTTTCAGGTCGTGAGCCGAAGCCAGATTGGGATTGCGCATGGCAATCGAGTTCACCCAAATGACTTTATTCTGACGGGCAAGCTGGTCGAAAACCTGATCACAACTGGTCCGGTCCTGATTCCACTCTTTGGCAAAATAGACAATAGACTCATCTTTCATATGACAAAAACCTGCAGTTGAAACTACTCAAAATTATTACGACCCGGCAATTTCAATTCGCGTTGATTTGAACTAACCGGAAGATTTCGGTTACTTGGTTGGCATTCTCTTTCCATGAAAATTGCAAAGCATGACGCCGAATCGCCTGCGAATCCCAGCAAGTTTCCAACGCAGTTTTAAGCGTGCCGGCAAAGGCGGCCGGATCTTGCGCCGGTGCCAGTAGGCCAGTTCCGGGCACTGTGATTTCAGGAATTCCGCCGACGTTCGTGGCCACAAAAGGCCGGCCGCAGGCATTGGCTTCCAATAAAACATTAGGGACACCTTCGGCATGGCTCGCGAGACAAACGACATTTGCCGCTGACATGTAGGTTCCGATTTCCTTCGGGGGAATGTTTCCGGTCCACCGAATCGCTCCATCTTCAAGATTCAACTGGCAGGCTTGCTCCTCAAGTTTTTTGCGCAAATAGCCATCGCCCACCATGATTAGCGTCGCGCGAATTCCTAGTTCATGACGAAGCTTTCCAAATGCGCTTAACAAATCCGCTACGCCCTTCACCGGCACTAGATTGCCAACGTACAGCAGGACCGGTCCATCATTCGGAATCTTCAGCTGTTGCCGGCACACATCCTGCGCCAATGGTTGGAATTGCTCACAATCGACACCGTTGTAAATCACATGAACTTTTTTGGAATTCACGCCCGCTTCTTCTAATCGGTGCTTGAGAGCCGCACTTCGAGTAATGACCGCGCGCGCGCCCTCCAAAGCCCGTAAGATTTGCCAGCGGCGAATCCAATAATTCAGATAGATATTCGCATCTGAACCGGCAACCGAGACGGTGAGCGGGACATTCATTAGTCGTGCAATCATCGACACACCGCAGGCGTCCGGGTAAAGCCAGTCAACATGGATCTGGTCGAAATTGAACCGGCTGTGAATCCGTCGGATCAGCGGGAAAATCGAAGCGGCAAACAATAATGGATTCAGCGTACGGCCGACCTTGGGTAGGTAATACGAGCGTGGATGGTAAACTTTCACTCCATCAATCACCTCTTCCGCCGGTATCCCTTTGGGATGCGCGTATTTACCGGGAATTGGAAACCAACTAAGCGGCGCAATGACCTGCACCTCCATATATTGCGACCAATGTTTAATCCGTGGACGATTAAAGATTCCTAAGCGCAATTCTTTTTCGTTGGGGAACAAATTGGAAATAAATAGGATTCTCATAAAGGCCGTTCACCACAAGCTTGCTGATATAAATTTAGATAGCCATCCACCATCTGGCGAATACTAAATTTTTCCACCGCATGTTGCCGGGCGGCCTTTCCCAAAACCTGACGACCGGTATCATCATTCAAAATCGCCAGCAGCGCGGCCGCTAAAGCCTCCGGATTACGCGGCTCGACCAGCTGGCCACCCAACGGCGCGTTGACAATCTGCGGATTCCCGCCAACATTCGTCGCAACAATGGGAAGCCCACAAGCCGCCGCTTCAATCAAAGCAATGGATAACCCTTCCGAAAGCGAAGTCAGCGCGAACACATCAGCCGCTTGAAGTAAATTGCGGATATCACTTCGTGCGCCCCAGAATCGAATCTGACTTGCGCCTCCAAGTTCATGGCTGAGCGCGGTCAAACGCTCTCGCTCCGGTCCATCGCCAACAATCCAGAGTGTAGCAGCCGGCAATTGACGCTGCACAATTGAAAACGCCCGTAGCAAAGTTCCTAAATCTTTCTCCGGTGCCAAGCGGGCTACAACAATGATCACTTTTTCATTCACCGGTACGCCTAAAGCTGTGCGGATTTGGACGCGATCGGTTGCCGGCGCGAAAAAGTCAGTCTCAATTCCATTCGGAATCGCGCTAATTTGTTCAATGGGAAGACCGGACATCCGCGATAATTCACGCCGCCCATCTTCCGAAACCGTAATGATGCGATTGATGCCGCGCCGGAGGAGCCGGTAACGCCAAGTCGCCCGGTGATGGCGGATAAATGCGCCGTGACGGGTATGAATATGGCCGGTGGCCGCACCGGTAATCTTCGCTAGTGCGGCGTAGTAAAATGGCTTGAAGTTATGAGAGTGTAAAATGACCGGTTGCGGTTGACTGGACAACCAGCGTCGCAGGTTTCGGAAGCCCACCCATTTCCCGTGACGTTCCATGTCGATGGCGTGGACTGGAATGCCCGACTGTTCCGCCTCGGCCGCCAACGTCCCACGATTCTCAATGCAACAGATTGAAATCTGATAACCGCGCGTCTTTAGCTGGCAGGCTAGGCTGAGCACCATTCGCTCCAACCCGCCGAGATCAAGATTATTGACACACTGGATAATCGTAGTCACAAAACAAATATGAGGACAATTTCTAAATCTTGGCGACGGCAATTCTAGAAAAATAATCCGGACTTAACCGACTAAAGAACATTTAATTTCTCTACCGTATTATACATGAATATGGGTAATTTAAATTTCCTATCGATCGTTGTCTTTATGATCTTAAGTCCATGGATGGGACAATATTTCTGAAGTGTTTTTTCCGACTGATAAAGAGTGTCCCCCCAGAAGGAAGGTAAGCGAAGTTGCCAACATCGATAATACCATGTATTCAATACTGTCCGAAGACCATAGATTCTCTGCCTGAAAGAACTTTGTGGAGAAAATATATAAAGTAGATAATATCCAATGCCATGGCTAGAAATATATAATCGCCCGCCGGGTTTTAGAACGCGCGCCATTTCACCTAAGGCAATAAACTCATTTGTATAGGAAATTGTTACATTTGAAATCAAGCCATCAGCCGTGTTGTTTTTAACTGGCAATGCTTCTGCTCGCGCTTGGATTGCCATAAATCCATTACTACTGCACACCCGTACAGCAGATAAATCCAGATCAAGACCAACTGCAATCCAGCCGTATTTTCTAATTTGATCTAAGTCCTGCCCAGCTCCGCATCCAATATCAATTACAAGACTATTGGGTGGGAAAGCAGTTCGGATATTATGTCGATTGGCTTGAAAAAAAATTTACCATAATAATTATTATTCGTTAGATTTTAATTAATATCTATCGTCGGTAGTCACAATTTTATGAATTAACTTACCAAATTAGCAAGTCGGATTACGATCCAGATCGCGACAATACTGCCGAGGCTCGAAACTAGCCCCGACTGCAAATCTTTTCGCGCTGCTCCAAATATTTGATCGCGCAGCCCGTTCCGCTCACTAATTACATAGACTCCACTCACCGCCAGCCCCAAGAAAACGTAGAGAATATGTTGGTATTGCCGAGAAATAAAGTAAACGCCAGTTAGGTAACCAGTCAGTCCGGCATAAAGACCGGTCAGCAATACAAAATCAGACTTAGGAATCAGATTTTTGAGCGCAAGCAATCGGCGGAGTTGCACAATTGTAAGATAAATGATTAGGAAAAACGGAATATACCCGAGTAACCCAGTTTCTGCTAGCGTATGAATATAGGAATTGTGCGCCACATGATGGCCTTCTGAGGTGTTGGCAAAATTGCCATAACCGCCGCCGAAAATGGGGTTACTTTTAAACATATCCAACCCCTGGCCCCATAGTATTGCCCGGTCATGTCCCTCCGTGGAGCTGCTAACAAATCGTGACGGCGCCACTACGGTCACCCCCACCACTGCCAAAACTATCACTAAATATCGACTGACACCTTTCAGTCGCGCCATGATAAAGGTCAGCAACATCCCGCCGAAAGCCACGACTCCACCGCGCGAATTTGTGCAATAAATTCCATAGGCGACCAGTGGAATTCCGATAAAACTGACGGCCTTGAGCAAGAAGTTCTTGCGGTAGAATTGGGTGATGAATAATGGAATTGCAACCACCAGCGCCGCCGACAAATCATTGGGATCATTAAAGGTTCCATAGGCCATCGCTTGATATACATTTGTACCTTTTGTCGGATCGATCTTTCGAAACAGCGGTTCTTGCCCACCGAACCCATAACCCAAATGATGCTGCATAATAGCGTGCACCGCCAGCCAGAGTGCACACATCAAAAATGCCCAGATCAACAGATTCAAATCATCCACAGTCTTAACAAGCAGGATAATCAGAAAATAGAAAATGATTACTTTGCCAAAGGTTACAAAAACATCAAGGGCCCCACCAAACCAAGCTCTTGCCAAAAGCGATACGGAAATCGCCAACAGAAATCCGATTGCCGCTTTGAGTTGCGGCACCCTCTTCCACAAAACTGGGAAACGCGCGAGTAATTGCGGAAACCCAATGAGCAGAATCAGAACGGCCCCAACAGTGACTAATTCGTATCCCAAAAGCGGCTCCCACCAATCCATCGGACGGATGAGAATCGAAACCAGATAGGCGGCGAGAAAAAAAACGGCCATTATTTACCAAGGAGAAAGTGAATTGCCATGCGTAACCGGACTCCGAGAGCAGTATTTCCACTGGTTAAGGGACAGGCTAAAAAAGAGCGCCAAAGGCTGCGGAATGCGGCAGACCGGTTTCCGGCTTCGGCGTGCATCATCGCCACGCCACGGTGCAGACGCGCATACGCCACCATTTTCCAAAAAGGATGCCGACGAAGCTCAGGGATCGCGGCAAAAACTTCGCTGAGCATCTTCCGGTGATTGGCTTCCATGCGTTCGGCCTGCGCGCTCATACTGGTCGGATGTACGCGCACGATTGTCAAGAGTTCACCGAGACGCATCAGTCGATAATGGGCTGCGAGGCGCAACCACATGTCGAGATCCTCAACCGAACGCAAGGTTTCCTTGAATAAGCCGACCTGAATTAAACATTCACGCTTGACGATAGCACTCGATCCACCACTGAACGGAACCCCGTACACCAGTTCACGCAAGCCGATGGGGATGAGCGAGCCAGCTCCCGAGAAAATCGCCTTTACGGCAGGGGGCTGATCCTGAAAAGTGATACCGTCCGTACTAACGGCTGAAAGCTCCGGATGTGTGGTAATGATGTTGGAGATTCGTTCCAGCTTCTGAGGATGCCAAAGATCGTCGGAATCTAAAAAGGCAATCCACTCCCCCTTGGCCGCGCGAATACCCGTATTCCGTGCTGCGGATAGGTGGCGATTCTCTTGGTAAATATATTGAATCCGGTTGCCGTAAGTCTTCAGTAGTTCACGTGTATTATCCGTCGAGCCATCATCTACGACGATGATTTCCAATGGCGGACAGGTTTGCGCCAATACACTGTCAACAGCCTGACACACAAATTTCCCATAATTGTATGTGGGGATTACGACTGAGATGTTTGTTTGCAAGATTTTCGACCTATGTGGTGATAACTTTCTGAAAAAAACATTCAATATCTTTCGCCATTCGCTCAGATGAGTAGTTTGTCTTCCCCTTCTCGTAGCCGGTTAGTCCAAATTGAATACGTAGTACGCGATCACTCAATAGTCTGACCAAGGCTTCGGCAAAATGCACAGGATCATTGGGAGGCACTAATAAGCCGTTCTCCTCGTGGCTAATTAGTTCGGGCATAGCGCTGACGCTGCAACCAACGACCGGTTTAGCGCGTGCCATTGCCTCAACAAATGTTAGGCCGAATGATTCATACACTGATGCCGATGCATATACAGCACAGTCGGCGTATAAGTTGCTCAATTCTTTGTCCTCAACCCGGCCCAAGAACTTTACTCGTCCGGTATTGATCTCAGGATGCATCTCACGAAGTTTCTTTTCCATTGCATGATCTGCATCAGATCCGACCAACCAGAATTCCGCCTCCGGGATTTGACGAAGCACAATTGGGATTGCCGCGAGCAAAGTATCAGCACCCTTGCGTGGATTCATGGCCCCCACGCACAGGACAGCCAATGAATTACCGGAAGGATGCGAATCATCTTTCGGCCACTCGATCCCATGCGGGATCATTTCCACAGACTTTAAGCCGTACTTTGCTTGTAAACTCTTACGGTGTGAATCGCTGTGGGTAACAACAGCTTTGGCCAAGCGCGCTGACATCTTTTCCTGCCAAATCATATACCGTTCATTTATCTTTGGTAGGCGATTCAGGGCGGCTACCGACTCAATCATTGAGGTGTGCAAACGAACAACAACTGGCACAAAATGAAAAAACGCGGCGACTAACCCATATCCTTCCCAATTCGGAAACTCTACGACATCAAATCGATATCGCCGGTGAAGTCGAAACAAAGCCCAAGCGAGACAGAAGCTCTCTCCCAAACCGTCTAGCCAGCGTCCCAGAATCGGTATCCATCGTACCAGCCGAACGTGTACCTGAACGGAGCCATCGTTGGTATCATATCCCTTCTGGCGTTTGCCAAGCAACACATGGACTTCATGCCTACGTGCGGCCAAGGTCTGGGCCGCCGTGCGCGTGTAAACGCCGATGCCGCCTGAGCGATCAACCCTAGGATAAGAGTCGCTGACGAAACAGATTTTCATAAGCTTTGATGCTCTTGTTGTGGTGTCTTGGTAGCTAGCCAATTTTCAACTGTTACACCCTGCCAAATTTCGGCATCGATTACCGCAATCGCATAGGGGAGTGTCCCAAATAGAAGCCGACAATTCGACTAGCAAGCCTGACTGATAGCGGCGGAGTCCTATCGAAGAGAGTAGACATATAATCTTTAGCGTTTTACTTAATAACTGTTTGTTTTTTTTCGAGCAGTACTCCAAGTAATTCTGTGTACGCTGTATGTTAGGTTGTTTCGCTATGTTTGGAACTAAAATAGCGATGGTAAGAATATGCAAAATACACTGCGGCACTTGCTGTTAAAAGGCCGGCTAGAGGCAATAGGCCTGGGTGTGGCCAAGCATAACGGATTCCTATCAAGACTGCCGCTAAACACAATCCTAGCAAGACTACATCGAGGTAGGTCTGCCGCAAGTACTCGACATACCTGATACCCAAGCGCTTACAGGTGAATACGGGAATGACGATCAACATTGTACCTGTCGTCGTGAACATTGTTCCGTAGGCGACGCCAATTGGACCCCAGATTCGCACCAGCATTACGCTGAGTAGAATATTCGCGACGGCATCCAGCCAGAATATGAGAGCAACCCATTTATAAACACTTTGACCCATCGCAAATAGAATAATGTTCGATGCCTTGGCGGCAATTAAGCAGACCAACGGTAATGTAAGGACGACCAGAATCTGCGCAGAATATTGAAATTTTGAGCCGACCCATGCTTGGATTAATGGGGAACCGTAGACGACAAACACGACCGCGACAAACTGTGCGTACAGCAATGATATCTTAGTGCTTTGGAATAATAAGCGCTTTTGCTGGCTGTGATCGCCGCGTGCATGAAAGCCCGCGGCGGCAGGTAAGAAAACAGCACTGAAAGATTCTGATCCGCTCAAAGCGTAGGAGACTAAGCGACTGGCGATCGAGTAAACGGCAACTGTTTCTGTATTGAACGCCAACCCGATAATCACATTGTCGGTCGTAAAGGCGAGGCGGTGCCAGAGGCCGGTCACAAAAGAATAAATACCGAGTCCATACATTTCTTTCGCCTTTGAAAATCGCCAGTAGCGAGGAGCAATTCGCAAAGAGGGCAATACCCTGTGGGCTAGGCAAATCTGTGCTATGCCCACGGCCAATTGGATGGCAAGGTTGGAAACTGCAAGCGCAATAACACCGAACCCTGACAGCAAAAGTGTCACGGTAGCGGCGGCGCGGGTTACCGTGGCAATGATTTCAATTCTGTAGGTGAGGTCAAACCGTGCACAGCCAGAAATCAAACCGTCCATAACTGACAATGGCATGCCGATTGCCAGTGAGGCACCAATTATCCATAGGAGTTGGCGCGCAATCTGAATGTTAGCTGAGTCAATAGTGAAAACATGAAAGAAAAACAAATGAACTATTGCGGTTGTGCCGGCAATCGCGATGCCGCAGGCGCATAATATCCCTAGTGAAGTGACGGCTACCTCGTTAACCTCTTGATATTCTTTCTTCGCAAGATGAATGGCCACAAATCGCCCGATACTCGGCCGCAGTCCCAAATCGGTTAAGCTCATGTAGCCAATGACGGAACTAACTAATATCCAGAGCCCGTAGGCACTGAGACCGAGAGATCGGATCATGAATGGAGTGACAAAAATCGCTAGCAGAGTTGATACGGCCTGTGCTGTAACTCCTAAGGAAATGTTTCGGAACATCGGGCGGTGGAACATGTTAACCTTCATTGATTTTGTCTAAGCTATGGAAACCGAAGGAAAATTGCTGCTTGAACGAAATAGTCATCCGACAGAAACAGTCCGTGCTTTTGCCCATTCACGAGCAGTTGCTGGGCAGCCGACGCCTGTTTCTGTCCCAGCAGCACTTCCAAAAAAATATTTGTGTCCAGCAGCAACTTCATCGCCCGCCCAGACGCGACTCGAGTATTTCGTGTTGAAGCTCGACGGAGGAGTGTTGCTGGGCTTCATCGGCAAGAATACCAGCCCACCGGAACGAAGGCGTGCCGTGCTGGCGCGGACCAGCTTTGTGCAAGAGATATTCGGCAAAATCCTGCACTTCGTTGCGGGACTCTTCTGGCAAAACCTCAATAATCTGCATGAGCGTCATAGCAATTCCTTTCATGTAAAACCGACCCCAACATCTGCCGCGCAGCAACCGCCAAATCAGCAGAATTAGCGCGCGGACTCGAAGACGGTGACGGTCAGCACTGGAAGTTGCCAGCGGTTCTGGTCTGGGATTTCAGGTTTTAAGTTCATGCCGTTCACCGTCGTTCCGCTTCTGCTTGCCACCTCCGAGCGGGTCTCAAGCCGAAGGGCTGTTTCAGCCGCTGTGTTCACTAGTCAAAAAAAAACTACAGATAAGTTTCCGGGGAAAATTATAAGTTACCGGCTGAAATCATAAACTTCCGGGCCGGTTTATAAGTTTCCGGGCGATTTTATAATCTTCCGGTCGGAATTATAAGTTTCGGCCGCCATCCGAAACTTTCGGAATCGGATTATAAGTTTCGGAATGCGCCCGGAGACGTTTCGGCGGAGTTTATAAGTTTCGGAACACTTACACCCAGACCAGATAGAGTTGATCATTTCCTATTAGTTGTGGCTTCAGCTGGGTTAATGCAATTGCTAAACGCGGACGGTACCCGGCACATTCTCTATCGTAACCATAACGCCGGTAATTGTTAATGTTGTCTTTATAAGCTCAATTCAGGCAGTTTTAAGGCCACAAACTAACCACAATTAGTCCAGGAGTGACGGAGTAATCTAAAAAAATCAATTAATAGTATGTTTTTTTCTTGAAACACAATATATGGTGTAATAGGTTGCATACTGACAAGATGTCATAGGCGATTCAGGCGCGATGGTCTTCGAGTTATTAACGAAGACTTTTGCGCATCAACGAGTCGCCAAGAACATCGCAAAGGAGGTGAAGTAAAATGGATGTAAACATAAGTGTAGCGCGCGTGCTAAACGACGCGAGCAAGATCATGGATGTTTGGAACGCCAATCCCGATTTCACATTGGGAACGACGACCAAAGATGTCATGACGACCGCAATCACGACGCTGGCAACGGCGCACGCTGCGGTCGAAACCAAACGCACGGAAATGACCGACCTGCTGAATCAACGGGACAGTCAAATCGACTCGTTGACGCAGTTGGTCACCCGTGCGCGCAGTGGAGTGCGTGCCGTGTATGGCCCGGATTCGTCCCAATACGAACAGGCCGGCGGCACACGCACCAGCGACCGGCAGGTGCGCCGTTCCAGTAGCAAAGCAACTACCGCGACTGTTCAAGCAGTCGCAACTCCGACGAAGTAACGGAAGGTAGTTAACACAGGCGGGGCGGTTTGTCCACCGGGCAAATCGTCCCGTTCTGTTTTGGGGAGCGCAGTCGCGGGAGAAAAGGCGCATGTTGGAGCTGACCGCTGCCGGCCCACCATACCGGTAGCGTTTGCCGAGATTTTCAATGCGGATTGCGACTTCATTGCTCATAGAAGCATTTGCCATATACGCCATCGGATCTGGGCAAGCTGCCGCCCTTCCGGTGCCGGTTCAACCTTGAACCACTCACCGACTGCCTCTCTCCCTCCCACTGGCGAAGGTCGCTTCATTTTTCCGCAGCGCTGCCGCCGCTTACGATTCCTACAACAAATGCTCGATCAACGGATTGCCGAGTAACCCTTGAATCTGTCCATGAAACTGTTTGGCTTTCTTCAGCCGCGCCACGATGATTTCCGAATCCGGATTCCGACTCCCATTCGCATGCGCCGCCTGCAGTGCTGTCTCC
>Ga0209083_1000724_pt1 | contig 44974 bp, 57 predicted proteins | sample AM7aDNAmetaG_FD_184132 | JGI IMG/M metagenome (GOLD analysis project Ga0209083, IMG submission 184132) | Freshwater microbial communities from Finland to study Microbial Dark Matter (Phase II) - AM7a DNA metaG (SPAdes) (version 3) | ecosystem: Environmental > Aquatic > Freshwater > Lake ...
CCTGTGGGTCACTTCTGATTGGACAATTTAGACTCTCGGCACCATAAATTTCATCTTGAATTTCACTTGAAAGTAAAGGTATTTCCAATCCTGGATAATAATTTGTATTATCCCTTGTGCCAAATAAAATCGTTGGTGATTTTCCAGCTTGATGTGGTATATATGCTGTTATTTCCTGACCAACCCTTGAAGCTGTCTGAATATTAGAAACTGAATTTATCTCACCAACATATTCAACCAGCCTATTATAATTAAGGAAACAATACATATTTGAAAAATAATGATATCCTTCCCCATTAAATGGAACATCTAACCACACATATGATGTTGCCCCAGTTGTATTAAATAATATTTGACCAATGGAATAAGTAACGCCAGTTGTCAATCCAGAGAATCCCAATGATGTTATACCAGAAAATATTATTTGATCACCTATTTTATATTTTACAATTTCATTGATAGTTAAAAGAGGGGTGTTTGATGCATATGGATAATCGGCACTTTCTTCGATTTTACCAACATTGTAATGTATAATTTCACGCTCTTTCCACGCATATTTTCTAAAATAATCCTGATTTGTAGATGTCGTTGCGTTTGGGTTATCGAAATCAGATAAATTCTTATCCCAATCAACTTTATGGACGGCTGGTTCCCAATCAATTAAATTGAGTTTTCTACACCATTTCCAAAATATATGTTCCGTTGGTGTATACCTTTCACCAATATTATAAAAATCAGTATTCTTATTGATTCTGCTTTCATGCAAAGCTGTATCATAATTAGCTACATAGTTTCTAAGCGATTCAACCAGTTGATCACCAAAATTGGATGGTAGATTTGTGTTAGGATCAGTTGAATAAAATGGGTTAGAACCATCATTGGCTTTAGGTAAAAAGTCAAAAACACCATCTACTGGTGATGTACCATTAACAACTTTTGGAAAATTTAAAAGTGCAAACTTGGTAAAATTAATCTTGTAATATTGACTGTAATTAGCAAGATTGAAATCTTGGGCTGACGAGGGCCAGGCGTAGAAACTTGTCCCACGAGGTTTTAAAAATTTGAATAATGGGCTACCCATAAATATTTATTTGTTTTTAGTTATATATTAAATTATTACTCCCAATTCGTATATTTTATCATACAAAAAAAACCCTATCAATTTATTGATAGGGTTTTTAACTATTTTTAGTCAAATTTAATTTTCAACTTTCATTCCAAAGACGTTTATTCAACTCCATTCTGATTAAACTAATATCAATTTCGTAATCAGCTTTCTTATCATCAAGATTAATTTCTCCGCCATGAGAATCAATCAAAAGCTCAATGTTTTCGAGAACAGTTTCAAGTGATGATAATTCCCTGCGTAATTTTTCAGTTGGCATTTTTTCGTATTTCTCAATAGTTGAGAGTTTTTTCTTCTTAACCATAACCATCAATTAGATTTTATAATTTTTTTCATTTTTAGTTGGCGGTCCTTTAAAAGTTTTGCAGCTTCATATTTCACACCATAATTTAATCCTTCTGTAGTCCACGTATCAACCTCAAAACTAAGTTCAAGTGAATCATACCCCCTTATGGCTTTAAACCCGCCAGTGCCAGTCCAACACCCAAATTCAACCCCATCTTTAGCCATTGCTACCAAAAGCTTTCTTGCAACTTTTTTCATTTCCCTAATATCTGGAACACCAAAGGTTGGAATTAAAGCCCATTTCCAATCGAGAAATGTCATTACTTTGTGAACTTTTTTGAAATCAAAATTTTGAATAACATAGTCGATATGCTCCTTGGCATTTAATGTTAATTTATTATCAGATGTTATTAATTTTTCATCTTCCATTAAATATTAATTCATTTTTATAGTATATCTATTTTTAGCAAAATTGTTTTCAAATTTTTGCTAATTTATCAAGTTTTAATTTTCTTAACTCGGCATTCTTTATTTTATCAAGTATTTGAATAAACAATTCTCTCTGAGCCTCAGGAGCAAATCTATATTCTGTGACTTGCCTATACACTTTCCACATATAAACAATTCTAAATCCACCGTCAACTGATACAAATTCTGGGTTTAAATAAAAATTTGTTTCCCCAGTTTCAAAATTTCCGCTATCCTCATCAAGAATATTATTTCTTACCAAATAATTAATAAATTCGTTATTTAGTATAGATTCAACATCATGCTGCCCCCATCTATTTAAATAAGAAACATCACCAACCGTTGTAACGCAATCTCCAGCAAGAATTTTTTTGAATGTATCGTAATTACTTAACACTTTTGTTTATTTTTTTAAGTTTATCAGCTCTCAACAAAATATTCTTATCAAACACTTTGAAATGATAAGTATGCATAGTTTGATGTAAATATTCACATGCACGTTCAGCCTCTTCTTCTGTATCATAAACTTTTGCAAACATAAGTCTATCTGTAAAAGTTAAACTATCCCAATGGAATGGATAATATTTATAATCAGTGTTAATTACAACAAATTCCATATTAAAAATCTCCATTATAATAATGACAAACTAAATATTGCGGGGAAGTTTCCAATTTTTTGTATCTGAGCCCCAAACTGGCTAATTTAATAACATATAAGAAATCATGACCATATCCACTCATCCATTCCAACCTATCATCTTTCTTATGTGTGATCGCACTGGTTCCAATTGAAGCGAATCTTGGCTCCACGATTCTGAGATGTAGTTTTTTGAATGTTGGTTCTGTAACCATATAATCATTATAATATACCCAATCATAATTATGAAGATCAAATTGGCTCATGATAATTTCCAAATGTCTGGTTCCGATCACATCATCAGAATCTAAATATGAAATAACTTCCCCGCTGGCAATTCTGAGCGCAGCATTTCTCATTTCACCAGAGTAATGAGCTTGCTTATTCACCGCTGTCAACTTAATACTGTCGTCATTAATAAAATGCTGATGATAAAGCTCAACCGTTTTTGGACAACCATCGGCAACAATAATCAACTCTTTATCGGCATATGTTTGCTTTTTGAAGCTATTAACGGCACGAATGAATTTTTGCTCACGATTCGATGCGGACCCAGGATACGCCCCAAGATAACTTGCCATAATTACACTAACTTTCATGCTATTTTATTGTTTTTTAAGAAAATATTGTTCAATTTTAGCATTCGAACCAATTTTTCTTTTTCTTTACCATCTATATGATAGCTACTACTTAGATGTATAGATAAATCATTCCAAGTATAGAAATCAATATGTTCCATATCATAAAAAAAGAAAAATCTATCTCTTATTTTAACGACAATATCATAAATACTGTCCTTATAGTATCGAACATAAAAATTACCAGTTTTTTTAACAAAAAAATTATCATTTGGATAAAATTCAATTGGAATTTCATCATCTTTATCTATTTTTTTATATGGTATTTTAATTTCCTCCAATTTATTAACAAACCACGTACTATTTTTTATAATCATAGTCGGGTCGGCATCATGTTCAAAAAAAGATTTTTTAGTAACAGCAATACCATCGCCAGATTCACCACGTAGAATACCGTGAGCATTATTATCGTTAAAAACATTACTTTTTTTAATAAAATCTGGGTCATTAATCCTTTTAGGTGGTGAGAATTGATTAATAACCTTTCCATTTTTTAAAATAGAAACAGTATTGCCGTCAAAAACGCCATAATAATTTTTAATTTTAATGTAGGATGTAACAACAAAGTGGGTTAATACCAAGCTTTCAAACCTTTTTATATTAGTTTCATGCGAAAAATATGTTGCTGGAACCCCAGTTTTTTCTTGAAATTTTTTGGCTTTTTCTTCATATAACAAAGAGAAATTCTTAAATCCATCAATATTAAATGGCTCACCGACATCCTTTTTCATATTGTATAACGCCAATAATTGGCTTGGCTCAAATATCTTACAGCCTATCATATCTTGGACAGTCATCAATAATTTCTATTTTTTATTTTTATATCAATTAAAAACCATAAAGTTTAGAAAATATATACAGATAATAAAATATGAATTAGACCTATGATAACTAAATTTAGCCAGCTTTACGAAAAAGCAAACTTAGCTGATATTGAAATAAATATTGAAAATAAAAAAGATGATTTAATCAAAAAACTTATTGATGAATTGTCACTTGTTATATTCAAAAGAAAAGGAAACCATAAAACTGTAAGAATTACCAAATTAGATGGCGGATTTGAAAAATATGGTAAAAATTTAATATATACAGACATTACAATAAATTTATCTAATGGGGATACCATAAATGGTAAGCTTTCTGATGAAAAAGATACTAAAAATATAGAAATTAAGATAAATGATGAAAAAGTGTTCGATATACCAAGTTCTAAATTCAATAATGAAAAATTGATAGATAAGATTATAGACGAATATAGAAAACATATTCAAAAATCATGGAAGATTAGATGAAATATTTAAATGAAACATATGCATCTGACGTAATAACAAAAATGATAGATTGGAAAAGAATTAATGATGAATTATTATCCGATGCAAAAGAAAATTTTGATTTAATAATAGAAATGTTTGATGCTATAGGTGAAATTAGAATAGAATTCAACGATATAAAACATTCTAATGGAAAATGTGTACTGTGTATTATGCGAACAGACACATACTTAAGTTTTAGTGAGAGGGATCGTAAAAAAGGAAAAGCGTTGGATGTCTATTCAAAAGAATTAGGTGTTAATTATCAAACAAGGCTGCCTTTAAGCTATTATTTAAAAGAACATATAGATTATGAAATGATTGCTATTATATTAGATGGATTAATTCAAAAATACCCAAATATTATAAAAAGCATCCGAACAAATAGAACATCTATAAAATTTGATCTATAAAAAAAATTAAAATATGAGAATAAAGAAAATATTAGAAACTGGAGAATGGTCAAGTGATGTTGATCTACAATACGTCAAAAATCACCCAGAAGACACTTGCGAAGAGTGTGAATGGATCAAAAGATTGAAAGAACATATAGACTACATTATTAATGAAGTCGAAGCTGAAGGCGTTAAAATTAGCTTAAGAGATATTCGTGGATTCGATAAGTATCAAGGTCCGTATGCTCAAGTAAGTATAGAAGGTAGGACATTCAAATTTTGGACAAGTGAAAACAATGAACTTTATATTGAAAACTTCATTGTTGACAATCAATCTGAAGATGGTAATAACGCTGGATTTGTTGGAAACATGTATGATATTGCTAATACGATCATAATGGCATTTAAAAATAAACAAGAAATTGTAGAAAAATACGAAGAATATGGCAGATATAACTAAGAAATTTAACGATTTTATTGGTGGTAGATCAAAGGAATTTGATAAGATTGGCGAATTTAAACCGCTTGCCGATGATATTACAGTTCTAAAGAAACTTGACACTGGGGGTTATGAAAAAATAGATGGAGATGTTAAAATACTTCAAGTAACTGGGGTAATTACAGACCCTGATGAAATAAAAAAATTAAATGAAATTTCTGGTGGGCCAGTTATTAACACTGATATAAATTTGAAACAAGTAAAACGTGGGAATATAATTTTTTTAACGGTTTTACTTCAACGTCCATCTAACACAAGTACTTATAACACACAGAGTTACGGAGTATTAAAATGTAGAATCCAAGATATTTTTTACGGCTTAAATGTTTTAAATACTATTAAGCCAGAACAGGGTAAAATACTTTAAAAATTGCAAGTGCTGATAATTTATGTATAACTACAAGGTCAAATAATTCCAGCAAAGGTTCTAAATTAAAACTTTAATATATAGAAAAATTTTTTATAACTTTGCAGAATGAAAAAAGATAAATTTAACCCGCACAAAGAAGTACGTAAATTCCACAGGTTCGACAGATTAGAATCTGGTGCGGATCATAGAACTACATTTGTTCCTGATAAAAGCAAAAGAATCCCACCGAAAAAAATAATCATTCGGTATGAGGAGGATTAAGGCTTTTGAAGATTGGGAAGGATATGATGCATGGTGATGCCAACGTAAATAGAATAAACTATCAAGAATATAAAACTTATTTGGCTAAAGAGAAGGGCAAGCGGTTTGATCTATAATTCTTAACTTTTCTTTTCTTAGTTCTCTTTTAGTAATAACATAATTTTCAACGCAAGTAATATACACTCTATAACCTTTTGGTCCTATAGCCATAACAGCGATTGAATATTTAGAATTGCAGACATCCTCAATTATAAACTTATCGTATTTATTTACGCTATGTGGTGCTCCATCTACATCATACCACAATTGATCTTCATTTGAAAAAATTGTATCGCCTACCTCTAACATGATTTATAAAGAATATTTTTAACATCAACATCATTAATATTGTCATACAATTGAAAATTACTGTATCTATATGTTATCATTTTATCATTAAGAACAACCCATTTTCGGACACTATCGGCACTTATCTTATTTAACACCGTAGCATATGGTGCCGTTTGAACCCCAATAACATACTTACAACCAATCGATAAATTGGCGATATCAAGCAAGTTCATTTTCATCTCTCTGGTTGAAGGAACACCATCAACCTTATCTATGGTGATAACCTTATAGCCTTGTAGATCACTTTTAACAAATTTTATAAAATCAGCATGAGAATAATCATATTGACCAGAAAATCCAGCAGTGTTAAGTATTAAAAAATCATAATCCTGATATCGTCTAATCTCCAGATCGTCATTGTAATAAAAAGTATCTTCCAATTTGTTGAAATAATGTGGGAATCCAAGCCTGTCAGCTAAATGATTATAAAATTCCAAATAGAATGTGTCATAATAGATCAGCCCATCGTCTTTGGATGTGTTATTTATATATTCACCCCATTTATTTTCAGCCTGAATCCATAAATTTGTCCCAGTCATACCAAAAGGGACCAATGTTATATTTGAGTCTGCGTGTAGTTTCAACTCATGTAAATATAAAGGATTACATCCAAATTTTATTGTTAAATCTGGATTATTTTCTATCAATGTATTTAGAAATATCAAAGAATATATGCAATCCCCCAAATGATAATGATTATAGCAGTCCATTATTTCTTCTCTCCTACTATCATAAACGAATTCATTCTATTATTCCATGGTCTCCAATATACCTGAGAAAATGATGGTAAATACAAAAATAGCACACCGCCACTTTTTAGGGTTTTTGTCCAATAATTTAATGTATCTACCCAATTTTCAATATGCTCCAAGCAGTGACTTGAAAAGATATAATCAACATCCATTATAGGTAAATTCTCAGCATGATATCCGTCATTAAATGCCAAATCAATTGGAATTGCCGTTGGAAATGCCCATTCTATGTTTTTACATCCGATATCATAACCAACCCCAGTACAAAATTGTTTTGCATATGGAATTGCATATTGCGCAGCAAACCCCATTGATTGAAGCTTTGGGTATTTATTATTTTTATAATCGATTAAATCCATGTTATATTCATTTATTTATACTTCTTATAATATAATTTGCAACAGCATCTTCGGATAAATAATCTTTATAATACTGCAAATTTTTGATATAAATATCATCAATATCTAATGATAATATATGATTAATCAAATTTTCATTTAGCTCATTCCAAGAATTTATTAAAAAAACAGGTGAATTACGATAATACCATATATCATTTTTATTCGTTGATATTACTATACAACCACTCCCAAACGATTCAGTATATCTGAAAGTATCAACACTGGTTCCGTCTGGTGCCAATGATATCTTTGTATCTCCTAATAATTTATAGTATTCATCAATTGGAACACCTGATCTAAATGTTGGTGTAACTTGGCTTAAAATATTAAATTTATTTGTTGATATCAATTGATTCAAATTATACATCAACACACTTCTATCGTAGATGCACATTTGACCAGAATAAAATATATCGTACTTGCGCTCAGATATTTTTTTATCAGGATACATTTTCACCATTTTTTTACTTGGATCACTATGCATCGTCCAGTTATAACCGCAAGGTATTGGAAATATAAATTTTTCGTCAAATCTACCAGTTACATTATAAATTCGAAATATCGCAGCAACATCATCATTTGGATATGGATTTGATTCGAGCCTTCCCAACTCATCACCTGTAAGGATTACAATTTTTTTGTAATTAGTTTTAGGTAAAGTACGTAAATTTGGAGTTATAACAATTGAATAATCGCCAATAAGCTGGTCTTTTATGATGTCATAAACATTATTTAAATATCTGGTCTCACACCAAAAATTCTCATCTATTTCATAAAATATTTTTTCGTTCATATTAAATATCTTTTGGTGTGATATATATGCAACCTCTTCTGGCACCATCTACTTCTTCATTGTAGTAATATATATATCCATCACTGCCATAAATATCATTAATATAGCTTTCAATGGAATCCCAATTATATTTGAAATTCGGGTAATAATCCCACCCCCAACCTGAATGACCAAGATTATGCATTCCTTCTGGGTGACTTTTTTCTGGAACAAAAAAATCATGTATTGCTATTATCGGTTTTACAACCATATTAACAAGTTCCTTTAATTCGAGTGGGGTTGGACAATAATCCCCCCAGTGAGCATCTAAAAAAAATATTGCTTGCTTATCCTTAATTTCTTCTACTATATCCCTAATAATTGTGGAAGAATCGCCCAGATTAAATTTTATATTATTTTGATTCAAACAATTTTGTTTAGCAATTTCTAAATATTCTGGGTTTAGCTCTATAGTAAAAACTTGATCAAAATTTTCAGACAACCAACTCGTTGTTTCACCCTGAAAGGTTCCAGTTTCCACGGCACATTCGATATTAAACTTTTTTTTCAATTTTATAAATTCTTGAGGAATATACGTATCCTCATTAAAAGGTAAATTTTTCATAGATAGTTATATTATTTTTGTGATTAAAAGTTTCTTAAATTATTACTGTGCCATCACTTTCGAATTTGAAGTGAACTCTTTTTAGTTTTATTAAATTTTGGATTTTACTTATTTGCGCTTCTTTTGGTATATAAAACAATAAAAACCCACCAGAACCAGCTCCTAATAATTTACCACCAATAGCACCATTTTTAATTGCCAAATCATATATTTCATTGATACCATTATTGGATATGTTTGTAGATAATTTCTTTTTCAATTCCCAATTATAATTCATCAATTCACCAAACTCATTAAGCTTATTAGTTTTTAATAGTTTTATAGCTTCACCAACATTATCCTTCATCTTAAACAACGTATCATTATTATATCCACTTTTTGTTTTATTGATCTGCTCCTTTAATATGTCACTTGAATATCTATTATTGCCATAATAAAATAATGCCAGATTATTATTTAATTTTTCAAATATACTATCTTTAAATTCTATTTTTTTAACAATAATATCATCCTTAGTAAAGATTATGTGATTAAATCCTCCTACCGCAGTCGAAATTTGATCTTGAGAACCAACATTCTCTTTAATGACTTCTTGCTCAATATAAATAGCTTGTTTACCGTAATACGCTTTGTCGTAAATATTATTATAGTATGCATGAATAGCATTTAAAAGCCCGACAGTGAAAGATGATGACGACCCAAGCCCAGACTTTGCTGGTAAATCTCCCATGTAACTAATGTCCAATTTATCCTTCATGTTTAAATATTTAAGGCAATTCTTTATTGATGGGTGCTCTATATCATCTAAATTATATACTTCTTCAATTTTAGAATACATAATTTTAATATTAAAATCGTAAATATCAGACAATTTTTTTACAAAAATGTATGAATATTTATCGATAGTTGACACTAATACCTCACCACCATGCTCATTATAAAAGTCTGGATAATCTGTCCCGCCCCCAAAAAAACTTATTCTTAATGGTGTTCTTGATGATATCATTTTTCTATATTGTTTTTATACCAGTGTATAGTATTACTTAACCCCTCATCCATACTGGTATCACAATATAAATTTAAGTTATTTAATCTTGACACATCAAAGACCTTTACCATTTGCCCATTTGGTTTTGATGTATCCCAAATAAGGTCACCATTAAAATCTACTAATTCTTTTATTTTAATGCTTAATTCCTTTATAGATATACCAATTCCACTTGAAATATTTACTGGTTCACTTGAATTATATTCATCTATAAAAAATGGTATTGTTTTAACTACATCTTTTATGTAAACAAAATCTCTTATGGGATCACCCGATCCCCACAGTGTAACATTATCTTTTTTAATTTTAGCTTCATAAAATTTTCTTATTAATGCTGGTATAACATGAGAATTATTAAGATCGAAATTATCAAATTCACCATAAACATTTCCAGGAATTAAAACAATAGAATTAAAATTATATTGCTTCCTATAATATTTTGACATTACCAATAACATTTTTTTAGATATTGAATATGCAGCACTTTCTTCTTGTGGGTAACCATTCCACATTTCATCTTCTGAAATGGGGGATTTGGCGGTTGATGGATAAGAACACCCACCCATAAATGTAATCATTTTTTCAACATTATATTTATGAGCATACTTAAACATAAATATATTTATTAATGCATTATCATTGAAAAATTCTACTGGATATTCTTTATTAGCCAAAATCCCGCCAACTTTACCAGCCAAGTTAATAACAACATCTGGATTTATATCTAAGAACATGTTATCAACTTCCGACTCCTTTGTTAAATTGTAATTACTTTTGAGTACTTTAACAATATTACAATTTGTGTATTTTTCATCTATGATCGAGCATAAATTTGAGCCAATAAATCCATTTGATCCAGTTATTAAAATAGTTTTTGTCATAAATTTGTAAACATGTTATTTTTTATAATTTTATATCCTTTTATCAATTCCTGTATTCCATCATCTAAACTATTTTTAAAAATAAATCCAGTACTTTCTATTTTTTCATTACTAACAATATAATTTCTCTTATCAGTATCCTTATTAAATTCAGATAAAAAAACGTTAAAATCTGGCACGTATTCCTTTATTTTTTCAGTTAATTCTATTTTATTTAAATTTGCATTACTTAATCCTAAATTATACACTTGATTTTTCATTTTATCAAAATTATTAATAGAATACAAAAACGCATTTGCAACATCTCTAACATGAACAAAATTTCGCTTAAAATGAGGTTCAAATAATACAATATATTTATCAAATATTGCTCTGTATGTAAAATCATTTACCATTAAATCTATTCTCATTCTTGGACTTGCCCCAAAAACTGTTGCCAATCTGAACGTTATAGAATTTTCATTTTCCATAACAATTTCTTCACTCATAGTTTTAATTTTACCATATAAACTTATTGGCTTTAATGGGGTCTCCTCTGTACAAAAAATACTATCTTCACCAACACCGTAGCCACTGTTAGTATTCGGGTACAAAATCCATTGGGATTGACTCTTATACTTCAAAATAAGTTTTATTGCTTTATAATTTATAGTTCTTGCGGCTGTAGCATCCTTGTCACACGCTTCAGCACCAACCACTGCGGCTAAAGGTATAATAATATCATTATTTCTAACCAAATCCTTTATTATATTCTCATTTCTGACATCATTATCAATTATTGTCAAATTCTTATTATAGCAACACTCCAAAAGTGAATGCTGATTATAATAAAAATTATCCAAAACTGTAACTTGATGATTTTGTAGCAAGGTCGGGGTTAAAATTGATCCAATATACCCAGCTCCACCAGTTATTAAAATTCTCATATTACCATCCTTTCTTTATTGTTTTTACTATTTTTTTAATGTCAGAATTCGATAAACCATAATGAATTGGTATATTTATCTGATTATTATCAAAATATTCTTGGCTTACTAATCCACGTGTTTTTCCAAAAATTGTATTCTTATCTATTCTTTGGTGAATAACAGATGTTGGTATACCATTATCTTTTAGCATTTTTATAAAATTATCTCTTTTTTCAACTAACATTGTATATAACCAATAAGTACTTTCTCTATCATTTTTATAATTCAATAATTTAATACCATCAAAATTTTTAAACTCTTCATTATAAATTCTCGCTATTTCTTTGTGCTTATCTAAAACCTGATCAATACCAACTAAATTACCCAACCCAACAGCAGCAACTAAATTATTCATGTGATATTTAAACCCTATATTAGTTATATCATATTGCCGCTCACCTAATAAAGATGGTTTAGAGTTTTCTTTGTCAATACCAAACCATTTAATTTTTTTTGCTAATGTATAGTCCTCTTCATTTAAACAGCATAACAATCCACCATCTCCTGTGGTCATATGTTTTATTGACTGAAACGAAAACGCTGTAAATTTAGAAATAGAACCTATATTTCTATTTTTATAAGTTGAGCCCAATGCATGTGCAGCATCCTCTATAACAGATAAATTATATTCATTTGCAATGTCGTTAATTTCATCCATATCACAAGGATATCCACCCCAATGAATCGCAATTATAGCTTTGGTCCTTTTTGTTATTTTTTCTCGTATTTTTTTAGGGTCTATATTTCCAGTATCGCTTTGGATATCTACAAAAATTGGGATCGCTTTTTCGTATAATACACTTAACCCAGTCGCAACAAAGGTTTGCGGTGATAATATGACCTCATCATCAACATCTACCCCAGATAACCTAATCGCTAAATGTAAAGCAGATGTACAACTATTTAACGCAACAGGATTAATAAAGTTAAATTTTTCAGTTAGTTTTTTTTCAAATAATCTTACATAATCCCCATCGTTTAGGAATCCGCTATCTAAGACTTCATTTATATACTTTTTAACTTCTTTTTTTGATATGTTAGAATGATGTAAATTCATTTTTTAGTTCGTTATATTTTTGGATGATTTTTGACCCATCTATTATTTTAATTAATTTCGCTGGGTTCCCCTTATACACTCCCCATTCAACGGTGTCTCCTACCAATAAACTACCCGCACACAATAGCACACCCTTTCTTAATATCGAACCTGGTAAGACTATTGAATTTGTTCCAATGTTTGAAAACATTTCCATAATTACATGTTCTTTTATTTGTCGCCCCCTATATTTATCTGGTATCATAGCACCAAACAATCCAGAGTCATCAAATCTATCTGAACTGCAAATTATTCTGGAACCAGCCATAATATTATTAAATCCATTTGCAATAAATTCACCATCTTTACCACCAATACAAGTTACATAGGGACTAATATGCACGAAATCGCCTATAACTAAAGATGTTGTGCAATAAAACCCCTTATCTATTGCTACACGATTTCCTATTATTATCAAATCTGGGGATTTAAAAACAACATCACTATCAATAACAACATCCTTTCCAATTATCATATATAAAAAACATCTTTTATATTTACTGAAAATAATATTCCAGCGGATGATGTTCCGCAATGTTTACAAATCAAATAATCACACATACCTAACAATAATGCTTGAGTCAAGCACTCATCACCTAATAATTTTCCATGTAAATCTCTTGGTGGATTTTCATAATACCAAGTTGAAGAATTTTCACAATGTTCAATTGGTTGAGTTGTTCTTCTAAAGACATCTAAATATAATAAATTATCAAAATTCTCCTTAAATAATTCAACACAATCATTATCCTCAGTTACCAAAAAAATACTATCTATGTCAGTAAACTTATTTAGAATATCTTTAGTGTGTTCTAAGTAGTTAAATTTTGTATGGGTACCATACATACTATGAAATTTATTCATTTCGTTTAATCTTGCCATAACACCTAAAATCTTCTTGTTCTTGAAATTTAAGTTATAATATGAATCTACATTATCCTTAATGTGCTTTCTAATTTTAAAAAAATCATTAAAAAAGCTTTTTGCTACTTTCACCTCATCCACAATCCCACCATTCCAAAAATGGTTGGATTGATTAAAACTATTTAGAAAAATATTGAAATCTAACACTTCATCCGCTGATGATGGTATTTGTTGCTCAAACCACCAATTCCAAGTGTTTTCATCATCCATTTTTACTTCTGGTTCGGCAACTGGTACAGTTCCACAAAACGCTGTATTATTTTCAATTCCACGTATTTTATTAGCACCATTTTCATCTAATTTAATACCAGCAAAATATGGAACAGCACTAAACCGTGTTTGTGTAAGTTCAACATATGGTATTAAATTGTTTCTCTTTGCTTCAATAGAAGTAGATAACACTGTAAAAAAATCAGCGAAAAACCCCCCAGTGCTACAATCATTTCCTATTTTTCCAAATATCATATTTTTTCATATAATTTTTTAAAAACTGTATATTTCTGTTCTCTCGCTCATAATATATCTTCATAATATTTTTGAACTACGGAGGTTTGAAGTTGCCCTTCTCTTGAATATCCATAAAATAAAGAATCAAATCCACTGCCAATATCCAAACAAGTTACTTGATTTTCAAATTCCATTGTTTTGTGAATTAAAGACCTTGCTGGTCTACTACTACTAAATAATACAATAGTATCTTTTTTGGTATTTTTTAAAATATTTGAAAGTATTTCATCATATTGATAGATTACTCCATTCAAAGGGACTTCAACTAATGAATCAACATTCAAAAATCTTGATACTCCGTCATGTAGTCTTTTTGGTCCAACAAAAATCTTATTTCTTTTACTATTTTTAATAGCATTGAAGAAGTCATATTTCTCTTGGCATAGTGTGTTTTGTAATAATATTTCAAAATTTACCAAATTAACACTACAATTTTGAGTATTTTTAACCAATTCTGCCATATAATCCCCCCACGGTCCCCAAGTCCATTCTGCTATGTAAATTGGATTAATTTTAAACTCATTAAAGAACGCCCACGCATTTGCAGTTTTTTGACCCAACCCATTAACATCAAATGGGTGGTGATCGCAATCTTCTTTACCCCAAGCTACTAAAACTTCTGGGTTTTTACTTGATTCAATTGAAATCAAATCCCCATCACCAAATTTAACAAATGAGAAATTGTTGTTATTTTTAATAAAATCTGTCCACATAGTTAATGTATCTAAAATTTTTTTAAAATAATCAGGTTCATACGTTCTACTCGAAATTATTTCCATAACTTTTATTTATTTTTTTGATTTAATTCTTTTAATTTACTTTCCAACTCATCTATTTTAATCCAGAAATCTAACTTTTTATGCCAAAAATCATGATAAACAACCAACTCTTTTTTTAACAAAGCTGGAGCATACCCAAACGAGCTTTTACCTAAAATTAAGATGTCCGAAAATATAAACTCTGTGAATGAGTCATAATCTTCATAAATTTCATCATATAAAACTTCATACTTTTTAAATTTATCAAAATTAAAATTCTGCTTTTGGGTATGAATTTTTAAACTATAATTTTCTAAATTATTTTCTATAATATCTATTATTTGTAGGTAATATTCGTCACTTAACCACCTTAAAGTAAAATTTTTATCAACATCATCTCTACGAATATGTATAGATATATTTATTTTATCCTTATTGAAAGGATTTATCATATTAAACTTGGAAAGAATTTCTTCCTGATACCTATAAATAAGATCATCAGAAATCGTATTATCATCAAATTGATAGCACATTTGATCAAATAAATATAATTTATTATCATAATTATCATTTTCTATTTGATTAATTATATCTTGAAATGATGGGCTATCAACAATTTGAACTGTACTTAAATCAATGTCGGTTATTTTCTTCCCAGTATAGTTAAATTTTTTATCCCACATCTCAGCACGACATCTATAGCTTTCCTTAGTTGAAAAATAAAAATTTGTTACATCTCTATCATAAAAATTTCTACCAAACCCCTCAAAACTAAAAGGAAGATATAAAAACTCCACTTCTTTGTCATATTTTTCACGAATGTAATATGAAAAATACATTAAATATAGCATTCTTTGAAATCTTGCACCCAACCCGTCACAATGTGGAATATTCGTAATGTAGCACTTCATATTATCACTTTAATTTTTTTTATATATAAATAACAATTTATCTTATAGAGCTTAAATATGCCCCAGTTCTACTCCCCTGAGATATGATCGGTTGCCACCAATATACTTTTGTATTTAGCGTTTTAAAGAAATAATTCAATTCGAAGTCAAACGGTAGTATGATTTTTTTTATTTCATTATGATATAATTTGGCAGCTTCTGTGCTTAGGATATAACCATCAACAGTTCTTGTTTTTCCTGGTTCTTTTAAATAAACACCATCCGAAATCTGCGTTGTGCTTGATAGATTACAAGAATCTAACTGCTCAATAGAATAACTATCCCCCATAAATATAAAAGAAAAATCCTTGGGGGTGTTATTCATTAATTCCAAAACACGCTGCTCAAAATTATCAACCAATCTTGAATCGTCTTCTAAAACAATTGAATACTCATCAGTATTTTTTGATATCAATTCGAAGGCTTTCAAATGTGATAATGAATTACAAATTTCTGACTTTTCTAATTCCCTAAAATCCAAAGTGAAACTATATAAATTTTTAACTCTATCATTCCACAATTCAACAGATGCATCATACCGACCATCTATTATAGTCTCATTTAATGTTTCTCTTTCGAATTCATCCACAAACACAACATTGAAGTTGTACTTTGATAATTCATTTATTAAATACGCTTTACGTTCAACCAATTTTTTATAGTGAACAATATAAACATTTATCATATAATATTATTTTTTTGCTAATACCCAAGATTGACATGGTATACTGAAATCATTTTTTGTATTTACCTGATGATAATCGGGCCATTGCTTCAACGAAAATATCTTATAGATATAATCAAAATTTCCCCAATGACCAATCTCAACAATATTAAACCCCGCTTGCTTGAGCAAACAGGCTAATCCAACTGGGGTAAATCCAGTATAAAAATTATATGGGAGTATGTGCTGGATATTAACAGTTGGTACATTTACATAGAAATATGCGCCATTATTCAGATATTTATAAATATTTTTAACACAAAGAAGTGGATCATACACATGCTCTAAGGTCTGGCATAATATTGAAAAATCATAATTTCCATCAGGAATTTCTAAATTATGTAAATCATATTTTTGATCTTTTTCATAATCGAAAACGTGCAATTTATTATGTGGAATATACTCCAACTCTGGTTCATTTCCATAGAATAGAAGCATATTTTCAGATTTCAAATTATATTTTTTAACATAATCATCTAAATCTAACAATGAAGCAACTCTGGGGAAATCCTTTCCATTCCAATTCCAATTTTTATTGTTTCTACTTTCGTCAATATTTACATATTTATTTAAATATTGATCATTATTATTCATTAAATAAAGCATATAAGCTTCCTTAATTTGTATATCTGTTAACATAATTCTATTATTTTTTTTGCTGCCCCATTATAGGAAAAATATTCGGGATATATTTCTAACCCCATCATTTTAAAAGAATCAATTTTCCATTGAGTAAAGTTTTTCAATTTTTCATATAACAATGGAATTTCAGATTGGTGGCATAGCACACCAATATCTTCAAACTTAATTTCATTTTTCCATGGAACCCAAAGCTTATCATAAATATAAACTGGTATTGCACCATACTGTAAAGCTTCACATATTCTAAATGATGTTGCGCCATACCCCCTTGGACACAACGCAAATATGCTTCGCTCCATAAGATCAGCAAAAACTTGATATCCAGAATTACCACGAATGATAACATCACGTTTATCATGCATCTCCCTAACCATATCATCCCTGACAGCATGCCTACCATTTAACGCTCCTACAAAACTTGCAAGTACATCTCTATTTCTGTTTTTATTTATCATCGGGCTCGGCTTGCACATCAATGGTATAATAATTTGACCCAAATTTTTAAGTGGAACATTTTTTTGACCACCACCACCAGCACCAAACACCAGTATATCCAAATCCGAAATATTTTGAAGAATTCCATCATCATACTGAAGAACTGTAAAGTATTTTTTTGAACGATCCAAACCATTTAAAAATTCTTGTAAATCACTCATATCTCCATCACCATTTCCTCGTGCTAAATAGAAATTTGTCCAAAGAACTGGTAAATATATTCTATCTGTTACAAACTTATTATTAACCATATAGTGATAAAAATAATCTTCAAATATCATATCATTAAATGGCGGATATGTATGATTAGTTTGTACTATAAATTTACTGGGTGTGTCTTGTACCATATTTCATTTAATTTTTTTTTCCTATCTTCTTTCAACGAAATAAATTTATCTTTTGTAAAGAACCGTCTTTTACCTAAATCATTAATAATCCTGTACCCAATATTATCCTCAGAAATTACTGTATAAATATTATTAATTGTGATCTCTAAAGGTTTATAATAATTATAAACTTCTTTACAAACAATTTTATCCCCAATCATATTAATTTTAATTTTAATAATTTTCCTCCAGTTTTATTTATAAAAATATCACTTTTCAGATTTAGCAGAAACTGACATTTTTTATTTTATATATACTAATAACTAAACAAAGTTGTATAAATGAAAAGTTATCAAATAAGATTTTTTCCAACATTAAATCAAGCACTTCAATTACAAGAATTATCTGATATTCGTAAAGATATCTGGAATACACTTTGCGATATTCAACAGCAAGAATATACAACTTCAAAAAAAATATTGAGTAAATTTGACTTGAATAATTTGCTCCCAAAATTAAAAGAGCCACATTCAGCTTGGAAAAAATTGAATGCTAAAGCTGAACAAACAATATCAACTGAATTATATGGGGCATACCAATCATTCTTTAGATTAATTAAAAAAGATAAAACAGCAAAGCCGCCAAATAAAATTGATAATAATGATTTTCATTCAATCACGTTTAACCAATCTGGATGGGTCGTTAAATCAGATAATCTAATACAGATTAACAAAATACAATTTGAATATAGATCACACTTAAATATTCAAGAAATGATTATAAAAGAAATTAGAATCAAATTTATAAATAATAAATGGTTATGTGATTTGATTGTTGATGAACCAATAAATTATAAAAATAAATTGATTATTAAAACCAAAGTATTAGCATTAGACCTCGGAATTGAAAAACTTGCGCATGGAATAGATAACAAGGGTGATCAAGTTATTTTGCAAAACAAATCCAGACGAATCAACCATTATTTTCAGAGCCAAATAAAAAATGTTCAATCAAAATTATCTAAAAAACAAAAAAACTCAAGAAATCGTAAAAAAATAAAATCTACTTTAAATAAACTATATCAAAAAAAGAATGCACAAGTAAAACAAACTTTACATATTCAAAGTAAATATTTAGCGAATATGAATTACAATACTATTGTAATTGGTGATTTATCAGTTAAAAAATTAATGTCAACTGAAGGCGTAAACTCAAAGAAAAAAGGTATTAGAAAATCATTTCACCATTCTAATATCAATATGTTTTTACAATTTCTTGGATATAAATGTCAACACAATAATACAAATGTTGTTACAATTGGTGAACAATGGACAACTCAGCTTAATTGTTTAACTGGTAAGGTATTCAAAGATAAAATAGAACTTAAAGATAGGCAAGTTCAATTATCTGATAAAATCACTATTGATCGTGACTTAAACTCAGCCATAAATATTTTGAAACGATGGTTTGATAGTCATATTGCTTCTATGAACGAGCCTCTGGATTTATCCAGTGCTCTTGTAAAGTTCAATCTTTACAAGGAAACATTAATGTAGTTCATACATAGCTTTGTTATTTCTGCCAAGTAGTATGCCATAAATGAATGCAATACGTTCTATCTGTTATAAATGATCTAATAAAATTTTGTGCGCTCTCATATGCCATGTGCCTGTAAACTGCTGGAAATGGGAAAAAGAACTTCGTTGGAAATACAACAACATTATCGGATTCGTTGATTGTGTTAAAAAATACCCTTGTTATAAAGTAAGGCCCTGTATTATTCATAACTCCATCAATATTATCAACAAACGAATTTTTCTTCTGAAGCTCACTTACAAGTGCAGAAACAAATTTATGATTCGGCTCCGATGCCATAAGGCTATTGAACACCTCTGGTTGATCAATGTGACCATTACCAGCAAAGAAACTCAGATCGACAAGATCATCAAATGACTTGGTGCATTCGAAATCAGTATCCAAATAAAGACCCCCCATTCTTTCTAAAATTTCATACCTAAAAATATCAGCTTTTGCTCCAAGGTTTTTGATATTATTGAACAATTTTATGTTCTTTAATCCAAAACTTTCAACATCCTTATCTGTCCACAATTTATATTCCCAACCTTTATTTAATTCCATCATCTTATCACGAAATGGTATGTATTTTTCTGGGTATTCACCACCAAGCCAAATTTGATGAATTATTTTAGGAATTTTTTGCTGACGGTCAGTTTTATTCTGCCAATTATCATACATATTCTCAAGCATTTTCCATCTTGGATCGCCATTTACGGAGTTTACCATGTTAACTAAATAATCACTCATATTGATTCTATTTTTTTTAATTTTTGCGCTCTAATAAAAGCAGTGGAATTAATATAATATTGAATTGTTCCGATCACAAGGTCTTTATGTAGAAATGGTAATATTCCACCAAATTGATTCCATTCTATGGCATGACCATTAATCTTTGCACGTATAACTTGCACACCAAACATATTCCCAGACCCTTCTGCTGGGGTTATTTTAATAATTTGAACGTCAAAATCAGATTCTGTTAAATTAAAATCTTTTGGAATATATATTTTTTGTACACTCATATCATAAAATATTTTTCATAAATAACATCTTCAAGAACTTCCATTTTAAGTACTTTTTCGAAGTTTTCCTTCACATATTCCATTTTAGAATAGTACAGTTCTGGAGTTAAATTATTAATATCAAATTCATTCAAATTTATTATTCCATTTGAATTAAAATAATTCCCAATATTGTTAGTTCCATGATAAATTGGAATTGTTCCACTGGCAAAACAATCTAAAATTTTCTCGGTAAAATAATCATCATATTTATCATTTTCAATAGCAACCGAAAACATATAATCAGCTAAACCTTCTTCTTTTAACTTAATTTCGTTAAAGCCCCTACCAAAAAGGTCAAATTTACCCCTATTATCTGCAATAAACTTTAATCTTAACCGTTGTCCGTCAGTGGAGCCCTTTGAGGATGAAATCATTGAAATCAACTTTGATTTATTGTAAATTTGAGGATTTTCAATCCAGAACCCCATCGCTGGAATAAATTTTATTTTATCAGGATTTAGTTTAATCAAATCCTTATTCATAGTAAAAATTAACTCATAAGTGGCAATAAGCTGATTAATACTTTTAAAAATATCTGATGGATTGAATATTGCCCCTGATTCAAGATTCCAAGCATATTTTTTACCATTAAATTGATCATACATGCCCATTATTATACTTTCATCAACATAAAATGAAATAGATTCGCTGAAATTGTTTTTATTCCACTCAATATATTTTGACTTTTTCCACCACGTTGATGAATGAGCGTGCTGGAACGGGCCACCAATTAAATTCATTAGCATAAGATATTTATATTTTTAAATAATTGTGTCTTCTGTTGGGAAACCCCCAGCATCCTTTTCTTCAGTCTTTAAATTTTTTCTATGTGAACGAATTACATTAGTTAAACTTTCATCTATTTTCAAAAAACTATATTCCATGTTATCACAATTATACATTTCAGTTACATTGTCATATTCAAACCATAATGGTGTGTGTAATACTTTTTTATTGTATTTGAAACTATATCGCCTAAACTTTTCTATTTTTTGAACATCATAATAAGTTTCACCATTAATTTCGATTACAAATGCATCTACTTCTTTTATGTTTTTACAAAAATTCCGAACTACTTCACCATTCACATTTACTATAGTAACAACATATTCTAAACTACCTATATATTTAGATGCAAATTTCTTTACGTATTTTAATATTAATTTTCGCATGAACTATTTATCTTTTTTATTTTATAACTTCTTAAAAAAACATTTAAATCACTTTGTAAATTCTTTCGTGCTTCCTCGTGAACTTCATTTGCTATTACTTGGGTTTCGGCATAAGCTTGAGTTATTCTATCAAAATATTTTTTATTAATAAAATCACGATATGCCGTAGCATCTTTTCTTTCATCAAAATATGGGTAACGAACACCGTACCCAGAAGTTAAATATTTAAGTGCTTTGGCTTTATCACCGCCAAAATCATCTAAATCCAATTCACGATCAGTTAGCGTAGCCTTTACGATACCTCGCCTTTCTTCATACTCTGAAGTGGCTTTTAATCTAATTGTCCAAAATTTTACACAATTTGGGTTTGTGATCATTCGTTTATTTCCCTTCATATAATTCCTTCCTGTTATTTATTTTTAATGAAAAATGCATCGCCCCATGAGGACCCATCCCAGGTAGTTTCAACTCTTTCGAACCCATAATGGCTTAAAAATTTGTCAAGCTCAGTAACCTGAACGCACCCCTCATATAATTCTGCCCGATTAACCTCACTCATTATATAATCAATTCCAGCAAGAGTTTTCTTGGCACCTTTAAAAACTTCTAATTCATATCCTTGGACATCGATGTTTATGAAATTATATTTGCTTCTATCAAACTCACAATCATCCAATCTGGTCATTTCAACCTCAATTGTTTCTTTAAATTTAATGTGTGGATACTGTAATGTATGTATCTTTGGTTTTAAAACGGAGCTGGACTGACTTTGATTATCACGTTCCACATACATTTTGACCCGCTTATTATCATTTCCAAGTGCCTTGTTAACTAAAATTGCATCAGTGACGTTCTGCTTCAGTATTTCAAAAACGTGCGGCAGAGGCTCGAAAAACATCTTATTTTCGATAGCATGATTTTTATATGAATAATTTTCGGTACCATAATGGGCACCAATATGAATTACCCCGTTTATACGGAGTTTGTACTTATTGTACAGCATGTTAAGATTTAGTAACATTGTTTTCTATTATTTTTTGTAATTTAGCTTTTCTTCCAGATGAAATTGGCAATATACTGTATTTCCATTCTTTTTCTTAATTGACCAATGATCTTCTGGTATTTCACCTACGATTTTACCACTTTCACGTTCTATTATTTTATACATATTATTCTTTAATTAAATTTATATCCATCTCCTGATGGCACGATATATTCTTAAACCCCTTAAATTTTTCCATATCTATAATATTACCATTTAAAAATTGTTCATTTAATAATGAGGCGGATACATTACCGCAAACATTTGTATTAAATGTTTGGACCCTATTAATCGGTAAGTTCATGATAATAGATTCGTCAAAGCATATCATCTTTGGTTTATTCAAAGGACAATATGCTAAAATACTTTCCATTGAATTTGGATTAGTATATGATAATACTCGGATTAATGGGAAAATGTCCTTTGTTCTAAAAATATGACCATCCAAGCTCATCGGATAACCATAGTCGCCAGCTTCTCCAAACCACCTAAAAGTCATGTTATTTTCAAAATTTGGCGGGACCATGTGAACTCTGGCTGGATAACAGTATGATAACTTAGGATGTAATCTCAACGATAAGCATAATATACTTTCATCCAGCATGAATAATTTAAATTGTTTTGATTCAAATGTGAACTGATTCTTAAATACAATATCATCGACAAAGAACATTGTATATTCATCGCTTTGATCAATTAATGAAATAACATGATCCTTAAATTTCATTTTTTCCTTAACATAATTGATATTATCATCATTATGAACAGTTTTTAACTGCTCATACCCACGTTCAAACTTCGAATCAGAAAATGTATATAATATATTGATTTTATTCTCACTGAATTCTTTGAAGTATAATTTCATTGACCGAAGAAATAGGTCCAATTGGCATGACCGATCTTTTGAAAAAACAATAATATTCATTACTTTAAGGTTTTCTTTATTTTAGCCATAAAAAACGATTTTGTTTATTTATATTTGCATAAAACACCATTATAATGAAAATATTTAAAAAGTGGGAAGATATTCCCAGTGATGCACGAGATAGAAACGGAACATACGTATTTGACGATAGAGATTTAGAGAAATATGATGCTGGCTCCAGAACTAAAAATTTAATGCATATTATTCCAAATAATTCATTTGAAATTGATAAAGATGTACGATACTTTCGCCCATTTTCTGAATTTAGTCGAGATGCCAATGTTGATTTTGTTGAAAGCACATGTAATGACGGAGTTGGATGGTATAATATCTATGATAAAATTGATTATCACACACCATCCAAAGACCCAGAGAATATTAAGAACCAAATAAAGAAAATGGATAAATGGTGGAGATATAATAACTACACATTATCCGAAACCGCAATGAAATTGTTTGATTTAAAAAAACGTGTGGATTGGAAAGAAGTTAGACGAGCAATATTTGGAAGATAATCATAAAAGGGCCAACAACAATTCAAGTTTTTTTTCTATATCCTTTTTATCATAATCAACATATGATAATCTGAATAATTTGATATTATTTATTTTGCAATAATCGTTTTTCATCTCGTCCCGTCTTTGGACGTTTTCGAATGTTTCTTCACCACCCCACCCCTCTACTGATCTAAAATGTTGCTCACCATCAAATTCTACACACAAATTTAATTTTGGTATATAGAAATCGAAAAAAAGTAAACCCTTATCCTTTAAATCTGGAAAACTTTTCTGATATTCATACTCTATGTTGTTATTTTTAAAAAATTCCATTATCAATCGTTCACCTTTGGATTCTTTACATTTAGGGCAACCTTGTTTATTGTTTAAATGATCCTTAGGTCTTTGAAAAAAACTTCCATGCTTAGAACATATCAATTCTACTTTTTTTGTCGCTTTTTTATAAACAACCTTACTATAATCATATAAATCACCATGAACATTTTTAGCTTTATTGATAAAATCTTCTTGAGTGTCAAACGCATTCTCTAATGCACATGTTGGGCACCCACGCCCTTTTATAATATGACCACCCCAATTAGTTGTAAATTCTCCATGCTTATGGCATATAACTTGAATATTATCATGCATACATTTATGATCAATAATTAATGAATAGTCATAGAAATTATTATGCTTTATACTGGCACGTATTTTTAAATTTTCTATATTTTCTCTTTTATTTTCTATATTTATAACATTTTTACATTTTGGGCAATCACAACCATATGTATGACCACTGTTATTAAATTTCATTGGATTATCAACTCCATATCTGCTTAAATTTGTTTCTTTATATTTTTCTCTATTATTATAATTTTTATCATTATATTTATATTCTTTTGTATTAGATATTTTTTCTTTAACTGAATCTGATTGAAGAGGAGTTTTAAAACCATATCTATCAATACACGTTTGCTCAACTTGGGTTTTTATATCTTTGTTTTTTAATGGTGAATCTACTCCGTATTTTGATATTAATGTTTCTTTAGATTTATTCTTAAAACTATTAGTTTTCATAAAATAATCTTCACCATAACGTTCTTTGCAAGTTTTCTTTTGTTTTTCTTTTACTGTATAATTTTGTGAGGCATACGGTACACCATATCTTTCTATATTAGTTAGCACACTTTTATTTTTTATTTTATTTGACTGTAATGGGGCTTCAACACCATATTTCTTAATATTTGTTTTCTTTGCCCTAATATTACAGCATTTTTTACAATAATAATTACCATTTTTTATATTCTTATAATAATTAGAATAATTTATTTCACAATTAGAATTGCAATTATCACAACTAACTTTAACTTTTTGTTTAGAATGAATTGGTAATTGCTCAACTCTAATTTTTATTTGATCACCAGCATTGATATCAAATCCTAATTTCTTATAATACCCAATATTCTTGATTGTTGTTTTTATGTCTAATTCAGTTGTAATAATCATAGCAAAATTTTTATTTATATATTATAAATTTCATATAAAGTTTAATTTTATTCCATAGCCTAAAGCATTATCTTGATGTGTTATAAAAAAAAAAGGTTGGAAAAATTTCCAACCTTTTTTGTATCGGCAAGCACTGATTAGATCAATACACCGTTGTTATCAGTAACCTTAATGGTCATGAACTGTTTCCATGGGAAGAACCCAATGTCAGCAATTGCATAACGACTACGAATTAACATGCGTGGGGCCCAGGTAGCTTCTGAGATAAGAGAGATTGATTGAGCCATAAGGTAAGGAATGAAAACCAAACCAGGTTGTTCAATCGAGTTCTTTCTTCCAAGGAAGATTCTGTTGTCATCCCATCTCTGGTAAGGGTCAACATAGATTGTGATGTTGCCGATATTTCCCATTGGGAATAACTGACCGTTAGCGTTTAAGTTAACGTTTTTAACAGGGTTAATGGTGTAACCAGCAACATCCTGAATAACGGATGCTAAGTTACCATTGGTAATAAGATACTGGGCAGGGCCAACACGACCTTCAGTAGCAATAAAGTTACTGGCGTTGTTGATCTTGGCAATAAGCTTACGCTGGATTGAGTGAGTTGTCTCACCTCCAGGTGTTGGAGCAGCAATTCTAAGATAAGAATCAACGTCAAAGTCAAACTTTGGTGTTCCATCTGTATTCTTAGGAGTTGTCCATGCACCCCTGTTCTGATCGCAAAGTTCTTCAACTTTATCAACGATCTGTTTTGAAATAGTCTGTGTCAACTCGTTTACAAGAACTGACTCAAGTTTCTGGACAATGTCCATCCCTGTTGCAGCCTTGATGTCCTCAATTTGAGTACGTTTCAATGCTGAACTGATTTCGATTGAACCAACCTGAATAGTTTTTGTGAAAATGTCGGGTCCGATAACACCTGGGTAGGTCTTTTCTTCAACGTCACGAGTCTGTGGGGTGTTCATATACCAAGCGGCTGAGAAACCAGGAATGTGGTCTTCCATCAAGGAAACCAATTCAATAGTTAAGCCAGTCAAAGGTACATTAGTTACGGTACTACCTGAAGCAACCTGTACTGAAGGACCAGACATCAACAATTCGAAAATTGAATAGTTTACGCCACCAGTGTAAGTTCCTGTTGGGAAGGTATTTCTGTCATTCACAAAGTTCCAACCTTGGTTGTTAGCAGTTGTGTTAAACTGACGGAAGATTCTAAACATTGGGTAGCCATTGATACGTGACCATCCTAAGAATTCCATCCAGCCTTCTTTAGCCTGTGTTCCACCAGCAGTTGCCATTGTTGAATCAAAATTCTTGATATCAGCATAAGCAAGTGGCTGTCCACCTAATGCATAATAAACAGCAGCAGTAGCAATAGTTCCACCTGAAAGGTGAACATAGATTCTGTCAGTCAATCCACCAACTTTTTCCCTTACAGGCTCTAAGTTAGCATCAAGTTTTTCAGCCATTGCACCTTTTAAAGCAGCATTTAAAGCAGCCTTAACGCTTGCGTTAGCGATATTAAGACCGAACATAATTGGTCTTTCGTCTTTTGATGTAACATCAGATACGTTATCATATTTGAAATCTACGAATAACATATCAACCTTTGGTGAAGAAGAAGGCTTAACAGCTACTAAATCAAGACCGATGGTCTGAGCTGCGATTTTCATTGATACTGGAAGAAGATTCTGTCCGATATCGCCTGATCCGATGCCACCAGCACCTGAGCCATAGTCACCCCATACTAAACCAGGAGTTGCTGAAGGCTGAGCTGCAACAACAGGACCCATACCGTTCATTGTACCTAACGTGGTATAAGCCACATTTTCGTTCAAAGAGTGCATTTCAGCATATTCGCTCATCCATTCTCTCTTATAGGGGTCGGTAACACCCAAGGAGTCCATTACTGGAGCCCACTTTTTATTAGCTTTTTGTTTGTCTACAATTAGATTCATTTTTATTTTTTATTTTTTAGACCTTGCGTGTCTTGTATTTTTTAGTATTCTTATATATTCATCAAAAAATGTCAATTTTTTCCATTTTTATGATTTCAATTTTTCGAACACTGATTTGAAACGATCAAGCTCATTTTCAGATAGTTTGTTCTCATTAACGATCTTGGTTTCGGTCAATAATTTTTTTGTAGGTTTTTCGTTTGCATACCTTGATAAATCTCTGGTGTTCCAGAAACTTTCAAACTTTTGTGGGCTATCGAGGTTAGGAATTAACCTTGCTTGGCTTAAAATTGTCTGTTGGAATCTTGGATCAACTTTCTCCCATACTGGAAGTAAGTCCGAAGGCATAGCTTCGATTAAGATTTCATTGAATGATTTTCTCTTTGATGAGAGGGCTTCGCTCATGATAGCTAAAACCTGAGGTTCATTGGTGTATTTACCTTCGCTTTCTTTTAATGCGATTTTCACCTTTGTCTTATCCTCTTCGGTTAAGTTAAAATAGGCTGCTTTTCTCTTCTCGGACAAAAACATTAAGAAGTTTGGTTGATCGTCATCTGAAGCTTTTCTTTTTTTAGTTTCTAAGATCAATCTGTTTATATTCTTTGTAAGAGATTTCTGTGATTCGAACAACTTGTCACCTAATTTGGTAACTTTCGATTCCTGAACTTCAACAGGTTCTTCCTGTCCGTCAAGCTGGATTACTAATAATCCGCTCTGTGGGTTTACAGCAAGAACTTCACCAGTCTGATCACCTACAGCGACTGTGTCGCCAGGTGTGTAATCCACAATCGCTTCGTCACCATCGCCAAGTTCGGCTTGTGGGTCTTCGGTTGGGAGTTCGTCTGGGGTTTCGGTTGGGAGTTCATCCTGTGCTTGAGGTACGTCAGATTGTGCCTGTGGGCTTTCTACTGGTTGTGCACCATCAACTGGTTGATCAACTGTTGCTGGAGCTTCGGTTGGCTGAGCTGAAAGTTCATCTTCAACATCTTCGTAATACTTGTCAACATTGATAGCTTTCATATCATTAGGAGTAATGAAATAAAATCCTTCGTTAACTTTACCCTGCTTAAGTTGTTCGGTAAGTTGCTTACTTTTTTCAATTGTTTTGTCAAGGCTTTCGGCAATATAATTGGTATATGCCATAGCGTCATCCAAATGTTCAGCAATATATTCTGAATAGGAAATGTTATTATCTACATGCTCAGCAATATATTCTGAATAAGCAATTGTATTGTCGAGATTCTCGGCAATGTACTCTGAGTAAACAATTGAATTGTCAAGATTTTCGGCAATATATTCTGAATAGGCAATTGAATTGTCAAGATTTTCAGCCAAATATTCTGAATAGGCAATTGAATTGTCAAGATTTTCAGCAACATATTCTGAATAATCGATAGACTTGTCAAGATTTTCAGCTAAATATTCTGAATATTTGATATTTTTATCAACATGTTCAGCAATATATTCTGAAAAATCAATGTTCTTATCCAAAGTTTCTGCTATGTACTTGCTATAATCAATAGATTTATCAAGACTTTCAGCAATGTATTCTGAATAATTGATAGCTTTTTCAAGATTTTCAGCTAAATAATCATTGTGGTTGATCAAATCGGTTGTAGTTTTCTTCAACTCGATGTTTTCATTTACAACAATCTGGAGCTTTTCAGCCAAATAATCCAAATATTTGGTCATTTTTGTTTGAGATTCTTGTAATTTCTCGTAATACTCAAGTGCGGCTTCTAATCTGGATGGATCGAAATCTTTTTTGTTTTCAATAAGTTTATTGATTTCGCCTTTAAACTTCTCGATCTCCTCTGTTAGATAATTCGAATACTCAAGCATCTGTTTCTTTGTTACGGTTTCTTGGTTGTTCATTTCGAATAATTCATTAATTTTTGACTCTTCGGACAAATCGTAAATCCTAAAGTTGGCATTTTCGTTAAAACCTAAACTTTCGTTTATAGATTTTACTTCCATCCGTGCAGAGGAAAATCCTGGGTCTGCAACCGCATCGTAAGTAAATAGTTTTTTAACTGTCACTGTACCATCAGACTCGGTAATGCCAGCCGCTCTTGATGATACGAAAATAGGACAGCCGTCATTGACAAGAGCTCTCGCCTCCTTGCCCCAATGAGTTGACAACAACCGAATTTCACCACTTACTATATTTTTGTCTTTAATAAAAGTGGCACTTTCAATTGTATGTGAAACCCTTGATAATGAAGTATCAAAAACGTCAGGATGGTCAAATTCTCCATAGATTACGCCCAATTGTGCTTTTCTTTTAAGTAAATCATTTAAATGTGGCATGAACTTTTCAGCAGTGTAAACCCTGTTGTTTCTGTTTTCAACGTTGAATTCTGTGAATGTTCCACCTAAGATATACTCGCCAGATTTTTTGGCTTCCTCGTTTAGAGTTCTCAAACCGTCCGTACAATTTTCAACAATAAGGACTGGTTTTTTCATACTTTTTTAGGTTTTTTGTTTTTATATATTATCATAAAAAAGTGACTTTTTTCTATTTTTGAGATACTGTGATAGTTACAAAAAAAAGAGCCATCAGTACACACTGATGGCTCTTTTTTAAAACCGACAAAAAATATCAAAGTATATTTATGAATTCATCGTCTGATTTATTTTTTTGGTTATCGACAATTTTTATTTTTTTGTCACTAACCTTAACCCTTTTATTTTTCTTTTCTTTATCTATAAGTTCCAATGGAGTGGTGGATGTAATATCATTTAACATTTCCAATTTTTCCGATTCAATAACTTTTTCTGTGATTAGCTCAGGGATTTTTTCAGGAACATTTTCAATTTCAACTTTTTTATGTTTTTTAATTTTACGTGGTTCATCTACCACAAAACAATCAGCATTTTCTGGAATTTTCAATTGAGTTTTCTCACCTTTCATGATGATCTCATAACAATTGTTTTTAACGCCAAGAAACTCTTCAACTTCATTTACATCAATTCCATTATACTGTAAAATTGATACTACTCTTCTGTCTAAACTCATATATTTTATTATTTTTTAGAATTGTGGTGCTGGTTCACCCTGTGAGCCTTGGCTAATTCCGCCTCCACCACCTTGTGCTTGATTACCCCCACCTGTTGGTGCCTGTGCACCGCCACCTTGTGCTCCCTGACCTTGTGCTGGCGGTGGAGCACCTTGTGCACCTCCGCCACCTAAGCCCATATCACCTCCGCCCATATCTGCTGGTGGGGCACCACCGCCAGCAGGGGCACCACCACCACCAGATCCTGGCCCTGCGGCACCTGACATCATCTTATACTTATTGTTTTCTTCGATATCTTTATCAGTAAACTTCATAATGTTTCTTACAATCCACTCAATACTTAAATACGCCATTCCATTATGATCCTGAAGATTATTTGATAATGTTGATGCAATGTCTGATCTTTTGGCTAAGTTGTTCAAAAATTTCCACTCTTCAAACAAATTATTTGAATTGAATTCAAGTTTTAAATAACTATCGAAAACTTTATCATCCTGAAGTTCTGGAAAATCCAAAACCATCTGTGTTTTCAAAGGCTTAATTATAATTTCTTTGAACATAGTTCTAAGCCTTGAAACAAAATTCTTGAACCTAACTTCATCCATAGTTATAGATGCAGTGTCATCTACAAAATTACCACCACCAGTTTCTTCATCAAGTCGTCCAAATGGTAATTTAGATGCCCTCTTGAGTGCTCTATAGAACCAGTTCAAAACCTGATCTTCATTTAAATCTGCTTGCTGTGGTTGAATAATATCCATTTCAGGTGTTCCCTGATCGGATGTTGGGAACCAATAATCTTTACTGTGTGGAATTTTAGTTGAACCATTTATATATGGTATGCCCAATTTGTCATCCCACTCAACATCTTCGTGGTATTCTGACATTAATTGCAAAATCTGCTGTTCTGCTTGCTGACGAGTTAACCCCCCAACAGGAATAACAAACTTCTTATAAATTGATGCTTGGTTTATATTATACATTAACTTAGTATATTCAAGGAGTTTTAATTGGTTGTAAGGTTTAATTAAACCTTCGACATAACTGGTTTCATCATAATCCAAGTTGTTACTGTATGATATGTAAATGATACTTGCATCCAATAAGACCCGCCTTAATTGTGGGATGTCTGGGTTTTGAATCCAAATAACGGTGGCTGTTCCTGGTTCGGTTGCTACAACAAGTGTTAATGGGTCTAACAAGTTAAGATCGATAACTTCCTTCTGCTTATCGTCATAAACTACTTCGAAAGCTAAAAACCCATCAACCAAGAATGATTTCATATAATTCCAAGCTGTAATACCATCATTAAATCCAAAATTGTTGTAAATCTTACGGAAATTTTCATGGAATTTTGTTCTAATCACCTGATCATAAATTTCTGGTAAATCCTGAATTTTGCAGAAATAATTATTATCATCAAAAATTATTGTTTCATCTGCAACTCTAATTAAGTAATCTTTTATTTCTTCTTTAATAGCGTACTGATGTAAAATTTTTCTTTTATCTAAGTACCTACGATCAAGGTATGCGATTGATTTTTTTTCTAATATTTTTGAAATAACCTTTTTTGTAAAAAGATCATACATGTTGGTTCCTGGTTCGTACATTAAATTGCTTGTATCCTGAAAAGCTCCGATAGCTTGACTATTTTTTACAACCATACTTTGATAATCCTGACCAAAATTTGAAAGTCGTCTTAATAATTTATTTGAGAAACTTTTGTTGGTACCTCTACCGAATTCATACATGGAATTTGGCTGATTAAATCTATTATAGGTAGGCATAATTAACTATTATTTTTTGCTTATATATTAAAAATGGATGTCCCTCTCACTTATAGAGTTTTAGGTTGTCTTCAAAATTGCGGAGTGCCTTATGAAATTTCTCAATATCTTGCTCATATAATTGAGCCAATTCTTCATATTTTTCGATTTTTTTCATCAGATCAAGCTTGATTTTTTGATCTTCAGTGTGCATCAAAGTGTCAAGCATCATCTTTCTATTAATATAAAATGTATCAATAAACACAAATCTGTGTAATATCGTTGTTGATATCACATAAATCTTTTCTATTTTAAGTACATCATAAGCTGTAATGCAATATTCCTTTTTAGCATTACGTTTTAAAAAACTATATGTATTTTCAAATGTGATATTTTTTATTGGTTGTTCACTCATAGCATCCTTACCAGCAAATTGAACATTTGCATTAAAATTGGCAGTACTATCATCTAATAAATTATCGATTAATATTACTTTATATTCAGTTGGTAAATAATCAAAATTTATAGCAAATAATATATTCTTATTTTGATAAATTCTGAAATCTATCGTAAATATTGGGCACCAAATTTTATTACCATTATAATTGTATCTTATAATGTAAAATTTACCCTTAAGAAGCTTTTGTATAATAGTTGGTTTTACTTGCGGGGATGGATTCTTAAAGCAACGGGAAAACATTTCTATTGTAGAATCATCACGAATCTTTTTGATATCTTTACCATATTGCCCGTATAGAGCTCGTACATCTTCTTTGAATGACATACATTATATATTAACGGATCAAACCCTTTTCCCGTAAAAAATCATCAGTTATAATCAAAAATTTTAACTGCCGTCTTTCACACCATTCTTTGGCATATGCCCATTTATGAAGGTTTTTCTTGAATGTTCTAAGTGAATATTCATAATTTTCGAGCATTTTTAACGTCTGACCCTTTGGTTTTTTAGGTAGTGATAACTCAGCCACTGGCTTTATTTCAACTACAAGTCTATCGTATTTTTCCTTATTCCCAGCAGTTATCATTTCTATGTAATAATCTGGATAATAACGATGCACTTCTACTTGACCAATATCATTTGTAATTTGATATGGAATTGCGATATTCTCAGCACTCCATTTAATAATACTTTCATTTGAATCGCAAAATTTGTTAAATGCCAGTTCCCAAGAACTCCTATAAACAATTTTAGTTGGATCACCAAGATATTTATTAGGATTCATAAGTATATAATACCCCTGGCGATATTTTCCCTTGCTATTCCCTATGTTTGACCTGTTGTAACTCATTCAAAAAAATTATATCTGATAGTTTATCCAATTTTTCTTTTCGCAATTTATTTTCATGCTTATTTTCAAATTGCTCATTTAACAGGCGGGACATATAAATTTCCCTTGCTTTTTCAATTTTAATAGTGTCCATATCCTTATCTTTTTTTCCTGAGATGATTGATTAAATCTGGATTTGGAGGGTCCTGAATATTTTGATAATTATTATTTACTTCAATGTAATTACCCCCATTCTTCTTAGCCACATCATATAAACTATTAAAGCCTTTATAAGCATTACTCTTAATATCTTGAAATTGAATATCTCGTACCAACATTATGAAACTTTTATCATCATAAATATTTGATGGTAGATTGATTGGGTTGGGGGTAGAATCAACATATCCTTCCCAACGAAATTTTGCATACGGGTTTCCGCCTCTTCTTGTCATGTTGGTATATATATAATTTTCTATGTCGAATTTTATATATACAAATATGAAGCATTTAAAAATGTTCGAAAATAAGTAAAATTCACAACAAGAATTGGAGTATATTATTATTGATATTGATGAACTATTTGAAAAATATGTTGGTCACAAACGAATGGAATTGGCAAAGGAAATGGATAGCGTTGGAACTATAATTAATAAGGATAAAGAATTATCAAAAAAGATTATGGAATATGAGAAAAAATTAGAAGAATTATGCGCAGATAAGCTGGTTAGTCAATTTACTCTTACTCGTGAAATAAAAAAAGTTGTTATGTTTGTTATTGTAAACGAAAATCCACCATTTGAAACCACATTAAATTATTATGATCCACGACCATTAGATAAAATCATCGAATTACCAGAAATAAAGATTTGGTCTGATAAATACAGAAAACAATGGGAAATTAACAATAACGCAAATCGATTCGATATGTAATTAAATATTGTGTAATCCCTTACCTTCATTTGAATGACTTAAACTAATCATTTTTGGTGTTTCTTGGTTGTTTCGTTTCTGATATAATTGATTCAATCCACCAGCTATTCCCCGTTTACAAATCTCCGAAAAGTATGTGAACGGGGATGAATATCTTTTTTCATTGAATCCTTTCCAATTTTGGAACATTGATAATATTCCTTGCTGCATGCAATCAAATTTATCTTCCTGTGTTTTATATCGTCTATCGAATTTTTTTATCATTTCTTCACCAATTTTTATTAGCATTCTTTCGGTTTTTTTGGTCAGTCTTCCTCGGCCCTTAGAAACAACAATTTCAAAGTAGAATTCTGTATCATCTACATATCTTGGCATATATTGGGGTTGTTTTTTGCAAAAAATCTCAAATTTAAAGCCTTTTAATTAAAAAATATCACCACACATATGAATTCATCTATATATGTAGATATGTAAATACGACTCTTATAGTAATTAATTAATTATTAGTTTAAATTAAATAAAAAAAATGCCCAGAAATATTATTTTCTGAGCATTTTTTATTTAATTGAATTATTTTACAAATGTTTGTATTTTTCTTCATGCCAACGATTTAAGACTTCGGCATAAAGTTCCTTATATTCAGACTCAAAAAATGCCCCGATTTTTCGGGGCATTTTATAAGTCTTTAACTTAATTAAATTATAGAATCATTCTTTTTGCCTTAATTTTATCATCCTTTACATCTCTTAAATTTTCGTATAGTTCATGCTTATAAAGGAGTAAATCATTAAACGTTTTCTTTAATTGCTTATCTGAATTTACTAAAACTTCATTATCCCTAAGTAATGCAATTGATTCATTAACTTCTTTAATTTTTTCTTCAACCTTTTTTTCTTTATCCTCTAATGATCGCAAGTGCTTTAATTCTTTTGAAAGTTTATTTTCTAAGAATTTTGACAAGTCATAATCAAGGTCTTTCTGAAGATCGTTGATCAGATCATTAGCGGAAGTATACTCGTAGAAAGCATTTCCTCTTCTTGCGTCTTTTGTGTATGTATACATTTTATCTTTGTAATTAAAAACATAACTTTCCATGTATGGATGTAAGAAGTTTTCAACTTTTAGTGCAATATCCAAATCTACAAATTTATCAATGTTCTGAGCAGTTGTATAACTTAAAACGTAATAATCTTTCTTAAGCCAAGGAATAATTTTTGATGTAAATAAATTTTCCAATGTTGTTTCCTTATCCAATTTCTCTTCATTCAAAAATATATCTTTTTCATTTTTTGTTGAAATGCTAAGAGTTAAATTTTCATCAATTCTGAAGCTAATTTTATCTTCGCTAATATCTGCCATTGATACTGCCTTTTCAAGTATTCTGATTTCTTTCAATTTTTCAGCATCCTTAATATGGTTTTCTGCCAAAGTCTGTTTAATTTCATCTGGTGTAATTAAGAACCATTTTTCAGCTATAAATGCCATCGTACCATCTTCAACTTTTTCTACCAATGTAAATACTTTAGAAGCCTTACCTGAATTATTTAAATTCTGTCTTTCAATAGGATTTTTTGAATAGCCTGTTAAAAATAATTTAACTTCTGGAATCCAATCATGAATTACTAACTCATTCATAATTGACTCCATTTTAGAATCATTGTCCTGTTGATTAATAATATTCAAAATAGAGTTCAAAGCTGGGCGATACATCTCACCATAATTTTTTCTTTCGATCTTTTTGTAAAGGTCCTTTAAATTGTAATTAACTGGATCAGCCTTCAATTCAGTTTCCATCGATTCCATAAGCCTTTTAACGCCAGTATCCCAGCTATGTGGCATTAACCTTGCATTTAATTGTTCAACTAATTCCTTTTCTGATAAAAGATCATAATTTTGCATAAAATGCTCGATAATGAAACCAACCTCTGTCTCTTCAAGAGCAAGACTTCTCTTAAATTCGAATAAATCATACTTTAAGTTTTTCATATTTTATTTTATTTTTTTGGTAATGTATCTTGCAGTTTTTATTATTTTTGGATACAATTATGAGTTATATATTAATAAAAAAATGCCATTTTTTTCCAAAAAATACATAAAAAAAGGTGGGGAATCCCACCTTTAAATTTTAATAATTTAATATCATTCTATAGTGTCAACAAAAATCTTTTTACCAAAAGTTATAAAATCTGCTTTATCTTTACCTTTGATAACCCACATAACTCTACTTTTAATTCTTGAAATTAAAAATCCTGTTGGGACTGGGGAATTATCACCGTCTGTAAAATAGATCATGAAAGCTGGATTCTTACCTTTTGGGAAAACCAATTTTCTGGCTTCAAGTGGGCAATTACTATTAAACGGAGTATCTTTATCCCCCCTAATCCACTTAAACGGTGGAATAAAACTGGTTCCGCCATAACCTTTAGGTCTCAACTTAGCAATATTTAATGGTTTTGTCCGATCAATTGTGAATTTCTGAATATTAGTAATTGCATCATCACACCATACAATATAACAATTCTCAATACTAAATTCTTTAAAAAGCTTCAACAATTCGACAGCAAATGTATTCAATTCGGTCTCACCAATTGACCCAGATGTGTCGATAGCAACAACAACATCTTGATAATCGCCACGACCAACTTTTTTAAGAGTATTTAAATATTGACCCCTACTAACATATTTCTTATTTGGTAATGCATATTCCCACCTATTAAATACAGTAGCAACAAATCTTTTAAGTTCCGTTTTCCAATTAATTTTGGGCTTAATTAAATCTTTAATAAATCGATCTAAACCAGCACTACCTTTACCAGAAATGTGCCTACTACCAGCCATTCGTCTTAAATCTCCCCACACTTTTGCAAGCTCACCAGCATCAAGTGTTCCTTGTAGAACCTCATTACCAGCGGCTTCACCAGCTTCTGGAGTAAATGCATCTTCACCTTCATTACCAAGTTGCCCTGGTTGTAAGATATCATTTGCTGTCAATGCACCATCCTGATCCAACCCAGCACCTTTTTTAATAGCATCAATTATATCTTTCATTTCTTCGGGGGTTGGCATTCTACCCTGACCGCTGCCACTGCCTTGACCTGGCTTAGGTTTACCACTTCCACTACCACTACCACCTTGACCTTGACCACCTCCGCCACCTTGACCTTTTTTAGGTCTGTGCTCTTCAATAAGTTCTTCGTAAATCTGCTCAACACTCATGTTTTTATACTTATCATCCAACAAAATTTTAACAGGGTTCGTCAAAATATTATCTGATCTCATTTCATTTAATATAATATTAATTGCATAGTCTCCAGCAATATTCCAAAGTTCACCATTTCTTGACATTTGCCTATAAAAATGTAACATCGTATTGTGCATAATTTCATGACATAAGACAAAAACTACCTGTTTTACATCAAGTTTTTTAACGAAGTGTGGATTATAGTAAATATTCCTACCATCAGTAGCCATAGTTTCTACCTCTTTCTTATTAACCATTTCCTTCATTCTAAGATTAAAAAGTAGATCGGAGAAAAACCCAAAATTTGTCATAACAATAACCATAGCCTCCCGAATTTTCTTCAAAGCACTTTGATCGACAGCACCATTTACAGTCCATTCATTCAAATGATAGTAATTACTATAGTCTTCAAATTTAATTAGCATGATTATTTACTTTTTTTTGCCTTTAGGTTTATCTTTATCTGGGGGTGTATTATCCCCTTCACCCTCAACTTTGTCAATGAATTCTTTACCATATTTGTCTTCGTGCCATAAGTTAAGATAATCTTGATATATATCCCTGTAAGGTTCATCTGTCTTAATATAAGGATGTACTTTCTTAAAGAACGATATCAATAATGTAGTATTTTCGAAGTTATCCAATGTCATAGCCCAGTCAATAACATTTTTCATTTCTTGAAGTGTAACTTTTTTATTTCTCTTGAAGAATGCAATTGAGAAGATAGCAGCGGATTGTTCATGAACATTAAGACCCTTTAATGTAGCTTTAGCTTTAGCTCCATTTTCATATACATCTTGAACCTGTGCATAGTTAAACTTATCCTTCAAATCAAGGTATGCAGCAAATTGACCAGCAGCTTGTGGGCCAACATAATCAGTGAAGATATCAACAATTTTCTGTCTTGGAAGTTTACCACCAGCTTCTTCTTTTCTTAAAACATAGTCATTATTAGCTTTTACCCATGTACGTGGGCTGGGCCAGTTTTCTTGTTCATCATCAGGGTCCATCTTATGTAACCATTCTTCGGAAAATTTAATGAATCCAATTAAATCACCATCAATATCAGGATTATTTGAAGCCCATTTTATCCAGTGTGGGGCATCAGTTATCATATTCATATGTTTAAAACGGTTACTCATTCTAAACCCCATATCTGTAACATCAGCATCTTCCTTCCTATTACCAGCAGCAATTATTATCCACTTGGAAGGAAGCTGATAACTTGCAGTAGGAATTGTACCGTCAAGGGCTAAGTTTAATGACGCATCAAGAACTTTTGGAGTAGCATTATTCATTTCATCTAAGAACATTATTCCGCCATTAAGACCTAAAGATTCACAATTATCCCAAGGCATAATTATTGGAACGTTATATGAAGTTCTTCTAACATCTTTACCTCTTGAATCAGTCGCAACTGTGACTATTTCTGGAATTCCAATAAAATCTTCAGGTGAGCAGTTTGCTAAATTTACTTCAATCATAAAAAGCCCCAGTTCTTCACAAACGGCACGAACACTTTCACTTTTACCAATACCAGGAGCCCCCCAAACAAAAAGATTTGGGTGAGATTTTGGGTTTTTAAGCTTCATTCTAAAAAGAAATTTAATTTCATCCTGAACTTCTTCTGGAAATACATCACGAACACGCCTTGCATGCTGTAAATTATGTGCTTCAAGTGCAAGGTCTTGTTCCGATTGAATGCTTCCAGCACTTTTAAAATCATCATCTGTGTCATCTTCAATGCTCATTTTATTAATTTCAGACTCGGACGGAATATTTATTTTTTTATTGTTTGGCATATATATTTTAACTTTACCTTTATACTGCCCCTTCTTAACTAAGAATTGTAATAATGGAAGCCACCAAGAGCTACCAGAAAACTTACGTTTAAAATATGCTAATACCTGATCAAAAGCATTTGTAAGCCAATTCTCATTAAGTCTATATTCATCTGAGAACATATCAAATTTCTTCAACTTTTCCATATGGTGAGTAATTTTTTATTTTATATATTATTTTTAAAAATCAATTTTTAAATAAAAAAAAGGTGAAACAAAATCTCACCTTTTTATTATTCTATCCCGATCATCATTTAATTGTATCAACAAAAATCTTTTTGCCGAATTTTATGAATCCCGCATTATCTTTACCTTTAATAACCCAGAACACTCTATCCCTATATCCAGACACCATTGTTGGGGTTGGCACTGGGGACACATCACCATCAGTAAAATAAATAATAAATGCAGGAGATGAACCCCTCGGAAATTGTATTTTTCTACTTGATAATGGGCAATTACTACTATACGGTATATTTTTATCACCATTAATCCATTTAAATGGTGGGATAAAACTGGTTCCACCATATCCTTTAGGTCTTAATTTACTAATATCTAATGGGTTATCCTTACCAACTGATACTTGTTGAATATTTGTAATGGCATCATCGCACCAAACAATATAGCAATCATTAATATCATATTCTTTAAATAATTCCATTAATTCTGATGCAAACGTATTTAATTCTGCCTCACCAATTGAGCCTGATGTGTCAATAGCAACAACAACATCTTCGAAACCACCACTACCAATATCTTTCAAAGTATTCATATGCATTCCAGAATGAGTAAATCTTCTGTCAGAATATGCATAATCAGATTCATTAAAAATAGAAGAAACAAAATTTCTAAGCTCATTCCGCCAATTCACTTTTGGTTTTACAAGTCCACGAATAAATCTATCAAATCCAAGTGTACCTTCACCTGATGTATTAGACCTTCCAGCTTTTTTTCTTAAATCATCCCATTTTTTGGCAAGTTCTTTTGGATCAATCTTTGTCGGTTGCTTTGGCCCACCTCCAGAACTGTCTCTATTATCGTGGTTTCTACCACACTTTGGGCAAACATAACCATCATTTTCATTAATCATATTATCTTATATTTTTACATAGTTAAGCCACCACCTCCACCGTAAATAGGGGCTCCTTTATCATCAACAGTACCACCGCAGTCTGAACAAGAATTCCCGTCTTCGGTTCCATCAGCGGAATCAATAAAAGATGATGTTCCGCCCTTCAATTCTCCAGGGCTTTTTACGTCATTTGGTGTAAGAGCACCATCTTGATCCATTCCAGCACCTTTCAAAATTCTATCTACAAGTTCATCAATATCACTTTGAGTAAATCCACCAGCACCTTTACCTTGACCTTGACCTTGACCTTTACCTTGACCTTTACCTTGTCCTTGTCCTTGACCTTGTCCTTGTCCTTGTCCTTGTCCTTGTCCTTGTCCTTGTCCTTGTCCTTGTCCTTGTCCTTGTCCTTGTCCTTGTCCTTGTCCTTGTCCTTGTCCTTGTCCTTGTCCTTGTCCTTGTCCTTGACCGCCATCACCATTACCTTTTTTATATTGGCGACCCTCTTCAAGAAGTTCTTCGTATATCTGTTCAGTACTCATATCCTCATATTTCATATCCAATAAAATTTTTACTGGCACTTGAACGACTTTAGTATTCATACCATTAAGCTTAGCATTAATAAAATAATCCCCAGCAATATTCCAAAGTACTGGATGCCTTGAAAATTGCCTATCAAAATGTAACACCGCATTGTGCATAATCTCATGAATCAATACAAATGTAACTTGCTGAACAGTTAATTTTTTAACAAAATGGGGACTATAATAAATACTTACACCGTCCGTTGCCATTGTGGTAATTTTTGGATCATCAGATTCTACAATTTTTAATGCATATAATAACGTTGTAAAAAACCCGAAGTTTGTTAAAATTGTAGCCATAGCTTCCCGAATCTTCCTTAATGCTGCTTTTTCAGCATGAGGATTCGCTTCCCACCACTCATTTATTTTAATCCAATTACTATACTCCAAATATTTTTTCATCCAAATCTATTTTATTTTCCTTCCCCAATCTCTTCGAAAAATTCGGGATTATATTTTTTTTCATGCCACAAGTTAAGATAATCTTGATATACATCTCTGTAAGGCTCCTCCGTCTTAACATAAGGATGAACTCTTCTAAAATATTTTATAAGCATAGTTGTCTCATCAAAATTCTTTAATGTCATAGACCAATCTAAAACATTCTCCATTTCTTTAAGTGTAACCTTTTTTCCCTTTTTAAAAAATGCGATTGAAAAAAGTGCTGCAAATTCTTCGTCAATTTTAAGCCCCTTGACAGAAGCTTTAGCTTTACTACCATTTTCATATACATCAATTACAGATTCCGTATTAAATTTATCTTTCAACAATAGAAAACTATAAAATGCGGATGCTGCTGCTGAGCCTACAAAAGCTTGAATAGTGTGTGTGATTTGTTTTTGAGATAATCTGCCACCTTTGTACCGTTTTAGAGTTATATAATAATCACTTGCTTTTGACCAACTTCTTGGGCTGGGCCAATTTTCCCCAGTTGTATCAGGATCAAGCTTATAAAACCACTCTTCATAGGCATGTAAAAATGCAATTATATCGCCATCAACATTATTCTTTGCTGCCCACGCCCCCCAAGATTTAACATCAGATGTCATATTAATATGCATAAACCTATTATTCATTCTACTTTCCATGTCTTGCATCTTTTTAACATCAGATACTCTATTACCAGCAGCAACAACAATCCACTTTGAAGGTAATTTATATTTTGCGTTTGGAATTCTACCCTCAAGTGCTAAAGGTAATGCAGCCCTCATAATTGCTTCCCTACCATTATTCATTTCATCTAAAAAGAAAATTCCACCTTTACGATTTTTGCCATTCGTGTATGGCATAAGTATAGGAAGCTTATATATACTTCTTTGAACAGGAACGCCTTCATCATCTACTAATTTATTGCCTGTTGATTTTTCATAGTCATCAGGAAATCCAGTTAAATCTTCTGGTATACAAGTTGCTAAATTTAACTCTTCCATATCTAACTTCAAATCCCTACACACCGCTTGAACAACAGTACTTTTTCCAATTCCAGGGGCACCCCAAATAAACACATTTGGGTTGCTATTTGGGTCTTCGACCTTCATCATATATAGAATATTTATTGTTTCTTCAACCTCTTCTGGAGTTGAATTTGGAACATCTGTTGGGTGTACAAACTCAACCGATTCCTCATTAATAGTAAAAAATTTATTAAACACTTTTCTATTAATAAATTTCTCATTAACTCCAAAATAATCATGTATTAATCTTTCCAACTCTGATTGTACTGGTTGTGCTTGCCTCATACCCATTCCCATTTGACGCTGGCCCTGTGCTTGAGCACCAGATTGCCCCTGTACTTGAATTTTATCTGGAGCATCGTTTACTTCTTCTTCAGGCTCTTCAAGTTCTTCGGGTTCCTCTACTGAAACTGGAACATCTTTCGAATATTCATTATCCTTATTTACAGCCATTTGAATTTCATTATCTAAAGGTATTCCAAGACCACTTGAACCAAATGGATAAAATTTTACTTTATCTTTACCATTTTTCTTATATACACCTTTTCTTATTAAAAACATTAATAATGGAATCCACCATGATTCTTTAAATTTTTTAACAAAAAATGAAATAATTCTATTTACCCCCCCTGTTAAAAAGTTTTCATTCAATCTATATTCTTCAGAGAATGCACCATAATTTTTAAGTCTGCTCATAGTAATAATTATTTTTATTAAAATATATATTATTTTTAAAAATCAATTTTTTTCATTCAACTATATCTGAATCTTGATTCTTATCACGTTCTTCTTCTTTTTCTTTAAATAATTCTTGCTTACTTTTCTTTTCAATTAAATTATTATACCAATTAACACGCTTAAGTCCCTTACAATTTTCATTTCCTTCAATGGTAGGTCTTGGTATTCCAAGAAAATTCCAATCGATTTGATCGTCATTATCACAAACTTCACAATCCTCACTATCAGTATTGAAAATTGGAAAATATGTTTGTACCTCCAGCGAAAATTTAATTGTAGGTGTTACTGGGTCAGATGTTAAATTATGCTCTCTCGGTATTTCAATACCCGAATCTGGCGGAAGCTTAAAAAAAGAATCTATTTTAATCCCAAAATAATCAAAACTATAAAAACGATAATTCCACATAGTACTTAATATCTTAGCCCAGCATGTTTCTGCTTCCCATTCATTATCCAACCTAATTTCTATATCATAATTTAAACTTACTGGAACAGCTTTAGCTCTTGATACAAGAGTTCTAAGTTTATTGTTTATTTTGAATGTTTTTGATAAAAATTGATTTGGATTGGCAAATTCATCATCCCTTGTTGTCCCACCCTTAAAAGCAACCATACCTCTTTGCTTCTGATCTGTATTAAGTTCAACTCTTTTATCTGGGATATCATCAACAAAAGCATCAAGTAAAAATCGTTCTTGCCCGCCCATTGCTGCATAGAATGGCAATATAACTCGTATTTTTTTATCCTGAAACTTATTAATCCATCTTATTTTAGTACCAAAAACCTTAATTAATCCAATAGTCACCATTCTTACAAAATTGTCATCATAATGATATTCGTGTCCTATGTTTGCCATAATTTTTTTCCTTTATATATTAAAAAAGTTATACCTTTGAGTTATGGATAATAAACCTCGTGGATTTACAAGAAAAAATGGCAGATATTGCCACGAAACAGATTTGATTCTTAATCTAAGAAAGACTGAAACAATTATTGTTGAATTTAATGTATGTTATCAATATTTAGATGATAAAACATTAACGACT
>Ga0209083_1000725_pt1 | contig 44859 bp, 72 predicted proteins | sample AM7aDNAmetaG_FD_184132 | JGI IMG/M metagenome (GOLD analysis project Ga0209083, IMG submission 184132) | Freshwater microbial communities from Finland to study Microbial Dark Matter (Phase II) - AM7a DNA metaG (SPAdes) (version 3) | ecosystem: Environmental > Aquatic > Freshwater > Lake ...
CTGACTTGTCGATCTCGTAGTCTGCCTGGAAGCTCCGCACCTTGTTGTCCCGGCCGGCCACGGCCCGCTTTGCCTTCTCGATCCATTCGTTGTCTGACCGGATCTTCTCAATCTTCTTGTAAAGGTCACCCAGGTTCACGGCCTGCCAATGGCTCGCGCTGTATGCTTCTGGGAGCGCGGATCCGATCTCTGCGATGAACGACTGCTTGTTACGCATCTCGCGGTTCAGGTCCTGGCGCTTTAGGAAGTAGAACCCTTCCTCGGCCTGGATGTCATGAAGGATGCAGAGGATGTTCTGGTCATAGTTGATCTCTGGCGGGATTTCACCGAACTGGTCCTTGATCCAGCCCATGTTCCACTTAAACTCGATCAGGTCCAGAATGATCCGGTTTTGCTCTTTGCTGTCCATGGCCGCGAACTCTACCGGGTTCAGCTGGAGCTCCGTGAAGATCTCGCGCAGGAAGCTCTCGGTCTTCTCATCCTTTTCCACGCCCTGCTTGATCGACTTGTAATCGGCCTTCTCGGTCCTGGTCTTGCGGTTCACGCGCAGGCCGGTGTCTGTCTCGATCAGGACTTCACCTTCCTGTTCTCCCTGGGTGATGATATAATCGCGATCGGACTTGTTCGTCAGCGCATACTTGATCGCATCGATGATCGATGTCTTGCCTACGCCCTTGCGGCCGTTTAGTTCGATGTCCTTCCCGTCTGAATCGAAGCACCTGATCCCGAAAAGGTTCCTGATCTTTAGCTTTGTTATCTTCACTGTGATCTCCTGTTGACGCCCCTTGCCGGGCGGTGTTCTTACTTCTTTTTGTTCTCTTTAATCTTGAAATTGTTACCGCATCCGCGACAATGAAAGTCCCCGGTCCTGATACGAAAATAGACCATCGACGGGTTTGGGCATTCGGCTTTCGGACATTTGATTTTTTCAGCCATTTTTTTCTCTCCTTTCTCGTTTGTTTTGTGTGTGTCGTTGTGGCAATTAAAACACAGCCACCGAATCTCTAATTGTTTGCTATAGTCATCGTGGTGCGCGTGGATGTGATGGCTTTTTTCTATACACTTAGAACATTTTTCGGGTTTCACAATTCTACCGGAAACCATTGCCCTATAAACTGCTTGCTGTGCCCGGTTTTTTATTATATTTTTCTTTCTCCACCGCATTGACTGAGCAGTTCTGTCCCCTCGGTTTGTGGATTTTAACATCCCCCTTTTTTTATATTCGTGCCTAGATGATGCGCTCATAAGTCCCCTTAATTGAACATCTACAATAACACACACTCTCTCTATAAAATCAAGAAATTTTACGCCGGCGCCTGTAGTTATTTTGAATGTATTTAACGATCATCCCGGTCGCCTCGATCGCGCCAATCCTCTGTGCATCATGGTTCCATATAATTCTTTCGATGAACTCGGACAGGTCCAGGCGTTTTGGGTACGGCTTCTTCACGATCGCCATTCCGTAGCTGACCATTCGCCTGTTTGCGGCCACCTGTTGCCTGTGCTTAATCTCGATTGCGTCCCACGCCTTACTGCTTACGGCCTCGGCTGCTTCGACCCATATTTTTCCGAGCTGTAATCCGTTGATCTTTTTTTCGTTCTTCATAGACCATGCCTCCGGTCAATCTGTTCCTGTTCCTCATCCTGGGTGTATGCCCTAAAGAAGCGCTGGTTTCCAATCACGGCCGTCTGCTTCATGTCCTTGGCCCAGCTTGGCAATGGGAACGCGGTCCCTTCCCAATGGTCGGCATGATCGGTCATTGCGCAGTTACCGGGATCCCGGCTTTCTTCCCAGGCCCTATCGGCCGCCACAAAGGTTTTCACGCTGTACAAGTGCTTCTTCACTCTGGGCGCGTGTTCGCCGAACACCCCGCGGAGAGTTCCTCTTTCCCTGATTGCGCAGGCGACGGCCAGCTTGCCTATGTAAGTCTCCCCTTCGGCCTCTCCGATCACGGCCATGACGGCTCTGGTCTTTGGGATCTCGGCGCCCCAAACATGGCCGCACACAATCGAAAACACGATCACAAAAATGATCCCGATCGCTACCGGGAGCGCATCATCCATCCATTGTTGGGGATCTTTATACTGTTGCATGGGCCCTTCTTTCTGCGGCATAGACCGCCTCTTTGAGCTTGGTTTCCATTTCCATCCGGCAATCAACAAAAAAGCTCCGGTCCTGCGGGATCGCCCGCCAGTCCTTGTTCATGTACTCATTGGTTTCCTCGGTGGCCTGGATAACTGCCTTATCAATCTTTGTTCCGTATGCCCTGGCGATCTCATATGCCCGAACAAACACAGCCAGCCACTCTGCTACCTTTGCCTCTCTCCTTGCCTTTTTTTCTTCCTTCGTTTTTCCCATGTCCCTCTCCTTTTTTAGTTTGCCTGCCACACCAGTTCACCGTAAACATCCTTAACCAGCCCTGCGTTCTTTAAAACCGAGACGATCTGGTTGTATTGGTCGATCGTCAGGTGGTTCATTAGAGTCGCGTAAAGGCTCCCGCTGGGTACCCGGCCTAATTCCTTGATCGCGTCTGCCACCGCCTTAATCATCCCCACCGCCGCTTTTACCTTCGCTGTCTGTGTCATGGTTTCTCCTTATAGGCTGTTAACGAGTTTCTGAAGATATTTGGTCATTTCATCTGGATCAAGGTGCTCCAGATCGTGCTGGTATCCTGTCTTCTCAATTGCCCCCATGACGATGTTTTCAATCTGTCCCCACAGCGCGTCTTTTAATGCCCGTTTGTCTTTGTTTGTTAATGCCATGCCCGCCTCCTTGGTTGCTGTTCCCTTAAGCCTTCTAAGGTATCTCACACACTCTCTCTATTTGTCAAGAAAAAAGATTATAAAAAGGAGACCCCGGCGCGGGCAAGGCACCGGGGCTTGAGGATACCGTCGAGGAGTGGCGACGGTCGGAGAAATTTATTTTAAAAACGGAATCAACAAAAGCAGAAACCTTAACAGCTGGATCGCTCCGCGCCCGCCTTCTGACCATTGGACGTTCGGGATCACGGTTCCAAAAATAACGCACCAGACACCAGTTAAAGGAATGATAACCGCGCTGGTCCACCAGAACCATGACCAATGAAGGCCGGTTGCAATAACGACCGGGAGAGGAATCACCGCGAACACCGCGCCGGCCATGCAGTAATTGACAAACGTGGCGTCGGTCCCTTTGTGTTTAAAATATGTACTCTCTGCCCAGCAAAGGCCAGCGCTTAGAAGTATCCAGGTCGTCCAGCCAAACCACGACCAAAGTCCCAGGATCATGGCAATCATCACGCCGGCCTGGCGCACCCAGCGTCCTAGCCCTGTTGCGGATCCACCCGATCGATAACAATATCCGGCAAACGTGGCCAGCGCAAGTGTTGCGATTACGTGGAGAACCATCATTTAGCACCAACCTTTACTCTGTCCTGGTCTATGGTCTTTGTTCCCGCGGGTGTTTCTATGGTCAAAAAACGGCCGCATCCGGGGAAACTTAAGGGATATAGATTCTGCACCGGAGCGATCGTTGTGGTCGCTTCGTTGTGCTGGGCGCCCTTGGTATAGTTCTCGCTGTCGGTCTTGTGCGTGGCCGCGTAGATCAGGTAGACCGTTATGGCCACCAGCGCTACCCATGCGAGGACGCTCAATATGGAAGGCTTGCCGAGTTCCATTATTTGCCTGCCTGTGGTCCGAACTTCTTTGAAAACAGGATACACGGCCCAACATCGAGCCGATTATCGGCCCCGTTGACCTGGGATCCATCAGAGAACGCGGTTATGTTCGTAATCATTACCCCGGCGCCTACTTTTGCGGCGTCAAAGAAACCCAAAACGGGGACCTTATTAAGAGAGAGGCCGGCCATCAGGTCGTAGTTAACCGTTACGGCGGCTCCAGATGTCGATATAAGACCGCCATCCAGCGTTAAATGCCACGCCTCGGGCCCCAGGATGGCCAGCTTGGTGCTTAAATAGCTATACCCATGCGTGGCGCGGATCCCGTAGAAATATCCGGCCTGGGCCCCCATGGCATTAATTACCTCGGTTGCTGTCGGATCCTTCTGGATGACCTCGGCCCTGGCCCAGGATTGAATAAACAGCACCACCAAAATCATAAAGATAGCTTTTCTCATTTTGCCCCCTCGGTTGGTTTCCGGTCTGCCCGGTCAAAATAGGCCGCCGCGATCTCGCGCACGACCAGTATAAAAGGTCCAAGGATCGCCAGGAACCCATCTGTAGGAAGCGTCTTGCTTACAAACGCCCAGGTTGCCACCAGAACGGCAATGCAGAATGTAAGGCAAAACATCACCGCCATAATAAATCGTGCGCTCATACTCGTTCCTCCTGTTCAGTTAATAATTTTCCCCCTAATTGTTCGATTGATTCTTCAATGGCATCAAAAGCGTTGTCAAGGTGTTGGAGAGCGTAGACGCTGGTGATATATGCTCTGGCCTCAGTTAATTGCATTGCCGCAAATTTTAATTTATGGACGATAGTATGTGTCATGATTTCGCCTTTGAGTTTGGGCAGGCGTGTGGATGGTCAAGCCTCTCCCAAACGGCATCTAATGATTTTTCAAGATGACCGATGTCTTTGGCATGGTCAGCAATTGTCACATATCCGGCGTTGGCCTTAACGAGTGCGTCCATCTGCTCTTTAATGAATAACAGCGTGGTCGACATCTTGCTCGCCCACCAGACACCGGCGATTAATTGAGCCAGAAGAAAAACAAACAGCGTTATGATTGCACCAAGGTCGAATGACATATCACATCGCTCCTTCTTCAACAGGCTTAACCCCAACTGGCCCGAGTTTAATCGCCCTTACCTGATCCGCTATCTTCGTGGCCGGAGCAAACTCCGCCACACCCTGAATAATATTCTCGATCGCCTCGACCATCGGCAGGATCACGTCATTGGTATACGGGCCTTCGTCCTTTGCCCAGTGGAACGACTGACGATCAACCGGGTCAAGACCATTGTTATAGGCATCCTCATTGACGTAGAGAGAAGCCGTTGCATAGGCATCCGTCAATGAAAACGAAAAATCCGTAATGACCCAGAAGTCAGCGACAACTCCAGACGGTAAAGTTTTTTCTAATTGAAATGGCATATGAGGCTCCTATTGGTTAATTTTGGCATTTCTTAATATTGCCCCGGGACGGTAGAGATCGAGAATTTCTTGAGCTGACAATGACCGATTATAAATTCTTGCGTCGTCATACTGTCCAGCTAGCCATTGACCGCTCCAAGCAGTGTCTGACGTTGATCCACTCAAGAAAACATTAGGAACTGAATATCCAGCAAAAGAAGTATTCGTTGCTACACGAGCAATTTCAACTCCATCTTGGTAAGCAATTGTGAAAGAATTATTTGTTGTACCGGCTACATGAGTCCATTTATTTAGAGGGACGGTAACACTCGGATCAGGTGTTATTTTTGTTGTGCCATCATAAACATAAAAATGAACTTTACCATTAGCATCTACCGAAAGATTTTTATCTTTTGTCCCTGAACCTATACCATTCATAAACCCAATAATATGGCCCTTAGAAGCCGGATATGCTGATATCTTAATCCAGCAAGACACCGTTGCGAAACCGGCATTTATGACTTGAGTATCTACAATGTATTGACTTGACCCATTAAAAGATAACCCCTGTTGACGCACACCGGTAATACTGTTTCCGGCTTGCGTCATGCTGTTAAGATTCCCAGTATTCCCGTTTCCGCTCTTGTCTAGCACGGTTGTTGATGTCAAGCTATCTTGATTATCAAGAGTCCACCACGCGACAAGCCCATCCTGAACACCGGCGAATGCCGGAACTGAAATAATCAAAAGCAATAAAAAGAATATTAATTTTTTCATTGGTTGAACTTTGCTCCGAAACGGTATAGGTCGAGGACTTCTTGTGTAGTAAGTTTCCTGTTATAAACTCGGACGTCATCTATGCTACCCTGAAAATAATAACCAGGTGAATCATAAATTCTTCCGATAACTTTATCAACCGCCCATCCCGACGGGTTTGTGTTACTATCATTGTTATACCTAACTCCATTAAGGTAAAAATCAATCCCGGTATTCGTACCGTCCGATGTAGCTCCAATTAAATTCCACTGATCGAAAGTGCCTATTCCGCCGGAATAAGAAAAGTGCATTGCGGTTGTATCACCATCAGTCTTGCATTGAGTAAAAAGAACACGTCCACCGCTATTAACTGACAGAAAGAAATCACCAGCCTTACAACTACTGGCTGTATAAGAAAAAATGACACCACCGCCATAACTCGGTTGCATTGTATTTGTTGACGGAACTTTGACCCACGCAAACACGCTCATCGGGCCTGTAAGTGAAATACTTGACGTTAATACCAAGTAGTTTGTTGGCCCTGTAAAATTCCGGCATCCTGCTCTAGGGCACGCTGAAAGAATAGACGTTCCGGTTGGTATTGCGGTATTGCCCTTGATCGAGTCTTTAGCATTCCCGCTTATTTCATCTAGTCGCCACCACCCAACAAGCCCATCCTGAACACCCGCCCAGCAAGGCAACGAAAATAAAACCAAGAGTAAGGATAAGATAATTTTCTTCACGTTCCAGCCCCGCAAGTCGTCGCCGATGAAACAGAGAATATCTTTCCCGTACTATTAATACAGAGCAAGCGGTTGCCCGTTGTGGCTTTAGCTGCTACGTCAAAAATATCTCCCGACGTTGTAACGCTCCCGGTCACGTCGAGGGTTGCTTTTGGCGTCGAGGAAGAACCAACACTAAGATTACCCGAGATATAACTGTCCCCCGTATTCGCCGCAACCAACGTCCCACCGGCATAGATCGAACCGTCGACTTCGGTGTTTCCTAAGACGAATAAGTCGGGATTGGCAGAGGCGTAGACGTTTGTTGCGCCACCAATCGTTACGTCATTCGTTGTGGTCATTCCACCAGACACCGTAAGCCTTTGAATGCCGGATATTGTTCCACTAAGCGTTAAATTAGACGCTGTAATAGGCGTATCTGCCGAATCATCCGCCGTCCTAAACGCAACCGTCGTCCCGCTTCGTTTTAAGGACGGAAACCCCGACGACGTACCGCCAAGCTGAAGCCTTGAAAAATCTGACACCGCCGCATTGGTCATGGTGATAACGCCGTCTGTCCCAGAACTCATGGCGGACTTTCCTGTCCAGCTCATCGTGCCGCCATTGGCAACAAGATTTAATCCGGTGACGTTCCCGTTTACATAAGCGTCGCCATTGACGGATAGTTTTTCTGTTCCATAAGGTGTGGCCTTATTTACGAAAAAAGCCCCCGTAGAAAGATAAGCGTTTCCCGTAGGCCGATAAACGTCTGATCCTGAAACAGTCCAAGCCCCAGCGGCGGCGGCGGCGAAACTCTGATAATCGCCTGACGATAAATATCCATCTGATGCGGCACCAGCGGCGGTCATTGAACAATTCGGAGAGGTTGAGCTGTTGGTACAGGTGATCGGAGTTGTTCCTGTTACGCTAGTGACTGTTCCGCCACTGGGTGCGACTGCCCAGTTTCCGTTCATGCGAGCGTAATAATTTCCATCATATGGAGCCTCTGTTAAATAGCTACCGGCGGCTTGCTTGCCATTAAAAGTGTTCCAATCCGTGGCAGACAAGTAACCATCAGCACCAGAGCTAGCTTGTGTGAGGCTCAAGTTTCCCGCCGATATAGATAACGGGAGCGAGGCCGTGAGTGTTGTCCCGCCGTTTGAATTGCATACAAGCCCAGAGGATGACGAGAACGTGCAGTATTTTGTGTCCGTCAAGGTTCCCTCTTTGACTGACAAGGTGTTCCCAGTTTTCTTGAGCAGAGTCCCGGAAACTGACGAGCCGAGGTTTGTCGTATCAATCGTGATGTTTCCTGACGTGATGTATAACGGAACACCAGCGGTCGAAACAACTTTTGTCCCGTTCTGGTTTATCGTTGTTGCCGATACCTGGGTGAATGATGGTGTTGTCGATATCGAGATTATCGGCGTTGTCCCGCCGCTTGAGATGATTGGCGTTGAGCCGGTGACACTTGTTACTGTGCCTGATCCGCCACCGGATGCCGGTTTGTTTTTCCATTTGCTACTGGACGATTCATATGTCAAAACCTGGGCGTCCGTTGGCGATGTTAGCGTTACATCAGTTAGATTGCTCAAAGCTCCCGCTGAGATATGGTTGTCGACATAAGTCTTCACGGCATTCTGGGATGGATATGAAACGTCCGATGTGCCGAGGGACGTGTTCGTGCTTTTGTTAGCTACGTTCTCCGGTGTAAACCCAATTGACGCCTGTTTAGCGTCCCAGTATGTTTTGTCAGTCGCAAGGGGCAGGTAATGTGTCCCGTCAATCGAGACGGTTGATCCACTTCCAATTACGGATCCGGTACCGCCATCCACAGAAAGACCACCAGACACCGTCAAATTCCCCGTTGTTATTGGCGTTTGAAGTGCTGTACAATTTAAAGAGTTACCGCGAACATCAACGCCCCTGGCAAAGTACCCAGCATTGCAAACAGTAGGTGCCGTTTCCAGCGACGTCGCTTTTGAGATAACGCTCAGTGTGTCCATTGATTTTATAGCCGTCTGAACGTCCGTATCCGTCGTGTGCAGGTTCTTCGAGAACGTCGTCGCATCCACGGAGATGTTCCTGGCTGGCGTCAGAACCGCTTGTGCTGGACCGCAAAGAAGAATTAAGGCCGTAAATGCCGTTAGTATTTTTTTCATATTGATATCGCTCCAAAAACAAAGTCTCCGGCTTTAATGGCCGGCGCGGATCCCGAAAGAACAATGTTAAGGCCGCTAACTGAAAAGTCTCCGGCTACCTGGTCTTGGCCTGTCCCCATAATAAAAAGGCAAACCACGGCTGTCGGGATCCCGGGAAGGTTGCCGAAGGTCGTTTGTCCATCGGTCGTTGCGGTAAAGCTGAAAGGGACAATGTTCGTCATGGCCAATGTCTCGATAACGGTTATCTGCGGAAAGTCGTTTTCCTGCTGGACGATAATCTGACTGTGTCCTTCTTGAATCGTGATCTGTGGTATCCGTTGAATAACGGTTATCATCTGGTCACAGGCTCCTTGATGCAAATGGTACCGCCGACCAGGCGCGTTGCCACGCCTGCCGCCGAATAAACAAACAAATCCCATACGCCCTCAAACGGCGCCGGCAGAGCGGCGGTAAATGTTGGGCCAAGAATGATCTGTATCGATCCAGTGGCCCCTGTAATAACAATCAGTCCGTTGCTTGTCCTGGCATCAATGACCGGAGGATTTGCACCGTTGACAGTCTCCCTAGCCATTAATTTAGCTGTGAACCCAGAGATGTTGACCGGGGTTCTATTTGCATCAATCCACAATATCGCTGGCGGAGCGAACGTCTCACCTTGATAGATCGTTATTGGCACCATGGTTTGTTGATCCATTTTGTCCTCAATATTTAATAACTTTATTGACGGTGGCATACGGTTGTAAGTTGTTATGAGCGCCACCGCCACCAGCCGCATCGGAGTTAAAATTAACACCGTTGCATGAAGAAGAGGGCGGGTTGTATTTTAACAAATCGCTAAAAACAACGTAGTCGCTACCAGGGTGTTCCGCTTCCCAGGATTGTATATGGTGAGCATGAGACGCCAGTTCATCTGTTGTTAAAGTATGAGTCTTTTCACCATCTGCCTTACCAACAGCATTGAATTCTGTTTGTCCGGCATCATAACCAACAGCAACTTTACCTTTGAAGTTTGGAAGATTGAAGGTTGTCGACCCGTCCCCAGCTCCCCAATAATTACCAATTGAAGCATAAAGGTTGGCATATGTTGTCCGGCTAACGGCAGACCCATCGCAGGCAAGATATCCAGTTGGAATGTTAGCGGTTGGCCCTGCAAAGTCTTTTATAAATCCGGGCTGTTCGCCAGCGGCAAGTTGCCAATTGCTAGCATCCGTCACGGCGTTGTTGGTGTTTGCATTGGTCTTGGAAACATAAGTTGCCCCGTTTACGTTCACCATGCTACCGATATAATAGGTTGTGCTGGCATCCCATTCGGCAATTCCAGCTTGAAACAGGTACGCGATCTGCTGGAAAGCCAACAGAAAAAGGCTATTCATATCTTCAAGGCACGGCTTTGATCCGGCAATCACAGCATCCTGCCAACCATCATCAAATGCCGCCAGGGCCTGGATCGTGGCCGGGTCTTTTGTGTTAACGGGGCTGGCGGCCGCTTTGCTTCCAAACTTACCGAAATATGAGACGTTTCCACTTGCTCCGAAAAGCTTTTGAAACGTGCGGGCGATCTTGGCCATAAATCTCCTTAGATATAATTAACTGTATAAGAATTTCCCATTCCCTTTGGCAAAACTCCCAAAAAGTCAGCAATCGCCACCGCGCTATGGTATGGGTTTGAAATGTTAAACGTCACGGAAGTGTTCAGGTTGTCCGTGATCGCTATGGCCGTACCAAAGACCGAAAACAGCGCCTCGGTTATGGCTTTGGCTGTTCTGGCGGCCGTGTTAAAGATAATCTTAAGCTTTATGACGGTTCGCATCTGGTCATCTGTCATGGTCAGGATTGAATCAAGGTAATAACGATCAAAAAGATCTGCCGGAATCGGGCTGGTTGAATAAAGGTTAAATCCGTTTCCTGTTGGCGACCCGCTGTGCGATGTAAACTCAAAGAACAAATGCGTTAAATCAAGTCCAGGAACCTGCCTGCGAACCCCTACAATCCTTCCCAGAATGTCCAACTGGGCGCCATTGGCTGTTTCAAGGTCGAAACACCCGGCCTCTGTCAAAATAAGGCCATCTAGCCATGTTTCTGCCGTAACGGCCGCAATTGTAGCCTTGGCTTTTGTCTTGTTCCGATATTGCATTATCAGAACTGACTGGTAATAGGCTTTGAGTTGATCAAGCGTTAATGTCATATAATTATGATATTGTTATGTGATCCGCTGAAACGGCCCACTTGTTCTTCTTTGCCGCTGGCAGTTTCGTTGTTAAATACGATCCGGCCGTGTTCGATACTCCGGCCAGCGACACCACCGCATCCGGGTTGAAATCATAAACCATTTTAATAATCGTTGAAACATCCGCAATTTCATAAATTCCATACGAAAGATTGGCCGCCAAGTACGCTTTGATGGCCGCGGTGTCAAGCGATCCCCCAGACTTTGATGTGGCCGTAAATGCGATATAAAGGTCTTGTGCGACCGCTGTATCAAATCTCATCACAATCGTTGAACCGTCTACCTGGGTGACGGTAGATGTTACCGCGCCGGCCATCGGAACCCCAAGAGGACGGTACTTATAAATCATGGCGGCTATGTCTGCAATTGCCCCGCCATCGGTAATGACCCATATTCCGTGACCAGGCACGCTGTCTGCATCTGCGCTGGCTCCGGTGTTTTCACGGACAATAGCCTGAACAAGCCCTGTCACGGTCTGAAGCCCGCCCAAGAGTCCCGCAAGAGCGGAACTGGCCGGCAATGCCACGGCCGCCTGCCGGCGTAACCTAAAGGCCGCGTCAGTCTCTTGATCCACTCCCTGCGTTGTTGGCGCGCTCGAATTGTTGACTGAAAGAACGCCAAGGATCGGAGTTGTTATGGTGATCAGCGTGTTTAGCGATATCTGGACGTTGCCAATATCAACAGCCCTAAACGCTAGCGTGTTGGCTCCGGTTGTTAGGGATGCGCTGTTAATCAGCTGAAAAAGGTTTCCAGTTGCGTCTGAGATTGTGAAAGGCGTTGAAGATCCGATCCCGGTTAAATTAACGTTGCGGTCTGTTGTCACGGTAATATTGACAATCGTATATGTACCACCACGTCTGGTCAACCCGCAAAGCTGGGAAACGCTATCAAGCGCCACGCCCACGGCTTGGTCGGGATCTTTAGACGAGTAATCCTGGGTAACAAGGTTCGCGTGGTCAAGGCACATCAGGGCGATCTGGTTGAGGAGCTGTCCGTCTGGGCTGTTTGATGCCAAATTAACATCGGATCCGTAGATGGTCTGAAATGCGGCCGTCAGCGATGCGATAATATCAGCGAGGGTCTTGGTCTGGATTCCATAAAGGTCGATTGTGTTGACGCTCATCAAATCCCCACAGTTCCCTCGACGTTCGTCGAGAATATTGTATCTACTGAATAGTTTAACACCAAGTTACGAGCCTCACCTTGAAAATCTAAAATAATTTTTGTCACCCTTAGCACGCCATATGATTGCAAAATTATCGCCCGAACACTCAACTCAATAAGACTTTTTGTATTCCTTGATCCAAGCAGTCTCGGCCAGTCAAGCCCAGCGTCTGCATCAAACCAGCAATCGTTTAACCATGACATCAGGCGCGTTTGAATGTTCTCGCCGATGGCTTGATTGTTAAAGTTATAACTTGAGAGGCCCTTTCCAAACATAAAATCATGATTCCCGTCGAGAGCGCGTATTTTCATGCCTCTACCGTAACCTTTCTATTCCTTGGCGTAATTATTGCACCACATCCTGCCTGAGCGCCGTATGTCAAAATCTTTTTTCCGTTGATAAAGCTTTTAGTTGTAACGGCCGTTATTGACGTCACCCCGTGTCCAATAATAGGACATGAATGGATCGCGCCTTCAACCCCTATTTCGATTTCATTCACCTTTGCTTTACCGTCTTGACCGCTTACGCTAATTGTTCCGCCATGTGAGCTAGGGTCACCAAGACAGGCAATTATTAATCCAACAACTGCGCTGGCGACTTTTGCGTTTCCACCGCCGAATGAATTTTGACCGAATTTTGAAGATCCAAATTGAGTTATCATGTCAATTCTGTTTCGAAACAAAATATATTTTCAAATCGAACGCTCCAAAATTTTCTAACAATTCAATTTTCCAGTATTGGCCTTTTACAACAGGAAAAGAAACCGTCCCACTACGTCCATATCTCGGTGGAGATCCAGCGGAATCATACCACATCCCAGCGCCGCCTATTTCCGTAGTTGGTGGATTTATGGCATCTGTGAAAGCTCTAATATTTGCTCTTTGTGGTGTATCATTAGCAATGACACTAGCTACGACAATTCCGTCCGACGATGCTTTATAAACAGTTCCATAAGTAAAAGCGTTATCATAAGAAGCGAATCCTTTTATTTCATCATTTATTAATCCCGCTGTTATGGTCATCGCACAAGATGACCCTGCGGCATGCGAAACTGCTGTTGTGCTTTCCTCGGCTCTTGTAATCGTATAAACATTAAGCGTGCCGGAATAGTTAGCCGTTACAATCTCGAGATTAGGATCATCGGCTGGGTTGGGATAGGTTGCCGCATCCCAAATAATTAATTTAAATTTATCCGTTGTTGTTATCGAAAAGTTATGACCGCTATTAACAGTTAATGAAGACGCGCCCGCTGTCAATAAAGAAGCCAGTGATCCATATCCAAAGTTTTTTTTAAAATAAATCATGGGTTTATACTCACTTGTGATCCTTTAATCGTTAAAACACCGGAAGATTGGACATTCATTGCTCCAGTTGAATTGACCTCAATTGTTCCAGTCGATTCAATCTTGATATTCCCTGTTGGATCAATGGAAACATACCCGCCACCAAACACCAACTTTACATTTGTTCCGTCATATCCTGAAATTAGCTTTGCGTTTGATTTGATTCCAACCAGAGCGATTGCGTCCGACAAATTATGAAGTCTGGCGCTGTTTGGCGGGCTTGCCGTGTTCCCGGTCAAAACCCAGTTGTCTATGTCGCGATCGTTAAACAAAACGATACATGGATCACCGGTTGCAATTGGAAACGTCAATGCGGCGCCGCCACCGTTCGTTATCATCACGGGGCATTTGATAAGTTGCGGGTATTCCGCGATGACATCAATGGTGTCAATGTTGTTTGGCGCCATTGCCGCGTCTTTCAGCAAGCGCTTATAATTCATGGTCACCGTGGCAGTCTGTGTTGCCGCGTCAAAGGACTGAATTGTTCCCAGTCCCACGCAGTTCATTGCCGCCATTGCGATCTGTATCCTGGCGTCCACAAAGTCACTTAAAGTTGGTTGTCCGTTCTGTTTACTCATAAACTTCCCGGCACGACATCAAAAGGGTTATCAAAATTCTGCGATCCTACCATCATCAATACCTTTGTTTTAAGCTTTCCAGACACCGCGCCGGAAATGGTCCCCGCATGCTCAAGGCTTATAATCTTATAAATACCGTTAAAGCTTCTTCCTGATGAGTTAAGACTTGTGCTTTTAAGGTTGACTTTTTGTCCTATCCTTAAACCCGGCTCGAACAACATCTCGGCTTTTATATGAATCCCGTCGATCGTTGGAGTCCCAAGCAGACCGGAGTCCGAGCTTATCTCTGTTATGCTTCCGACAATTACCTCGTTTGGGGCGACACAAAAAACCCTCCCGGAATCAATAAAGCAATTGCCGCCAGTCTGCTCTATAAGCTGTTGCCATGTGTTTCCACACGCCGAGAATGCCCGTTGCGCTGTCTTGTCAAATGATCCAATCGCTCCCACGGGGATTGATGTAGGGACCCCGTTTACTGGTCTTTTCAAATCTGAACACAGTCTTCGTATAACGCTGTCTTTTGACGCTTCAATTCCTGCGACTGGCCAGTTCGACTGACTGTTGGTCATTACAAATCCATAATCAAAAGCGCTGATCTCGGTCATGAAGTCAGTCTGTCCCTCTCCACGGCTTGACCTGGCCCACGTCACGTTTCCATCAAATACAGTTGAAAGGTTATCCCCGTATCCTGCCTCAAGCTTTATTGTCATCAACTTGGGGATCTCCGAGTAATTGCGGTAAATTTTCCCCCGCGTCTCTTGACTAAGGTTGAATATTCTAAATGATGCGGTCCCAGATATTCCCCAGGTCGCTCTGACAATGGCAAATTCAAGCGTTAAGGGGTACGCAATGACTACCGGCGGTTGACCGTCATTCTGTATAGTAAGCTTATAATTTCTTCCCCATTTAGTCATGGCTTCCCGGGATTATTGTCTGTTCGACATACGCCACATCCGTTGAATTAAGAATATAAAGAGACGCCCGTCCGCTTGAAAAGTCGTCGATATAAATTGGCTCGAGTCCGTCTGTCGTAACGCAGGCGAGGCCGAACGGGATAACGCTACGCATCGCCCGTAGCATGTTCGGTGATGTCACCACGCGCCTTAAGTTGAATGTCTGTATCGTTCCGTAGACCAACGAGGCGAACCATCCCTTTTGTGATCCGATATACTCCAGCGTCATCGCCACCGTGGTCCCATTATCGAGAACAATGTTCATGCTTTGTTTTGCGTCGTTTGATATTGCGGTTATCAATTTCATTATCCCACCAATCCTGACGCTAAAGAGAGCGCCGAAATATCGGTTGTTGTTCCGACCACCTGTCCCTTAACTACGGACTGCGCCATTGCATCTGCCGCGCGGCCGGAATAAAGAAACGGTGTACCTGATATGGTTTTTGCCGTCCTTATTTGTTTTAAAGTTACCATAAAATCACTAACGATGGCCGTATCCTCTCGCTGTATTGCCGTTATGCGCGTGACCAGCATGTCTTCAAATGTCCCGAATGGGGTTGTAACGGTGCACAGTCGGTTTGCATCTGCGAACGACTCCAGCGTTCTGAACGCTTGCTGTTGGGAATTGGCCGTTGTTGAATGGTCATTGAAGATGCTTGTCAGGTTGTTGGCCTGGTTGATGTATGAATCGACCTTTGAAACAACGCCCTCGATCTTTGAGTAAGCCTGGGCTGACTGCTGGGCGAAGTTTGGGGCCAATCCGGCAACGTCTCCGAGGCTTTGGATCTTTGTTAGAAACGAAAGGCCCTTGTTTATAAATTCATCCTTGAGCTCGCCGACGTATCCTTTAAGCGTTATTGTCTTTGGGCGGTGCGCTACGTGGTCCTGGATGGCGTAGTTTGCTTCTACGTAGTGGTCCGTGGCTTCTGCTTCGACAATGACCTCGTCCTGGGCCTCTACGTCAAAAACAAAGCCGTTGATTCCTTTATTGGAATCAGCCGACGAGACAACAAACTTGCCCGCTACGCTTGAAATGTATTGCTCGATGCTTGGGATCATTAGATTCCTCTCCCGGGAAGACCATCATATGCCTGGCGATAAATATTGGCGTGAACGCGGTACGCCGTTTCTTCAATCTCTTTCTTATCCATCATGTGCGTGAAATGTAGGGCGGTGCTGATGTGCTGTACGGTTCCATCGGCATACCCAACTCCGGGAGGAAGTCCGACAGATTGCCCGGGAGGAAGTCCGAGCGGGTTCCCGTTGTCTTTCCCGACTTTGCTTAAAATGTCACCGATCTCTTTCCTGTTTGATATGCCATAGGCGACAAGACCGGTTCCTGCGGCAATGGCACCCAATACATTACCCGTCATCAAAGAAAACACAAATGCGATACCGAGAAGAACGCCTTGGAGCGCCCTTGATTTAACAAGAGCTTCTGCCAATCCTTCGACAAATTTCATAACCGGCGTGAGAAGGCTGGTCATCCCGGCTCCAATGTGGACAAATATCGTTCCGATCTCTTGGCCGGTCTTGACGGTAAGTCTCCAAAACTCGCTTAGCTTCTGGACTTCTTCCGTGTTTATTGTCGCCTGCTTGTTTCTTTGTGCGTAGACCTCGTCACTCTGCTTCATCAATAAAAGATTTTGCTCGCTGATTCCTAGAAGGCTTAATATCTGACGCTTTGACGCATCATCAACACCCTTGATTCCTTCCCGGACGGCATCATAATATTTGGAAACGTCGCCATAATAAGTCTTGAGAAGATTGACGCCGGTCCTATTAAGCACCATGCCAATGCCAGACGACACATCCTGGCTCATGCCATAAGTCTTTGTCTTCTGTTGATCCATTTGCAGTTTTTTGAATGTGTCGGAGATAAGGTTGCCATCAGCGCCCATTTGCTGGGCGAACTTTGACCACGAGTCCATCTGTTGCGCGGACATGCCGGTGATGGTCGTGTATTTGTTCATCTCCATCCCGGCCTTGCCGGCGATGTCCATAATATTCTTGAGCGCTTCGTAAATCCCACCAAGCCCGGTTGCCGCAAGCAATGAGGACATGTCAAGATCGCCGACCATTTTAATAAAATCATTAAGCTTGGTCGAGTCGGACTTAAAGTTTAACTCCATGAAAAGTTCGCCGATCTTCACTTTTCCCCCCTGCGTTCAGTATTCATTTCGAACATTGACGATTCATATCTGTCCAAAAACGCCATATGCTCTACAGCGTCCATAACCAAATCACACCGGGCGTAGAGGATCATTTGAGGATTTCCACCCCACAACCCGGACTTCGCGAGTTTTAAGGCAATGAAAACGGCCTCGTCCATCTCTATGCAGGTTTTTGGGCGCTTGTATTCTTTCGCCCGATACCCGATAACAGTGAGCCGAGGCTTTTGAAAAAAGGGGACAGGTTATAAACCATGACCTCCTTGGTTATCACCAGGAAGTCCCCCCTGGCTTCTTCATCTTCAAACGTGGCGCGAGTGACCTTCTTGTCGTTATAAAGAACCGTAGCCATGCAATCCCACAGGGCGGCCTCTACAATTTCAGACGACACCATTCTTGCCACAACGTCTTTTAGCGTGTTGAACGCATCATCGCTGACCTCGATGTTCAGAAGGTCTTTGAGTTCACCTTTAAGACCGAGAACGATTCTCACGCTCTCGATCTCTTTTGTTACTGCGCGGAGCAACCGGTGCGCCTTCTCAAATGAGGCCATCTGGACCTCTAACTGCGCACCGCTTTCCAGCGTCTTTACAAGGTTTGCCATTCTCCATCTCCTTTAAACATTAACGGTTACCGCTACCAAACAAGCTCAATTTCCGATACTTCTGGGGGCTTGCGTGAACTTGAACGAATATATGGCGATCGCCTGGTCCGTGGATCCGTCAGCGTTGTCTGTTGCTTCCGGCTGTTTTGTCGGAACGCCGCCTGACAGGATGTATGTGATCGCCGTGATGTTGCCGGCACCGTCACCGATGTTTTTTGTAAATTCTCCCGAGATCATGGAGAACGCAGAAGGATCGTTCTTGAAAAGGGCGATCAGGTTGTTCAGGAACTTGTCATCCGAGGATCCCAAAAGGACCCGGATGGTCACATCGGCCTGGCGTCCATCGTTCTTGAAGCTGATTACGCTGTTGCCGTTTTTCCCGGTCTTCACTACGGCCAGGTCGTTGGGGTATGTCAGATGGACAACATCGCCATCGATGAAGTCGCTGAATATACGGCCGTTAAGTTTGACCGTGTCGTTTCCTGTTATGGCTACAATTTGACCCATGTTTTCTTCTCCTTATTGGTGCGCGTTTAGATATTCGATTGCTCTGCTTAAAAGCTCCGGCTTATCCTTAAAACTTCCGATAGCGGTGTTGCAGAAGTTACACAACAACGATCGAACTTTCCCTGTCTCATGATCGTGGTCCACGCTCAATCGACGAGAAAGAACCGACTGGTGCGTCTCGCAGATTGCGCATTTTCCATCCTGCTGTTTGAACATTTCGTTATATTGTTCGACGGTGATCCCGTATTCATCCTTAAGAAAAAACTTACGGTACTTGTCTGGATATTTGATTCGCGCTCTTTTCGCCTGTTCTTTTACTTTGCTCGGGTTTCTTGCTCTCCACGACCGCGCCGTCTCTCTGGCCTGGGCGACAAGTTCAGGCTGTTTTCTGTGCTTACTAAAACACGCCCGGCACCAGTCGCTTAATCCGTCCTTGCGACACTTGTGCTTTTTAAATTCCGCGATCTGTTTTTCTTCGCCACATTTAAGGCATTTTTTAGGCATTGATACTCACCAAGACATTGATGCTTTGGACGGCTCCGGCTAATTTAATTGCAATTTGGATTAATGGACTTTTACGAGCCACCCTGTCGGCCTGGCTCTGCAGGTTCACCGGGGCGCTGTAAATATAATATCCGCGCTCCGAGATATTATTGATCATGTCGGCTTGGTTCCCGAACCACTCAGATGAGTTCCATGCGCCTGGGGCCACATATCCGTTCTTGACGGCCTGTTCGACCACGCCACGGAAAGCTGACTTGAGCAGGCTCATGCCTGGCTCGGTCTGGGGAACCTTAGTGCTGACAGTGGCAAGCGCATTAAAACCGGTAATCCGCAAGGTTGAAACCAACCAGATCAGGTTATAAACATCATCGAAGTATCCGTTGGCTCCGTTCGATACACATGATGCGTACCCGTCATAATCGCAGTAAACGTCCACGCCGGCCGTCTTGGCCGCGTTGTAGTATGCCTGGGTGATACCAGCATCAGGCGTGACGCCTGCGAGCTGTTTCAGGTTCATGGTGATGGCGGTGTTGGATCCGGTGAAATCCACGGACATGCCACGGCCGGCATACGCCGCCGCAAACAGGCGGGAAGTAAGCGCAGACGTTAGATAAAGCAGGCATCTGGTCCGGGTGTCGCTGGCGGCCTTAATGTCCGTAAACACCCCGGCCACGTCAGCGTATGTCGCGCTGGGGAGGAACAGGATCTTGTTACCGTATGCCTGGACGGCATCGGCCAAAGTTTTACGATCGGATCCGGTTGGATAAGCCGTGCTAATAATCCCGCAAAAAGAAACAAGCGCATTTAACCTGGCGATCGCCGTTACCATTGTTTCGCCATAAGCAAACGGCGCCACGATCAATTGCCCGCCACCGGCCAAGATGTTGGGCTGTTGGCTAAAAATGGCGTTGGCCTGTTGGTATGTCTCTGTTCCTGTACCTAAATCGACGCCTACATTTGCAGGAGATGTGTACACTCTGTACGCATCCGATCCGGGGTTAACCAGAAAAGGATCACTGGTCAGAAGTAAAATGTTGTTTACATTAAAAAGCCCAAGGCCATTTCCAGGCTGTGATACCGAAATCGTTATGACGTTTGTCAGGTCCAACATGGGGATCTCCTTATGTTAAAATGTGAACTTCTTCTTTTTCCGTGTATAAATCTGCCGTGAATGTATCAAAATAATCCCCGGCCTTGGTCTTTTCATACCACCCAAAAACAACCAGCGAAATTTCATATCTGTAAAGCATCGCTGATCCTTCCAGTCCCGACAGGTTGACGATCGGGGATATCCTGGCGATCTTAAAAGCATTTTGCTCACAGACCTGCTGAGCCTTTAAAGACGCGATTGCCATCAGGGCTTCCGGCGCCCTTGTATAAGCGTCCAGGTTCCGGGACATAAAAGAGACGGCTATCATTTCGCGGGTATTGATCTCTTGGACTTCCGTGAAGCTGTTGATGGTAGGAACAGTGATATTCCGGTTAGACATAATCTGCGGCGCCCCGTTAGCCTCTATCGTAATAAACAGGCCGTCATCTGTGGGGATCTTGAACTTCTGGTTGAAGATATTAACGCGCTCGATATCAATGCCCATCTCTGCGACCAGGATGTCGCGGATAAGCTCAAGCGTCGTATAATATGATCCGTCCGTTTTTTGTCTCATTCTTCAAATTTCTTGTAGTGTTCGATGCAATCATACCGAATAAATCCGTATTGCTCCCAGTTCACCTTTGACATGATCCGATATCCGGTCCCGGCTATCACAACGATGTCGTCTGTTTCAAGATTGATGTCAGGCTGGACAAAAAGCTCATACCAGCGCCAGGACCGTTCGCCTTCCTTCATAATGGACAGTTTCTCGGACATGGGCTGAATACTGGCCATTGCTTCGCGCCACAGGGGCACCTCTTGCGTCATCCCGTTGATCTGGGCCTTCTGGACCACCCCTACGCGCATGTTCTGCAGGAGCTGTCCCACGGCCGCGGAAACATCCGGCAGGGCGCTTGATTGGCATAACGGGCTGTCTTTACCGCAGGTGATCATGACGACCTTTCCACCACATCGCTCATAATGCTGGCCCGAAGCTGGGATGTATCAATTAATGGCTTATCCGATCCCTTTATCGCTATGGTCATTGGGCTGTTAGGCTTCCATCCTGGCCCGCTGTCCTGAAATGCTTTATTTACGATCTGCTCACCAACAATGCCCAAATCCCGGTGCGCTTTTCTGAATGCGTCTTCCGGGTTCATGCCGGCATCCATGGCCTTCATCTCTTTTGTCAGGATCTTACCGGCTCGGTCTAGCTTTCCGATGTTTTGTGTTAGCGGAACCTCTAGAAACGACCGGCGCGGAATGTTTTCGCTGTAAGACCCCTTTTCGTGCTTTAGCCCAATCTCGGCATTGGTGAGGCCATCCTTCTGGGTTTTGCTGACGACATGGATATTCCGGCCGCTTTTTAACATCTTTTCGCTGGAGGCCATTCGGTCTCTTTTGCTTCCAAGGATCCCGACCCGCGTGACGAACTTCTTTGAAAGAGCTTTCTTCAGAGATTCCGCGGTACTGGTATCGATGCGGAATGTTCCCATCCCGCCGGCCAGCTTGCCGGTCCTCATGCGTCGGTTGTCGCACCTTCTGCGACCCTCACGCGGCCGATCAAGTACGGGTGGACAAGCTCGACATATTTCTGACCGTAGGCGTTCTTCAGATACTTTGAAAGGTACGGGTCATCGGCAAACTGACCGACCACCATGTTCCCAACGGAAACGCCGCCAACGTTTGTGCTGTTCATCACAAATTGAGCTTGGGCGCTCATGCCTTTCATGGCCGTCTGGATGTTCTGGACCAGGTTATACGCGGCCAGGTACATAAATATTTGGGTAGTGAATGCCCCAAAAAGGCCATCATTAAACTCAATGATGGCGTCATTGATGGCCCGGGAGATATCGGCGTCCGTCACATATTTCGTGTTTAAAGGATCGCTAACCGGAGCATATGGGAAGTCCCGGGTAAACACGGCCTTAAAATCTGCGACTGACGGCTGGGCCCATGACATTTTTATGCCTTCTTAGATTTTTTTGCTTCTTCTATGACCATAATGTTTTCATAAGAAGCCGCGAGCTTCTGCCCGACTTCGTCGTCAATTACAACTGTCGCACCTGGATTAATGTATGCTGTCAGGCCGTCTGGCGTGACCTCACCACCCTGTGTGATATGTTCCGCCTTGACGATGAAAGCCTTTTGGGTGTTCATGTTCTTGATCTTCATGGGCAGATCGCTCCTATTTAGAACCGCCAAGCGCCAGCGCGAGAGATTCGCGCCGTTTCGCCCAGCCTTCTTTCATCTTCTGAATTTCTTCAGGTGTGTGCTTCTTGCCAAGATGAGACAGACGCTTTCTTTCTCGTGTCTCTACCGAATCAGGCGCTCTATCTTTCCATGCCATGACAAGAGCTTCACGATGTTCTTTTGTTTTAGCTTTACCGCGAAGCTTTAAGTTCGGCCTGCTGTTCGCTTCACCGATCTTTTTTCTTGTCTCATCTGTGTGGTGCTTTCCGAACATCGGATTGTTTTCCGATATAGAACAACGATCTTTATTCTGCTTACACCATTTTTCTTTAAACTCTGAATCGGAAAACTGTTCGATCGTAGCCTGTCTTAATTTTTCTTTTTTCTCGTCAGAGCATGACATCCGAACTCCGACGCCACCTGCCGATAGATTGTATAAAAACTCATTGCCGAAAACCGCACGATACTCGGCAATATATTTTATTTCTAGCGCGTCCAACATTTCCCTTGTGCTACCAAACGCCAATACCTCAAGCTTGAAGTTCTCACGCCCATGTTTTAGCAGGGACTTGACTATAATCTTTCCACTCCCAAGATAACCAGGCGCGAACGATCCGGTCTTCTGACCGATGTAAATCCGGCCATTGGTCAAATTGGTTGTTTTATAGATATAGCCAAATCCCTGCATAAACGATTTTCCTTACTTTAATTTTGATTAATAGTCAAAATAAAGTATCTCTCTGGGCTTCAGGGCGCTCACGCCGGAATACTGACCGTATGCCACGTCCTGGAAATTAAAATTGTTGTAAGAACCCGCGGCCGTGACGGTGAAGTCAACGGGGATCTCCATGAAGGCAGTATCGATGTTCTTCTTCATGAGGATATAACGTGCCTTACCTGTTCCGACGTTCACGGTCGTCTTGTTGTAAGCCGCCATGCCGTATGCCAGCGGGGCGATCTTGACTTTTTTGCCGGGGACGATCTGGTCGAACATCCGCTGTAACCACTCGATCTTGCTGATCATGGGGTACTGGGAGCTGACTGCGCCGCCTAATGCCGCGAAGTCATCTTGCGGGATCAGGAAGGTGTCAGGCCATGCGGTCTGGTTGGTGTTCGTCAGGTACGCCGCGATGAGCGCCTGGACGAAAGCGTCATACTCGGTGTATGTCATGGCGCTGATTTTCTTGGTGATCGCCGTCAGGTTTGAATTGACGTTGGCCTGGCTGTATAAGCCGGGGAAGTTCACCAGGTCATCAGGATCGCCCAAAAACGCGATATTCTGAATACCCAGGTCCCACATGGTCTTGCGGGAGCGATGCTTCATCTCGACGATGTCCCAATTGCCACCGAACATGGCCATGTTGACATCGATGATGGAGTATTCGTTCGCCGTGGCCCATGGCATGGTCGGGGTGCTGAACGGGGCAACAGACGCATCGGCAACATTCAGCCTGGCGTTGTGGCCGGCCGTGTTGACTTTACCAGCCGAGAAAGAACCGGCGGTCTTGATGGTCATGTTGGTGATGATGCTTCCCGCCCAGGCGCCTTCGCCCACGATGACATCGACGAAATCGGCCGGCGCCACGGTGTAGAAGGTCTGTTCCACGATCTTGGACCGGATGTACGTCAGGCGGTCCGTGGCGTACTGATATGCCAGGCCGGTTGTGGCGATGTCGCCATTGGCGTTCATCAGCTCCATCCCGCGAAACTTAATCCCGGGATATTTGCTGTTCATGATCTTGCGAAAAGAATCCTCACCGATGACTTTACCATTCTGCAGGTCCTTAAACCGAGCGTCGACCGTGATCGCCTCGCCCTTGCTATTTTGAAGTGTATACATTTTTTCTGTCTCCCTCTTTCAAGGTTAAGGTTTTTGGTTAATTACTTGCTCTTGATCTCGACGCGAACGATATCTCCCACTGCAGACGCGATGTCCAGCGAACGGCCGTGACGGATCGTGCCAGATGTCCCGCAAACGTACCCGGTTGCAGGATCATAGTACACATCGCCACGATTGAACGCCGCACCGGCCGTCATAGTTACGATCGTACCAGGCATCCCGATTTCGACCATCTGTTTGGCCGCAAAACTGGCCTGGCGCGGATTGTCCAAAACAATGCCATCGACATAATCGCCAGCCGCGATGATCGTGACGACCGGAGCCGCTCCGACTTCTGTGGTGACGAACTTCACGCCATCCCCAGGATTCAGCGCCGCCGCGATATCCTTGGAAACTCGTGCCGCGATAGTATTCGGGTTGACGTTCATCGTCTTCCCGGCCTTATCGGTCAAACCGAACTGATTCAGATTAAAACTTCCCATTGGGACCTCCGTTTTGTTAACATTCCGATAGACCATCCATTCTCAATGAATGAATCCAGTTCTTCGGAATGTACCCATTTGTTTTTTCCGTTTTTATTGACCATGCGGGTACCAGTGTTGGCGGCCCGGACCTGGTCCCTAAATTCTTGTGTTCTCTTTTTACCGTATAACCAGTTTTTCTCACCGCGCTGATTGAAGTGCGGTTGCCTCATCTTTTCGAGTTCTTCCGGTGTGTGCTTACGGCGCAGGCCCACAGGCGGGTTAATGATCTTGGCAATCCGGCATTTTTCGCGGTGCATCTCTTTGTTCGGATTCTCCGTTATCGTGTCCCCGCCCTCGCCACCTTTGGCGATGTTGTAGACATTCGGCTTTCCGAGCGTGTTTTTTAAGTCTTCGATGTACTTTCTTTCCAGCTCGTTTGCTTCTTCGCGGGTATTTACCACAGCCAAAACAGAGACACAAAACTTATCTTTTCCGTACTTCTGGATCGCCGACCGGATATTTAAGCCGCTTCCAAGGTACGAAGAATCAAACTCACCACGGTGCTGGCCAACATAAGCCTTCCCGTTGTGCTTGTTCTCTGTTTTGTAGATATACCCGTAGCTCATTGTTATTTACTCTGTTTAGAACCGTACCGACTGCGACCCATGTCGGCGCGTTCTTGGCGCGTCCTGGGTCCACCGACAGCTTCTTCAACGACCGGCCCTTTGCCGGCGTTCTCGACTTGTTTAAAAAACTTGTCACCGTCAGCCTTAGAGTTCTTCTTTTCCTCGGCTTCTTTTTCCTCGGCCGCCTTCTTGTCTTCTTCGTCCTTGGCGTTCTTGGCTTCTTCGTTGATGCCGTCGATTATTTTTTCGACTTGAGCGCGTGAGAATGCGTCTTCACCGCTGGTCATTTCTTTGATGATCTCATCAGGGCTTTTTCCTGCCTTGATCATCTTGTAAATCGCATCGCGGCCAGAAGCGTTCATCTTTTCTTCCTTATCGGCCTTTTCCTTGTCTTCGTCTTTCTCGTTCTCTTTTTCCTTCTTTTCCTCGGCTTCCTTGTCCTCATCGGCCTTTGCGTTTTTCTTGGCCATCTTGGCGGTGTAACAGTTCTTCATATCGCCAACGCGCACCTTCTTGCCGCCAACCTCGATCTCGTCATCATCCTTGGCAGAGCGCAGGTCCAGCTCGGCCTTCTTGGCCTTCTCGGTTTCCTCGGCCTCATAGGTGTGGACAAGCTCCTTGAGCGGGACTTCCTGGCCGTCAATCACGACCACCTTGTCGACTTCTTCTTCCTTGCCATTGGCAAGTTTACGAAAGATCTTGAATAAATTCTTCATTGCGGATCCCCCTTTTGAGTTCCATTTTCCGGTTTCTTCGTACTGGCTGAATGCGTCTTTGACAATGCTCAAATTGTCGGCGTACATGATCCGCTTGCCAGCCTTATCGACTAACTCGAATTTATCTTGAAGTGCGACGATGTCGCATTTGTTTCCTGACTTCATAATGTCCCGGGATGCGTTCTCTTTCGAGTTCTCATAAACTTCCCCGGTCATATCGCGCCAGACGATCCACTTGTCTTCGCTCTCGTATTCAAATGCGGTAGCGCCGGAACTTCTGCGTGTCCCAGTTTTCCCGGTCTTGTAATATTCTTTGCCCTTATACTGAACCATCCCCGGGTCCTTATCGTTCGCCACCTCGAGATCGTATCCATGGCATTTCGGACACTTTGTTTCGACGCTCGGGTTCTTGTGGCTAAAGCTGGTGCCGCATTCGACGCAGAGCATCTTGGCGTTTCTAACGGTCCCGACGCCTCTGCATTCATTGCAGTCGTTGTGGCCGTCTTTTCCGGTTCCTTTACAGGCGGGACATTCGCCCCTGGTGTGACGATCGCCTTTTTCATTCAGAGACTGCTTCGCAACTTTACCGTTGACGAGCATAAAATTTGTCTCCCGGATTTTGTTTGTTTCTTCGTATCTTGGGTTAACGACGAGGGCCAGGTGCGTAAATGAACCATCGAGGATCTCCGCATCAAACTGGATGTCATGCCATACGCCACCCTCGGCCGTGTTGGTCACATCGTAGGCGCCTGAAATTCCGTCGAGGATTTGCCCGTCCGGGGCTTTGAATACCACGCATCCGTCTTTGTCGATCGGCTGGACCTTGTCGCTGGTGATCAGGAAATCAACATAAAACCACGCGTCCGACGCCTCAAAATGGACGCCGGTAACATAGCCGACGGCGACTTCGTTAACATTCTCTGGGGTGACTTTTTGATGGCGAATGACAACGGGGCGTCCGATGATCGATGGTGCGATTCTGTCAATTGTCTGCTTGGTGAGATATGCAATGCCGGCCCCGGAGTCCTCATAGCTGATGATTCCCGCTTCCATTAACTTGCATGAGTATGGTGTTGGCCATGTCTGCATTGGTCACCTATAAAAAAGAAATCCCGCCTACCCTCGACGGGTAAACGGGATTTTGGTTTGTTCCAAAGCTTCCCTTAAATCTCGTAACTCTTTTGTTCTTCTATCCTTGTTATACCACCCAGATGAAAGTTAACAACAATTTTCCCGGAAAATTTCATCTTCAATAAATCCCGGAAGATTGTGAACAATTTGTCGAACTGGCATATTTGCGCGGGCGTCATCATTTCACCTGGATGATTGGTGAAGTCTGGAATCCTTTTAACGTTCCAAAATCTTTTTGACCATCAGCTCCGAACATCTCGATCAGCTCATTATTCAGGCGTGTTCCTGGCTGGACCATTCTTTGCGCGAGCATCCCGCGGGCGTCTGCGTTAAACAGGTACATCCGATTGTGCGGCGTTACTTCCCGGTGGCAAAGCTGAACATCCATGTGGACGTGCTGTTTGATCCCGTTGTCGTAGCAGAGCTGTGCAAAGTATGTATCGTCAGGGCAGACCTCTTGGCCTTTATAGATCGGGCGTTCCAGCATCAAAAACGGCTCAACCTTAATCAGCGTCATGCCAAATCCGACCAGATCGCATTCCTGCACACCGCGGCCTTGAACCGACAGGAGCCCGCTTCGGTTTTCGGTCTTCCAAATTTCCACGATCGAGTCGTCCGGGCTTTGGCGCTTGAATGCGCACATTGCATAAGGAAATTGACGCACCGGGTAAGATGCGCCGATCACGTCCTTGTCTGCATCCAATAGCTTTTGGAATGCGTCCGGGGCGGCTCCCCACACATCGTCGTCACATCGCAAAATCCAGTCGAACTCTCCCTGAAAGGCCACATTCCAGATCATGTTGTTACTATTCCACCAGTTTTCTCGGTAGGGAAAAAAGCATGCATGGCTCATGCCGGCCTTGCGGATCCCGTTGGTAATGCGTAGGAGCGTGACCAGCCAGCGGTTGGGGTCAGGATCCAGGCCCAGGGTTGGGCAGGCGATAAGGACTTTCTTTGGTGTTGTCATGCCCACCCCTCACCTTCGCAAATAATTTGATCGATCACCCCGTCGATTTCATCGAGATTCTTCATAACAAAAGCTACAAGCTCTTTTGGGTCAGCGCCCGTCTTTCCGCAAAACTTACAGCATGTTTCTACGATAAAATCCTTAAGTTCCGGGATACCCCATCCAATGCCCCACAACTCCACCAAAACGACTTTAAACCCATTTTTCTTTACCATTCACCCCTCCTATACGGTTGTCAAATCTCCCTTGAACACCTTCCCGCCCTTTGCCATGGCGGTTATTCTCTCCATCTGGCTCATCAACACGGGCACGGCCACGCACCGGCACCCGAAATCGCATCCTGGGTGTGCTCTACGGCCGCGCAAAGGATCCACGATCGGCGGGTCACTCCAGCTGAAAATCTGCCCGTTCAGCTCCTTGTGCGAGTCCCGGACGCGCTGGTCTCCGCTTGTGCTCCATTGATAGAAGTTAATCCCTGCTTCTTTGTAATTGGCCTCCCGGTAATTGGCGACCATCAGACCGGTCTCTTGGCGGGCCAGAAACTTGGCTTTCTTGGCACTCACCCCGTACTCGGCTATAATCGCTTGGCGCATGCTCTCGGCCCGGTACCCTTGCGTGGCGTTTTCTTCGATCTGCCCGCGCAGGCGCACCACGGCCTCATCGGTCCAGTTCTTAATATAAAGGTTCAGGTTCTCGGTGTACTTGGTCTTGAGCTCATCCTCGATGTACCCGGACATGGCCAGCGGGATCTCTTGCTCTTTACCGGTGGTGCGCTTGAGCTGCTTGTCCAGGTCCTGCAGGATGTGGTCGGTTATCTTATTAAGGCTTGTGGGCTCAATGCCAGTTCCAGCGATTTTCTCGAGCTCTTTAAGTGCTTTATCGATCTTTTCGTGGGAGGATTCCCGGGACTTCTGGACCGCCAGTAGGACCTCTGTTGGAAGTTTGGCAATCTCGATCTTCCAGGCTTTCAGGCGATTGTCCCATACGCCCCCCATGGCCAGTATCTCTTTGCTCATGGCCGCGCTCATATTGCCCTTGAAATACTGCCCCAGGAGCGCTATACGGCCCTTGTTCAGCGCTTCCGCGACCGCAGACTTGGCATTCCACCTTTCCTTAGCGTTCGTTCGCTGTGGCCTAACCTGTGCCCACGAAAGCCCAAAAATCTCAAGGATAGGCCGGAACACCTGGATGTAAAGCTCGAACTCGAGCTGTTTGGCCACCAGATTGCTGTATTGGTCCTTATCTAATATGGGCTTTAAGGTGACCTGCTTCATTTACATTGGCTCCAAGAAATGAAGAATCCTGTTATAAATGCCACCACTACAACAATAATAATGCTCATCCTTCGGATTCCTTTTCCTTGCTGGCTTTGGCACCCTTCTTGGCCGGCGCACCGCCTTCTGCGGCCTGTTCGCCGGCCATCTGATCCTGCATGGACATCATTGGCGGTTCGGGCTCCGCGCCCTCTGCCACCTTGGTCTTGATGGTCAAGAGGCCGTCCCGCTTGAGCGCATCGCAGTATTCCTGTGCATCGTAGATGCCTTGGCTATAAAGGCTTGAATGGCGGGCAAATCTGGAAGAATTAACAGATTCCTGTACATCGGCCGTCAGTGTCCGGGATGGCTTGAACTCAAAGGACAAATCGTCTGGTACGAATCCCCATTCCTGCATGCAAAAGATCGGAATTGTGCTGTCCAGAACTTCGTGCGCATCCACGCGCAGGTCCTCAACGATCGCGGCATAGTTTTCAAGATCGTCTTCACCGCTGGCAAATCCTTTAGCGGACAGGCCGTAAATCTTGGACATTGGCATCCTGGCCGCGCTGGCCATGGTGATGCGTATCTGATCCAGGATCTCCGAAAGCCCCGAGAATGACATTTGTTTGTTTTCGTAGTCGTCTTCTTTGTCCAAGCAGATAGCGTTCAGAAAGTTCTTCATCTGGCTGGCGATCTTAAGGCGCTGGGTCATCTGACCGACCGCCGCCTTGTTCAGCGCGGCCGAGTTGAATCCCTTCATTTTCCAAATGTCGACTTTGGCCTCATCCAGAAGCTCAAAAACAACGTTTTCGTGCTTAAGGGATGCGTTTGACTCCCGGAGAATACATTCAATCTCGCTCATACCCCATCCCTGCAGGCGGGCCGCCGCGATGCTCGGGGCTTCTTTTCCAAAAATGCGGATCACCCGGCTGGGGTGAATCTTAAGGTTGTAATACTGGAATGTGGTAGTCGGGTCGTCAAAAGTACCGTTATAAGCAAGCTCCCAGCGATCTGCAACCTTGAGATCGATCTTGTTAGCTTCGGTGATCTTCTCAACGTTCAGCTTCTTGCTGTAATCTTCGTTGATGTTAACAATAAGACCAGCGCCACCAAACAGGCGGGCCCATCGCATCGCAAGCGCCACTTTCCGCCAGTATTTGATCTTCTTCAGCCGGCGCTCCAGGCGCTCGATGTCTTCTTCGCTGACCTCATCGGTCTTGATACGGACGCCGCCTTTGAATGCATCTTTGACGGGCTGGTCAATCAGGGTGCGGAAAACTCCAAATTGCACATAGGCGTATGAAAGCATGATCCGCTGTAGCGAAATCATGTTATATGATAGGTTGTGCGCAAATGCGAACGGCTCGGAATTAGCCGTGCCGCCGGCTCCCCCCATATCGAAAACGCCAGATAAAGGATAGTTTCCAGGCCCTTGGCCTTCCCATCCACCTACGCCCATTGCGTTGTTAAGGCTTGCCGGCTTTTTCGAGTTCGCGAGTTTCTTTTTCATGAAGGTCCCCTTGTCTCTTGATGAATTCCATACGGTTTTTCTCATCAAGGAGTTGCTTCATTTCGTTAAACCTCGACGAGTATTTATTATTCAGTACCCGCTGGACGCGTGTAACAACGAACGGGCGTCCGGTTGTATCTTTTTTGATTTGTTTCCCTGTCAATAGAATATCACTCATTTTGAAATCTCCACAATAGGAAAGTGTTTTTTTATGCCGCGTCAATTCTCGGTGATTTGCGTCCTTCCCAGTTTTGCTTCATTGGCCCGTGGTCTAGGTGTTCGACTTGAAATGTTGATGGTAAAAGCTCCCTGTTTTCTGTAGAAAAAACGTCAAGTCCAAAGCGATCATCATCCCCGCCGGCTGATCGGCTTTTCTCTGGGTAGATTGGATCACGGTCAAACAGGCTTTGCGCTGTCATGTGGAAAAGCTGAAAGTATCCGAACGGGTTAGCCTCAAGATCGCGTATCTTCCCGTTTATGAATTGCCCGCGTAGCGCATAATATAGCGTGTTGCGGTCCAACGATTCCAGGTCAATGCGCTTTTTAAAATCTGACGGAAGGATGATGTCTGCGTCCAAAAGCAAAACCCACCCGGTAGGCTCAATGGCCCGGATCGCATCGTTAATGGCTTTCCCCTTGGCGAACTTGGCTCCGTCTTCATGCAATCGGCTGGAAAGGACAATTGTGCATCCGGCGTATTCTCCGATCTTCCACGTTGCTCGGTCTTTGGCATCGGTAACAATAACAATGTGTCTTGCCAGAAATCTGGGGCCAATAGCCGCGACGTTTCTGGGTAGCGTCTTCGCTAAATAATCGTCGTAATTCTCGCATACGGTAATGATGCGCAGGTCGTTATACATGGCTCCCCCTTAAGGCTTTGTTGAGCGTGTTGATCTGGTCATCGGTCGGGTGCATACTGAACTGAACCTGGTTGTTCTGAATGCGCTTGTTGATGGCGTCTTGTTCGCGCTCGCCGTTGTGGTGCGACAAATGAAAGACCGTTATCGGGACCTTAACTACCCGGCGGATCTGGCCATAAAGGTACCGCGCCCAAATATCGGCCCCCCAGGTCGGTATGTCGTCAGGAAACACGCACCCGAGCGCATCAACCCCGGCTTTCCCTAAGATCGGGAAGCAGGTATAATCGTTGAACTGCGACATCCGATGTTTGCCCAGGCCGTCCTCAACCCATCCGTAGATCACGTCTGGTCCTGTGCCCACAGCTTCAGAAAGCACCTGATCGGCCAAGACGTCCCAGCTCATCGTACGGAACTCGGCGTCATCGTTGCAGATCAATAGCCAACGGCCGGTGGCCATCTTGGCGCAGTGCGAGTAATAATCTCGGCTGAAGTTTAACGACCGCTTGCATTCAACCCATCGAATAATTCCATGCCCGTTACCGAATGCGTTAATAAATTCTTTCGTCTTCTGGTCATCGTCGTCGTATGCAACAAGCACCTCGATGTCTTCTTCATTTGAAACTGTAGAAAGGATGCTGTGCAAAATATTCTTTAACAGCCCCGGCCTCTCCCTTGTCGGAAAGATTATTGAAAACTTTTTCTTCATACCCGCCCCCTTTTATGTAAATGTCCCAATGCCCCACGCACATCCTTCTCCCGTTGGATGAGTATTCTGCCGCCTTGCCGCAGTAAAAGCATAGCCAGTTGACGCTCACGCCGCCCTCTCCTTGTTCCATTCACGCCACGGCTTCTCGGTCATCACGGGGAATCGCGATTCCCATTTTCTTACAAAGTAAGCGTGATCATGATTGAACGCCTTTGTTTCGTTATCGATGTGGAGCTTGTCTTTTTCTCCAAGGCTCAACTTCACCCATGCGTCTGGGCAGGTTTGAACCAAACCACCCGTGTTCCAGCATCGAAGGCTCATGTCAACGTCAACCCAGAAGCTTATGAATGTCGGATCAAAGAACCCGCCGATCCTGTTTAGCGTCCTGCGGCTGGCCATGCCCCAGCGGCCGTACTGACGTCCGACCACTTCAAACGTTGGGGATGTTTCGTTCTTCCCGTAGTTCTGCTCATCGCAAAGCTGAAATTCACCAATGAAAGGCTCCAGCTTGCTATCAAGAAACTTAATCATGCGCTCAAAGCATCCGGGTGTTGGCGTGGCCCGGTCTGACCACCATACAATGTAATCCCCGCTGGCGAGCGCATAACTTAAGGCCATTGCTTTGGCGTTACCGATCATGTCGTCAAATGTGTTGACTGCCCGGTCAAACTTCATGCCTGGTGAGGAAACAATAACCTCAACGAACACGCCGGGATTCATGTCGTGCAATTGATTAATAATCTCTTGAGTTCTTTCCTGTCCCCTTGCCGCGGGGAATATCACGCTTACGTTTTTCATCATTTCTCCATGATTTCAAAGATTGACGCTCCGCCACGCATCCAGCTCTCTAGGCCGTACCTGGCCGCATCCACGCTGTGGTTGCTGGCGTCTACAGGGATCGGGAGGATCTCGTTAGTCACTCGGTCCTTCTTCCACCGATAATTCTGGAAGTCCTCGATCGTTCCCTTGCACCTGGGGTGGATCACGATCGCTTCAAACCCGCGCAGGAACTGGATCCCGTCTTCCACGCTCCCCTTGCCCTTTATGGCGCCCTCTATAGCGAACCCATCATGAAGGCCGTCTGCTGTTGGCCGGCTCAAATGGCTGATAGTCTCTGGCCTGGCGCTGTCTGCCACAATCGTCCAGCGGTGCGACTCTGGTACGCTGTCAAACAGTCCGTGAAGCTCATCGATCTCGATTCCGATGCCGTATGCCTCATAATCGATGTAAAGCGTCCGGCCAAGGATAAACATCCTGATCAGGGATGTCGGGTCTTGGGCGTACCCGAAGTCGGCACCAAACTTAAACTCTGCATCGGACGGGGCTTCAAACGATTCTACCCGGATTTTGTTCTTAAAGATGATCGCATCCCCGTACATCTTGGGCTTGCCGGCCCATACCCATTCGTACTTCTCCGGGTCGTTCTTTTTGCAGTATTCCATCTGCCTGCGCAGGGATTCTGGGAACCACGGGTTGTCTCCATAGTTTATCTCAATAACCATTGAATCCGGGAGCTTGTTGATCACAAAGTCTTGGTATACTGGGCTTGTTTCGCTTTCCGGGTTGAACGATATCCATATCTGGGATCCCGGCTTTCTAATTGTCGGGTCCAAGATATCCCAGCTGTTCCTGGTCATTGTCTCGGCTTCCTCGCACCACACCCGATCGATCCCTTCCATGGATTTAATCTCTTTGATGTGGTGATGAAGTCCACGGAAGATGAACTCCGCACCGGCTGTGCTGGTGATTGAGTTGTCAAAGATCTTGAAGTACCGTTGGAGCCCGAGCTCCCATATCTGGTCAACTAATAGCTTGTGGACTGAATCTTTTATACTGTTCTGCATCTCGCGGGTGCACAGGAACCTTAACGGCTGAAATGCGGTTTCGATGATGGCTTTTTTCGCGTACGTGTGAGACTTCGCGCCACCCCGGCCACCATGTAAAACCTGGTATCGGTTCGTTGATTTCAGTATCGGAAAGACTTTCCTGGGAACTTGGATGATCATGCATCTGCGCTTTCCGGTTCCGGGTCCACGGCCTGGAAGATGATCTGGGGTGGTGTCATTGGTATTGCTTCGCCATCTGGCCCAGACACGGGTTGTACTGCCTTGCCTTCCATGCGGTCTGTTATGAGCGCCGCGGCCTTCACGTTGCCCTTGGCGGCCTGTTGGACCATTGACAGGACAACGACCTCCTGGAGCGTCATTCTTCTTGCTGTGCCGGTCCTGGGGTCCGTGGCATCGACTTTATACTTGAGTGCCTTCTTGTAAAGCGTGGACCAGCTCTTTGCTCCCTTTGGCTTTCCTTTGGGGTTTCCGCTTTGACCTGGCTTGAATTGGGTCTTTACAATGTCTTCGGCGCTCATATTACTCCTGTATGTCTGTTGTATTTTGTGAACCGTATTCGCTTGAAATGTCCACATTATTTCGCAAAACGCACCATTTGCGGCCGTTTTTGATGCAGAAGTCGGCATATCGCTTTACGATCATGATCTTTTCCTTGGCTCTATAGAACTATGACAGGAAGGACAAAGACAGGTGAGATTATCAAGATTGTTTGCTTCTTTGCAATTTTTAACACCAAAAATCCGAAAAGGTGTTTTATGATGAACATCTAGGCTCTTGCCCAGCTCAAGTTCTGATATACCGCATTTTTGACAAATAAACTCGTCACGCTGTCTTGCCAATCTCGCCTGTTTAACCCAATTTGATCCGTAATACTTTTCACACCCTCCCAACCATGATGGGCTTCTATAACCAACAAGGTTTTCGCTCTGCCATTCACCCATGCATTTTCTTGAACAAAAATTGTTCGTTTTAATTATAGATGGTTTTTTCTTCAAGATTTCTCCACATCCTTGGCATAGAATGCTTACGGATGTTTTTCGACACTCCCGCGAACAATAATATTTGCGTCCTTCCTTTTTCCTGTATTGGGGAATTTCTAATTCTTTATTGCAGGTGGTGCAAATGGTGTGAAAAACCGCCTGCCGGTGATATTTAAAACTACACTCTTTTGAACAAAAAAAGTGTTTATTTCGTCCCAGCTTAAACCTCGTCGTGCTTTCACAGAAACCAAAAACCTTGCCGCATTCGTCACATTTGAACTTTTTGCTGTGTTCTCGGGTATTATACTCGGCGGGCTTAAGGCTTGTAATGTCAACGTCAACGATTTGCATTCACCTATCTCCTTGGTAATGCTTCTGTTTTTAGATTAGAACGATTTTGTCTTATGTCAAATTCATTTCTCTTTTTCTTATCAGCACCAGGACCGAGCACATCATTGGTGTTTGTCCCATCTCGCGCCAGACGGCGATCTCACGCGCCATCCCGGCGCTGATCCTGTCGCCGTAAACATGGAGCTCGTCGCATACCTTTAGCATCTCAAGGCCCAGTCGGATCCCGGTCTCGCGCTGTTCCGGGTCGCATTCACAAAGCATCTGTGGATATAGCAAGTGCGGGGCAAACGGCGCGTTGCCTTGGATAATTTCATATCGGCAGTATTCAATGGTCCTGCGCACATTCCCTGCTATGTCGCCTGCAAATGGTGAGCAGACAAAAACTCTTTTCATTGTGGCACCTCACACGGGTCCTGTCCTTGGAATCCACCGATCGGGCTGGCATGGCCGTCAATAACTTTATAATGATGGGAATCATTCCCCTCCGCTTCGTTCAGAAGGGCGAGTGCCTTGTTTAAGCAAACTTTTAATGAATGAATTTCGTCCATCAGTCCTCTTGGACAAGTTAATTGCTCTTTTATTTCTGCTTCCAAAACCTCTCTCACCTTCCCCATCGTCTCCCGCATCGAGCGTTCACGGGCGAGGATGAAGTCGGCAATGCGACCAATTCGATGCTGGTGTTGCATTGAATAAGCATATAAACTTCCTAACTTTGGCTCTGGATACCCTTCCCAGTAAACATCATTGACCTCTCTCTTTAACGCTTCTCTTTTGTCTTTCATCTTTCACCCCGAATTGTTTTACCACCCAACGAAAGAATATTTAGGTTCTCAAATACATTGCACCATCCAGAAGCCGTCAGGTGAATTTTAAGACCAACCAAGTCAAAGCCACCTTCACCGCAGAACGGGCATTCGACTTCTCTTTTGTCTTTCATTTGACCTCCGTTTATTTAAAATACGAACCATTGAGGACGGACTCGAACCGTCTACAAGGATAGCTCGTCCTTGTTCCATACCGTATGGACATCTCACGGTTCAAGCTTCCCTTTCCAGTATCGCCAAGGCTTTTTGTATTTCCTCTTTATCGGAATTACTGCCGTGTATAGAAACATAGCCTTCTGGGTCGCATAGAACAGGGACAAGCAAGGACTTAATCTTCCCGAAGTAAGATTTTAGACGTTAGATTTCACGCTCATACTTGTGCGCTATTCCTTTAAACTCGCTACATTCAAACTCCAGTTCTTCATATTCTCGCTCCATTGCTTCAATTATGTCTTTCTTCTCGTTATAAAAAAATTCCGCTTCTTTAAGCTGACGGCGTAATAGGTCGACTTCATCTTGCATACCGCCATCGTCATCTGGCAAAGGTCGTTCAACTGGAGTAATCAGCTTATGGCACATTGCACACTTAATGCCAGCCAACGCCGGATAAGTTGTGTTGTGAGTGCATAATTCTGTGGTTGAACCATACATGTGCTGATACTCTTTTTCGCTTGGCTGTTGTGGTAACATTATTTAATCCTCCGTTTTTCTTTCGTATTCTTGGCTGAATATACCTTTAAACATTTAAGAGCGTCAAAGAACCGAACATCAATAACCTGCTCTTTGAAATTCCCGTTTCCATCCTTAAATCCGTCATAATCCATTGCTAGATTATGGGAATAATTCACGGCAGAGCGTTCGGTATTCCACAGCTTCTTCCACGGAACACCATTGACACAGATAAAATACAACCTGTCTTGTTCGATAACTTTCATACCCTATCCCCCCGTTCCGCACTCAACTCCGGTTCTAAAATCTTACCTTGACCATTGCACATATCGCATACAAACGATGTAGAGGATGAACACCATTGCTGTACATCTCCAGCCACATACGGCGGTTTAGAAACTTTGCCTTGACCAGTACATTTTGGACATAATTGCCATCTCATTTCGACCCCCGTTCCGCACCGAGTGCCTTTTTTTCATTCTCCATAAATCTGTACCTCGATCCTTGGGTTTGGCGAGTACCGCTTCTCGCTGTTGATCTTCCAAAGCAGGGAGTCATCTTTCCAAAAGACGCCATTCATGCTGTCGCATATCGTCTTCAGAAGGTTGTCCAGATCTGGGCGCTTTGTGTGGATCATATCCTCTGAATCGGCCAGCGGGCGTTCGCGCTTTGGCATGCTGGCCGGGATCGGCATAAAGCACACCACCTGCATTGATACTCGGCTCTCGAACGGTTGCGCGGGCTTGTGCTGGATCGCCTGGGCCAGGATGTTTCCTTCCGCATCCTTAGTCTTTTTTGGGATGTACGCGATCCCGGTCCTGGATCTCTTGGCCCTGCCTTTGGCCACCGGGATCATGTGGATGGTCATCTTGATCTCTTGCATCATAGCGTCACCTTCACCTTCGGGATCGTGATTGCTTCATTGACGCCCCTGGCGTATCCATCCGTATGCCCGGACTTGTATCCCATGGCATGGCCGTGGCGGTAGCATTCGTCCAGAGCTTCCAGGACCGCCTGCTTGCTTAAAAACGCCTTTTCCAATATCCGATTTAGCTTCATCTCACAGAACCTGTTCTCCATTTTATTCCTCCCCTAATTTTAACGATGGTCTTTTTGCGTCTTTACTGAACTTTGGAACCATAACGGTCTTGAACCTGGCGTGAGAGTTTCGCTTTGGCCGTCTTCCACATGTCAAATCCTTTGGCTTCATGGCAAATAAAGCCTTGAGCGTGGCCTTGGCTTTGGCCGTCCCGGTGTTTTTTCTGCTGTTGCGGGCTTCGTACGCCATTTGGGCTGATTCGGCGCTCATTTGGCCCCCTGGGGCTTCTTGAATAGCTTTTTGCAATACTTATCCATCAGATCGCATGTCAAACAACAAAGGCCGCATCCTGTTCCGTTGTGCTGATGGACCTTAAAAAATGTCATTTCCGGCCGTTCGCTGGCCCTGACCTCGGCCCACATAAGCTCATCCATGATCCTGCGAGCCTCTTTCTCGCTCTTGGCGAAGATCTCCCTGGTGAACACAAATCGTTGCTCTTTTGCCATTTAAGCCTCCAATCCTGCCGCTATTCGTTGTTTTCTCACCGTCTCCTCGTACTTCGATGCCAGGCGCTTTGTCTTGTAATAATCCTGGTTGGTCTCCCGTTCTTCCTCGGCCTGCTTCGCGATCGCGTATGCCTGGCGCTCGGACCGGTTCATGCGCTTGTACGCAAGGCCGCCCATGGCATCACCGGATTTACTGGGCGTATAGATTGCCATGGCACATCCTTTCGTTTAAGATTTCCCATGCTCTTGCGGCTTGCTGTGGAACGACTCCGTTGCCCAGGAGCCTAAGGCGGTCTACGCGCAAGGATGCCACCTTTTGTTTGCATTGTTGCGACCAAGCACAGTCAAACACTCCTTGGAGCAAGTCTTTAGGCTCGGATGTCCTAAAGTAAACGCAGTTCCGCATATTACACATACCTTCAATTTCTTCGCTCCCGACCCCCAAGTTCCGTTCTTCACATGGTGATTCTTGTGACAAGTCTGACATAGAATCACAACATTCATTGGCTCCCGATAATCCTCGTGGTGTCGTTGCAATCTCTCCGTCGAACCGCACTTCTCGCATTGTGTCGCCGGGATACTCCTGTTCGCCTGTTTCCGTATGCTGTTTATTTTCATAGACATTCTCCTTATGGGTTTTATCAATTATAGCATACCCATTGGAGTTGTCCAATGTTTTTCCAATCCCATCAAACTTTCTACCCAATCCGGGTTGAGTGACCCGCGGCGCTTCCCATTTGTATTGCTCTGATCCGGGTACGGCTGGCCATCGTTGTAAATGGCTCGCGCCAGCTGATCTGTTCTGTCCCTCTTGGATCCGTCTGCATTCACCGCTTCCGTTGCCATCCCCGGCGTGTTCTTCCAATCTCGACTCGATGGCGTCGGCCATGTCTTCACCTGACCGTCCAGCTTCTTTGTCATGTCCCCGTTCTTCTGGCGATGCGCTCCGGTTGATACTGACGGAGTTTGCCATTGGTCGATCACTCTCACGGCATCCGCTATCTTCGCCCCGTGTTTTACCCCCCCGTGATAACTGGTGAATCCCTTCTCCGGGTTGAACTCCGTTTGAATAGGTCCTCTCTGTGTAAACGCCTCCGGCGTTGGCCAAGATAAAGATCCTTTTTCGTCTGTGCGGAGCCCCGACTTCTGCCGCTGAGAATAATCCAGCCTCAACTTTGTAACCCAGTTCTTCCAGATCGCTGATGACTGTGGAGAGTCCAAGCGTGACGTGACCTTCGACGTTTTCAAAGAAGCACCACTGTGGTCGAATAACTGATACTGCCCTTTTGATGAAAGGCCATAGGTGTCTTGGATCATCTGCCCCCCCCTGCGCCCTGCACAGGAGAATGGCTGGCAGGGATAACCGGCAGTGATTCCGTGTACTCGTCTAGAAAATCGTTCCAGCGGGAAGGTTTTAAGATTCGTCCACAAAGGAGCTGGAACCAGTAAACCCGTTTCCATCTTTGCGACCAAGTTCGTAATAGCGAAGGCTTCGATCTCCACATAAGCGACTGTTCGAGTTTTAACTCCTGCGAGTTCAATTCCTCGATCAAGCCCACCGTATCCAGAGCAGAAACTAATAATGTTTTGGGTATTATCCACACGTCTCCACCTTTCCGTCAAATATCGACTTTCTTGTTTGAAACAGTCCGGCGTGTTCCGGGTGATCTTCCATAAACTTTCTTGCGTATCGAGAAGCGTAGTTGTTGTTGATCTTGAAAATCTCTCCCCGCGTATCCACCATCGCGCTCCATCGGATCCGTTCGATCACCGCTTTGGCACCAAAGTCGCGCCGGCCAGCATCGATCGCCTGATATGTGAATCTCCTGAAAAGCTCATAGACGTGCGGGTTTTCCTTGTGAAACTGCTCAAATTCTGCCTTTAGGTCTTTCATCCCCAGCTCCCGTCTTTTGTGGCCGCTTCAATGGCCAGTTGTGAGAAGGTTTTCTTTTGATCTTTCTTAATTCCTGCATATGCAGTGCATTTGCTCTGCGGTGCACGTGCGGTGCTGTGCATACGATTATTTAGTTTATAAGTAAATAGGTTGATTTGTGCATCTACTCTTTCCATGCGTCTTCCTTTTCCCTACGAATCTTATGCATTGCTTCTGCGGCTCTTACCCTCTGTGCTCTTACTCCATCAAGGTGTACCATTCTTTTAAGCAGGGATTGTGAGTAAATGAATCCGGCCTCATCCTGGATAAAAAGCTCAAAAACGCCTATACAATCTTTAATATATAATGCAAGTGCATCTGATGTGCAGTGCATTTGCTCTGCAAGTGCATCCCAATTATAAGGCTTGTCTTCGATCTTATATCCGGCCTGGGTGCGCAACATTTCTATTACGATCCAATATCGGCCGTATCCTTCGCACCCGTACTTTCTGATCATGGCCTTGATTTTTGGATCGCTTGCTGCGTTCGCGTCATGCGTGAAATAATAAGGATCATTGGCCATGAGTCTCTCCAAAATAAAAAGGTCCCCGGTTGGCCGACCGACTAACGGAACGGCCGCTGGCGAGAACCAGCCCGGGGATAAAGAAAGGCCGATGTGTTTTTAATGCATCGGCCTGTTGTGTGCTTATTTTGTTAGCCATGTTTTTATCTCTTTACGCCGTTCTCGCGGCGTGAATCTGTTACGCTTTCAATTATCCACAGACTTCTTTTCAATGCAATCTAATTTCATAAAGATTTTTGTCAGCATGTGCGCGGTCATTCCACCGACGGCAAAGACGCCGGCCGCGATCAGCGAAAGGACGCCGACCGCCTGTTGCATGATGTTTGTTGAGTGCATGATCCCATCTAAAAAACAACAAAAACTTACCGCTGATAGAACATAAAAAATATAAACCATATTATTCCTCTTTCTTTTTGTCATCGTCTTTTTTAATAGCTTCTTCCATGTCCAGGTTGAGCTGGTAGTCGGAAGGATCCAGCGCCCGGACCGAGATCACCGCGCCGCCATCAACTGCGATGTAGCTCTTGGTATTGGCCGCCCAGTCGATCTCGACATGGCATTTAAAGTCGCGGTACTCGTACCCGTCGATGTAGGTCCGGGTGAGCTTATTGATATCCGCGATGATCCGGTTAAGGCGGTCCTGAAAACTGCTCATTACGGATCTCTTTTCGTCCTCGACCATTCCCTTGTCCATTTGCTTATTGGCCAGGCCCATGGCGATGACCTTCATGTCTTCATCGGTGAAAACATACTTTCCGTTGGCGTTCGTGGTCCCCGCCAGGCGCACCTTGGCTGGCATGGACTTATCGCCTTTTACTTCCTCGACAATATTGAATTCCTTATCCAGCACAAACGTCCGGCTGTTGTGCTTTTTGGTGAAGTTCTCGGCGTTCGTAAGCCCGTTCGCCTGGGCGATAAAATCAGCGAACTGAAGCGTGACAATGCCCTTTTTGTCCGTGAACTTCTTTGTGCTGGATAAAATCATCCCGTCCTTGATTGTAATCTTCACACTTTCTCTGCCTCTCCTGTTGTTGGTTTCTCCTGCCTCGATCTCTCCAGAATCATTGCGTCTGCTATTACATATGCTTCCGATGCTTATTCACGAGGAAAGTTCCCATCGCCTACCCGCATCATTAGAAGAGCTTGTCCTGCGAAGTAATCCCTCAGGCTCATCCCATCCGTCCCGGTCGTTCCAGATATCTGACCACTCGGAACAATGACTGCTGACGCTGGACAAGGAAAAGCAAAACCACCGTCTTTCATAAGCCTCCTTTAGATTTTAAAGATTAATTCGCTGTAATGCACCGGCCCTGTAAGGACCTTGGTTTGCCGGCACCAATCACACAACCCACATCGCTTCGGCTCTGCCCGGCCTTGTTTAAGGTCATTGATCCGGTTAATGTTGGTCACAATCAGGCTCATCGTGTGATCGATTGCTTGCTGGTCGATTCCTACGACCTCGATGTCTGTCACTTTTTCTTTGGATGCCACCGCAAAAAGAAACGGAAGCTGTTTTCCGGTGTTGACCTGGACCGCCTTCTGATAGATCGCGGCTTGGATGTTGTAGGACCAGTATTCCACAAAAGAAACTCTCCCTGTGTCAGCCACCCAGAAGCTGTCCCGAATCGCCTTCATTACCTTCAGGTCAACTATCGCAACGCCTGGGTGGTAGGAATCCATCTTGATTTTCCACGGTACCCCGAAAACATCGGCCGTCATTATTACCTGTTTCTGACCTGACATAACCATCATAAAATACGGGTCTCTTTCGATCCTGCCGATGATTTCATTAGCTTGTTTGTATTCGGCTTTTAATTCTCCTTTCTGTGTTAGTATTTCGGGATGTTGCGCTTTGAAAATATCCAGCGTTCCTTCGAAATGCGAATCAACATAACTTCCCACTAGGAGCGCCGGAGTTAACTCCATCTTCCACTCGCCACGCAGTTCAGCCATGCCGCGAGCCTCACACCCGACCTGGCCCGTTGAACCGGCAAATGTTTTATACTGAGACACCGAGAAAAACTCTTTCATCGCTTCTGGTGAAAAATAGTTTTCTTGGGTTAATTTAATCATTCAATCTCCTTGCGAGGCTTCCTTGCGTTTTTTCTACAGGCATTTGTTTTCCTTTCGGAGCGCGTCTTACCGCCGAGGCGCCCACATTCTTGGAAATATGTTTTAGAAAACTTCTTCATGCCTGTCATTTTAGCAAACCCCCTTAGCTATGTCAACCGATATCACGCTTGCCCCCTGGATTCCTTGATCCTGACCTCAATCTGCCACAATTCCTCTGAACTGTGCTGTTTATGAAGCGCCATAACCAGATCATAATCCGGGTGCGTCTTAGAGCAGAACTCTTTCTGATCGACAACCTGGGCGTCTTCAATGATCGGCTTTGGCGCGTCCAGCTTTTTGGCGAAAGGATCGGCCACCAGCTTTGGCTCTGGGGTCTGCGCGCCTTCGATCTCACCTGGGCCGCCGTCATCGTAGGCTTCCTTCTGCTCTTTGCTGTCGAAGTTCAGGTCCACCGTCTTGGTTGACCGTCGCAGGGCCGTTTTCTTGGCCATCTCGCCCCAGGACTTGATCCAGCTCGGGCCGTCCGATGACTTGGAGTAGTTCTTCCGGGTTTCCTCGATCTCTTTGACGCTCATGGTCTCGTATTTGGTAGTCCCGTTCTCAAAAACGATGACCGAGAGGATCCCTATGATCTTCCCGTCATTGAACGGCTTGGGGTGGAAGTTTACGATCTGCCGACCGTCTTTGATCGCGATCTCCAGATCGTCGCCTTCCTGGACAACCTTGGCGTATACGTCCTGGATGCCCTTGCCGTATGTCTTTGCCAGCTTGATCTCGCCCTTATAATCCGTCTGGAACTGCGCGTCCTTTACCCACACCGGCCGGTCCTTGGTCCCGGCGTTGACGTTGTAGACGATCACATAGCATTCCTTGCGGAAGAAATCCAGCCCCAAGTACGCTCCCTTGATCAGGGTGCGGACCACGCTCATGGGCCGGCAGAGCTCAATGTCTTTTGTATCTGCCAGGACCGCGATGCAGTTCTGTAGAAACCGCGTCTCATTAAAATCCTTGGGAAACGCTTTGAGCTGTTCGTGAAGCATTGCTTCGAGCTTCTGACCGACCTGGGTGATCAGTTCCCCCTTTGGTAATACTGCCACTTCTTGTGCCATTTGAATCTCCTTTGTTTAGGCCCTTGCCGGCCGTTGGTGGGTATGCTTTTAAGTATACCCACACTCTCTATTAATTCAATTTAATAATTATAATTCTACCACCGTCAGCTTGTCGTCATCCGTTACCCTCGTCGAGACAAATTGAACGCCCTTTGCTTTCAGCTTTTTATACATCCTGGTCCGGTCCTGGGTGGGGAGTTTCTCTATCCCATCGATCAGCAGGAGCTTTAGGGATCCTTCGCGCTGGACTGCTACGTCAACACACAGCTCCAGGCATTCGCCTTCTGAAAGGTTGGACACCGGCCGGCCGTGGATCAGCGGGACGCCGTCTTTGATCTCTAGTCCCTCGATCGGGATGTTCGCGTTGGCCAGGATCTCGCCTGGGAGCGTCCGGGCCTTCTCGATCTTGGCTGTCAGGCTCTCCGCTTCCCCGCGCAGGTTGACCACGTCCTTCTCGAGCTCCAGCATCCGGTTGTATTCGTTGATGAACGACTTCATCTTTTCTGCGTTTTCGGCTTCGGCCTGCAGGTCAGCGTACCCGGTGGTTTCTTTCTTGGCCAGGTCCTCGTATTGCTTCACCTCGCCATCAAACGCGGCCACCTTGGACTCGTAGTCTTTCTTGGCCATTTTGAGCCGGCTGGCCTTCTTTTCTTCCAGCGTTTCCAGGTCCTTTTTCATGGCTTTGATTCGGCTCTGGGCTTCTGCGATCTGCTTCTCTAGGTTCGTCCGTGTGTGGGATGTGTCCTTGTCAATCGCTGACTTGTCGATCTCGTAGTCTGCCTGGAAGCTCCGCACCTTGTTGTCCCGGCCGGCCACGGCCCGCTTTGCCTTCTCGATCCATTCGTTGTCTGACCGGATCTTCTCAATCTTCTTGTAAAGGTC
>Ga0209083_1000729_pt1 | contig 44597 bp, 38 predicted proteins | sample AM7aDNAmetaG_FD_184132 | JGI IMG/M metagenome (GOLD analysis project Ga0209083, IMG submission 184132) | Freshwater microbial communities from Finland to study Microbial Dark Matter (Phase II) - AM7a DNA metaG (SPAdes) (version 3) | ecosystem: Environmental > Aquatic > Freshwater > Lake ...
CGTGGATTGTCCATTGCCGATCAAATTAGGATTGGACATCAAAGGCAATATGGATGATTACTCTGTCCGGTTGGCCAAATGCAGGTATGCCGAGCTTTACCGCCCAGCCTCTAGGAAAGCCGTGGAGAGCAAAACGTTGGAATTGAGGAAGATGATCAGGGATATGCTGACGAAAAAAGTGAAGGAATAGGCATTTTTTTTATGTCGCAAAAAGCTTTTTTTGGAAAATATTCTGATCTTTTGATGTTTTGCAATTTGGAAATGTTAATTTTATATTTGTTATGAAATTACCCAAGTACGCATTGGCTTCAAGTGACAAATTACTGACCTTTGAGTTTATCAGCGAAGGACAGAAAGGGCTTATTCATAAACTTGTGCGATATCAACCTACCAACCTAAAAGACGTTTACAATCTTGCATTTGGCGACAAGGATCACTCAACTGGGGACATTGATGATACTGTAATTTCAAACAATGGGGATAGTGAGAAGGTTTTAGCAACTGTGGTAGCAACAGTTTATGCATTTACCGACAAATATGCAGATACCTGGATTTATGCAACCGGAAGTACAAAAGCAAGGACACGGCTTTACAGAATGGGTATCACAAGATTTTTTTCTGAGGTAACAGAAGACTTTGAAGTTTTGGGTGAAAGGAATGACAACTGGGAAACTTTCAGAAAGAATGTTGAATATGAAGGATTTCTGGTTAGAAGAAAAATGGAATAATTATTACCTTTGGCATAATAAAACAATTAAGCATTTGGAATATGAAAATCACGGATGAATTGAAAAAAAGGAAAATTCCTATTGTGAAGATCGATAAGTCATTGAACAAATATGACGACATTGTTTTGTTCCCCGACAAGTTGGAAAAAGCAAACGAAATGCTTAAAAAAGTTGGACTTCCAAAGCAATGGACTACTGGGAAGAACAACTTTTAACGACCATTCGCTTAGGCAGAGTTTTGTCCTTGGGACACAGTTTTGTAGCTAATCAAATTAAGTTCTCAGTTTCTATATTTGCGTTGAAGAGCCAACCTATTGCAAATCAGCAAACTGATAGGCTGACGAAAAAGGTGAAGGAATAGGAAATAATTTAATTCCGTAAAAATGGAATGGATTGAAGTAGCATTAGAAGAATACAAATCATTGCGTGCTGAAAGCATTGAAGCAATTAAAACACAGCAATCAACTTTGAACTTTGGAACTGCGATTACAGGAGTAGTCGTTATTGCAGGTTTTAACTTATGGGAAAAACCACTTTTGCCTGAATTGATATTTTTAGTATTTATTCCAATTTTGTGCTGCATCATTTTAGTCATTTGGATTGGAGAAGTTTCGAGAATGATGAGAGCCGGATATTATTTGACATTAGTAGAAGACAAAATTTCAAAATCCTTTCCAGATAGACCTCAACTTTTGTTTTATGAAAATTGGCTAAGAGAAAATGCTCATAATTCAGAAAGTCAACAATTGAAATGGAACTATATTGCCGTAATAGCTTTATTTTCATTTATTTCAGTTTCATCAATTATTGTTGGCAATGTTAAAATTTATGATAAAATTGGAATTTGCTTAATTATTATATTCAATATTATTGAAATTTTGTTTCTGACTATTGTTCTTATTCATATTTACAAAGTTTCAAAATCTTTTAAATAAGATATTTATCATCATGATAAATTACAGGAAATTATTTGAATCTACCAAAAGTCAACTATTGCTTCTTCGTTAACAGCATTTTGACAGGATCTTTATCAAATAAATTTCGCTTAAGCTGAATATTGGTAACTTTGTTTAAAGATTGAAACTATGAAAGCAATTGAGATCAATACAGTTACATCGCAGACAGAAATGGCACCAAAAGAATCATCTTCGGCCCTCCAAAAACTGATATTAGCAGCTCCCACATGGTCGGATTCAGATCTTAATGATTATAATAAGGCCAAAACAAACAACTCCTCAAGAATTTGATACCTTCTTATTGCTGAGTTTTAGACAATTTTTCTTCTGATATTTGACATCAGATTTTGGGAAGTACTCCAAAAGGAAACTCTGTTTGATTTAGATGAAAAGTTGGGAAAATATCCGAATTACAAGAGACAATGGCGAACCAGCAACGGCCATCGCGCCATTGATTATTTCAGCGAGCCGCTCAACCGATATTCCGGCGTTCCATTCCGAGTGGCTGATCAACAGGCTAAAGCGTGGGTATGTGAGTTGGGCCAATCCGTTTAACCGGGCCAATGTGCAGTATATTTCGTTTCGGGAGGCACGGTTGTTTGTCTTCTGGACCAAAAATCCAAAACCAATGATGCAGCACCTAAACTACTTCGACGAACTTGGGTTGCATTACTATTTCCAATATACGCTGAACGATTACGAAAACGAGGGTTTTGAACCGAACGTGCCGCCACTTGCCAAAAGAGTAGAGACGTTTATCAACCTTTCAAAATTAATCGGGAAGGAAAAGGTGATCTGGCGTTTCGACCCCTTATTGCTGACCGAACAACTGACAGTCAGGGAATTGCTCAAAAGAATCTGGGAATTGGGCAATCAGTTGGTTAGTTGCACCGATAAGTTGGTCTTTAGTTTTGCAGATGTCATTTCGTACCAGAAAGTGCAGCAAAACCTGATCAGGGAAACCAATTTTTATACGAAATCGGATATCCATCTGGCGGAGTTCACTATGGAACAAAAAAACGAGTTTGCCGATGGGGTCCACAAAATCTTGCCCGAATGGCGGAAGATCAATCCCGGTTTCCGGATTACCACCTGTGCCGAAGATATCGACCTGGAGAAATATGAGATCGACCACAATAAATGTATTGATAATGAGTTGATTGAAAGGCTATTTCCAAACGACCGTTCTTTAATGGAATTGCTTGGCGTAAAACCTAAGGTGCAGCTTCTGTTTGGTGAAGATGTTCAGGAAAAGAAACCAAACCTAAAGGACAAAGGGCAGCGCAAAGCCTGTGGTTGTATGATCAGCAAGGATATTGGTTCGTACAATACCTGCAACCATTTGTGCGTTTACTGTTATGCAAATACTTCGCCATCGGTTGTGAAGAAGAATTTACAGGTATTGAGTCCCGATTCGGAGAGTATATCAAATAACTAAAAGTATTTAACCAATGACTGACGAGAACCAAAAGCCTGATGACTTACAAAATGAAGCATCAATTGATGAGTCAGATCTTGATATGGACGAAGAAAGACAAATCATCATTCATTTTACCAATGATCTAAGAGACGCTCACGGCAGTAGGATTCGATTTTGTCCGCCAATCTATTTGATGGATCCGATCACCGGATATAAAAGTAACCTACTGTTTGCCTATAATATTGCCCTTAAGCCTGATTGGACTTATATACCACCTGGTTATTCATCCTGGAAATTCACATTGATATTTGGGGGATTGCCACAGGGTTGCCAAGAATTTGATCTGATTGAAGTTGAATCTGGATATGGGATACTGGATATTGAAGGAATAGCCAGGAACAAGGAAGACATCTATCATGTGATCATCGATTGAGCCGCCACTGAAACCCATAAATTACAGGTAGCTGTATTTTCGCTACGCGGAATTCTCCGTAGGAGATTAACTATTGTAGAAATATAGTACCCCATAACCAGTTTACCTCGTAGAGGTTAAACAGAATAAGCATTTACTGGAGTTTTGCAAATTTTTACCGAAAGCGAAATATTTGTAAATTGCGCATCATCCAATTTCTCCATTATTATGACTGCCCCGGTAAAAGAACATAGAGGCAAAGAAAGTGAAGATCCTGTCTATGATACCGATTATCAGGTTGAGGAAGAAAAGCAAATCATTGTCCATTGCAGGTTTGATGCCCCTGGGAATGAAGATGCCCTGATTCGTATCTGGAAAACAACTTATTTGATCGATCATGCTTCGGATTACAAAAGTGATCTGTTGTTTGCCTTCAATATCTCTTTTTATCCGGTTTGGGATTTATTGCCAGCTAATTCAACAAAAAAGTTTACCCTGGTATTCGGTGGATTGCCCATAAGTTGTAAAGTCTTCGATCTGGTCGAAATCACCAACAATTGGGATGGGTTTGTTTCAAAAGGGATTGTCAGAAAAAGGGAAGATGTCTATTATGTTACTTTTTGCTAAAACAATTGGAATAAACATATAGTATTCAGCTAATTAAAAATATTCTACCCTAATCAGGGCTGACACTTCGACTTCGCTCAGTGTCCGGTCCCTGAGCGAAGCCGAAGGGCCGGTTCCGCAAGCTTCACCGGGGGTTATTCAGATTTAAACCCTTCGGGTTATTATACAAGCATAAAAATTAATTTCGAACTACTTCTTTAATGCAATGATTTTCCATTTCCCATTTTCCTTCACATGTGCCATTCCCTTGTAGCAGCATGCCCCATGATAGTTGTTGGCTTCTTCATAAATAGGTGCAACGACTTCTTTGCCGGATAAATCAATAAAACCAGTTTTCCCGGCAAGTTTTACGGCGGCATACCCACCTATAAATTTCCAGGTGAAATCATATTTTGGGGGAACAACCTCTTTTCCTGTTTCGTTGATATAGCCGTACTTTCCGTTTAACCGCACAGCTGCCAATCCTTCCGTAAAGCCGTAAGCCAGATCGTATTTTGGGGCTACGACCTGTTTGCCCTCCCTCGTTTTGTATCCATATTTGTTATTCGAAGCCGAAAAAAATGGTGTCAACTGCGCCTTCATCTCCATACTGGAAAAAATTACCACAATCAGAATCAGTCCCTTCATTTCAAAATATTTCAACTTTATTTCAACTTTATTTCTAATTTATTTTTCCTTCGGCCAGTCTTCAGGATTTATGCCCCAGGTTTCAGATGGTTTTCCACCCATAACCAACACCAATTCACCACCTTGCAGAATATCGGCATGTTTGATGAATGTCCGGGTATAGGGTTTCCCATTCAAAGTAGCTTGCTGGACATAGATATTTTGCTTGGTCAGATTCTCAGCCTTTACAACAAAATGTTTCCCGTTTTCGAGGTTGAACTCCGTTTTGGCCGCCAGCGGACTACCGATCACATATTCTCCATTTGCCGGATTGACCGGGTAAAAACCAATCGAACTCAATACATACCAGGCACTTGTTTGTCCGCAATCATCGTTGCCGCACAAACCGTTGACCTTGTTGCTGTAAAAATTGGTCAGGATATGGTTGACCTTTTCGGCAGTTTTCCAGGGCTTTCCAACATACGAGTACAGGTAGGGAACATGGTGGCTTGGCTCATTCGAAAATTCCGACAGACCATAATACCCATTGTTTTTGTAATCCTGACTGGTTTTTCCGGGACTGTTGTACAACGTATCCAATTTTTGATCAAACGAAGCAGCACCTCCCATTTCACCGATCAACCCCGAAACATCCTGAGGCACATACCAGGTATAGATCCATGCATTCCCTTCCTGAAAACCGACCGATTCCCGTGGGTTAAAAGGGAGAATCCAATTGCCCTTTGAATCTTTGGGGCGTACAAAACCGGTCAAAGGATCAAAAACATTCCTCCAATATTCACTCCGTTTCATAAACAATTCGTAATCTGTCTGTTGTCCCAGTTTTTTTGCCACCTGGGCAATGCACCAATCATCAAAGGCATATTCTACTGTTTTGGTGACTCCCCGCTGCTTGGGATCAAGGTCATCGGGAACATACCCATATTTGCGGTAATGGTCCGACTCGCGGATATCTTCATTGGCCGTAACCTTCATCGCCTCATAGGCAAGCTGGACATCGAAACCTTTTATCTCTTTTAAAATCGCATCTGCCATGATCGGGACAGCATGGTAACCTGGCATCACATTCGCTTCCTTAAAATACAATTCCCACGAAGGGAGAAGTCCATGTTGCTGATAAAATGCAAGATAGGATTTGATGATATCAGGTAGCCTTTCAGTCTGGGTTAACGTATAAAGGGGTGCAGTCGCCCTATATGTATCCCATAATGAGGACAATGTATAAATATTCTTTCCTTGGTGGATCTTTTCGTCTGCACCCAAATATTCCCCTTTGGCATCATCGTAACGGAATGGGGCGAAGTAGTTGTGGTAAATTGCAGTATAAAATGTCTCTTTAAAATCCTTATCTTCTGAAGTTACCTGAATTTTGGTGAGTTCCTTTTCCCAAAGATCTGCGGCATTTTTGCGCACGTTGTCAAAATTCCAGTCTGTGATCTCCTGAAGTCCAGCGATGGCACCGTCTATAGACGCGAAACTGATCCCAACTTTTACCAGCAATTGCTCACCTGCTTTTGCTTCCGGAAATTGAAGGTAACTGTTCAACCGCACCGCAGTAGCTTCAGTGCTAGACGTGAGCTTTGTCCCATCGGCATACAACACGATGTCGTTGAATGGTTTACTGGTTTGCGCCGCAAAAAACACATGCCGTTCTCCAACAAATCCAACAGAGCGCCTGAACCCTACAATTGTATGGTCATCAACTTTTTTGAAATAACACTCGATGGGTTCATCACCGTTGTGGCCAACCCTCGACTCCCCACCGTTTCCAAACCCAAGGTCAAACCGCAACAATGCATTTTTACTTTCCGGAAGGGTATAACGGTGTAGACCGCAATGGGTTGTGGCTGTCAGTTCAGCTTTTATCCCTGAACTTTTCAGTAAAACCGAATAGTATCCGGGACTTGCTTTTTCATCCTGATGCGAAAATTCGCTTCGGATCGATTCCCATGTTGGCGATGCATTGACCAGAGGAAAAACCGAGATATCGCAAAGGCTTTCGGCGCCCGTACCGCTATAATGGGTATGACTAAATCCCAGGATTTTTGAGCTTGAGTAATGGTATCCGCTGCACCAGTTGTAATCGTGGTCACCGTTATCTGGACTCAGTTGAACCATCCCAAACGGAACGACAGCACCTGGAAAAGTATGGCCGTCCTCGTCGGTACCTATAAATGGGTTGACGTAGGAGGATAGTTTTTCAGTTGGGGATAGCTTACAAGAAAACAATATAAACCCAATGATTATAAGCCATATACCGACCTTTAACATTTATAATAAATGAATTATGATTAATTTGCTGTTAATTCAGAAAGTACGTTTTGAGAATAAGATTCCAATTTCTCCTCCGTAATTAGTTGTTTGGGTGCTTTCAAAGAATCAAGAAAATCCAAAGCATTTTCATACGCACGATTAAGTTGTACATTTTGAGGACTTGAAACCAGAAAATCGAATCTTGAATTATTTATTGCGGCATAATCCATTAAATCAGTTATATAACTATATAGGATAGCAGCTTCCTTCTGTATTGAGTCTTCATTAATACGATCGAAATTAATTGGTTTTATAAAATTATGTGTGGTATTTTGCCAGGATAAATCAAACTTAATGTTAAAGTGTTTGGTTTTTATTACTTTGTTCTTTTCAAAATTCTTTACTATCTCCTTATCTTGCCCAAAAATATAACCATTAAATCTCCTGATAATGTACTTTTCATTGTGTCTTATAATTTCTGGCTTTTCAACATCAATTCCCGGAAGCAACAGTTTTGAGTATTCGTCAACAGCCTTTTTACTGTCCCCAAAAACATTTTTTACATAAGAAGGTACGTTAAAAATTAAACCTGCTGCATCTTCACTTAAAACATTGTTATAAACATATTTAAGAAAATCCGATCCATTGTAATTACTAGGGAACTGATCGACCTGTTTTTTTACCTTATTAATTATTGTTTTTAAATAACCATTGAACAAAAAATTATCAAAATCTGGATAGATTGCTTTCGCCCTTGTTCCATCACCACTAACAAATTCGAAACGGTTTTCATCCGGGAAATAAAACAAGATCCCAACATTAAGAATTTCCCCTAATGCTAGGCTGTGTCTGTATTGTAACACACTATAAGTGAAATAATTAATCATAGCAGCGATCCTTTTAATTTATTTACAAATATAGATTCATTCTGTTTAACTTGTTCCAACCATTTAAAAATAGGTTGTGAGTAGTCATTGAAACCTTCTTTAACCAATTGGTTGAAATAAGTTGATAATATGTTTAAATTCAAACTATTTAAGTAAAATGCGAATTCATCAAAGAGGCTTTGCCGATAATTCCTACTGGTCTTTTCAAGATAAGGGTAAAAAAGATGATATTTCGTGAATTTATCCTCTAAAAGAATGGCCTGAATATCAACATCAATATCCTTTTTGCTTAATGCTAGCTCATGATCAATGAGAAAAGCATCTTGCGAACTAACAAGTAAATTGGACTTTGGATTCCCCCTATCACAATTCCGAATAAAATTATCAAACGCATATAAGGTATCTAATGAGATTCTTCTATTGTAATGACTTTTTGGCAATCCGGGTATCGCAGATGTCACATTATCAATCATTAATGTTGCAAATTTCAATCTATGATCTATTGAACTATATTGCATTTGGGCTGCCATGGGCAGTTGAAGAGCAAGCTCGTCAGGTATATAGATCAAAGCACACGTAGGAGCTTTCAATTCAAATTCACCAGCCAAGATATTACAGATAACCTCTTTAGAAACGCAATGGGTTTGATCAACTTGTGAAGTTGAATATAATTTTGTGACATAGGGTTTTAAACCTTTAGGTGTATTAACAAGTACTACCCATGGTTTGGTATGACCTACATTTTCGCTAATTATTTCAATAACTTCAATTGCTTTGTAGATTGGTAACATCCTAATATTAAATAAGATGGCCTGATAAAAAATTAATGGGAAACAGTTTATTTAAAGCTTATAAACCTTCACATAATCGATCAAAAATTTCTGTGGGAAGATTGTATCATCGATTTCGCCACCCCAGCTTCCACCAATGGCGGTATTGAGCAACAGGTAAAGTGGACCCGAAAATGTATTTTCAAAAGCCGTTGTGGGTGGAGTAACTGTCAGGTAATTCTTGTCATCTACAAACAACGTAATCACATTACCTTTCCGTTCAAGAGAATAGGTGTGGAAGTTTGTCGCCAGGTCACTGAATTCCATGTTGCTCCCTTTGCTGTTGTGTTTGCTTTCCTTCGTTGAAGTGCTGTCCCACCAATGCAAAGTTCCATAGACCTTCCCAGGTGTATGGCCTACAAATTCCATCACATCGAGTTCACTGCACTTGGGCCATCCAACTGTTTTGATATTGGTCCCCATCATCCAGATCGCCGGCCAGATCCCTTTACCTTGCGGAATTTTCGCTTTTACTTCGACACGGATATCCCCTTCAAAGGCTTTCTTGTCCAATGTGTTGATACTGGCGGATGTATATTTCGCCCCCTGAAAATCCTCTTTCAAAGATTCAATGACCAGGCAACCGTTTTCCTGCCTCACATTTTGGGTGCGTTGCAAAGTGTAATATTGCTTTTCGTTGTTCCTGATAAACCCAACTTCATAGCCCCACTTGGCAGCGTCAGGCAATCCGGTACCGTTAAACTCATCCGACCAAAGTAAGGCCTTTTTGGCTGTTTCAGCTGTAACAGGCTGTGATTTAACACATTCAACATTGAGAAATAAAACAAAAATTAAGATGATGACCCTAAATTTGTTCATAGCTTTAATAGGTTAATTATTAATTATTTCACCTTTCCCAAAAGATAGTCAGCAAGATTATTGGCAGCCTTGAGGTTCTCAAAGTCGGCAGGAAGCATCGCGTGGTCAATGTATTCGTTGTACAACCATGGATCGCCAACGGCCAGAACAAACCCTTTACCATAAGGTGTTTCAGCAATATAAACCTGTTTGTCATCGGTAAGGACAGCTTTTGCACTTTTGCTTAAAGCAATGGAACTCACCTCTTTCATATAGATCTTGTTCACACCTTTAAACAATGGGTGGTTTGGCAGATTGGTTTCGGCGGCCATGTTGTATTCTTTCCCAGTAACCGGATTCAACGTAACCGGGTTGAAATGCATCCCAAATTCTTTAGCCAATTGGTTCAGGTGGGTAAATTCACAATTGGGCTTATCGTTGGCCAAAACCAGCAATACGCCACCATCTTTTACCCATTTGGAAATCGCTTTGATATCCTTAGGCATGATGTAATTGGGTTTTGGATTCTCGGAAGTGGTATCAGGGTCAACAATAATGTAAAGGCCTATGCCTGCAAGGCTCTGCGCCTCGGCTTTGCCTGAAATTGTCTTTAGTGCAGCACCTTTGCTTTTCAGGAGGTCGCCGAGTTGTGAAAAACCACTGTTCTGTGTATCGTCCCAGGTATAATGGAAAATCTTCCCGGTTTTGGGATTGGTTTCATGGTTGTACCAGTTGTCGAGACCGACAGTTTTCTGGGCAAATGCATTGATCGATACAATGGAAATAATCAATAGGATAACACTTTTTAATCTGGATAAATTCTGTTTCATCATGTATAGTTTTTGTTTCTGAAAATTTCAAATAATAGGCCACTAATGTAATCGAAAAAACTAATTCCTGACATGTTTTGCCAAAGAAACCTTCATTCTGGACACTTCCCTGGCGACGGTTCCGGCAAACGCTTTCGCGCCTTCAACCGAAAGATGGGTATCGTCCTTTCTCCCTTCCGGGAATTTTTGGTCAGGCGGGGTCCATAAATAGATTTTCTTTGATGGCTCATCGCCCATTGGTTCGACCAAATTAAAGGTAAGAACCTGCATATCAATGAACTTAACTTTTAACCTGGATGCCAGTTCACGAACGGCTTCGGGATATTTCCCATGCGTATCGACCAATTTCCCGGCTACATCAAATTTGCGACGGACAATCGGCGTCAACAAGATTGGGGTGGCACCTTTTTTTCTGGTTTCGGTGACATATTTCTTAAGGTTCTGCTGATAGGTCGTCTGAGGATCGGTATAGAGCAATGGCTTATCCATTTTCTCATCGTTGTGTCCAAACTGGATAAAAACAAAATCACCTCGTTTGAGGCTATCCAAAATAACCTTCCACCGCCCCTCGGCAAGAAAGCTTTTTGAACTTCTGCCGTTCATTGCGTGATTGGAAACCTTAACGCCTGAGTCAAAATAATCCTGAAAAACCTGGCCCCATCCAGTTTCGGGATACACTTCGGCTATTTTATTGGCCATAGTCGAATCACCTATCATATAGGCAGTTATTGTTTTGGGGGCAGAACATCCTAAGAACAAGCTCCAAATCAGTAATTGTAAAAATGACAGTTTCTTCATAATATAATCTTATTGAAATCTCCTTTAAATATGGGGCTTCATCAGAAAATCTAAATTATCACCAGCCTTAAATTCCTGAGGGACCCTGCCCTTTTTGAAAATCCGTACATTCCGGTTCCCGATCAGTTGAAGCGACTTGTTTTCATATTTGAACATTGTCCCTTCACGAAGGCCAACAACGGTTTTTTCAGGATTGATTTCCAAAAACTCTTCGATCCGCTGTTCACGTGTCTCTCCGCCATGTCCTTCAGGATTTGCATCCAGGTAATGCGGGTTGATCTGAAATGGCACAAGTCCCATACAGTCAAATCCGTGCGGATCGATGATTGGCATATCGTTGGTTGTCCGCAAGGTAGGACAAGCCACATTGGATCCGGCACTCCAGCCAATATAAGGAGTTCCGTCCTGAACCTTTAACCTAATCGCTTCCATAATAAGGTTATCATGCATCATCCTGACCAATTGCCACGTATTCCCGCCACCTACAACAATCGCCTCTGCATCCTGTACAGCTTTAACAGGATCAGAATAGTGATGGATCGAAGTCACATGATGTCCAATTTCAGAAAACCGTTCTTCCACTTTCGATTCATAAAGGTCAAACGAAAAAGTAACGGCTGCATAGGGGATAAATAGTGCATTTAACGGCTTTGACCCTAAAAAATTCTTGATTTCAAGCTTTGGATAATCCAAATAGGGCTCACCAGGCATCGTCGAATTGCTGATTAGTAATAATTTCATAAAAAGATTAATTTTACCGTTGCAAGATAAGGAAAAAACGAACTGAAAAAACTGACAACGTTTTTAAAACAAAAACTGATTTTAAAGTGTTATCAACTGATGAATTGCTGGGATTTATTCTGATTATTCGAAAATTTTGATTCTATTAAATCTTTTATGAAACAAAAACCGATTAAAAAAGTACTGGTCGCTAACCGTGGCGAGATTGCCGTGCGGATTATCCGCTCCTGCAGTGAGATGGGAATTGAAACCGTCGCCGTTTTTAGTGATGCCGACCGTTCGGCAATGCATGTAAGGTTTGCCGACGAAGCCTACAACATTGGCCTACCACCCTCCTCAGAGAGCTATCTGAACATGGACAAGATTATTGCTGTAGCCAAACGTTCAGGTGCCGATGCAATCCATCCAGGTTATGGCTTCCTATCTGAAAATGCTTCATTTTCACGTCGTTGCCGCGAAGAAGGAATACAGTTTATCGGACCATCACCCGAATCGATTGAAATGATGGGCGATAAAATCAGTGCCAGGATCAGGATGATCAAGGCTGGTGTACCGGTTGTTCCAGGTACAACTGAAAAACTGACAAGTGAAGCGGAAGCCATAAAGGTCATCAAAGAGATCGGATTGCCGGTTATGATTAAGGCATCGGCTGGGGGTGGTGGAAAAGGGATGAGGCTTGTGCACAAGGAATCGGAAATTGCCAGTTCGATACGGGCTGCCCGGTCAGAAGCCAGAATGGGTTTTGGCGATGACCGCCTCTATATCGAAAAATACATCAATTCGCCTCATCATATTGAGTTTCAAATACTTGCAGATAATTACGGCAATACGGTTCATCTCTTTGAACGCGAGTGTTCTGTTCAGCGCCGCCATCAGAAAGTTGTAGAAGAGACCCCTTCACCATTGATGACCCCTGAAATCAGGGAGATCATGGGGCAACATGCCGTTGCAGCAGCCAAAGCATGCAATTATCAGGGCGCCGGGACCATTGAATTTATAATGGACGAGAACCTGAATTATTATTTTCTTGAAATGAATACCAGGTTGCAAGTAGAACACCCTATTACAGAGCGTGTTGTGGGTGTTGACCTTGTGAAAGAACAAATCCGGATTGCCGAAGGGATGAAACTCCCGTTCAAACAGGAAGATTTGAAACAGTTGGGACATGCCATCGAATGCAGGATATGTGCCGAAGATCCCGACAACAATTTTATGCCAAACTCTGGAACAATCACCCATGTTACGGAGCCGGAAGGATTGGGAATCAGGTGCGATGGCTATGTTTATTCCGGTTACACAATACCTCTTTACTACGATTCGATGCTCAGCAAATTGGTAGTTTGGGGCCGTACACGCGAGGAGGCAATCCAAAGAATGAGGCGGGGACTATCAGAATACAAAATCACAGGGGTAAAAACAACCATCCGATTTTTGGAACGGATTATGGAAACGCCTGATTTTGTGAATGGAAAATACAATACCCATTTTATTGAGAAAAACAGTGAATTCTTGCACGGTGAAAACAACTGCGAAAAGCACTGTGAAGATATTGCGATGATCGCAACATTTGCAGCCTATCTTTCGCGATTCGAAACCAGTAAAAAAATGAACACCATCCCGATTGAAAAACCCGAAAGCAACTGGAAACGGCAGCTCAGAAAATTTACAGCGAGGATTTAAAATCTGCATGAGGTAGGTGAAGATGTCCCTAACCAGGTGGCATATTTAAATCATGGATTTTGGGTGCGAATTTCAATTTTAGCAATTTTAAAAGAATCAGGCCAAATGGAACTTGAATTAAAAATAAATAAACGGAGTGCGGTCGTTAAGGATGTAAAGCAGGAAGGGAATATCATGACCATCTCTGTTGATGATGTTCTTTATGAAGTGGATGTTGTGAAGGTCAATGATCAGGAGTTTTCGATCCTCCACAATGGCAAATCCTATAACATTGAAGTTATAGAAACAGGTGAACCCAAGCATTATAGTGTCAATGCTCTTAAATACAAGTTTGATGTGGAAGTCATTGACAATGAAGCACGTTATCGACTCAATAGGATGCAGGGCGGTTCGATCAACAGCGACAATACGATCCGGTCGCCGATGCCTGGAAAAGTTGTAAAAGTATTTGTGAAGCCAGGTGACCATGTGGAAGCCGGACAAGCCCTGATCGTCCTTTCCGCGATGAAAATGGAAAGCGAATTTAAGGCAGGTACAAGGGGAATCGTGAGGGAGGTACCTGTCAAAGAAGGTGACACTGTTGACACCAACCAACTACTTGTCGTTATCGATGAGGAAGAAACTGCTTAATAAACAATTAAAAATCTATTAATCAATTATATATAAAGATGTCGTCACAAATTGATAAATTCGAAAGGTTAAAAGACCGAAACCTTGAAGCCGAAGAAGGTGGTGGACCTGATCGCATTGATCGTCAACATGCGGCGGGAAGAAAGACTGCCCGTGAAAGGATTGACGTATTGGTGGATCCAGGGACATTTGTTGAGCTTGACAAATTTGTAGTCCACCGTTCCCATGATTTCGGAATGGAAAACAACAAATTCTCGGGCGATGGCGTGATCACAGGATATGGAAAGATTGATGGCCGCCTGATTTATGTTTTTGCACAGGACTTTACTGTCTTGGGTGGGACGATGAGCCGGGCTAATGCCGATAAGATTGTGAAAATCATGGATCTTGCCATGAAAATGGGTGCCCCGTTGATCGGTTTGAACGATTCTGGAGGTGCCAGAATCCAGGAAGGAATTGAAAGCCTCGCTGGTTATGCCGATATCTTTTACCGTAACGTGATGAGTTCTGGGGTGATACCACAGATTTCGGCAATCCTTGGTCCATGTGCAGGAGGGGCCGTTTATTCTCCTGCTCTGACGGACTTTATTGTGATGGTCAAAGAGACAAGCTATATGTTTGTGACAGGCCCAGATGTAGTGAAGGCCGTTACGCATGAAGATGTAACCAAGGAAGAGTTGGGTGGTGCTTCGACCCATCATGCCAAAAGTGGTGTGGCAAATCTGACTGCAGACAACGAAGACCATGCCTTGCTGATGATCCGCGAATTGATCGGTTATCTTCCATCCAACAATCTTGAGGAAGCTCCAACGGTTGAAACAAAGGACGATATCCACCGTGAAGTTGCTAACCTCAACGGATTGGTCCCTGACGACCCCAATAAACCATACGACATGAAAGAGTTGATTGTCAGCATTGTGGATGATAAGAACTTCTTCGAATTGCAACCTGCGTTTGCAATGAACATGATCATTGGGTTTGCACGTTTTGGAGGAAAGAGTGTAGGGATTATTGCAAATCAACCTGCAAGTCTCGCTGGGGTCCTCGATATTAATTCATCTGTTAAAAGTGCCAGGTTTGTCCGTTTTTGCGATGCGTTCAATATTCCATTGGTTACCATTGTTGACGTTCCGGGCTTCCTTCCGGGAACGGCACAGGAATATGGAGGTATCATCCGTCATGGGGCTAAATTGTTGTATGCCTATGCAGAAGCCACCGTTCCAAAGATTACATTGATTACACGCAAAGCTTACGGAGGCGCCTACGATGTGATGAGCAGCAAGCACATCGGCGGTGATATCAATTATGCGTTCCCATCGGCTGAAATCGCCGTGATGGGTGCAGAAGGTGCTGTGAAGATTATTCACCGTGAAAAGATGAACGAAGAGCAGCTTGCGCAGAAGATTGAGGATTACCGCGAAAAGTTTGCCAATCCTTACAAAGCGGCAGAGCTGGGTTATATTGATGAGATTATTTTGCCTTCACAATCGAGGTTTAAAATCATTCAGGCACTTGAAATGACCCGCAACAAACACAAGACAAATCCTCTAAAGAAGCACGGGAATATCCCACTTTAAAAGAATAGCCATGAGTTTCGACCCATGGCTATTCTTTTTACTTTTTATCTGAAGGTTTTTACCAATTCAACAACCCAATCCCAATCGTAAAAGGAAACATTTCAGGACCACGTCCGCTCTTGAAGAAGGTTGAAAAATAATAAGTCCCAAATACATTAAGCCCTTTGTAACCAATCCGAGCAGTGGCTCCATAGCGGAAAGGATTGATATTGAAGTCGTCACGTGATTTGTGCTTGTCGCCATTCTGGATTATTTTGGTGTGCGACCCTACCTTTAAGCCACCAATCACACCACCAGACAGATAAATCCTTTTTTCATGTCCATTGACAGGAATCTGAAATTCAAGGATCAAAGGAACTGTTAAGTAGGTTGTGGCCAGCTTTGTTTTAGAAAGGTCGGTGTCCGATAATTCAACAGCTCGGACAATCCCACTATTGTTCTCAATCGTATAGGAATTTGAAAACCGGTAATCGTTGTAGGTTAGCCCAAGTCCGGTAACCAATCCGACATTCCGTTTATCTTTTTGTAATCCAATGCTATAGCTTAGAAAATTTAGACCTGTTTCGAAAGATTTGTTTTGGTTCAGGTCCATAAAGTAGGGTGTATATCCCGAATAATTGACCTTGGCAAACGAATTGATACCCATCTCCAAAGCAGCCCAGTGGCCTTTAAACTTGGGCTTGTGCCCTGTCCAGGTTTCCATTTCCTGATCATTTAGGGTGTTCAACTCGATATTTGAACCGTGTTTGCCATCCGATATCACCAGTGCCTTGCGCCCCACCCTCACCTTGACTGAATCGTCACGACCATCTACAATATCGATGGAGTTGTTCCCGATCTTCACTTCGTTACCTTTGCCCCCACCTTCGACTACCGTGACCAGGTTCTTTCCCAGAACTTTTACCCTTGTCGTATCCTGAGCCTTTAAAATCAGGGTGCTGCTTGCAAAAACAATTATCAGTGTTAAAATTGACTTTTTCATATTTTCCAATTGTTGATTTTGGAGGTAAGACGAGGAGCAGTGGGAAAAGTTACAGGGGAATGAAGTTTTTATGTCAATCTTAATTGTTCATATCTTGCTTCGAGGACATTTCTATAAGTATCTTTCATATTTTCTGACAAGAAGGATTTGTCAATCCATTCAATGGCAATCGATTTGTTGTTAATCATCCGCTTAAAGACACCCTGAATTTGTCTGTCGGTCAACTCCAATCCTTTCCCAAAACGATCAAAATGTTCCCTTTTGAGTTTTTTCTTCTTACCTTCAAGTGTGAGTGCGAGTTCCTCGGTGTCATCTGGATTAACGATTGCAACATTAAGCAGGTCGTACGCAGGAGCTAAAATCCATCCCGAAGAACTTTCGATCATCGAAAAATTCTTAAGATGCATGTCGTTGTTTCCGGTTAAAAAGCTAAACACAGCCAATTCAAAATAGAAGATCTTATCCAGCAAGGGGTTATCCGAATAGTTGTGAAGTGCTTTCCCAACTTTCTCCATTGAACTTTTGTACTTATCTATGGCTTCCGTGACCTGGAACATATCCAACACATGGATTTTTTCACCCTTTTCGGTACGGTCAATTCTTTTGGTGATATATGACAATTCGCCGGATGCCAGACGGATCAAACTTGAAGGGACAACACGTATTCCGTAAGCTTCCGCTATTCTCATTGTTAAATGCTCATTTCCGGGCATTTCTGGAAATTGATCAGAAGGTGGTTTAAAAATATATTGACCCCCAAGTGCTCCAACAACCGTTAATCGGAAATCCGCGTTTTCACGGGTTTCTTTGACCAACGACATGGATAATTTGGCCTGAACGCCTGGCACAGAAATACTTCGTTCGACCACATCCTTTGCCAATTCGGCCATTTGACCAATGGAGTAGGAAAGCTTTGGAGAGGTTGCAGACCCAAAGAAACTCATACTGCATTTCCCGTGAAAATCTTCGCCATCTGCAACGGGTTTATAACAATATAAACACTTATTCTCCATTTTCTTCTGGTATTGGTACGATACTCACTGCGCCAATGCAATTTTGGCAACATGCCAGCAATAAGCCCATGCGGTCATTTCTGTTTATTTTCCAGTTTTTGGAAGCGATTTCCAATAACCATCCTTCAGGAATCAATCCTTCAAAAAGCGGGAACAGCCGTTTATCCGTATAGGGCCGACTTGTTACTGGCATTGTAAACGTAAGGAAATCAGTGGGATGCTCCTTTACATATTGTCCATCATATTGGAAGACAAATTCGCCTTCATTGGTTTCCGTTAGAATTCCGGCCAAATGATCTTTATAATTTACTCTACATTTTCTCATTTAGGGAGTTCTTTACTGTTTACGGGTGCCAATTCATGACCAAACATGCTCAATACCAGGTTTACCTTATCCATGTTCAGGTTTGTTTTGCCCTGCTCAATTTTGCGCAAGACGGTTAGTGCGACCCCTGATTTATCGGCAAATTCCTCCTGTGTAAGGTTCACTTCCTTCCTTCGTTCTTTTACAAATTCCGCCAGATTTTTCATTATATGCTTTTAGATATAAATCAATGCAAATATAGTCAATTATATGCGTATTGATATAATTCGATTTAAAATATTTAATTTATATGCTTATAGATATAATAATTTAACTTCTATAGTTTGATCTGTTTTGTAAGGATCAAGAGGGTATTCAAAATCAGACAATTAAGAGCCTCATTCTCAGAATTGTTTTTGATTAGGAAAAACTTTGGAATAAGTAATGAGTTAATTCTTATTGATGATGCCTCTGTTTAACAATCCCACCTGAAGCTTCCTTGATCGTGTTGGCAAAAACAAATGCATTTGGATCGACCTCATACACAAGGTTTTTGAGTTTCCGCAATTCGAGCCTTGTGATCACAGTGAAAATAATGTCACATTCGGTACTGATCTCAAATTTTCCCGGTAAAAAACCGCGTTCTCCCTTGTAAACCGTAATCCCACGCCCTAACTTATTGACCAATTGATATTTAATCACTTCGCTTTTCCCTGAGATAATTGTAACCCCTGTAAAGGCCTGGATCCCTTCCACTACATAGTCGATGCAGCGGGTGGCGGCAAAATAGGTCAGGATCGAATACAACGCCGATTCGACCCCAAATTTAAAAGCCGCGATGCCAAAAATCATCACGTTGATGCCAAGGATGATTTCGGTGATGGTAAACGAAGTCCGTTTCAGGGTATAGAGGGCAAGGACTTCAATCCCATCGAGGGCAGCGCCAGCCCTCATGATCAACCCGATACCGATGCCGAGGAAAACGCCCCCGAATATGGAAATCAACAGCTTGTCGGAAGTCAGGGCTACATCGGGAAGCAACAAAAGGCAGATTCCCAACAAAGCTACACTCATAAACGTCCGGTAGGCAAAGCGATGGCCAACAGTGAAAAAGCTGATGATGATCAGTGGAAGGTTCAGCAAAATGATGACGACCCCAAGATTGAAATGGTACAACTCGTGAACGAGAAGCGATAATCCTGTTATTCCGCCATCGAAAAAATGGTTGGGAACAAGGAATCCTTTTAAGGCATAACCTGCGATAATGACACCCACAACCATTTGCATTGCATCCTTTAAAAGATCAATTGGCTTTTCACCATGCGGGGAAGTCAAGGTATTGGAAACGCTTTTTCTCAGTTTTTGGAGGTTGGCTTGTTTCTGTACCTCCCTTTCATTTTGGGCTGTTCTTGTGAAGAATTTGTGTACCGACAAAAATTCGATTTGTTTTAGTTCCCATTCCATTTTTGTCTTTACGACCCCAAACCTTTTCAATTCGGCGAATAATCCTTCGGCGATTTCTGTATATTGCACTTTACCAATGTAATACAGGTCTGCATCGCAAAGGATCTGAGTGAGGTGATTTTCGGGTAATTGCGGTAATTTTGTTGCTTGGATCATCTTACAAACCACTCCGATCTGCCCTTCCGAATAACCAAAGTCGGGCAAGTGCTTTTGTGCCTCCTGACAAGAAATCTCTTCATGGTCCTGATGGTCGTGCAGGAAACCTGAGTCATGGAACAAGGCAGCAGTTTTTAACAACGTAAGGTCTTCTCCTGAAATATTTTCTGCAGTGGCCAGATATTCAGCAGCTTTTACGACATTCTTTGTGTGATCGGTATTGTGGTACGAAAGATAGGAAGGCAATCCGGTCTCTAATTTGCGGATCATAAACGAATAGGCTTTTTCAAATTGCATTGAGGTGGATTTTGTGGATGGATTAATTCAAAACTTCATAAATCATGACCGGTTCGACCTTGTTTTTCAGTTTGGCCGGACCAATCAATTTGCAGTTGAACGAATCTTTGACCATTTTCCAACAAGTCTCTGAAATAACAATTTGACCTACTCCGGCTGCACCTTGTAACCGTTGCGCCGTATTGACTGTATCGCCAATCACCGTATAATCCAACCTGCGCAACGAAACTGACCCAATGTTCCCAGAAATCATTTCGCCACTGTTGATCCCAACTGATACATGCGGGAGGAAGTTGTCGCAACCCGGCAAATCCACAATTTTGTTCCTGATCGCAAGGCAGGCGTCAATAGCCCTGTCGATATGATAAGGCCCCTTAAAAACCGCCATCACACAATCACCAATAAATTTATCTATAATCCCTTTCTGCACAATGATTTCCGTGGCCATCAGGTCAAAATACCTGTTGAGCAACGAAACGACAACATCGGGCGATTCTTTCTCACTGATGGCCGTAAAACTGCAGATGTCGATAAATGCAACTGTGGCTTCAAGTGTTTCATTTGCCATAATCGAGACTTCAAATTCGCGGCTTCCCATGAAATTGAGGACGTTGTCATCGACATACATCCTTAGGATGTTGTTTTCCTTGATCGCCTTGAGCGTTTCGCGGATCATCTTAACATGCTGGATGGTTTTCTCGATGGTCAGCTCGAGGTCTTCGAAATTGACAGGTTTGGTCACAAAGTCGAATGCACCGCGGTTCATTGCCTTCCGGATGTTTCCCATGTCACCATACGTCGAAACCATCACGGTTTTCACAAGTGGATTGCTCTCATTCAATTTTGTGAGCAAGGTCAGCCCATCCATTTCCGGCATGTTGATATCGGTCAGAACAATCTCAACATCGGGGTTTTCCTGCATTTTTTTTAAAGCATCCTTCCCATTTATGGCAAAAACGAACTCATATTTTTGCTCCCGGATCTTCTGTCGAAATTTTTGCCTGATGAGAATTTCAAGGTCTGTTTCGTCATCGGCGATCAAAATCTTTATCATACCAATTTTGATTTTAGTTTTTCTTTAAGTGCTACAAAATCAACGGGTTTGGTTAAAAAGTCATCGGCTCCAAGTTCCATGGCAATGCGGTGGTTTTCTTTGTCCCCATAAGCAGTGATCATCATCACAAATGGGGGTGGTTTCGGGTATTTCTCTTTAATGTGTTTGAGCAATTCAAGGCCGCTCATTCCAGGCATATTGATGTCCGAAAGGATCAAAACAGCCTCCTGCTGATGGTTCTCCATGTATTTTAAGGCTTCTTCGGCTGAAAAAACAAACACAAAATTCAATTCGTGGTGCTTTATTTCCCGCCTGAAACACATTTCAAAAAGGACTTTAATGTCTATTTCATCGTCAACTACCAATACTGTGGCCATAGTTTAATTGTTTAAAGGTAAATGGATGGTAAATACAGAACCTTTACCTTCGGTCGATTCAACGTGCAAATCGCCTTCGTGCCCTTTTGTGACGATTTCATAACACAAAGATAGGCCTAAACCTGTTCCATGCCCGGTGGGTTTCGTTGTAAAAAAAGGTTGGAATATTTTATCGACAATTTTTTGAGGGATCCCATTCCCATTGTCGGCCACCTTTATCTCAACTTCATTGCCTAAATTTTTTGTGCTGATCCAGACTGTGGGTTCATAAGGATCAAGACCTTGGAGGTCTGAAGCATTCCTTTTTTCCGTAACTGCATAAAAAGCATTGTTTAACAGGTTGAGGATCACTCTTCCGATGTCCTGGGGTACAATGTTGATTTTTCCCAAGGTCTTGTCAAAATCGGTTATCATCTTGGAATTGAAGCTCTTGTCTTTTGCCCGAAGCCCATGGTAGGCCAACCGCAAATATTCGTCGGCCAGGTTGTTGATATTGGTGGGTTCTTTTTGTCCGGTACTTGCCCTTGAATGTAAAAGCATCCCTTTTACGATGCTATCGGCACGTTTGCCATGGTGGTTGATTTTCTCAAGGTTGATTTTCAGATCGGATATGATCTGTTTTACTTCGGTTCCATTCCCCTTTTCCATTTCGGATTCCATCTCCTCAAGCAGTTCGTTGCTTACTTCCGAGAAATTGTTGACGAAGTTCAATGGATTTTGGATTTCATGGGCAATTCCTGCTGTCAGTTCACCTAAGGAAGCCATCTTCTCGGATTGGATCAGTTGGGACTGTGTGGACCGCAACTCTTCAAGGGCATGTTCGAGTTCCTCTTTCTGGTTGGTCAGCTCTGCAGTCCGTTCGGCGACCAAACCTTCCAATTCGACCTTTCGTATCGCGATTGCCCTGTTCAATTCATCTTCCTGCTGTCGTTTGATCCGTTCTTTTTCAGCGGCTTTGGATTGCCTGTTTTGACTGTATAAAATGGCACCCATCCACATAAACGACAGTGTGCGGGCCGTACCAAAATATGATTCGTAGGATTTAAAAAAAGCGTCGCTTATGCCTTGTGCCAGATCACCTAAAAGTGAAACGATTTCAAATGGGACAAATGCGATGATGAACATTTTCAAAGGCAAAAGTTCTTTCTGCTTTAATGAAAAGACAATCAGTCCAATAAGAAAAACGTGCCAAATCCATTTGGTATAATCTTCAGCCGAAAATAGGATTTCAACAGCATAAAGGATTGCGGCAAAGAAAAGGGCCCACCTGAACAGATTCTCCCCTTGGGATGAAAAATTGACTTTAACGTATCTGCGCAGACGTTCTGCAATAATTAAACTAACAAAAAAGGGCGCTAAAGAGGATGACATGTAATTCTTGCATTAATTATTATAGGTACTACAAGATTACAATAAAATTTGTAAACTCACCTAATTTTGTTTCAACTTTCAATTCACCTCCATGCCCTTTTGTGATTATTTCATAACTTAACGATAAACCCAAGCCCGTTCCCTCACCTGCGGGCTTGGTCGTAAAGAAAGGTTGAAAGATTTTATCCAGATTTTTCACCTCGATCCCATTTCCATTGTCGCTGATCGTCATTTCAACTTTATTGAGATGCTTTCTGGTTTTTATTGAAACAACAGGTTCATAGCCCTCAATACCCAATTTCGATTTTTCTTTTACAGCATAAAAAGCGTTGGTCAGCAAATTCAGGATTACCCTTCCAATATCCTGAATTACAAGATTGATCTCCCCAATATTGGCATCAAAATCTGTTTTAAGTTCCGAATTGAATGAACTGTCTTTTGCACGAAGTCCATGATAGGAGAGTCGCAGGTATTCATCTGCAAGCGCGTTAAAGTCGGTCGGTTCTTTAATTCCAGTGCTGCTCCTGCTGTGCTGCAGCATCCCCTTGACGATGGCATCGGCACGCTTCCCATGATGGTTGATTTTTTCAAGGTTGATCTTCAAGTCGTCTGCAATGGAAATGGCCATATCCTGATTTCCTTTTAACAATTCCTGTTTCATTTCATCGACCAATTCATTGCCTACCTCAGCAAAATTATTGACGAAGTTCAACGGGTTCTGAATTTCATGGGCGATACCGGCAGTAAGTTCGCCCAACGATGCCATCTTTTCCGCCTGGATCAATTGGGACTGTGCAGCCTTGAGTTCGTCGTAAGCTTTATGAATTTCAAGTGTCCTTTCTGCTACTTTTTCTTCAAGGTTCTCATAGAGTAGCGCATTTTCAATTGAGATGCCGATCTGGCCCGAAAGTGTTTGCAAAAGTTCGATCCTGCTATTGTTAAAAACACCTTTCAACAATCTGTTTTCGAGGTACAACAGACCTTTTAACTTCCCCCGTGAACTGATTGTCAAACACATCATTGAAAGTGGATTGTTGGCCTGGATATAGGAATCCAAACTAAACCGTTCTTCGATCAAAGCCTCATCGGCAACAACATTTTCCCCTGAACGCCAACTATAGTACAACATAGTTTTTGGAACCATTTCTGATTCGTTGAGTGGAACAGATGGGAAAATCCGGATCCCTTCCCTTCCTGCATGGCCCACAACCTCAATACAAAGCTGATTCCCTTTGTATAACAATAAGCATCCCATTTCTGCCCCTGCGTTTTCAATCGTGATGTGCATCAGTTTTTTAAGCAGGTCGTCATACCTGACCTGACCTGCAATGCTTTGCGAAGCTTTTATAACACTGGCAAGATCAAGGGCTGTTTTGCTGGACTTTATAGTATTGCCTCCAATCTTTTCAATTTGTTCTGTAACATGTTGATTTGCAAGCTTGAATATTTCATCTGGATAAATATCTTCCAACTGTTTGCATTTGGCATTGGCCCCCCATCTGAAATAGGCATCCCATGCATTTCTAATGTAGGCTTGAGCCTGATTTTTTAATCGGGTATTGGCACAAAGAATCCCAGCCCTTTCATTTGCGATAGCTACCACATAGTTAAACCCATTTTCGGTAGCCTTTTGGATTGACCTTTCGTAAGAAACCAGTGCCTTCATAACCTTACCATCCAAAGCCTGTTTTTCGGCCAATAGTAGATCGTAATGTGCGGAATAATTTTCAGGGCATCCTTCTGCCCAAAATTTCATGGATTTCAAGTGTTTCTTAAATACCGTTTTGTATTTTTTTTGGTCTTTGCGGCTAAGAATTTCGTAACAGGCTGAAATGGAGAGAGATGTAAAAAATGCATTGAGCACTTCAAGTATATCACCAAGAAAATTATCGGAATATTTCAACACAACCTGACTTTGATCGAGCGCTTCTTTGTAGTGTCCGAAAAAGTAGCGAAGGTAGCAATCGGCCGAATGAAAGAAGGCCAATTTTGTGTTATTCCCTTCCTGGTTTAGCCGTTCCAAAGTTTCAGAACTGTTGAAATTACTGTCATCCCATCTAGCTTTATCGGTCTGGCCATTTAGTGCTTTTGCCATTTGATAAAAGCATTGAAAGAAATCCAACCCGCCTTTCCCATTTTTAATCAGTGACAGATAGTCCTCCGAACCGTTCAGAATTACTTTCAGGTTTTCGCCCGAAGCGATCCTCCATCGTAGCAACAAAGCAACCGAATATCCCGTAAATATCTGATCACCATTGAGTACACAAGCTTTTATAGTTTCAAGGATAAGATCGTATCCCTTTCTGAAAGCAATCCTCCAGTGATTGTTAAAACTTAAAACAGTGTAATTGAGTCTCCATTTTATAAGTGGTGAGTGGGTCCTTTGGTGCAACCTGATGGTAAGGTCCCAAAGGTTAAATCCCCTTTGTTGCATCTTTAATGCCGAAAGGACAACAACCGAAAACCCAGAAAATCCCCAACCGCTCGCATCGGTAAACCCATCACGGATATAGGATTTAATAATTTTAAAAATCACAAGCATCATCAAATTCTGATCTTGTTGGTAAGCACTTGTAGCTAAGTCAATTAGAAATTTATTCAGTGCGATTGTCTCTTCATCGGTACATTCCTTTATGTGAAACAAGCTTTCTGGTTTCTTGTATCTGGTTGAAAAAAGAAACAGGTATTTTGCCATTTCAAACATTGTCGTAATTTGAATTGACCACTTTTTTTTAGGCAGATAGATGTCATAAAGCTTGGCTGCTTCAAGTCCCAGACGGAGCGATTCATTGGTATTTCCAATTTTTAGATAAAGGGACGAATGGATGTAATATATTTTTAACTTGTCGAAATTGGTTTTCGAATAACCAAGTATCTCTTTGAAATATTCTTCTGCAATTGAAAGGTCGTCATTCAAATATTCACATTCCCCCAATTCAATCAGGACGTTATAGGTCAGTTCATAATTATCGGTCCAACTGTTGATGCCAAGTAAATTGCGGGCAATTGAAAGAAACCGTACTGCTAAATTATAGGATGTTGAATCTTTGGCTTTTCTGCCAGCAATGAGAAAAAGTTCTGTAATCCGTTCCTTTTCCTGCTTGTTTTCAAGTAGATGCGATGAGATTGCAAAATGGTTCAGCAATTCGAATAGATTTTCATGTAGTTGGGACTTGTCCCTGTTTTGCAATAACAATCTTCCGATTTTCAGATGAAGGGACGGGAGTTCAGATGGTGATATTAGGTTATAAGTAGCCTGTTGAACTTTGTCATGGGCAAATGAAAATTGAGCTGTTTTCCTTGACAGTTGCAGGTCAAAATCGTGACCGGTGCTGATAGAGTTTAGGGCTAATTCCCTGTATTTCTTGTCATTGGAATTTAGATAACCACCTTGTATTGCTGGTTTTAAGTTGTCGTAAACTTGTGATTGTGTTTTTTCTGTAATACCCGAAAGATCTTCCAGGTCAAACGTATTGCCAAGGACTGATGCATATTTTAAAACTTCCCTTGTATGTAATGGCAGATTGATCAGGGCTTTGGTCATCAGGTCGATTACATTTTCTGTGTAATCCAGCTTGTCTATTTCTTTTTGATCCCAAATCCAGCCCCCATCATGGTTTCTTGTTACCAATCCATTATCATATAATGATTTAAGAAAACTATGGGTAAAGAATGGGTTGCCTTTGGTTTTATTAAAAACATGCAATCCCAATTCATGGGCAAGGGTTTTCTCCATGTCAAATGAGTCGGCAGTTATCCGGCAGGTCGTATCCAGATTCAATGGATTGATCTGTATGTTCCTGATTTGGCAATTTGATTGATAAGCCTGTTCCAACGTAATCAACAAGGGATGGCCTTTTTCAACTTCATTGTTGCGGTAGGCACCCAGGATCAGGATATTCTCCTGCCTTGGGTTTTCCAATATCCTTCGCACCAAATTCAAAGATGGCAAATCTGCCCATTGAAGGTCATCCAAAAATAGGACCAAAGGATTTTCGGCAGTACTGAAAACATAGATAAAATCGAGGAAGACCTTATGAAACCTTGCTTCCTGTTCGGCAGGCTGCAATTTTGCAACAGGGGGTTGTTTATCAATGATTTTCGAGAGTTGAGGAAAAACTTCCGTGATCAATCCTCCATTTTCCCCCAAAATGGAGGAAATCCGTAGTTTCCAGTCCTCTATTTTATTTTCTGTTTCGGATAAAAGGTTCCTTATAAATTCCTGAAAAGCTTCAATGACTGCATAGTAGGGAATGTCCTTTTTGAATTGTTCGAATTTGCCACTTAGAAATGTTCCTTTGTTTTGAACAATTGGAAATTTTACGTGACGAATCAGGGCCGATTTGCCCACCCCGGAATAACCAGCTACAAGGACAAGAACTGATTTTGATTGATTCAGGTTTTTGTAATAATCCAATAATTCATTGATCTCATTTTCACGGCCATACAATTTCTGGCTTTGCTTGTATTGCTCAGTTTTGTCTGATAAGCCAGGTTTGAAGCCCCTGAGTGGAAGTTTGGAGACAAAATGTTTTTTTACTATGTCGAGATCTGCTTTTAGTCCTTTGGCACTGTGATAACGGTCATCAGGATTTTTCTCCATCATTTTTGAAATGATCTGATCCAGTCCCTCTGGTAAGTCTGTGAAGATGGAGTGAAGAGGTGTGGGATTTTTTGAAAGGTGAAAATGGATGATTTCGAGCGGATCGATCGAGTCGAATGGTGGTTTGCCCGCAACCAATTCATAAAGAAGCACTCCACTGGAATAAAAATCGCAAAGGTGGGTCACAGAATAGGCTGTCCGTCCGGTCTGTTCCGGTGAAATATAATTTAAGGTTCCCTCAATCTGATCAACATTCAAAAGCTCATTTGTTTCGGAATAAAGATTTGAGGATATCCCAAAATCCAATAATTTTAATGTCCCATCCCTGGTGAGCATAAGGTTACCTGGATTAATATCCTTATGAATTACCCCCTTTCCGTGTATATAATGCAGTATATCTGCAAGTTGAATTGAGATGTTCAGGATATCAATAAAATTGATTTCCTTTTTAAAAATTTTCTCCCTTAAATCAGAACCATCGATGTATTCCTGAACCATAACCACTGATTTCCCATCATACAAAACTTTATGAACTTTGGGAATCCCTTTATGGTCAAGATCTTTCAGGATGTCGTACTCATGGCCCAACTTTGAAACCTTAAGCTGATTTTCGCTAACCAAAACGGACTGCTTAAGTACGACCAACTGATCATCAGAGATGCGGCTTGCCAGAATGATTTCATTTTGTTCATTTTTCAATATTGACCTTATAACCTTGTAGCCACTTGAATTGATCAGTATTTCGGATGAATTCATTTTCAGGTTTTTTTTATAGTGAGCAGTCCATAATACCACAATTTGTTTTCAAGAGCTTCGAACTGTTTGATTGAACCATAATGGTTTCCGTGGTTTATGTTGTTACGAAGGCCAATTTTTTTCAGGAATTGTCCAAATCTCCATAATTTACTGGCCATTGAGTGAAGGTGCTTCAGTGACGGACGCGTGAATTCAGTGATGTTCTCAATTTTGAAATCTGTAAAGCCACATTTTTCTGCATTTTCCTTGTTTTCTACTGAGGAATCAATGTCTTTTATTGACCAACCATCCAACCAGTCGTGCAACAGCTTCTCCCCATCTTCGTGCAATGGCCTTTGTGCCCGGAAGTAATCCGCACATACAAGCCTTCCGCCTGGTTTTAGCAACCTGTATGCTTCTTTATAAAAATCTATTTTATCCCTGGCATGGCACATACTTTCACAAGCCCAGATCAACGAAAACGATTCATCTTTAAAGTTTGTATCGTTATAATCTTGTTCCGAAAAGGAGACCCTGTGTTCGAGGTGGTTTTTGCGCATTTCCCTTTGTGCTTTTTTGACCTGGTGAGGTACCAAAGTAATACCAGTTACCTGTACATTGAAGTTCTTTGCAAGCCACAAAGAACTCGCTCCCTGACCACATCCGGCGTCAAGAATAATATCCCCGTCTTTTACACCACTTTGGGAGGCCATTACCTTGTTGAGGTTCAAAAGCGCATCATCATGCGATATCACTTCCTTGTCGTAATACCCAAAATGGACAGACCTGCTTTTCTTGCTAAACCAAAGGATCCGGTAATCCAGACGAGTTTGGTCATAATAACTGATAATCGAATTTCTATATTCTAAGTCTATTAACATCCTGTAATTCAAGCTTTGGACCAGTGATCTTTTAAATTTTCGGGAATTCTGAAACCTGCTTTTTTGCCTTCCCTGAAATGGACAGATAAAATACTGACAATGATTCCACCCATATTGGACATGAACTTTGTGATAATTTCCTCCTCCACAGCTTCATCAAGCTCCTCAATAAGTTCTTGTATCCCGCCGTGATTGAGGATTCCCTGCAAGATACCGACGTGTTTGTCAATCAGGTTGTTTTGTTTTTTACTTATTCCAACAAAATTCAAAATCCATTCCAATAGTTTGAATAATGGTGATTTAACGGGTTTCGTGGGTTTATATTTTCCCATTTCCTGTTTTAAGGTGGAATGATATTCTTTAAGATGATGGTGGAAATCGATGTGGCGTCGTTTTTTATGCTCCCTATTTTCCTCATCAGTTCCGGGCTTGGCGAAAAGATCAGGATATTCAGCCTGGTAAGAGGGCCCCAGCATCCGTTCAAAGCAATAGGGGAATTGACTGTCAGTCAGCATTCTTCGCATCATAAAAAGAGTTAGACCAACTGGTAAATGAAAATGGTGCATGGTTTCCACCAGCGCTTTTGCCAAAGGAATACCGGCCTTTGTTTCATCCTTAAACAAATGGTTGTAAACGGCGTGTTGAAGGGTCCATGCCTCCTTTACGTCGTTGCAAATCAAATTTTCCTGAACTCCCATGATCCTGCCAATCGTTTTCCAGGTATGGAACCACGCATGTTGATCATCGGGACTCAGTGCCTTCCCCAAAATGGCCAAGCCGTTAAAAAATTCAAGCGAAAACACCTGGTTTGTTGCGACGAGGTCTTCCTGACTGATAGGATTTCCAAGGGCTTCGTTCCATTTATTTCCGTCCTGATTGTTCAGAATTATATGACGGATTGCGGAATGCATAATCCTAATTTTTAAAGCAGTAAGGACACCTCTTTTATCCGGTTCCCACCAGTTTTCATCCATAACATCAAAAACAAACTGGGCTGTTTCAAAGATTCTACGCTCAGACTGTTCAATGAGCAATTTCGTTGTATTAAGCACATTTGCTGGCTTTTCTGCCATATAGGTATATGGTAAAGCCCTGAAAAACAATATGAACACAAAGTTTAAACCATTCTCTTTCCAGATTTCGCAGGTTTGTCTGAAGAGTAAAATGTCCTCTTTTGAAAATGAATAGGCCAATTCATTTTTGACAAAATCATACATAGGTTTGGGAAGTTGGTCGGATACCATACTGTCATTCTTTGCAAGATCGACCAATAGAAGTCGAAGTTTATCCATTGATCCTGAATTGAATACCGATAATACGGCTTCATCAGATGGCTTGTCCATCACCTGTCTGAGTTCTTCCAGATTTATCCCGTTCCAGAAAAATTGTTGTTTAGCCTTTTCCATTTCTTGTTTTTTAAAATTTCGACATTATGCAAAATATTTTCTGCCATTTACTTTTTGAAGGTTCAATTTGTTCTGAATCAGAAATCAATATTGGTTGGATGGGTGATTATACTCAATTTAATTGTTTTTGTTTCAGTTTCTTTGATAAATATTTTTACGTGGCATAGGGATAAGAGTGGACATACATATTAGTTGTTATTAACAGGGAGCAATAAGCATGTCCAAAAATCAAAGTTTTGTTGGAAAGTCAGTACAAAGTTTATTGACCAAAGAAATATGTATTTTAGCCTGTTCATTTGAAAAAGGAGTATTTTTTTACAAACTAATGTCGATAAGCATGTCATTGTTATTTAAATCCCTTATTATTAAAGATATAGAGTTCCGGAATCGCATTGGGATTTCCCCGATGTGCCAATATTCCGCAGTTGATGGATTTGCCAACGACTGGCATTTGGTCCATTATGGGAGCAGGGCTGTTGGAGGTGCCGGGCTGATCATTCAGGAAGCTACCGCTGTTTCGCCGGAAGGTCGGATTACACCCTCAGACCTTGGCTTGTATTATGACGAGCATATAGAAAAACTGATGGGAATTGTTTCATTTATTCATCATCAGGGCGCTGTACCAGGTATTCAGTTGGCCCATGCCGGAAGGAAAGCCAGTTGTGCTGTACCCTGGGAAGGTGGCAAACAAATCACCGACAAGGAAATAGGATGGCATACTGTTTCATCATCGGAACTACCGTTTGAGCAGGAGGATGAAAAACCCAAATCAATGGATATTGCCGGAATCCAAAAAATAGTTGCCAATTTTAAAGATGCGGCTCAAAGGGCTTTTCGGGCAGGATATAAAGTGATCGATATCCATGCTGCCCATGGCTATTTGATCCATCAGTTCCTCTCCCCAATAAGCAACAAAAGGACAGATCATTATGGCGGTAGTTTTGAAAATAGGATACGCCTTTTGCTCGAAATTGTAAAGGCTGTGCATACAGTATGGCCAAACCATCTCCCTTTGTTTGTTCGGATTTCGGCTACCGATTGGGTTGAAGGTGGCTGGAATTCGGAAGAGGCAGTGCGTCTTTCTTCGATCCTGAAAACAAACGGTGTTGACCTGATCGATTGTTCTTCGGGAGGAATGGTTCCTTATGCAAAAATTCCGGTTGGACCAGGTTTTCAGGTAGCTTTTGCCGAGAAAATAAAAAGGGAAACAGCCATCCTTACCAGCGCCGTAGGATTGATCACAAAACCTCATCAGGCAGAGGAGATCCTGATAAATGAACAGGCTGACCTTGTTTTGTTCGGGCGGGAGTCGCTCAGGGAACCCTATTTCCCCTTTAAAGCAGCACCCGAACTTGGAGATGATGTTGCCTGGCCTCTTCAATACCGGAGAGCCAAATGATAATTCTATTAATTTTTTTTAAAATCAAACTATGTTGACTATTAAATTAAGGCTTGTTCTGGTACTGATTCTCTTAAACATCCTGTCAATCAGTGTTAAAAATGCAATGTCGCAGCAGTTGAAAGAGATTGAAGCGGGCCGAGTATCCCTGCCCAACGGATGGAAACTCTCGCCGATTGGGAAAATGTTGCACCTTGGTGATTTACCGTTAAATATAGCTGTTTCCCCCAATAAAAAAATGGTTGCGGTCACAAACAACGGACAAAGCGACCAGACCATTCAGCTGATTGATGTTGCTAAATATCAAGTCATTGATTCTGTGATTATTAAAAAAGGGTGGTTGGGTCTTACCTTTTCAAAGGATGGGAAGTACCTTTATGCTTCTGGTGGGAACGACAACTGGATCATGCGGTACAAAATTCAGGATTCCAAAATAGTCCCGTTTGATACCCTGGTCTTCGGAAAGAGATGGCCTGAACTGATCTCGATTGCAGGGATCGCTGTTGACGATAAACAGCAATATCTTTATACAGTGACAAAAGAGAACAATTCCCTTTATGTCTATGACCTTAAAGCCAAAAAGGTTAAAAGCCAGATCCCGTTAGGTGGCGAAGGCTATACCTGCCTTTTATCCAACGACAACAAAACCCTTTATGCAACTTGCTGGGGATGCGACAAAATCGTTTTGTTTGACACTGAAAAACAGGTTATTAAAGGTTCGATTCCTGTTGGCGACAATCCCAACGACATGTGCATAACCCGAAATGGGAAATATCTTTTTGTAAGCAACGCAAACGACAATTCTGTTTCTGTGATTTCGACCGAAAAAAATAAGGTCATCGAAGTTCTAAATGCTGCCCTTTTCCCAAATTCCCCTTCAGGTTCAACAAGCAATAGCCTTGCTTTAAGTGAGGACGAAAAAACAATTTACATTGCCAATGCAGACAACAATTGCCTTGCTGTATTTGATGTGAGCAAGCCCGGGAATAGTGTAAGCAAGGGATTCATCCCGACAGGATGGTACCCAACTTGTGTAAGGGTGATCGATAATACAATTTTGATTGCCAATGGCAAAGGTTTGACTTCAAAACCCAATCCTTTAGGTCCCAGCCCACTGAGCAAGGAAGAGCAGGTTGCACGTCATGCCGATATCCAAAATACTAAGGTTCAGTACATCGGCGGCTTGTTTACCGGCACGCTTCAGTCCATTCAAAGGCCCGATGAAAACCAGTTGTGGATTTATTCCCAGTCGGTCTATAACAATACGCCTTATTCCAAGGAGAAGGAGATGGAAAGTACTGGAGAAGCTGGGAATCCTATCCCTTCAAGAGTTGGGGACTCATCCCCAATCAAGTATGTGTTTTATGTGATCAAGGAAAACCGGACTTACGATCAGGTGTTGGGCGATGTGAAGGAAGGGAATGGGGATCCAAACCTTGTCCTTTTCGGGAAGGATGTAACCCCCAACCTTCATAAAATAGTCAATCAATTTGTTTTGCTCGACAATTTTTATGTGGATGGTGAAGTGAGTGCCGATGGCCATAACTGGACAATGGGGGCTTATGCAACCGATTACCTTGAGAAGAACTGGCCAACGAGTTATGGCAGCAGGGGAGGATTTTATCCAGGCGAAGGTGAACGTGAAATTTCGAACAATAAGAATGGGTTTTTATGGGACTACTGCAAAAAATATGGGGTATCCTATCGGAGTTATGGCGAGTTTATTTCAGATGCAAGAACACCCAATATACCGGCTCTTGAAAACCATTTCTGCAAAGAATACCATGGATGGGACCTCAAATTCAGGGATACTGCCAGGGTGCAGTTGTGGAAACACGATTTCGACCAACACCTTGCCAAAGGGGATGTGCCAAGGTTAAATACGATCCGGTTTGGGAATGACCATACCGAAGGCCTTAAATTGGGAAGTCCTACGCCAAAGGCATTTGCTGCAGATAATGATCTGGCTGTTGGTCAGTTTGTTGAATATCTGAGCAACTCCCCGATCTGGAATGAAACCGTTATTTTTATTGTTGAGGATGATGCTCAGAACGGCCCGGACCATGTGGATGCGCACAGGTCAACCACCTATGTTGCCGGAGGATTTGTAAAGCAGGGTTTTGTTGACCATACCATGTATTCGACAAGTTCTGTTCTGCGCACGATCGAATTGATTTTGGGATTGCCTCCGATGACCCAATACGACGCATCGGCTCAACCCATGTGGCGGTGTTTTAATCAAACGGCAACGCACCCTACTTTTAAGGCGACTGCAAACCTTGTCGATTTAAACCTGAAAAATATCCAGGAGAGCAAGCTTTCAAAGATGAGCGAAAAGTTTGATTTCAACAAAGAGGATCGCGTTCCCGATGCAAAATTTAATGAAATCTTATGGGCTGCAATCAAAGGTCTTGAAAGTCCGTGTCCGCCTCCGGTCCATGCCGCATTCTTCACGCCCGAAAAGGCAGCGGACGAAGATTAAGAATTGTGTTTGTTGAAAAAAATAAATCATTAGGGTTTCCCAAACGGGAAACCCTAATGATTTAATAATCAACTACGAATAAGTCGATCTTTTAATATTGAATTTGATTTCTGGATTACCGGTTTGCATTGAAGAACTCCCACTTTTTCAAAAGGTGGCATTTGGCGTGTTAACATCATAGATATCAAGAATATAGCTAATAAATATTTCAAATTATTTCAATTTATTTCGACAATATATCATGAAAACCATAAATATCCCGTTAAATATCCCAAATGTCTTATCGGTTTTCAGGCTTTTTTCGTTTCCGTTTGTGATGATCTTTATTTTTCTGGGGCATGAACAATTGTTTGTTTTTTTCCTGTGCTTTAATCTGTTCACCGATTTTCTGGATGGATGGATTGCCCGTACTTTCAACCAGGTTACCGAAATCGGCTCGGCCATTGATTCATTGGCAGATACTGCAACGTATTTCCTGGCCCTTGCTGGTCTTGTGGTCTTTAAATGGGAGGATTTCAAACCTTATTCGGCAATTATCTGGGTGTTTTTTGGCCTTCTGGTAGTTGTTGACCTTTATCCGCTCATAAAATTCAGGAAGTACCATAGCTATCATACTTATTCTGCAAAGGTTGGGGCGTATTGCAAAGGACTGTTTTTCATTGTTTTGTTTGTTTGGGGATTCTATGTCTGGTTTTTCTATTTTATCATGATCACCGGGATTCTCATATTCCTTGAGAGTATTGTAATTACCTGGATTTTAGGAGAATCAAGATCGGACGTCAAAGGGCTTTGGTGGGTTTTAAAGGAGAGAAGGCTTAAACCATAAATTATGCGCGACTTATTCATTCTCATCGGGATTTTATTTGTGTTGGGTGGCATTGGTACTGTTCTCAACAATAGGAAGTTAGATTCAACTGGCCGTAATGGGAATTGGATCAAGTATATCTTTTACTTTATTGTTGTTTTAACGGTAATCTCTTCTGTCCTGATCGACAGGAAAGTATTTGCCGGGTTGTTCATCATTGTGAGTTCCGTTGGGGTTATCGAAATGATGTGTATCAGCAAAAAAAGCGGACCATCGGAAGGTCGGAAAAAGATCCTTGTTTTGTCGATGTTTGCCTTCAACCTGATTTTTTCCATGTTCATCGCCTTTGTGTTACTTCCGGAGAATGTCATCATCTATACCTACACAATTGTATTGACTTTTGATGGGGGTGGCCAGATTTTTGGACGGCTTTTCGGGAAAAGGAAAATAACACCCAAAATCAGTCCGAACAAAACATGGGGAGGGTTCATCTATGGTTCGATGCTGGCGGTATTGTCTGCGTTTTTGTTGAAAGACTTGGTCTATTATTCCTGGTGGCAATCCTTGATTTTTGGCGTAGTGGTTTGTCTTTCAGCGTTTATTGGGGATATCCTGGCTTCAGCCTTTAAGCGTGCATTTGGGGCAAAAGATTTCAGTGCGATACTTCCAGGTCAGGGTGGAATGTTCGACCGGTTCGATAGTTTCCTGTTTTCCGGTGCAGTCAATGGCCTGTTTGGCATCCTGTATTTATCTGTTAATGTGTATGATAAAGATGTCTTATTGTATATGTCGTTAACAAGCCTGTTCCTTTTTATCCTGTTGGTAGGCGAATTTTTGTACCTCTTTTTAAAATTGAAAGCTGAATTTGCCCGGATGGTTGCCCATGTTTTGGCCGGATTGTCGTGTTTGTTGTTGCTCTACAAATTCTCATCCGAATATTTTGTCCTTGCTCTTTGCATCCAGTCTGCCATATTCCTTTATCTGACCGATAAAATGGGATTCTTAAAGTCACATCATGATGTGGTGAGAAAGACAAACGGAAGTCCACTTTTTTTTGTTGGAATATTACTGGCATACTACACATCAGTTTTATATACAGATAAATGGCTTTTTATTTTGTCCCTGACGATCCTATCAATAAGTGACCCTATTGCGGCCTTCTCGGGGATGAGATACAAATCAGGCCATTGGACAAACCTTTTTTCAGGCACGAAATCGCCCAAAACATTCATTGGCTCGGTTGCATTTTTTATAACCACCTTTTTGATACTGCATTTGGGAATGTCCTTTTTCGTTAATTCCAGTATCCTGACCAATGTACTGCTCTCCGTTGGCATTGCACTTGCCGTAACAGTAGCTGAAACAATTAGCTCCGCTGGATATGACAATATTTCCATTCCGGCAACCGTTGTATTCCTTATGCTATTGGCAAAGCACTTTATATGAATCCCTTTACTGGAAGTCATTCAAAATACTCGATAAAAGAGAAATTGAGATTACAAAAACTTTGACCGCAATGCAACTTTATTCACCTTCCCAACACTTGTCTTGTCAATTTTATCGGCCCTTTGAACTTTCATCAAAATGGCCTCGCGAGGCAGTACACCCGAATCGACGCTCGTTTTGACGATCTGGATAATATCCTTGTCATCAAAAATGGCATTCTCCTTTGGAACTATGATTGCCAGTGGAATTTCGCCCCATGAAAGGTCTGCCATTCCGATCACTGCCACTTCCAGAATGCCTTCGTATTTGGCGATAACATCTTCCATCTCCAATGAACTGAGCCATTCGCCACCAACTTTGATCACATCTTTTGTGCGGTCGGTAATTCGGATGCTGCCCGCTTCGTTCACACAGGCAACATCGTTTGTATGCATCCATCCACCTTCCCAAAGTTTTTCGGAATGGACATGGTCTTTTAGGTAACCTTGTGTGAGATAAGGGGAACGTACAATAATTTCACCAACCGTCTTATCATCCTGCGGTACATCCTTCCCATCTGGGGTAACGACCCGCATCTGTGCCAACCCAATTGGAAATCCTGTCCGGCAACGAAGGTCGGCTTGTTCTTCGATCGACAATTCCAGCTCTTTTTCGGTGAGTTGCGAAAGCGACAATACAGGGCATGTTTCCGACATACCGTAGCCACCAAAGACATCGATGCCGCGCTTCATGGCTTCAATTGCAATGCTTCGTGGTAGGGCAGCACCTCCGATGATACAGGTCCAATACGAAAGGTCACAATCTTTCGAAGTTGGGTCTTTTAACAACATATTTAAAATAGTCGGCACACAATGGCTGAACGTAACCTTATGTGATACAAGAAGTTTCAATAACATGGCTGGGATATACTTTCCCGGGTATATCTGTTTGATTCCCATATAGGTAGCGATATAGGGGATTCCCCAGGCGTGGACATGGAACATTGGGGTCAAGGGCATATAGACCGACTCCCTATGAAAGCGCCCCTGAACCGAAGTCGTTGCAAGCGCTGCAACCGTTGAAAGGGTATGCAGGACAAGCTGCCTATGCGAGAAATAAACTCCTTTGGGAAGCCCTGTGGTTCCTGTCGTATAAAATGTTGTCGCCCTCGTGTTTTCGTTAAATTCCGGAAAGTCAAAGACCGGGGATGCTTCAGACAATATCTGTTCGTAAGTACCTTCAAATTGGAAATGGTGTTTGACAATTTCCCCACCTTCATCGATTAAAATAAATTTCCGTCCCTCCACAATCCTTCCCCTTATGCCTTCAAGCAATGGGAGAAATTCAGTATGGCATATAATCACATCATCTTCAGCATGTTCGATCGTATAGACCATTTGTTCCTGGGACAGCCTTACATTGATCGTATGAAGTACGGCACCCAACATCGGAATGGCATAATAGGCTTCAAGATACCGGTGCGAATCAAAATCCATTACGGCTACAGTATCACCTTGCTTGACCCCAATTGAAGTGAGGGCATTGGCCAGGCGGTTAACCCTTTCCTTCCAGGTCATATAATTGATTGTCAATAGATCACGATAGACAATCTCCTGTTTTGGATTGTAACTCAACGGAGCCAGGAACAATTGTTTGATCAGCAGGGGATATTCATAAGCCGACCGTGTCTTTTCGATTAAATTGCCCATAGAAAAAGTTTTAAAATGTTTGGATTTGGACGAAAATCTGCACTGCCAAATGTAATGAAAATGATGAATTCAGAATGTCATAAAGGAAAACAGCGGTAAAAAGGTGCTTTTCACAGATAAATAAAGGCTTTTCACCGATTTTCCTTTATCCATGAAAACAAAGTTGCTTACTTCAAAGTTCAAAATGATCTGTTGACAATGTTTATTTCGGATTTTTATCGCTATTTTATCGAATCTGGACTTTTAATGGAACCTAAAGCAACCAACTGTTTTGATAGATCATCATATCATATATTTAATCATGTAAAATGACCAGACGATTATTTACAATTATTTTATTGTCGTTATTTCCGCTTTTCCTTAAAGCACAGACAGTTGAGAATTTTAAACTTCCCAAAGATTACATTGGTACGCTTGATGAAATTCTGCTCAACATCGGGACCGATTTGAACATCCGTTTTGTTTTTGACCCGGTTTACTTGCAAAATTACAAGACATCTGTAATGGTTGACAACGAAAGGACGGTTGGGGGCGTTTTGAAAATGATGCGGAATTCGTGGGATATGGTCACATTACTGGGGCAGGATGGCTATATTTATGTTGCCAAAGACAAGGAACATCTTGACATGCTCACCCAACTTAAAGACGAAGAGAAGAATGTGAAATCAGCATCCCGCAAAAAGCTGGTTCCTGTTAAAAAGAATTTCCTGCTCTCCGGTGAAATTGTTGATTCTGCAAATGGTGAACGGATCCCGTTTGCGACAATCAGGGTCGAAGGGACATCAAAGGGTGTTTTAACCGACCAGAACGGACATTTTGCATTGGAGAATGTCCCGGCAGATACGGCAACGATCATGATTTCCTACATCGGTTACCATACGAAGGAGATTGGCTTGGAGCCCAAAAAGGACAATGCCCCATTGCATATCGAATTAAAACAACAAAGCGTGGGGATATCTGAAGTATTCATCTATGGAAGAAAGGATGATAAAGCATTGCAACAGGCTACTTTGGAACAGAAAATCAAGATGTCTCCCATCGCATTGAAGGTTTTGCCCAATGTTGGAGAAAAAGATATCATGCGTGGTTTTCAATTGATGCCAGGGGTGAGCGCTGCAAACGAAGGGTCAGCGGGTATGTACGTCAGGGGCGGCACGCCCGATCAGAACCTGATCATTTACGATGGTTTTACAGTTTACAATGTCGATCATTTGTTTGGATTTTACAGTGCGTTCAACTCCAACGCAATTAAAGATGTGCAGTTGTACAAGGGCGGTTTTGAATCAAAATATGGGGGAAGGTTATCAAGTGTAACTGAAATTACAGGTAAGGATGGGAATTCAAAGAAGTCAACTGTTGGTGCGGAGATTAGTTTATTAAGTATGAACGCTTATGCTGAAATTCCGTATAAAGACCTGATTACATCTGAGTTTGCATTTCGGAGATCTTATCAGGGGTATTTGTACGATAAAATAAGTGGCATGAACCAAACAACCACATCGTCACGCAGGATATTCAGGATGGGGACAGGGAATACCCAGGCCAACTCCTACTTTTACGATTTTAATGGGAAAATCACGTACAATGCGTCCAAAAAGGACATCCTTTCGCTGAGTATTTTCAATGGGACCGATTATCTTGACAATTCTCCACAATTCGGGAGGCGTGATGGGGGAGGCCCTCCGGGAGGAGGAACCGGAATAGCGCCAATTGGAAACATTTCGATGGAGAACAGTGATTACACGAGGTATGGGAATGTTGGGTCAAGCTTAAAATGGACAAGAAAGCTTAGTGAAAAATTGAGTTCCTATTCATTGATCAGTTTTTCAGACTTTTACAGTACCCGAGACCAGCGGCGCTCAATCTCTGTAGTTAAGGATGCTGTATCTACCACGATCAAAAGTGGCATCCTGGAGGACAATAACCTGATTGATGTCAGCGTTAAAAACGATTGGAAGTACAGCTACGATGGCAAGAATATCCTTGAGTTTGGGGGGTATGCTACCTATTATGATATTGCATATACCTACTCCCAAAATGATACGGTCAGGATTCTCGACAAATTGATAAAGTCAACGCTTATAGGCGCTTATGCTCAGGATAAGATGATGTTTTTCAATAACCTTGTCACCGTGACCGCCGGTTTAAGGGCCAACTATTTTGGGGCAAGCGGCAAAATCTATCCGGAACCCCGTTTAAAAGCCAGTTATCAGATTACGCCAACCATATCGTTCAATACTGCGACCGGACTTTTTTACCAGTTTGCAAATAGGGTTGTGCGGGAAGATGTGATGTCGGGGAACAGGGATTTCTGGTTACTCTCGAATGGAAAGGAAATCCCGGTCAGCTCGTCCACGCATCTGAACCTTGGTCTGAATTATGATTTGCCCGATTACCTGATGAGCATTGAAGGTTTTTACAAGCGCAACCAAAATGTGACAGAGTATTCGATGCGGTACAGGTCCACGCCACAACGAGGAAGCAGTGTCCAATCGACAGAACAATTTTTTGTTGGAGATGGTTATTCAATAGGTATGGAGTTACTGGCCCAGAAGAAGGCCGGAAAATTTAACGGATGGATCAGTTACTCATTAGGTCAGGTCAAAAATAGGTTTCCTGCAATATCTGATAAGTATTACTATGCAAATCATGATGTTACGAACGAGTTGAAGATTGTGGGTATTTACAAATATGGCAATTTCGATTTCTCCGCATCATGGATTTATGCCACCGGAAGGCCATACACCGCACCTCTTGGGGCTTATACCTTAAAACTGATTGATGGTACGACCGGCAGTTACTATGCGGTCAGTGACAAAAACTCGATGAGGTTGCCCGATTATCACCGGTTCGACGTGGCTGCTTCCTACCGTTTTAACCTGTTCAGGCAACGTGAAAGACAGAACACACTGAGTTTCTCTGTGTTCAATCTTTACAATCGTCAAAATGTAAGTTCAAAGCAATTCCAGATTGTTGACACTGTTATCCTCGACAGCAACATCAGTTATTTGGGGATTACGCCAAATGTTTCACTTTCGATTAAGTTTTAGGTTATGGAAAGAATATTACTGCTTTTGTTGGTATTTGCAATGGTTTCTTGCCAAAAGACAGATATTGCAGGGTTTAATGATAAACCAGTTGTTCAGGCATACTTATATGCGGATAGCATCCCGGTTGTAAAAATTTCAAAATTGATTCCTTTCAGTTCCGACATGGTATTTTCGTCGATGGATGTGACCAAATTGGAGGTAACAATCACTGAATTGAGTTCCGGCAAACAGTATCTTCTTGCATCGCAGGGAGATGGGTCCTACAAGAAATCTGATTTAATCATTTCGGCAGGCAAGAGCTACCAGTTGTCGTTCCCTTACAATGGTTTGCTGGTCACTGCCGAAACAACAATTCCGGAAAAACCCCAAAGTGTAACGTTATCGGCATCATCTATGATTGTTGCGCAAAGGGGCGATCCGGGAACATGGGGAGGGACAGTGCCAACAATGCCTTCTCCTATCGAAATTAACTGGACAAATACCGACCAGAGTTATTACCTGCTTGTTGTAAAAAACATCGAAACGATAAAGGAATTGATCAATACCAAGGAAATAAGCCAAAGTGATTTTTTCCGAAATCAACCGGTCAATACTGGTTATACGGAATTGAACCCCCAATCGTTCAAATATTATGGATATCACCGCGTCACCCTTTTCAAGGTCCAGCCCGAATATGTGATCTTTTTTCAGGAAACGAGCAACAGTTCGCTCTCCCTTACTGAGATCAACGCGAATGTGAAAAATGGTTATGGGATCTTTACAGGAATAAACGGCTATTCGACCTATGTGTTAGTTGGTAAACCATAAATTTGAAGAAAATATTAAAGGCTTCACTTCAAGTGACGTCTTTAATAACTATCTATATATTAATATAATACAAAGAATTACATAGCTTAGGCTAAAGCTCCTTTAAATTCTTAAAGGTAGATATCATCATTTTTCGTGTATCGTTGATCACTTTTGACCTCCACGATAGTGAAGATGGATAATACATTTCCCGGAAATTTTCCCGGATTTGAGCTGTTGATTCATTGGTCGTATAACCATAATGAAATCCCTCGTTTTCGAGGATCATATTGTGGATCGAATGGATTGAACCCATAGTTGTCTGGCTGTTAAGGGTCCCATATTCAAAACTCGTCGGAAGGCACAACTTCCCGGGAAACAATTTTCCGACAAAATCAGAAAAAGATCCAGTAATGGTATAAAATCCCTCCGTATCGGCCCAGTCAATTTTATAACCCGAAAATACTTGTTTGATTGCTGATTTTACTTTGGGATCCTTAACGGGATTTGGAAAAACGTGCAAAGTACCCAATTCTCCATAACCAGTATGAAGATCGATTTCCAGCACCTTATCGTAATCCTTGCCATATTTTACCAGCAAAGGAGCTATTGATCGTAATTGTGGCTCAAATGTCTTTCCCCCAAAGTATAGGCCTTCAGGGTGTTGGTATTGTCCTTGCAAAATTGCCTGCCTAAGAGCGCTCATCGACTTGCTGATCATCTTTTCGAAGGCCACAAGCATGAATAACTGGTTTCGGAGAGATCCAGTATTTGCTTTATCATTGGGGTTAAGCATACCGTACAACTCATGATAACCTTTGTTTTCGTTCGCGAACAGAGAGGAATCAATATCGCTGTTCCGGTTTAGGTCAACGTTATTTTCGGTTACCCTTCTTGAATATTTAAACCCATATGGGTTCATCGCATGAACGAAAAGGACTCCTGTTCCTGAAAGCAATTCAGGTTTGATAAACTCTTCCATGACCATTTGCTGGACGGCACTCCCAACATATCCTTCAATGCCATGGATACCAGAAGTGAGGATCAAAAGCCTGGTTTTTTTCCCCGTTGCCGGGACATAACAAACATCAATTGTCAGATCCTTATCGGTATTGCTCTTTACTTCGACAGGAAAAGTTTCAACACTATCAAACTGGGATTTAAGTTTCGCTCCTTTCTCCCTGAAGGCAGCCCGACATTCAATGTATGAATCCTTGTAGTATTTTAAGCCCGAGCGTTCATGGAGTCCCGCAACTTCGCCAACTGACCATGCATTGTAAGCAAAATAGGTATAACCTAGGATACCCAAGATTAACAGGCCAAAAATTGATAAAAGGATTTTCAGGAATTTCTTCATAATTGTTTTTTACTAATGGATTTCGATACGATTTAAAATTCATTTTAAATCCTGTTAAGGATTGAATATGGGTAGAAAGTTGATTGTAATACAACGTTTTGTCCCGTACGGGACAAAATAGATTAAGACATTTTGAATTTCTACCGATATTCTATGCCTATGGCATAATTTTAATAACCGGAAGCAATTGATATTTTTTCGGTAAATATAATCCAAACAAACTCAAGAGATGAAATTTGGATTTAAAATAAAATTGCCGGAAGTTTGAACTCCCGGCAACCTTAAGAAAGTAGTTTTGACTATGCTGGCATTTCAGGTAACGACCATCCTTCGCGGTAGTTGTGTTTGATCAGTTCGGCAGCAAATGCCTGGGCATTGATCGGCTCACCATATTTTTTGTTGAAGGTAGGATTGCCATCAGTGATCTTGAAACCATCATCAAGACAGGTTTTTAGTGACTCATTGTCACGGATATTGGTAAATTTCATATTTGGCCCATCCCAGAGCAACTCTTTGTTGAGGTCTTGCAAGCGGACTGCCAAAACACCCATGACCACCATTTCGTTAAACGGCCCTGCCTGGGAGAATGGGGAAGCTGTCTCGACTCTGTTTTCGGGGCTTTCCTTGCAAGCACGGATCCAGTCTTGCTCGTGACTTGTAGCGATGCGTGGAATCGTTTTTGGGGTAGTTGGTGTGCGGCCCGACAACAGCCATGGATTTTTCCCGTAGCAGCCGCAAAGGATACTGTCTTTTGTGCCATGGAAAATCACGCCACCGCCGTCATCGTTCATGTCACGCCCTTCCGGCCAATTCGATGGTTTCATGGGTTTGTAACCACCATCCATCCAGGTAACTGTAACTTCGGGGAAGTTCATCTTGCAACCTTTTATTTTGGGGCGTTCCGGGAAAATCAATTGGACGACTTCCGATGCTGGTGGAGTATCGGTCATCAACAGGGTTGAAGCACCCTGGACCCTTGTAGGATAACCCAATTTTAATCCCATAAAGACGGGATGGAGGATATGGCAAGCCATGTCACCAAGGGCGCCAGTCCCAAAATCCCACCAACCGCGGAAAGTCCATGGCGTGTACATCCTATGGTATGGTCGGAATTTGGCAGGCCCGATAAACAAATCCCAGTTCATTG